>Ga0265293_10014052_pt1 | contig 10239 bp, 16 predicted proteins | sample Munlanlewell138R_FD_192505 | JGI IMG/M metagenome (GOLD analysis project Ga0265293, IMG submission 192505) | Leachate microbial communities from a municipal landfill in Southern Ontario, Canada - Leachate well 138R | ecosystem: Engineered > Solid waste > Landfill > Unclassified | place: Canada...
ATCATTTAATTATTTCACTTTGTCTTTAAGTTATGAGTAAACATAAATCGAACATCCCCTTCTTCATACTCTTTCAGTTTAGGTTTACAAGAACACATAGGAGTAGGAACATGACACTCAAAATTATTTCCATCGGTGTCTATGGGAATAACATGAACATCATCCTGAATACCAGTAAATACACACCACTGTATTCCTTCCAATTTCATAGTCTTTTCTATAAATTGTTGCAGATTATTCTTATTAGAATTTTCTACATAAGGTAAAGCATACTGAGAAGCCATTAATTTCTCCTTCAAAACTCTACTCCTCTAACCTACTTAAATGTTCTTTATACTTTTTTATATCCTTTTTTTCAAGCATATCTTTTAAAATTCGATCAAGTAAATAATCGGATATTCCTTTAAAGTCTTCTTTCTTATATTTAGATGCAAAATAATTTATTTTTTCTTGAAGAAAATCATGAATATTTACTTTATCATCATGTACAATAGTACAATAAAAAGCTAATATCTTATTCTTTATTGAAACTGTGGTGTTTCTCTTATGTACTCTAAGAGAAAATATAGTACAATTTTGCTTTCCAGTTGCCATTTTATTTAGTGTCTTAATTTATTTTTATTGCACTCTAAATCCTTGTACTTCCTGACATGTTTCAGGATCAACAAAGAAAGTAATTACTGGTGCATAAGCAGATTGTTGAGGTTCAATAGGAGTTCCAAAATACGAATCAGAATATGCGGCAATAGTAGCTTCATAATTTCCAGGAGCTAATGCAACTTCTACTACAGTAGAATCAACACCTGGAACAATTACAGGAGCTATTTCTCCCCAAGCAGGACCTCCTAATTCTCTAGTATAAACTCGATACTCTGTAGTATGATCAGTATTTGCAGTCCATACAAAGCCTACAGCACAAGCAGGATCAGCTCCAAGTAGAAGTAAATAGACACCAACCAAAAACCCTGTAGCTACTTCTCTAAGACAAATTTCTTTTTTCATTTCAATCTCTCTATACTAGGTTTTATCTTTGGTGTCTTCTAATGTATCCAACCGTGGCAATGTTTTTCTTCATGTCCACAATGCATATCAAATATATAATATCCTCTACATGTACAAATCTTATCTGTATCCCACTCTTTGTTTTCACCACATCTTAGATATGCACATCCACCAATAGTACCAATACCAAGAATTGATGCAATAGGATGTTCTTTAAACATAGTACATTGTTTCTGAACTTCCCACCATCCACATTTTTGCATACGAATATCTACCTGCTCATTACTTAATTCTTGTCCATTATTAAGATATTCTAGGTGAGGATGTAAATGCATAGGACATCCAACTATCCATATAGATATAAAAATAATAAGATAAATTAGATAGTTGTGTTTTATATTCATTAAAATTACAAAAAATCATACGTTAAAAATTATATTTATTCTTTTGGCGTCTTCTTAAAATTTCTTTATATTCAGCAACAGTAATTTCTACATATTTATCATCTTCTTTTGTTACAAGAATAATTTTTATCATATCAGGTAAAATATCAAGATCAAGATTATCAACAAAACATTCCATCTCAGCAGTAAGATACTCATTTGGACGCATTCGAATATCAATACTTCTGATATTCTGAATTATGTTTAATTCTTTATTATCATCAGAAATAATAGCATTATTTGGAATACCATCTTTACATTTTATATTCAGCATTATTTATTCCTTGATGATCTATAATGAGCAAAACTTAATATCTCCTCAGAAACTAATTTATCTGAATCTTCTGCAAATTGAACTTCTATTTCCATTCCTCTTAAACTATTTATATCTATATTAACAGTTCGAAATAATATTCTACCTTCTGATTTAGGAAATCTCCAAGTTTTCTGAGATATTACTTTCTCAACTTCATTTCCTATATCTGATCGAAAAGTTTTATTTAATAGATACTCATTTGGAAATAAAATTAGGATACTTTTTCCTTCTAATGCTTTTTGAGTACTATAAAGAATTACATCTGAATTCATATTTTCCTTTCAGAAGATTCTATCTGAAGCAAACTCTGTAAAGAATCCTTTAATCCCTTTGCTACATAAACATATTTAATAAAATCTTGTAATTTGACATACTCAGGTCCTCTCAATGGACCTCTCTTTATCAAAACCTCAATATCATCTATCATGAGAATACTATCATTGAGATTATCTTCTCCTAATCGTACTCTGTACCTATCCCCTGGAACATGTCCATCTAAATCAATCATCATTTTCATCTTTTAATCTTCAGTGTCTTAAAGATTTTTAATAAATTAGCAAATAAACAAAGATCAATTCTTTTACTATTTACTATCATATACTTATATCATATTTATGGAGTTAAAGTCAAGATAATACTCCATATCCAAGTATTTTTCAATAATATATTATTACTAATCCTTTTATAAAAATTAAAAACCAAAGAATAAAAACTTCACTATATGAAACAATCTACTCTTTTCACTATTGATAACTCAAAACTTCAAAATGAAGCTATTTCTCATTCTAGACATTTTCAGACTATATAAATTCTTAATTTGTAATAATATATTATTAAATCAATATTTTAAAAAAATTTTTCAATATTTGAATTTTCAAATTCCTATAAAAAACACCTCTTGAATCAAATAAAGAAATAAAACAAGAAAACCAATTGAATTTAACTCTCTCAAAACTAAAAAATTCTGTACTGAGATACAGCTTACAAGAAAAGATTCAAGTTATGAGCAGTTAAAACATCATTATATTAAACTTTCATACTTAAATAATATTAAACAATGTATGCAAAACTCAATATTTGAAACTTTCACTCAGTAAACTTGCATATAATTAAAGAAATTAAAAACAATGAATGCAAATAACGTAAATAACGTAAATAATGAAATTGCGTGTTTCAATATAATATATAGTTAGTAAATAGGTATTCAAAATTGCGTGTTTTGATATAATGAATAGTTAGTAGATACTCTATAAAAATTGCGTATGTTGATAAAATAAGTATTTAGTATAAGGGTAGTAAAAATTGCGTGTTTTAATATAATACATAGTTAGTAAATACCCTATAAAAATTGCGTATTTCAATAGACACACCCCCGTCAATTTAAAAAAAGGGAGTCGAGAAAAATGTAATAATATCACATAGGTAATACATTTACATATATTAAATCAATGTTAAATCAATATTTTAATATATGTAAATGCATATATTCATTATATATTTACGTTATTCATATATTAAATCAATGTTAAACTAATATATTCATATATTGATATTTCAATATATGAATATATCACTATATTAAATCAATGTTAAATCAATATACGCAACAATAGAAATATGCATATATGCAAATATCACTATATTGAATTATTATATGTAAATATGCATATATGCAAATATCACTATATTGAATTATACAGAATATAGGTTTTCAATATATGCAAATATCATTATATTAATTCAATATTGATTTAATATATGAAAGTTATTACAGAATATAGAGGATTGTGTGCTTGTTTCCTATCAATATCAAACAATATAGAGTAGAAACATAATCAAAATACATAATAATTTTATTATGTTGTTGTATAGTTATCATATGGGGAATATTCATTTTTTCATATAGCATTTAAACACACAAAAACAGCGTTATTTTACATTTCTTTTGTTGCGTATATGTTCATACTCGTTTTGTTCAGAACATGCTTAAAACGTCTATTTTGCTTATTCTCGATTATGTTTTATTGCTTTTCTTGTTTTTCTATTCTGGGGCAGTTTTCTTTCATTTTTATATAGGGAATTAATAATAATTATTTATTGTGGATAGAATACATAAATACAATTTTTTATACTTTCGTATAAATTTTTTAATATATGAATAAGTATACAAAATGATAGAATAAAATATACTTTATACATACAGAAAATAAGCAAAACAGTATAATTTTTTATACTTTCATACAGTTTAATGTTCAATGAAATGTTAAACTATTAAAATTTATTTTCGCTCGCAATCGTAGAAATATTCACAAAATGAAAATAATGAAATGCAAAAAACGAATATTTGCATTAATTTTGCATGAAATTTTGTACACAAAATTTCACTTCACCCGCAGGGAGGCGGAAGACATAACATCATGTACAACATGGGGCCGGGAAGCTAACACACTGGTCCATCTTAGAGTAAATGCTATCTAAACAAAGCCACTGTAAATTGTTCATTGGGCGGAAAGATAGAATAACAACGATAGCAACAAAGAAAGATATTACTTCTTTTGTTCTTTGTTCTTTTTCTTGCAATGTGCGGAACCTTCGCCCACATGAAATATTGTACAGTTAAGAGATAGTTACATTATTATTGTTATGATGAAAAAGTAGTTTTTTGCAGGATGTAGTAAGAAATAAAAAGTAATCATAATAATAAGAGTAGTTATAAAAGAGATAGTAAGGATCTGTACTGTAAAGCAGATTATTGAGAGAGTATAAGAATACAGTATGCAGAAAATGAAATATCTCGACTATGAAAACCTCACCCACTAACTGTAAAAGGCTGTAGCACAAAAGAACAATTGCAACAAAAGATTTAATATACTCTTTGTTAATGCACCCGAACATATAAGCAATTCATATTCAATTGTTTGTAATATCGGCCGACCTACAGAAAAGCATATATAACATTTTGTTTTGCTTTTCCGTTATGCTATCTCATATTATGGAATTATGAGAAAAGCGGGCTCTTCATAGTCGGAAAATCAGTAATTTTTTGTTTAGTCTATTAAAAATGAAACCTTCCGTTATAAGTAAAAAATTCAATAAATGTTGGTTGCTTATATTTTACAGTAAATTTTACTGTAATAGGGGAAGGTTGTTGTCATTATTGCTGGAACAGGGGACAAAGTGCAGATTTTATATTGTACTTTGTCCCCGATTGTAGCAATAATGCTATAAAACAATATGATGGAGGTGTAAAATGAAATACTGTATTGCGTATAGAAATGAAAAAAAAGAATACTTTACTATAATGGTGAAGGAATCCATATTAAAACTTTATAATGAATCCGATTCATGGAGTGCCGCAATTGCTTTTATCACTGAAAATTTTGGTGTAAATTGTAAAATTATTTCTATTGGTTCAGTAGGGAGGTATTAAAATGATAGGATTTACTATTTGTTTAATTGTAGCAGGTATTATTCTTTCCCTTCCTGTAATTAAAATTTATAGGGCAATAGTCTATTAATTATCGGGACAGGGTATAGCAGATTTTAATTTTCTGCTATATCCGATCCTGTTAATTAAGACAGGGAATAATGATAACGGGAGAAAGTACAATATAAGAAATAATTCTTTATTGTACTTTTTCCCATAATTACACTGGGAGGTGTAATTATGAAGAACGAAACGAAAACCACTGCAACCGTAGCCGAAACCACTGCAACCGTAGCCTCCTCTGAAAAATCGGATGAAAAGAAGACGGCTGCCCAGAAGAAGAAAGAGGAGCGGGCGGCCCGCATCGCGGCAAAGAAGAAGGCAGCCGCTGAAAAGAAGGCAGCCAAGAAAAACAAAAGAGGAAGAACTTCAAAATCTGGAGACGCCTCCTCTATCCGTGAATGGGTCGGAAAGAAAATTGAATCCGGAAAGTATACCAGGGCTCAAATAATTGCAGAATTCAAGAAAGAATTCCCAAATGCCCATCATGCCCAGGCCGGTCGTTATTTGTCTTCCGCATTCAATGAGAAGTATTCGAAAAGATACGGCGGAAAAATAGCCACCACTCTTCTGGACGGACGTGTTAGGTTTTTGAAATCCGGTGAAAAGCAGCGGCGCGTAACCGATGTCAAAAACAAGAAAACCGACAACAAGAAAACCGATAACAAGAAAACCGATAACAAGAAAACCGATAAGCCGGCCGCAACCACACGTCGGAGCACCAAAAAAACCGATAAGCCGACAGAAAAAACGGTATAACTACTGAATAGCCGGGACAGGATATAGCAGAAAATAAAATCTGCTATATCCGATCCTGTTTATTCAGACAGGAATTCCAGTAATAGAAAACAATATCAAAAGGAGGTGTATCATGAAAGAATGGTTACGCCACCGGATTAATCCCTTGCATATTTACTGTAGAATATGCAAGCGGATCGGAAGAAGAAGGGCTCTGGTTATCGCAAAAGCCTATGAGGTCATAGTATATTCCGTGACCTTGGGACCTAATGCGGAAAGAGGTTCCGTCCTTTGGTAAATGGGACAAGGAATAATTCCTGATAATTGTCTGACAATCCCTGATTATTACTGGAATTTTGGACTGACAATTGTCTGACAATTGGGAATTATTTCTGATCCTGTTTATTATGACAGGGAATTCTATTCTTGTTTTTGCCCTGATTTGAAGGGATAATTTCTGGGAATAAATCCCGGAAAACAAAGGAATGGAGGTTGTTATGGAAAAGAGGGAAATTATTAGGTTGGCCTGGGCACAGGCAAGAAAAATTGCCAACCGCGAATGGGGTTGGTATGGAAAGAATTGTTTCGGCTGGAAAGAAACAGCCGGGAATTATTTCCAAGGAGCCTTGCTTTCAGCAAGGTTTTCCAATAAAGATGCCTGGAAGTTAAGGCGTCTTTATATTAATTGACAATTGACCGGGTCAGGGGATACTGGAAACAGTATCCCCGAACCTGTTCAATAATGACAGGGAATGATAACAACAAAATATGGAGGTGAATTATGGCAATCTATGTCCTTCTGAAAAATGGAGAATTATCCCGCTATATGCTGGAAAAATCCAAACGTCCTTTGTACGTTAAGGAGGATGTAAAGATGATTGGTAATGATAATTACCATTACCATCATATCTTTACCCTGTATCGTGAAGGAATAGAAGTTCTGCAAAAGGAATTTGATTCCTATTGTGGACAGGATCGTGGACCCAGAAGGGAAAACATCATTCGGAAAATGCTCCAATATAATGGGGTATTTCCTGAATAGTCAACGGGTCAGGGAATATTTACTGATAATGGATTTACTGACAGGTAGTAAATATTCCCGAACCTGCTGATTACAGTAGGAACAACCAGCAATTAATGATAGGAGGTGTATTATGATGAATTGGAATAAGCAAATCAGAAATGAATCCTTAAAACTTCTCATCCAAGTTCTTGTTTGTGAAGGACTGAAATTGAATCCTGAACAGCTTGCCTATTTTGGACAACAGGTAGAGGCAGACAGGCAATTCTTTCTTAATCCGACAGGATTTTTTCCTGAGCATCATTGGATTATGTGGAACGGCTATATTCCGGGACCTACTCCTTGTGACAAGTATGATCATGTTGGAGAGGAGTATGCCAGTAGTGAATCTGGTTATACTGAATTTAGTTGTTCCATATGCAATTATTCCCATTCCTTTTACATGTAGTAATTGATCGGGTCAGGAAGTAGAGGCTGGAACTCTACTTCCGAACCTGTTCAATATCTGAATAGGAATCCAGTAATGACAAACAATAGGAGGTACTATGAAGGAATTTATGATTGTATCCCAAAATAGTTGGTTGCGTGGACCTAATATGGTTGGAATAACCGCAGCCAAAAAGGAACTTCGGGCGGTGGTATCTGCTGTACGGAGAAGTAACAAACGGAGAACCTGGGCGTACTGGTCTGAGGACAAAATGTCCTGTATTATTACCCTTGGTCCTGATTTACATTATTCTCCGTTGTGGGAAAGGTATAGTCTGATTGAGGTATAGTTGACCGGGACAGGAAGTAGAAAAAAATTTCTACTTCCGATCCTGTTCAATAATGGGCAGGTAATGACAACAAATGGAGGTGTATTATGGGAACAAAAATGAAAATTGAACCAGTTCCATGTTTTCCTGAAATTCCGACCTACGCCAAGGGGCATGCCTTTACCATTGGGCTGTTCCTTAATGAGTTGGAAAGAAGTATCAGTCCTTCCAAGACCATTGTGATGTTGTCGGAAATTGAAATGAAAGTGGACCCCTATCCATATCTGGTTGAACGGTAGGAGGTACTGACACCATGAAAAGATTTTTGCTGAGGAGTACCAAGAAATCAGGTCGTATAATCGGCCTGAAAGTGGAGCGGAATCCCAAGGTGAAAAAGAATTCCCGCTCCCTGATTATTGTCAGAAAAACGGGATTTACCATGAATTAATCAATTGACCGGAACAGGGAATATTTACTGATGAAGGGGTAAATATTCCCAATTCTGTTCAATAATGGACAGTAAACCAGCAATAATTAAACAAATGGAGGTGAAATCTATGCCATGTTATCAAGTAAACATGATCAGTCAGGTCTTCCAGGCAAAGCACCTGGATGTACTGAAAAAGGCGGCAGAGTCCCTGAAGTGGTCATTCCAGCAGACAGAGGATATTGTCTATATTGGTGGAATGGTGATAGACCTGAAAAAGGAAACTATCATTGGAACATCCAATCAAAAGATGAACCTTCTCAAAAGGACCTATGCTGAACAAGGAATGAAAAAGTTTGCCAATAAGTTTGGTTGGCAGTCCCAAAAAAATAAGGAGAATGAATTTCTCCTGATAAAATACTGATAATTGGAGAAAAACAATGGCCGATAAAATAAAAGTAGAGATTCTGGAAGATGGGGTAGTGTCTATCACCACAGAAGGAATCAGTGGTAAGAACCACATGTCCGCAGACCAGTTCATGGAAGAATTCAAAAAGTTCATGGGTGGGGAAGTACAAACCACCAAGACCAGAAAGGGACATGTCCATACTCATGTCCATAATGGTGTAACAATTAAGCATTCCCATTGACCGGGACAGGATATATCAATTATCAAGAAATTGGTATATCCGATCCTGTTCAATAATGGGCAGGTAAAAGCAATAATGATAAACAATGGAGGTGAATTATGAGTACATTTGGTAATTATCTCAGGGCTGGATACGCCGGTCTTTGGTATGAAACCGCAGAGGAAGAAAGGTTGATGGAACTTCTTTCCAATCAAATAAGAAGGGTAGAAACATCATCTGGAGAAATCCTGAATTATAGGTCCTTTAAATGGGATACTACTTCCATGCTGCAAGAATTGGTATGGAAGGTTGATGAGGATTACGATGATGGAAGGGAAAAAATGGAATCAAAACTGATACAAGAAATTAGATCAGTGTATGAAGTATTTCCTTTCATTCTGTCCCTCCCCCAGACCTCTGTAATTTTTCTTTTTGATTTCCATGAATATTTTCAGGATATTGCAGTAAAAAGAGCATTCAAGACCATTCTGAAAGGTCTGAAGGCATCGGATCGGCATGTGGTTTTCGTTTCTCCAATAACAAATATTCCAGTAGAACTTGAAAAAGATATTACTGTACTGGATTTTCCTTTGCCAACGGTAGATGAATTGAGGAAGCTGGCAGAAGGAACAGTAAGTGAAAATAAGCTGGATATTGAGGTCCCGGAAGTGGCTATCAAAGCATTGAAAGGATTGACCATGACAGAAGCGGAAAGTGCCATTGCCAAAAGCATCATTGAAAATAGGGAATTGAATCCTGAATCCATCGAACAGGAAAAATTGCAGATGGTGAAGAAATCGGGATTGGCTGAGATTTGGCCCCCTGTATCAATGGACATAATAGGTGGCCAAAAGCCTATTAAAAAGTATGCTATCCAAAGAAAACAGGGATTTTTCAATTCTTCTTTACCAACTCCAAGAGGTATAGTTCTTACGGGATTGCCTGGCAGTGGTAAATCTTTGTTTGCAAAAGCTGTTGCCTCAGTTCTTGAATTTCCTTTGATTAAAGGAGATTTAGGAACCTTGAAAGGTGGAATAGTTGGGGAAAGTGAAAAGAATATGAAGAAATTTACCCAATTATGCGATGCCGTTGCTCCTTGTGTAGTTTGGTTGGATGAAATTGAAAAGAGTATTGCCGGAGTCCAGTCAAGTGGAAAATCAGATGCAGGTTCCACTGCAAATATGTTTGGACAATTATTAACATGGATGCAGGAAACAACTGCTGAAATTTATATCGTTGCAACATGCAACGATATGGATGCTTTGTTGGAAGTATCACAAGGTGCATTATTGCGTAGGTTTGATGATATTTTCTTCATGGATTTGCCTGGCAAGAAAGAAAGGGAAGAAATCCTTGCAATCCACAAGAAAAAGTATAATTCAGACCTTGACTATTCCAAGGTAGATACCAGCGGATGGACT
>Ga0265293_10014053_pt1 | contig 10239 bp, 10 predicted proteins | sample Munlanlewell138R_FD_192505 | JGI IMG/M metagenome (GOLD analysis project Ga0265293, IMG submission 192505) | Leachate microbial communities from a municipal landfill in Southern Ontario, Canada - Leachate well 138R | ecosystem: Engineered > Solid waste > Landfill > Unclassified | place: Canada...
CACAAAGCCAAGGTGCACGTCAAAATCGACGGCATGGCCGCGAGCGCCGCGAGCCTGATCGCTATGGCTGGGGACACCATCGAAATGGGCGAAGGCGCCTTTCTCATGGTGCACAAGCCGTGGGGAATTGCAATGGGCACCGACGACGAGATGCTCAAGGTTGCCGAGGTACTCGAAAAGATGGAAACGGAGATCGTGAACATCTACGCCCGGCGCAGCGGGAAACCTGTCGATGAAGTTCGCGGCTGGGTTGAAAACGAGACCTGGTTTACCGGCACGGAAGCGGTAGAGGCGGGGCTTGCCGACAAGGCCGTAGAAGACCCGGAGAGTACTGAAAAGGCCGCACGCGCATATGCCGAGTATGGCCACCAGATTTTTAATTTCGCGCACTTGCCTGAATCACTGAAGGTTCAGGTGGAGGCGCTTGGTAAGGCGGGTGGTGAAGAGCCGCCGCCGGAGAAAGAGGAGGTATCTGCAATGTCAGATATCAAGACGATTACCTCTGCGGAGCTGGCGGAAGCCCGCCCCGATTTGGTGGAAGCCATCAAGTCGGAAGCGTTGAAGGACGCCAAGGCCGAAGCGGAGGCGGCTGTCAAAGCCGAACGGGATCGCGCAGCGGGAATCGCTACGAAAGCGGCTGAACTGAAATGTGACGCCAACGTAGCGGAGCTTATTGCAAACGGCGTGAGTTTGCAGGATGCGCGCGAACAGATGCTGAACGCGAAGGAGAAGCAGCTTCACGAAGGCGCGCAGGCCGAGGACGTGGGGCACGACGAGGGCGAAGCGGAATCGAATCCGTTTCTGCCGAAATAAGGGGGTTAGATCATGGCAATCAGCGGAATGAAATTGCGTTGTGCGTTGGCCGAGACCAACGCGATCACACTCACTGCGGCCAGCCCCGGCGTGACCGGCGGCACCATGGCCAAGGTTGAAGACGTGGTTGGCGTGTACGCGGGCGATGCCGACACTGGCGACAGTGTGGCGTTCATTATCAGCGCGCCGAAAATCCTTGTGCCGTGCGTTGCGGCAACGAGCGGATCGTTTGCGGCTGGCGCGAAGGTGTATTTCGACGCGGACGACGCGGAAGTGAATGAAACAGCGAGTGGCAACACCTTGTGTGGTGTCGTACTCGAACAACCCGATACCGGCGACGAAGAGGTCTTGATTGCCCTCGACGGCACGCTCGGCATCGTGGCGTAACGGAAGGGGGTGCGTATTATGAAACGGAAATTTCAGGTGTGTGATTGGCCCGCAGTGCGGGCCGCTCTGGCGAACAAGAAGCGCGTTGATCCTGACACGATTGGCAACATTCGTGAGGTGATTGGTGGCTTCCTGTCTACCCCCCCGGACCCCTTGTCGAAGAGTGTGGACATCAAGGCGGCCGCGACGGCGGATGACTTTCCGACAAGCGTTCTGCCGGTAATCCGCAAATTTCAGCAGACTGAGTATTACGACGATGGCTGGGAAATGGTGTTTGACGTGCTGGACTTCACGTCCAGTAACCGCAACGGTTTCGAGGTTCTCGACATCGAGGACGGCCTTTCGTTCTCTCTTGTGCCCGATGGACAGAAAGCCAACGTGTACAAGATTGCGGGCTCGAAGACTACCGTCACATTCGACATGTACGGCGGCGGCTTGGGCTGGTCTCGGAAGCTCCTTGACGATCAGGAGTATTGGGCGATCGAAAACGCCGTTGTGTCCTTCCGTAACCAGTGGTATGCGGACCGTTCCGAAATCGCGTATGCGCTGATCGAGGCGCTTGGCAGCACGTACAACGTTGCCTGGCAATCCCCTGTTCCTGCATCACTGGGTTCGACTGATGCCAACTACACGGCGGTGCGCGACATCGAGACCATCAACTATGCGTGCAACGCGATTCTCACGGCGGTGAAGTCGAAAGGCTACGGCGTTTCGCCGAAGAGTCCGTTTGTGCTGCTCTATCCGTTGGCGCTCATGAGCCGCGTTCGCCGCGCTCTTGGTCTTCTGAACAACAGCACGGCTGGCCCGGACTTCAAGGGTGTGCAGTACAACGTCATTCCCGTTGCAACGATGGGCTTGAGCGCAAGCACATCGTACTACGTTGCGATTCCCGGCAAGAAGCTGTTGTGGGGCGACCGCATGAACCTCACCGTGCTTGAGGATTTCGACCCCGCGTCGTACTCCGATACCCAGTACGGCTGGGGCCGTTACGGCGGTGCTATCGGCGACTCGAATCAGGTTCGCCGCTGCGCCATTTCGTAACCATAACCACGTGATAGGTACCCGGGGGCTTCGGCCCCCGGGGTTCAGGAGCACTATGGCAGACATCATCACAACGCGGGATATCGCCCGCCACAGGCGCAAGCCTCAGCCCGCATCCGATGCGATTACCACAAACTCACCCCGTACCGCGAAGCCTGAGCAGCGCGTCATCTACAAGATGGTGCACGGCCTGCTTGGTAAGAACGCATGGGCGGATGCGCCGCGTGTATGGATTATCGGCGGCGGCCCAAGCCTACGTGATTTCGACTGGTCGTTATTGGCGGGTGAAGTGGTACTCGGCTGCAATCGTTGCTATGAGCGCCCCAACGTGGGCGCGACTATTTGCATCGACGGCGCGAACAGTGCCGGGTTTCTGAACTGGGCCGAGATGGGTAAGTTTGGCGATTCATGGCGAAATTATACCGGCCTGAAAATCTACAGCCAGCTTGAACAGAAACACGACGGCGTGCCCGAGGATGTGTATGTAGTAGACCGTATGCGCACCCAGGGCCGCGATCTGATTCTCGAAAAGGGGCTGCCGCAAACAAACAATACCGGCACGCTGGCGGTGCAGTTCGCCGCCGCGTTGGGCGCGAAAGACATACGTCTGCTCGGTTTCGATATGGGCAGTCCGGGTGAAAAGCAAGAGCACCATCACGACGGATATCCACGGGAACAGAAAGCGGACGTATGCAATGGCATGATCCCGGAGTTCAACAGGCTCGCGCCGGACCTTTCCTTGATGGGCGTTCATGTAACCCTGTACGGACCCTCGAAGTTGAAATGTTTTGACAAGAAGCCCCTCACCGACGCCGTTGCGGAATTGCAAAAGAAACCCACCCGCCCTTTGGTTGTGTGCGCAGTCACCCCGTCCTACATACGCGAAGCCGAGGAGATGATGCGGACGGCGCGCGCGATGGGTTTTGAAACCATCGTTGACGCTTACGAAGACCGTGGGGACTGGTATCTGAATACCCACTACAAGCCGGTGTTTATAAAGCGGATGCTTGAAACGCACAAGCGGCCCATTCTGTGGCTGGATGCGGACGCGCGCATCCGCAAATACCCCAAAGCCTTTGACAACCTGAAGGCGGATATCGGCTGGGTATGGTGGGACTGGGAGAAGTGCGGGGGTATTGCGAAGGAACTCGAATTGAGCACGGGAATGCTCTACCTGCGGCCCAAGGCGGATGTGTACAGGCTGCTTGACGCATGGCAACAAGCGAACGAAGAGAACCCCAAGGAACACGATCAAACCAATTTGCAGCGCCTTCTTGACGACGGGTTCCGCCGTGGGCGGCTCAAAGCCAAACAACTCCCCATGAGTTATTCGCAGATTTTCGATTTGCAGAGGTCACTGGGTGAGCCGGTGATTGAGCAGATGCAGGCGAGCCGGAGATTCAAATGACGCTTGCGGAACAAATAGCGTTGGATTGTGCAAACGTGTTTGCAAATACCAGCGAATTCGGGGAGTCGGTTGTTTATCACCGCGAAGTGGACGGCGCGGAGGCCTCCGGGTTTCCCTTGACGATTGACGCTGTATGCGAAGACGCGGAGGTGCGCAGAGAGTCCTACGACGACCATCTTGTGAGCGACGTGCAGCAATTGATTGTTCATGTGCAGTTGGCCGACGTGACGCCCGAGGTAGACACGGATTACATCGTGCGAGGCGGTATCGATTGGACCGTCATGGAAATCCTTGAACAATCACACGGTATGAGCCGGTTGCGATGCGAGGCATTGGACATGGTACGGCGCGGTGGCCGGGAGGTTCGCCGATGAGCGCAATTGTACCAGACGTAACAGGCCTCTCTGATGCGGCGGCGGAAGCCGAGCTCATTGATGCTGGTCTGATCCTTGGGGACACTACGAACGCCTATAGCCATACCGTTGCCGAAGATGTGGTTATCAGCCAAGACCCGGTTGCCGACACGGAAGTTGAAGACGGTAGCGCGGTTGACCTTGTTGTGTCTCTTGGCGTTCTGGCACCAACCGGGGTGCTTGGTCAGGTTGTTGACGGTATTCGCAAATGCGTTGCCGCAAGCGCGACGTTTCGGACGGCGGTGAACGTGAGCACGGCGGCTGATGCACTGGCCTACATTCACGCATGGCGTATGGATGAATCCGTTGAGCCGCCGTTCGCATTCGTAGCACCGGCCGAAGAGACGCGAGAGCGCATTTCCACGGCGGGGCCATACCCAGAGAGAGGCGGCGTCCTGCTGGCCCTGGTACTCCCCGTTGTGCAATCGGACGACCTGTTTGCCTTCTATGACTTTGACAACAAGCGAGACGCGATCATCACCGAGATAGTGGCGGCTGCCATGGGCTCGGGTTATGCGCATATCCGCCGCATCGAATTGGATGCGGAAAATTATGGACTGTGGAGTAAACGGGAACAACGTGCGCGAGGCGCGGAAGCGATTCAGGCCTGGCACGAAATCACATGGGGGTTTTAACAGATGAAACGCTACATAATGGGGCCTATCTCGTTCGGCTCTACATCGTCCACGACTTTGTGGCAGACACAGAACATCCGCGTGAATCCGGGCATTGAACGCCTTGTGCAAGCGGCCAATACTACCGACGTGGTTTTTGCAGGGCTCGTGAAACAGGTCCCGGCGTTGACGTTTGATACACCGGCTATCGCGCGCATGTTGGGCGTCATTGGATTTGGTGGCGCGAACATTGACCAAGTAGACATCTACTTTCGCCAAATGGACCACGGCGGAACGATTGTCGCTGGGGCGAATCATGTCAAGGTGTCCCTGTTGGACACGCTTGGATTGCTTCGACGAATCACCGCCTCGCAGTGGCAAGAGGCCTCCGCGAGCTTCGAGATTCAGGCGGCTTACGATGGCACAAATATTCCCATTGCCGTAACGACCGGGCAAAGCCTGCCCGCTTACGACAATTCCGTGATTGAGAAGTTCACCGTGGGGCCTGCGGAACTGAACTCGACAGACCTCGACAACATTCAGTCATTTGACCTGGATACCGGGATCACCGTTGAAACAGACGGCCAAGACGGCGGACCTTACGCGCGGCTCGCGGCTATCAAAGAACGCCAGCCGGTCATTACGCTCACTACGTTCGACGCGGAAGCGCTAAGCACGGTTGGCGTGAACGGAGCGTCCAAAGACAACGCAATCGCTTGGTTGCGAGCGCTTACCAACAAGGGCGCGCCCGCAGCCGACACGGCTTCGAGTCACATAAAATTCACAGCTGCCGATTCTCACGTGATCATCTCGGATATGGGCGATACCACGACCATCAACATTCAGCCGGTTTGGGATGGCTCGAACGACATGCTGGCAATCGCGACAGGTCAGGCAATTGAGGCGTTGTGATGCAGCGTAGACGTAAGTGGCGATGCCGCTGCGGGATGATGCATAGCCACAACGTGAAGGCCTGTCCCGCATGTGGCGAACAACGCGACAAGAAAGGCGATACCGAATATGGCGGGCTTTCTATATTACGCACCCGGCAAGAAGCAGCCGCTGACAAGGCCCGAAGCGGTTGACGCGTTCCTGTGCGAGCTTGGTCTTGATCATGTAGATCGCGCCATCCAGTCTCGTGTAGTTATGAATCACGGCCCCGACGGCAAGTCCGGGTTGATCTTTGGCCCCGCTGATACGCCGCGCCTCGGTTACTACGCTAACGAACAAACGTGGTGGCCCGTGCCGGACCGCCCGTACTGGATCGGCTGGCAAACGGATGCGCAGCCCGGTCCTGAAGACCTCGCGCGGAAATCACAACTGCCGGGCATCTCTCTCACACTTGCCGACGGGAATGATTGGGTGATTCCCCTGGCGCAACACTGGGACGGACAAACGCAACTCCCTGTTATCTACCGGCTCGGCAAGGGCGGTGTAGAGAAAGATGTTGTGCCCGCGCTTAAACCCTTCCAGGAAGCCGTGCAGAAATTTCTCGATGTGTGGAAGGCTGCGCTTGAAAAGGGTGAAGAACCGACGTACCCGGATGACGATCTGTTTGACCTCGCGGGGTTGGCGTTGTCCCTGAATTACAAATTGGGCCGCTGGGAAGCGCTTGCGCTTGGGCTGCTGCAATCCTCGCGCTACGCAGACATGAGCAGCGTATGGGATGTGTGCTCCGCCACCTTCAACTGGCAAGGCGTGATGGCCGCGTTGGCGACCATGGCGGAAAAAAAAAGAGACCCGGAGGAACCTGGCGACTCTGGCGAGAAGGCCGACTCCCCGGATACCGGCCAACCCTCGGAGATGTGCTCTTGATGGAGATGATTGAGTGATTTCGCCCTATGTAAAGCGAATCGTTTTCGATGGCGCGCCCGAAGAAGATGCGAAACGTCAAATGCGCGGGCTCCGCTCCGGTATGCGCGATGCTACGAAGAAGTGGCAGCGGGAAATGGCGCCTCAGCATTTCAAGTTTGGGGCACAGGGGCGCTACGGTTATCAGCAGCGCACGAAGAAATACCGGCGTCGAAAAGAGCGCGTCTACGGTCATCGGCGTCCATTGGTGTATTCGGGGGAAACCTTGAAATGGGTTACTACACGCTTCGCGCAACCGACTACGCGGAAAACACCTTTGGGCGTGGCGTCCGTTTTGCCGGTTGTCGTTCCTAAATACTTCTTCATGTACCGAGGCGCGGGACCGGATAAATACGCTGAGCTTACCACAACACTCCCTGATGAATACGAGGCGCTGTTTCAGGTCGTTGACAAAGCGCTTGACGAGGCCATGGATCAGCGAACGCGGAAACGGAGGGTGTCTGTTGGCAACGCGTAGGAGAATGGTCTACGAGCTGGACGCTGAAGAGTCTAAGGCTCTCGATGCGTACAGGAAGCTGACTGCTGAGCAAAAGCGCGCCCTTGCTGAAACCGAGAAGGGCGCTCAGGCCGCCAAGAAGCAAGGCGGGGCAGTCTCATATCTAAAGGGTGAGTGGAAGGCCTTGGTTGGAACGGCCTTGGGTTTCATCGGTGTAAACCAACTGATTCAGCAAGGCATTGGCCTGCTCAGGGATTATGACGAACGCCTTAAGAAAATCAGCGAAACGCAAACAAAAACGGCCAAAGGCGCAGTACCTCTTGCCGCAATGCAGGCGCCAGAAGATGTGTCGCGCGTGTTGTGGGAAGCGGCTGCGATTTCGGCCGCTGAGGGAATCAGCCCCGAACAGGGCTTCAATATGTTCCAGCGCGCTCAGAGTGTGTATGGGACGTTTGAAGAAGGAAAGCCACAGGCCGTGGCGGCGATGCGTCTTGCAAAATTGACGCAAGACCCGGAGAGCGCTGCCGAGACAATCAAGATCGCGTACGCGCTGGGGATGACCCAAGAGGAATTCAACAGCGTACTGGTGGGCATGGCGGCAAGCTCAGCAGCAGACGAGGCAGTATTCACAAGAGTAAGTCCTTTCTGGTCGTTGTTTACGGGCGAAGGTGGTGAGCCGGAGAAATATACAGGCGCGGCAATCACAAATGTATTAAGTCAGCGGATTGCGAGCGAACAACTGCCAACCTACGTGCAGGCAGTCAGCCGAACCTTGACGGATGTTGAAGACCCCATAGCGCAAGCCATCACGAAAGACATGGAGGGTACCGGGCGGACATTCGCGGACCTGAGCAACATCGAGCGTATCCGGGCGATTGGACAGTATGTTGAAAAGGAATACAGGGAAATATCGCCAGAAGCCCTAAAGAAGGCGGGGATAACAGAGCAGAGGGAATCCACAGCGATGGCGACGATCCTTGCGCCAGACAATCTTAAACGCCTCGAACAGATTTTGAGTGAAGCGCCAGAGATGGGAGAGCGCTATCGGATTGAGGATCGGTTGGGGGCTATTTCCCAAGAACCAAATATTCGCCAAAAGTTACTTGAAGAGCAAACGGCTGCCGTTGCGGAAGCAACGGCGATGATGGGACCGGAGAGCGAGCGCGCGAGGGAACGCGCTGCACGGGTGCGAGCGCAAGGCGCGGAAGCGGGGTTTGGTTGGGGTATTGATCCTGAGACGGGTGAGGCTGGCAGATTACGGCGGGCCGCGATGATTGGAGAAGGGAGTGTGCAACGCCCTGGTGCATATGGCATGTATTACCAGGTTGCGCCTGAGTCCCCACGCCCAAGCGAGCAAGAGCGATTGAAGGAAGCACTCGAAAAACAAACCCAGGTCCTTCAAGAGATCGCCGAAAACACAAAGTCCGATAAACGCGCCAAACCCAGCGAAACCGTCAGCGTCCGGCCGGAGGTTGAGTAATGGCTGATCCATACATTGGCGCTAAGACCTTCCTGACAATGCGGCAGCGCATTCCCTATGCCCGTGAAATCCCCCGCGATATTACGCGGCCCTTTGAGCCGGGGATCGCATTCATAATCGAAGGATTAAAAGCTGAGCCCGTCACTGTAACTACTCGTACCGTGTGCTACTCAGATGCGGCTGTGGACCAGGCCGAATACGACTACAGCTTGATGCCCGGCTATCTCTACACCGTGGGGGATGAATTCGGTAATGCGCGAACGGGAATCTTGGTGAAGGATGTGCGGCCCGTCAGAGCGATCATGACCTTCCCAACATCGAGCGTGCCGTCTGGTGTGTACGCGCTGCTTGATTGCGAATGGGTCCTGCAAGACACCTGGTATTAACCGGGTAAGTGATAAGGAGCGAATGATGAAGCGAGGTCGGTTGATTTTGGTAGCGACGTTACTCTTGATTGGTTTACTGGCCGCCACCAATCAGATGTATCAGTTGGAGATTTACGAATGGCTCCGGCTGCGCGACGATGTGTACGTGAAGTTCGGCACGGCGGATGACTTCTACGGGGGCTATTCGAGCACGGATGATCAGTTGGAGATACGCTCAGATGCGGGCGACTTGCTGGTGGTGGTAGACGCGGACGGATTGGGGTTGCCAGCGGATTTGGACATTGCCGGTCAACTCGAAGCAGGGACCGGCGATCACGTGCTGACCAATGAAGCCGGGTTAATCGACGGCGCGAAGATTCAGGACGGCACGGTGTCAGGCGCGGGGCTCGACACTACCGACGCGACCGCGGGCGATCTGTGGGTCGTGGATGCGGCGGGCGATTGGTCAATCGCCACGCTTGGGGGGCATGGCACGTTAGACGGCACTGGCGCGTTGACGATTCAAGAGTATGCGTGGAGCGCGGGTGGCACGACGGGGCTGGTGCCGGACGCGGCAGACGGCACAACAGACCGCTTCCTGTGTGTAGACGGCACATGGACCGTGCCGAGTATCGGCGCGGTCGGGGGCCCGGGTTCGAGTACCGACAACGCCGTCATGCGATGGGACGGCACGGACGGCGACACTGCCCAGAACAGCACCGTGATCGTGAGTGACACGGGCGGCGTGACGATCCCCGGCACGGTGACGGTAGGCAGCGGTTCGCATACATGGAGTAATTCCATCGGCCTGATTGACGGCGGCAAGTTGCAAGACACCACGGTGACGAGCGCGAAGCTGACGAATACGGGGGTGTCGGCCGGGTCCTACACCGTGAGCTCCGTGACGGTCGATAGTGCCGGGCGCGTGACGTCGGCATCAAGCGGAAGTCTTGGGCTCATCGACCTTGACGACGGCGAAGTCGCGTACACGGGGGCGTCCGGGTATCCGGTCGTGGTGAGCTCAACAGAAGACGGGTGGGAGTTCGCGAGCGAATTGGATGCCGGGGTGTTACCCGTCCTTGTAGGGGATTCGGGTTCGGGCGGTACACAAGGCGTAGTGCCAGCTCCGGGGGCTGGGGACGCGGCGGCGGGTAAGTACTTGAAAGCCGATGGCACATGGACCACTCCCAGCGGCACGGGCAACGTCTCAGGGCCGGGCACGTCTACCGACAATGCCGTGGCGCGGTTCGACGGTACGGGCGGGCAGACGCTGCAGGACAGCGGCCTGCTGGTGGACGACTCGGGCAACGTGACGATACCGGGAACGATCACGGCGGGTAGCGGGGCGAACCTGTTGACGAACAGCGCGGGCCTCATTGATGGCGGCAAGTTGCAGGCGGGGACGGTCGG
>Ga0265293_10014054_pt1 | contig 10239 bp, 9 predicted proteins | sample Munlanlewell138R_FD_192505 | JGI IMG/M metagenome (GOLD analysis project Ga0265293, IMG submission 192505) | Leachate microbial communities from a municipal landfill in Southern Ontario, Canada - Leachate well 138R | ecosystem: Engineered > Solid waste > Landfill > Unclassified | place: Canada...
AACGGCCGCCTCATCGCCATCAACGCCATGAACGGCGATGTGCAATGGGAGGCGCCCGTATCCGTGTCGCGCGGCGCCACCGACCTCGAACGCATCAACGACGTCGTCGGCGCGCCGCAGGTGATCGGGCCGCTGCTGTGCGGCGTCACCTACCAGGGGCGCATGACCTGCTTCGACGTCAGCCAGGGCGGGCGCCCCGCCTGGGACATCCCTTTTTCCAGCCATTCCGGCATGACCCACGATGGCCGCAATGCCTATGCCGCCACCCAGCGTGATGTCGTGCAGGCCATTTCGCTGGTCGACGGCGAGCAGGTATGGAGCCAGAACGCATTGCGCAACCGGCGCCTTGCCACGCCCGCCGCCGTGCCGGCCGCCGTGGCGGTGGCCGATTACGATGGCTATGTGCACTTCCTGTCGCGTGGCGACGGCCATCTCCTGGGCCGTCTGAATGTCGGCGGCGGTGCGGTGCTGTCTCCCCTGGTCGGCACACCCGGCGGCGTGCTGGTCCAGACAGGCAACGGCAATCTCGTATTGGTGGGCGTGAATTGAGCACATCCAGCTTCAAGCCGGTGGTCGCGCTGGTAGGCCGGGCGAACGTCGGCAAATCCACCCTGTTCAACCGGGTCACGCGTTCGCGCGCGGCGCTGGTTGCCGACTTCGCGGGCCTGACGCGAGACCGGCATTACGGCGAGGGCCGTGTCGGGCGCCACCCGTTCATCGCCGTCGATACGGGGGGGTTCGAGCCGGTGGCCAAAGACGGCATTCTGCGCGAAATGGCTCGGCAGACCCACCAGGCCATTGCCGAAGCCGATGTCGTGATCTTCCTGGTCGACGCCAGGGCGGGGGTCAACGCCCACGATCACGAGATCGCTCAACTGCTGCGCAAGTCGGGGCAGCGGGTGGTGCTGGCCGTCAATAAGGCCGAAGGCATGCGTCATGCCGCGCCCTTGGCGGAATTCCACGAACTCGGCCTCGGCGAGCCACGACCCATTTCGGCGTCGCACGGCGACGGCGTGGTCGAGCTCATCGAAGATGCGCTGTCCTTCCTCGACGAGGCCGACGCGCCCGTCGCCGATGAACCGTCCGGCGAGTGGGACACCGGGTTCCCCGCGGATACGGATGTCGTCGATGCCGAGGGCGCGGAAGAGGGCGCGGATGAACCCGAAGCCCCGCGCCACCGCATCAAGCTGGCCATCGTGGGGCGGCCCAATGTGGGCAAGTCCACGCTCATCAACGCCCTCATCGGCGAAGAGCGGGTCATCGCCTTCGACATGCCGGGCACCACCCGCGACGCCATCGAGATCGAGTTCGAGCGTGGCGGCAAATCGTACACCCTCATCGATACCGCCGGTCTGAGACGCCGGGGCAAGGTCTTCGAAACCATAGAAAAATTCTCGGTCATCAAGACCCTGCAGGCCATCGAGGCGTGCAATGTCGTCGTGCTCATGGTGGATGCGCAAACCGAGATTTCCGACCAGGACGCCCATATCGCCGGCTTCATCCTGGAAACGGGCAGGGCCCTGGTCGTGGCGATCAACAAGTGGGACGGCCTCGATTCCGAGAAGCGCGAATGGATCCAGCGCGAGTTCGATCGCAAGCTGCGCTTTCTGTCGTTCGCGCGCGTGCACACGATTTCCGCATTGAAGAATCAAGGTCTGAAGGCCTTGATGAAGTCGGTCGACGACGCGCATGCGGCGGCGTTTCGCAAGCTTTCGACGCCCAAGCTCACACGCACGCTGCACGCGGCTGTGGAACAGCAGCCGCCCCCGCGCAAAGGCATCTTCCGGCCCAAGATGCGCTACGCTCACCAGGGCGGGCAGAACCCGCCACTCATCGTCGTGCACGGCAGCGGCCTCGAAGGGGTGCCGGATTCCTATCGCCGCTACCTCGAATCGCGTTTCCGCAGTGCTTTTCAGCTGGAAGGCACCCCGTTGCGCATCGATTTCAAATCGTCGCATAACCCTTACGTTCAAGGAAAGTCGTGAGCCGGTACTGGAGTGATCACGTCGCCCGCCTGACGCCCTATACCCCGGGCGAACAGCCCAAGATCGACAATTTGCTCAAGCTCAATACCAATGAGCATCCCTATGGGCCGTCGCCGCATGCGCTGGAGGCCATCCGCCGGGGCGCCGGCGACGCCCTCAGGCTCTACCCCGACAATGAGTCGACGGCGCTGCGCATGGCGGTTGCCGATTTCTACGGCGTGTCGCCGGGGCAGGTGATGCCGGGCAATGGGTCCGACGAAGTGCTCGCCCATGTGTTCAATGCGCTGTTTCGTCATGGCGGGCGGCCGCTGCTCATGCCGGACATCACCTACAGCTTCTACAAGACCTATTGTCGGCTGTTCGATATTCCCGCCCGGCTGGTGCCGCTGGCCGACGATTTTTCGATCCGTCCCGCTGATTACCTGAATCTCGCCGAGCGGCCGGCCGGCATCATCTTTGCCAACCCGAACGCGCCCACCGGCATGGCGCTCGGGCTGGACGACATCGAACGGATCGCGGCGGGCAATGCCGATGTCGCCGTGGTGGTCGACGAAGCCTACGTGGATTTCGGCGCTGAGACGGCGATCGGATTGCTGGAACGGTGCCCCAACATCGTGGTGATCCACACCTTGTCGAAATCCCGCGCGCTGGCCGGCATGCGCGTGGGCTACAGCGTCGCTTCGCACGAGATCACCGAAGGCATCATCCGGGTGAAGGACAGCTTCAATTCGTATCCGCTCGACCGCCTGGCCATCGCGGCGGCGGTGGCCTCGATCGAAGACCGCGAATATTTCGAAGCAAGCTGCCGCAAAGTGATCGCGGCACGCGAGACGCTTGCGCAACAGCTGGGAACCATGGGATTCCAGGTGTTACCGTCGCGCACCAACTTCGTATTCGCCAGACATCCCGATAGCGATGCCGCCGAGCTCGCCCGCGGGCTGCGTGAGCAGGGCATTCTGGTGCGGCATTTCGATGCGCCGCGCATCGACCAGTTCCTGCGCATCACGGTGGGCACCCCGGAAGATTGCGCGCGGCTTTGTAATGCCTTGTCGGAACAATTACTGAAAACCGATTAGAATCTTCTTCAATACGGGTCTCTGCGGCGTGCATACTAGGGGAAAACCCTGTAAAGTAGGCGCTTACGCTATTTTTTCTTATAACAACAGAACTGGAGCCTAGCCAATGAGCAATAAAGGGCAAACATTACAAGATCCGTTTCTCAATGCTTTGCGTAAGGACCACGTGCCCGTTTCGATTTACCTCGTCAATGGCATCAAGCTGCAAGGCCAGGTCGAATCCTTCGATCAATACGTTGTGCTCCTTCGCAATACCGTCACCCAAATGGTGTACAAGCACGCGATCTCCACGGTCGTTCCCTCCCGTCCGGTGAACTTTCAGGCGGATGGCGCTTCTGAATAAGCGCACACTCCGCAAGCCACGCCTTTCTTCCTCACCCGTCGCAAGCCATGTTGCGGCGGGTGTTTCGTCTCGCGCCCGCCCATGAAGGCTCTGATCATCACGGTCGACATGGGCGAACCCGATTACGAGGCGCATGCGCAGGAGTTCCGCATGCTGGCCGAAGGGGCCGGCGCGCAGGTCGTCGAGACCCTGCAGGTCCGGCGGGGCCGGCCCGATGCCGCCCACTTCATCGGGTCGGGCAAGGTCGAAGAGGCGGTTCTGCTGGCCCAGGCCACGCAACCCGAAGTCATTCTCGTCGATCAGCCGCTGTCACCCGCGCAGCAGCGCAATCTGGAACGCGCCATCAACCTGCGGGTGGTCGATCGCGTGGCGCTGATTCTCGACATCTTTGCGCTGCGAGCAAAAAGCCATGAAGGCAAGCTGCAGGTCGAGCTTGCACAGCTGCAGCATCTTTCCACCCGCCTGACACGCATGTGGACCCACCTCGAACGGCAGCAGGGCGGCATAGGCATGCGCGGCCCGGGCGAATCGCAGCTCGAGATGGACCGGCGCATGATCGGCGCCAAGGTGAAGGTATTGCGCGAGCGCCTGGCGCGCGTCCAGCGCCAGCGTGCCACACAGCGCCGTTCCAGGTCGCGTGGCAGCACCTTTTCGGTTTCGCTGGTGGGTTATACGAACGCGGGCAAGTCGACGCTGTTCAATGCGCTCACGCGGGCCGGTGCCTATGCGGCCGACCAGCTCTTCGCCACGCTCGACACCACCACCCGGCGCATCTGGATCGAAGGGGCGGGGCAGGTGGTGATCTCCGATACCGTGGGGTTCATCCGCGACCTGCCTCCCACGCTGATCGCGGCGTTCCGCGCCACGCTGGAAGAAACCGTTCATGCCGACCTGCTGCTGCACGTGGTGGATGCCGCGAGCCCGCAGCGCGATGAGCAGATCATGGAAGTCGACAAGGTTCTGGAAGATATCGGCGCCGCCGGGATTCCCCGTATTCTCGTCTACAACAAAATAGACGAAGCCGGTTACGAGCCGAGAGTCGAGCGGAATGAACATGGTACGATTGCACGAGTTTTTGTAAGCGCGCTGGCGCGCTCTGGTTTGGAGGGTCTGCGTGGGGCGGTCGCCGAATCAGCTCAAATCGCGGGAAACAATGCGTTCAATGTCGAAAATATTCAACCTGAATGACCCCGGCTGGGGTCGTGGCGGCCGCAATGAGGGCGGCCGTGGCGAAGACGATGCATCGCGTCGTCCTCGCGGCAACGAAGGGCCTCCCGACCTCGACGAAGTCTGGCGGGATTTCAACAATCGCATCGGCTCGCTGTTCGGCAACAAGCGCGGCGGCGGCCCACGGGGTCCCCGCTCGGGGGGCGGGGGCGGCGGCATGCCTTCGCTGCCTTCCGGTTCGCCCAAGCTGTTGGGGGTGCTCGTTCTCGTGGGTCTGGTCATCTGGGGCCTGAGCGGCTTCATGATCGTGCAGGAAGGCCAGGTGGCCGTGGTAACGCGTTTCGGCAAGTACACCAAGACGCTGCCTCCCGGTCTGCAATGGCGTGTTCCCTACCCCATCGAACAGCATCAGATGGTCAACATCGCGCAATTGCGTACGTTCGAAGTCGGTTACCGGGGCAGCGCGCGCAACAAGGTGCTGCCCGAGTCGCTCATGCTCACCACCGACGAGAACATCGTCGACGTGCAGTATGTGGTGCAGTATCGCCTGAACCCCAACGGCGCGCCCGACTACCTGTTCCGCACCGCCATGCCCGACGAATCCGTGCGTCAGGCCGCCGAGACCGCCATGCGCGAAATCGTCGGCCGCAAGACCATGGATTTCGTGCTGTACGAAGGCCGTACCGAAGTCGCCACCGAAGTGCTGAGCCTCGCGCAAAGCATTCTCGATCGCTACCACACCGGCATCCAGATCAGCACCGTCGCCATCCAGAACGTGCAGCCGCCCGAGCAGGTGCAGGCCGCGTTCGACGATGCCGTGAAGGCCGGTCAAGACCGCGAACGTCAGATCAACGAAGGCAACGCCTACGCGAATCAGGTCCTGCCCCAGGCCGAGGGCCAGGTGGCGCGCATGCTGCAAGACGCCGAAGGCTACCGGGCCAAGGTGCTGGGCGATGCCGAGGGTGACACGGCCCGCTTCACCAGCATCGAGGGCGAGTTCGCCAAGGCGCCCGAAGTCACGCGTCAGCGCATGTATCTGGCCACCATGCAGCAGATACTCGAGTCCTCGGCCAAGGTCATGGTCGATGCCGATTCCAGCAACAATATGCTGTATCTGCCGCTCGACAAGATCATGAGCCAGACCGCGCGCGATCATCGTCCCGCTTCGGGCAGCGCATCGGTCGAAGCCACAACGGGGGCGGCCGCGGCCTCGTCGTCCACCCGGCCGGCTCCGGCGGCCGGCAACGCCTCGAACAGCTCCGCAGCGCGTGGCGCGCAGCTGGTGAGCCCTTATTCCCGCTAGGAGGAAAATGATGCAACGTTTGTTTCCTGCGCTGGTGGGCCTGCTGATCGTGCTGGCCGTGCTGTCGTCCTGCGTGTTCGTGGTGCGCGAGCGCGATGCCGTGCTGCTGTTCGCCCTGGGGGAAGTCCGCAAGACCATCACCGAGCCGGGCCTGTATTTCAAGCTGCCGCCGCCCTTCGAAACCGTCACCCGGCTCGACAAGCGCCTGCAGACCATCGAGACCAATGATCCCGAGCGCATCCAGACGGCCGAGAAGAAGAACCTGCTCATCGATTCGTTCGTGAAGTGGCGCATCGACGATGCACGCCTGTTCTACGTCACCTTTGGTTCCAACGATCGTGCCGCGGTCGAGCGCCTGCAGGCACAGATCCGCGACGCCCTGAACGCTTCGGTCAACGTCCGTACCGTCAAGGCGGTGGTGTCCACCGAGCGTGACACCATCATGCGCGAGATCCTCAGCAACGTCGAGGGCCGCGCCCGGCCGCTGGGTGTGGAAATCGTCGACGTGCGCCTGCGGCGTATCGAGTTCGCCCCCGAGATTTCCGAATCCGTCTATCGGCGCATGGAAGCCGAGCGCAAGCAGGAAGCCAACCGCCTGCGGGCCTCGGGCGCCGCCGATGGCGAACGCATTCGCGCGCAGGCCGACCGGCAGCGCCAGGAAATGCTGGCCGAAGCCTATGCCCAGGCGCAGGCCATCATGGGTGAGGGCGAGGGCGTGGCCACCGGCATCTACGCGAATGCCTATGGCAAGAACCCGCAGTTCTACGATTTCTATCGTAGCCTCGAAGCCTACCGCTCGGCCTTCAGCGGGCAGGGCGACACCCTGGTCCTCAGTCCGAAATCGGAATTCTTCAAGTTCTGGAACGAGGCTGAAGGCGGCATGGGCGTGCCCGGCAACGCGGCCCCCTCCCTGCCGCGCTGAGGCACGCACGCGCACCCGCCCGGCAAGGGCGATGCGCGCTCGCAGATCCCTTTTGCACGGGGCGCCGCATGGTTTACAATAGCGTGTAAGTTTCGATTACTTATTCCGCGAGCGACTTGGCGGGCTTACGCCCCAAGTCGCTTTTTGTTTGGCCCTCGTCGTTGAACGAATTCACTCAAGACCCATGATGACCAAGTGGCTGTTGCCGGAAAGCCTGGCGGACATCCTTCCCGCCGAAGCGCGCCGCATCGAAGAGCTGCGCCGCAAGCTGCTGGATCTCTATCGCGTGTATGGCTTCGAACTGGTCATGCCTCCGCTGGTGGAATACCTCGAATCATTGCTCACCGGCCATGGCCACGATCTGTCGCTTCGTACCAACAAGCTGGTCGACCAGCTTTCGGGGCGCACGCTGGGCGTGCGGGCCGACATGACGCCCCAGGTCGCGCGCATCGACGCCCACCTGTTGAATCGCGAAGGCGTCACGCGGCTGTGCTACTGCGGTTCGGTGCTGCATACCCGTCCCATGGGCCTGCTGTCCGATCGCGAGCTGCTGCAGATCGGCGCCGAGATTTTCGGCCATGCCGGCGTCGAGGCCGATATCCAGGTCATCGAGCTTGCGCTTGAAAGCGTGCGGCTGGCCGGTGTGGGACACCCCCGACTCGACCTCAACCATCCCGGCGTGCTGCGTGCCATCATCGAGGCCGATCCGGCCCTGGCGGGGCTGGCCGAAGACGTGGCCGACCTGCTGTCCACGACAGACATCACGGGCCTGCGGGCGCTGGGCGAGGCCACGCCGGGCTTGCGGCCCGGCAGCCTGCGGGCGCTCATCGATCTCGCCGGCCTGTACGGGGGGCGTGAAACCCTCCAGCGCGCCCGCGAGACGCTGCCGGCGCTGCCGGCGGTGAGCCGCGCGCTCGACGATCTCGAACAGCTCGCCGGATTCCTGGCCGATTACGACGTCGGCTTCGACTTTGCCGACGTGCGATCCGGCTATGGGTACCACTCGGGCATTGTGTTCGCCATCTACGCAGACGGCTGGCACGATACGCTGGTGCGGGGCGGCCGCTACGACGGCGTGGGCACGGCTTTCGGCCGCGCACGGCCGGCCACGGGCTTCAGCCTCGATCTGCGGGCCCTGTCGGGCGGGTTGGCGCCAGCCGAACCGGCCAAGGCGGTACGGGCCCCTTGGGGATGCGACCCGTCGCTCTCGGCGGCCTTGCGTGCGCTGCGTGCCGAAGGCGCGATCGTGGTGCAGGTTCTGCCGGGCCGGCAGCAAAGTCTCGACGAGTTCGTGTTCGATCGCGAGCTCGTTCAGGAAGGCGGCGAATGGAAGGTGAGGGCGATTCAGTAGCGCGCCGGTCTGCGCTGCTTTATCGTATGGTTTTTCACATCCGCCGGTCCCGCTGGTCAGGGCCGGCACATCGTTATGAATAGATGAAATGAGCAAGAATATCGTGGTGATCGGCACCCAGTGGGGTGACGAGGGCAAGGGCAAGATCGTCGACTGGCTGGCCGAATCCGCTCAGGGCGTCGTACGCTTCCAGGGCGGCCACAATGCCGGCCACACCTTGTGGATCAACGGCAACAAGACCATATTGCGCTTGATTCCGTCCGGCATCATGCATGCCCACGTCACCTGCTATATCGGCAATGGTGTGGTGCTGTCTCCCGAGGCCTTGTTCAAGGAAATCGGCGAACTCGAAGAAGCCGGCCTCGACGTGCGTTCGCGGCTGCGGGTATCGGCGGCCTGCCCGTTGATCCTGCCTTACCATATTGCGCTCGACCAGGCGCGCGAGGCGCGCAAGGGCGAGGGCAAGATCGGCACGACCGGGCGGGGCATCGGGCCCACTTACGAAGACAAGGTGGCGCGCCGCGCATTGCGGGTGCAGGATCTCTACGATCCCGCCGTATTCGATGCCAAGCTCGAAGAAGTGCTCGATTTCCATAATTTCGTGCTCACCCAATACCTGGGCGCCGAGGCCGTATCCGTCAACGAAGTCCGCGATTCGGCCATGGCCATCGCGCCTGAGCTTCGCCCCATGGTGGCCGACGTTTCCCACGAACTGCACCGGGCCGGCAAGGCGGGCGGCCGCCTGCTGTTCGAAGGCGCCCAGGGCGCCCTGCTCGACATCGATCACGGCACCTACCCCTACGTCACCAGCAGCAACTGCGTCGCCGGCACCGCCTCGGCGGGGGCGGGGGTGGGCCCGCAGATGCTCGATTACGTTCTGGGCATCGCCAAGGCGTACACCACGCGTGTCGGTTCGGGGCCTTTTCCCACCGAACTTCAAGACGAGGTCGGTGCCCGTCTGGCTTCGGTCGGCAAGGAGTTCGGCTCCGTCACGGGCCGCCCGCGGCGCTGCGGCTGGTTCGACGGCGCGGCCATGAAGCGCTCGGTCATGATCAACGGCATCGACGGCCTGTGCGTCACCAAGCTCGACGTGCTCGATGGCCTCGAATCCCTCAAGATCGGCGTGGGCTATCGCTATCACGGCGAGTTCCTCGATGTTCTGCCCTACGGGGCCGATGCGGTCATCGGCGCCGAACCGGTTTTCGAAGAGCTGCCCGGATGGAGCGAGTCCACCGCCGGCATCACGGAATACGACAAGCTCCCGGTCAACGCCCGCCGCTACCTCGAACGCATCGCCGAAGTGTGCGATGTGGCCATCGATATGATCTCGACGGGGCCGGACCGCATGGAAACCATCATGCTCAACCAATCGTTCAAGGCCTGAGAGGGAAGCGCAACATGAACCTGCCAGCCAATACGGATCGCGACCATTGGGTTTCATGGGAGCAATACCACGGTCTCATTGAGCGCCTGGCGCTGATCGTGCATGAGTCCGGCTGGAAATTCGACAAAATTCTTTGTCTGGCTCGCGGCGGCGTGCGGGTGGGCGATGTGCTGTCGCGCATTTACGACGTCCCGCTTGGCATTCTGGCCACCAGCAGCTATCGCGAAGCGGCCGGCACGGTACAGGGGCAGATGGATATCGCTCAGTACATCACCATTACGCGTGGCACCCTTGATGGTAAGGTCCTGCTGGTCGACGACATGGTCGATACGGGCATGACCTTCGGTCGCGTACGCGATCACCTGGTCGAGCAATTCCCGGGTATCGTCGAGCTGCGTACCGCGGTGTTGTGGTGGAAAGGCCACTCTCAGGTGAACCCCGATTATCACGTCGAGAAACTCCCCACCAACCCCTGGATACACCAGCCTTTCGAAGACTACGACAGCATCCGGCCGCACCAGCTTGAAGCCTGGCTACGCAAGGGTAAGCGTTGATTTTCATGTGTGCTCATTGACGCATTGCATGCTTTCACGCTAGAATTTACAGTTATCTCATTTGTGTCTTTTATTTAACCTACAAGGCCCAGGAATACATGCCTATCGTTCGACTGAAGGAAAACGAGCCCTTCGAAGCTGCACTGCGCCGCTT
>Ga0265293_10014055_pt1 | contig 10238 bp, 6 predicted proteins | sample Munlanlewell138R_FD_192505 | JGI IMG/M metagenome (GOLD analysis project Ga0265293, IMG submission 192505) | Leachate microbial communities from a municipal landfill in Southern Ontario, Canada - Leachate well 138R | ecosystem: Engineered > Solid waste > Landfill > Unclassified | place: Canada...
ATTCTTGAAATACGTCCGCGCCGCGCACTGAGCAACAATCCTTAATCAGTTATGGTTTTCCGCATTGTATCGGAGCCAGTGATTCCGGGCGACAAGATCAACAACCTGCTAGGTGGCTTGAGGATCACAATCCAAAGGGTTTTGACTTTAACGCCAGCCCTGAAGATAACGAATTTCCAGGGGCTGTCCAGATCGACCAAGTTTGGCGGTGGATCGAGGAATTGCCTGCAGACACAACTCACGCGGTCCCGTTGCCTCTGCTTCGCAAACGTGCCGCTCGAATTGAGCGTGTCGATGCTCGTCGCGATCCAGCTCTTTATGCAAATCCCGCTCTAGATGGGCGCGTGACTTTTCGCTATGGAGATCATGCCCACTATACGGTTGGTCACGGTGAGTACGAATTCAGAATAAATTTCAGCGGATGTTCACAACACAGCGTGTACGTCTATAGAAATAGTGGCCTCAAGGCTGTCGGACTAATCACCAGTCCAAATTTCGATCCACTCAGTGTCGAGTCCTTTCTAACTCCCGGACGAGTTGTTGCACCGAGCATAGGGCAGAAAGTAGTGCTCCTAAATCCTCACGGAGCACTATGTGTAATTACCATTGATGAGGTACAGCGCGAAGTCAACATTGTAGATTATGTTCCAGAGCATGTTACATTCACCTACGAAGTTCTGGTGAATCACTAGCGCCCTATTCAACGCCGGATACGACGGCATTCCTCAAGAATCCTTGCTGCCAGTCTGCATCGCGCGTGTTGCCGCCCAACAAGTCGTTGTAGACGGACCTCTACACTACGCGTGTCATTTGTGCAATTCTCTTCGCAAGTTTTATCGCACAAATGACCGCTCCGTTCCGAGGCCGCTGAACTTCGGCGTTATGCTCCAAAGAGATACGGAGTATCAGCAAGTAAACAACCCAAAAAATTCATGTCAGCTTTTGATTCGAGATACGAAAAGGCCGCAAACCTAGCTCCAGGGTTTCATTCGGCACAAGAGCTTGTCGATACTCCCGAACATGCATACGCGGAGGAGTAGGAGTATCCGGCACGCACCGCGAGCTCCTCCGCTTTAGTGGACACCACAAGAAAGCCGTGCTGAGTAAACTTTTACCGCCGTTCAATATGGCCGTGGCGGATTTGGCCCGCCAGCAAGGCACCTCTGAGGTCGCCTGATTCCGAACGAAAGGCCGCAAGGCACGATCGACCCAAACCGCACCCTCCTACTGTATATGCCTATTTTCAAGCAATTACCCTTTACTATTCGCCGCCTGCCAGAGCAGCACTTTTTTTAGGTAAACTAAGCCACAAGAATCCCCTCCCCTCCAGGGGAAGTAAAAACCCACCACATTCAACCAGGCGAAACATCAACAACCCATGAATCACAGCACCCACAACAAACTCGTTTCTTTTATCTGGCGAATCGCCGACGACTGCCTCCGCGATGTCTACGTGCGCGGCAAGTACCGGGATGTCATTCTTCCCATGGTGGTTTTGCGGCGTCTGGATACCCTGCTGGAGCCGACCAAAGACGCCGTGCTGGAGGAGGTTCTCTACCAAAAAGAGGAGATGGGAGCGGTCGAACTCGATGACGAGCCCCTGCGCGAGGCATCCGGCTACGTGTTCTACAACACCAGCCAATGGACGCTGAAAAAGCTCTATGGCACAGCCACCAATAACCAGCAGATCCTGCTGGCCAATATCGAAGACTACCTCAGCGGCTTCAGCAGCAACGTCAAGGAGATCATCGGTCGCTTTAAGCTGTTTGAGCAGATGCGCCATATGGCGGACAAGCAGGTGCTGCTGGACGTCATCGAGAAATTCATTTCGCCCTATATCAACCTCACCCCTCATGACGCGGAAGACCCGGACGGCAACATCCTCCCGGCCCTGTCCAACCTGGGCATGGGCTATGTGTTTGAAGAGCTGATTCGCAAGTTCAACGAAGAGAACAACGAGGAAGCCGGGGAGCACTTCACCCCCCGCGAGGTGATTCACCTGATGACGCACCTCATCTTCGACCCGATCAAGGACAAGCTGCCCCCGGTCATGACCATCTACGATCCCGCCTGCGGCAGCGGCGGCATGCTCACCGAGTCGCAGAACTACATCAAGGACGCCGACGGCGCGATCTGTGCCCAGGGCGATGTCTATCTCTACGGTAAGGAGATCAACGACGAGACCTACGCCATCTGCAAATCGGACATGATGATCAAGGGCAACGACCCCGAGAACATTCGCGTAGGCTCTACCCTTTCCACCGATGAGTTTGCCGCCCACCGCTTCGACTTCATGCTCTCCAACCCGCCCTACGGCAAGAGCTGGAACAGTGAAGTGAAGTACATCAAGGACGGCAAGGATGTCATCGACTCGCGCTTCCAGGTGGAGCTGACCGACTACTGGGGCAAGAAGGAAACCGTCGATGCCACCCCGCGCAGCTCCGACGGTCAGCTGCTGTTTTTGATGGAAATGGTCAGCAAGATGAAGCCGGTTACCGCCAGCCCGCTCGGCTCGCGTATCGCGTCCATTCACAACGGCTCCAGCCTGTTTACCGGCGATGCGGGCAGTGGCGAGTCCAATATCCGCCGCTACATCATTGAAAACGACATGCTGGATACCATCATCCAGCTGCCGAACAACCTGTTCTACAACACCGGCATCACCACCTACATCTGGCTGCTGACCAACGCCAAACCCGAGGCCCGCAAGGGGCGCGTGCAGCTGATCGACGCCAGCCTGCTGTATCGCAAGCTGCGCAAGAACCTGGGCGACAAGAACTGTGAGTTCTCCGCTGAGCACGTGCAGCAGATCACCGATGCTCATCTCGATTTTTCACCCATCGAGCGGGCCATGGATGCCAATAACGATCCTGTGGGCATCGCCGCGCAGGTGTTCGACAACCAGGACTTTGGCTTCTACAAGGTCACCATCGAGCGTCCCGATCGCCGCCGCGCCGCTTTCAGCACAGAACGCCTTGCACCGCTGCGTTTCGACAAGTCTCTGCGCGAACCGATGGAATGGCTCTGGGCCGAGCACGGCGAACAGGTCTACGCCCCCGGCTTGCTCAAGGAACAAACCAAAACCATCACCCAGTGGTGCGAAGATCAGGGCATTACCCTGAATGCCAAGCAGCGCAGCAAGCTCACCGATAGCAAATACTGGCAGAAGCTGCGCGACCTGCTGGAGGCCGCCATTGTGCTGATGGGCGATATCGGCACCGAAGAGACCGCCGACTTCAACGACTTCCGTGACCGGGTAAACAAGGCGATCAAGGCCCGCAAGTTCAAGCTCTCAGCGAGCGACAAGAACGCCATTCTGAATGCTGCCAGCTGGTACGACGAAACCGCCGACAAGGTCATCGACAAGCGCCACAAACTGTCCGCCAGCGATCTGGAAGAACTGACCGACCATCTGGGCTGCACCATCGACGATCTGGCGGACTTCGGCTGGTACCGCCAGGCCGATGGCAGCTACCTGACCTATGAAACGGCCACCGAGCTGCGCGATGCGGAAAGCATCCCGTTGAAGGACAGCATTCACCGTTATTTCCTGGCCGAAGTAAAACCCTACGTCGAAGAAGCCTGGATTAACCTCGACAGCGTGAAGATCGGCTACGAGATCAGCTTCAACAAGCATTTCTACCGTCACAAGCCGCTGCGCAGCTTGGAGGAGGTGACGCGGGATATTCTGGCGCTGGAGAAAAGAGCAGATGGTCTGATTGCGGATATTTTGGGGGTTGAGGTCGGGACGAATTTGGAGTTAGCGAAATGACGCGCCAAATGGCGGAAGATAGCTGGACAAAGCAAAAGATATGGACGTGTTTTGATATTGTAAATGGGGCGACCCCAGCGTCAGGTATTGCGCACTTTTGGGATGGCGACGTGTCTTGGGTTGGGCCGGCTGACCTTGGTAGGCTCAGCTCACGTGAAATTCACCGAGGAGCGAGAAACCTAACACGCTCTGGATACGAGAGCTGTGGAACCACGCTCGTCCCGAAAGGAACAATTATCCTTTCGGCGCGCGCCCCCATTGGCCATGTGGCTGTTGCAGGAAAGGGGCTTTGTTTCAACCAAGGTTGCAAGGGATTACGCCTCAAACCTGCCGTGAAGTACGGCTTTGCCTATTGGTTGATCCTTTCTTTGAAAAGGCGCCTTGAAGCTTTGGGAGAGGGAACAACGTTCGTGGAGCTCTCCCGCAGCAAGCTGAAGGATGTCGATTTTTTACTTCCACCGCCCTCTGAACAACACGCCATCGCAGCATTTCTGGATGACAAATGCGCGAAGATCGACGAGGCGGTGCGGATCAAGGAGGAGCAGATCAAGCTCTTGCGCGAGCGCAAACAAATCCTGATCCAGCAGGCCGTTACCCGCGGTCTGAACCCCGACGCCCCCATGAAGGACAGCGGCATCGACTGGATCGGCCAGGTTCCTGCGCATTGGGAGGTTAAGCGTTTTAAGTACCTTTTTGAACAAAGCCGCCTCCCAACCCGGCTAGGTGATGGAATCGTGACCGCCTTTCGAGATGGGCAAGTGACTCTTCGCTCTAACCGTCGGTTAGATGGCTATACGGAAGCGATTCTCGAAGGTGGATACCAAGGTGTTCGCAGCGGGCAGCTTGTCCTCAATTCTATGGATGCTTTTGAGGGGGCTATTGGAGTTTCGGAGTCCGATGGCAAATGCACCCCTGAGTATGTCATTTGTAATCCGATCGGAAGCGGGCTGTCCCAGTATTATTTTGCGTATTTGCTTCGGGAAATGGCGCTAGCGCGTTACATACAGGTTATTTGTAACGCTGTACGACAGCGGGCTATTAGAATCAGATACAACAATTTAGCGCACCGTTTCATGGTAGTTCCGCCACATGCAGAGCAGCTGGAAATTGTTGAGTTTATCGAGAATACCAAGACCAAGATCAGAGATGCTACTTCAATCAAGCGGGACCAGATCAACGCTCTGACAGAATACAAAACCACCCTAATCAACGCCGCCGTCACCGGAAAAATCAGAATCACGGAAGATAGGCTGTAACAGGGAGCCAGTAAGCCATGCCAGATAAAAAAGCAGCGCCTGCGTCCCTCCAAACCATGCCGGAAGACTACGGCAAGTGGCTCAATGAGCTGAAAACCCGCATCCACAACGCCCAGCAACGGGCAGCGCGGGCGGTAAACAGCGAAATGGTGTTGCTGTACTGGCACATAGGCTGGGATATTCTGCACAACCAGGCCCGCCAGGGCTGGGGTGCCAAGGTGATTGATCGCCTGTCCCACGACCTGCGCACCGCCTTTCCCGAGATGAAGGGGCTATCCCCCAGAAACCTGAAATATATGCGTGCGTTTGCCGAAAGCTGGCCCGACGCCGAAATTGTGCAACAGGCTGTTGCACAATTGCCCTGGGGGCATAACCTCGCTCTGCTGGACAAGCTCAACAGTCGGGATGAACGCCTTCAGCACAATGCAAGCAAAACACTGAAACACAAGGGACACAGGAGGACGCTCCATGAAGGATAAGCAGCCACCAGCCAGCACGCAGCCTCTGCTGATTCAGGAGCTGCGACAGCTGATTGAAAGCGCCCGCCAGCAGGTCGCCCAAACCGCCAACGCTGCCGTGACCCTGCTGTACTGGCGATTGGGCAAGCGAATCTACCAAGAAGTGCTGCAGGAGCAGCGCGCTGAGTACGGCGAGGAGATTTTGCCGACACTGTCGGCAAAATTGGTCCAGGAGTATGGCAAGGGTTTCAGTGAAAGAAATCTGGCACGTATGATCCAGTTTGCCGAGGTATTTCCCGATGAGCAGGTAGTTGCTCATCTCGCCCCGTCCTTGAGCTGGAGCCACTTCATCGAAATCATACCCCTCAAGCAACCATTGGAGCGTGAGTTTTACGCCGAGCTTTGCCGCGTCGAACGCTGGAGCGTGCGCACCCTGCGTGAGCGCATAGGCAGCCAGCTGTATCTACGCACCGCCGTCGCCAAACAACCAGAAGACATCATTCAAAAAGAAATCAGTCATCTACGCGCAGGCGGACAGCTGACCCCTGATCTGGTGTTTCGTGATCCCTATATGCTGGAATTTCTGGGATTGCCCAACAATTACACTGAAGCCGACCTGGAAGGCGCCATTCTGGGAGAGATGGAGAATTTCTTGCTGGAGCTGGGCGCCGGATTCAGCTTTGTGGCACGGCAGAAGCGCATCAGTGTAGGCGCTGACGACTTTTATCTGGACTTGCTTTTTTACCATCGACATTTAAAGCGCTTGATCGCCATTGAATTGAAGCTGGAGAAATTCAAGCCAGCCCACAAAGGACAGATGGAATTATATCTGCGGTGGCTGAATCAACATGAGCGTGCCGAAGGCGAGGAAGAGCCCATTGGCTTGATTTTGTGCGCCAGCAAGGATGCAGAGCAAGTTGAACTGATGGATATGCACTCAGTCAATATTCGCGTGGCCGAATATCTGGCGCACTTGCCGGACCTTGAAACACTGGAAGCCCAGCTGCATCGAGCCATCCGCGTTGCGCAAGAGCGAAAGGGGTTGAAGCATGATGATATCTAAGAACCTCACGACAAGGCCCGGGCGTTGCGTCTGACGTGGGACAACCCCGGCATCACTCAGGAACAGCGGCTAGAGTCGCGGCTAGAGTGAACCTCTGCGGCCAAAGTACCACTGCTGCTGGCAGAATCGATGCCGGCAGCAATAAGAGAATAAACCCAAGGGAGAGACATGGTCAGTAATACCAAGGAAATCGCGCTGGAACAGGCCATCGAACGGCATCTGACGGGCGCCAACGGTGTGGGCACATCCGAGGCGCCGGCGGCATACGCTCACGCACTCTTTCGATCGGGACTGCCCACTGATTTCGATGCCACCCTGGCACTGGATACCCGCCTGTTCTGGGAGTTTCTGCACACCACCCAAGGCAAGGCGCTGGACAAGCTCAAGGCCCGCAACCCCGCCGACTGGCAGGCCAAAATCCTCGGCCAGCTCGACCGGCTGATAAAGCGCCGCGGGATACTGCACCTGTTGAAAAAAGGTCTGCCAGTCGAGGACGCGCACTTTGCCCTCATGTACCCTGCTCCACTGGCCAGTTCCGCGCAAAAAGTTCACGACAACTTTGCCGCCAATATCTGGAGCGTCACCCGGCAGGTGCATCACAGCCTCGCCAATCCGAACGAGTCGGTGGACATGGTGGTGTTCCTCAACGGGCTGCCGATCATCACTCTGGAGCTGAAGAACGCCTGGACCAATCAGAGCGCTCGCTATCACGGGCAGAAGCAGTACCGCGACCGGGATGCGTCGCAGCCACTGTTGCAGCTTGGCCGCACCTTGGTGCACATGACCGCCGACACCGACGAAGTGTGGATGACCACCAAGCTGGCAGGGGCATCCACCTGGTTCCTGCCATTCAACAAAGGTCATAACGAGGGCGCAGGCAACCCGCCCAATCCCAACGGTCACAAGACGGCCTATCTGTGGGAAAAGGTTTTTCAGCCGGCCAGCCTCGCTGGAATCATCCAGCACTTCGTGCTGCTGGAGGGTGACAAGACCGCACCGCTGGCTAAGAAAACGCTGATCTTTCCCCGCTACCATCAGCTGGATGTGGTGCGGCGCCTACTCGATCATGCCGCCGCGAATGGTGTGGGCCACAGCTATCTGATCCAGCATTCCGCAGGTTCGGGCAAATCCAACAGCATCACCTGGGCTGCCTACCAGTTGATTGAGACCTACCCGAAATTTCTGGATGTCTCTGGAGCACGCGCGCTGGACACACCGCTGTTCGACAGTGTGATTGTGGTGACGGATCGGCGCCTGCTGGACAAGCAGCTACGCGACAACATCCGCGACTTCTCCGAGGTAAAAAACATTGTCGCTCCTGCCATGCGCTCGGCCGACCTGAAGGCGGCACTGGAAACTGGCAAGAAGATCATCATCACCACGATTCAGAAGTTTCCCTTCATCATCGACGGCATAGCGGACCTCAGCGACAAGCGTTTTGCCGTGATCATCGATGAGGCCCATAGCGGCCAGAGTGGTCTGGCTCACAACACGATGAATCAGGCTATGGGGGGTGGTGAAGACCCGGACGAAGACGACCCGCAGGACAAGATCCTGGCGGCGATGCAGGCGCGCAAGATGCGCGGCAATGCCTCCTATTTTGCCTTTACCGCCACGCCGAAGAACACCACCCTGGAAAAGTTTGGCGAGCGGCAGCCGGACGGTACCTTTGGGGCGTTTCACCTGTACAGCATGAAGCAGGCGATCGAGGAAGGCTTCATCCTTGATGTGCTGGCCAATTACACCACCTACAAGAGTTACTACGAGATTCAGAAGTCCATTGAGGACAATCCCCTGTTCGATACCGTCAAGGCGCAAAAGAAGCTGCGAGCCTACGTCGAACGCAGCCAGCAGACGATCAATACCAAAGCGGAAGTGATGGTGGAGCACTTCATCGACAATGTGGTGAACACCAAGCGCCTGCGCGGCAAGGCCAAAGGCATGATCGTCACCCAGAACATCGAAACCGCGATCCGTTATTACAAGTCAGTGCTAAAGGAGCTGGAGAAACGGGGCAACCCCTTCAGGGCGCTGGTGGCGTTTTCCGGTGAGAAGGAGGTTGACGGCATCCAGTACACCGAGGCCGAGATGAACGGCTTCCCCGAGGACAAAACCCGTTTCTACTTCGATGGCTACGATGACCAGGGCAGGCCGATGAAGCTGCATGGGCAGAACGTCGAGAATACTTACCGGCTACTGATCGTGGCGAACAAGTACCTCACGGGGTTCGACCAACCGAAGCTCTGCGCCATGTACATCGACAAGAAATTGCAGTCGGTATTGGCAGTGCAGGCGCTGTCGCGCTTGAACCGCTCGGCCCCTCGACTGGGCAAGCGTACCGAAGACCTGTTCGTGCTCGACTTCTTCAACATGGCGGACGATATCAAGAATGCCTTCGATCCCTTCTTCACCGTTACCACACTTTCCGGGGCGACGGACGTCAATGTCCTGCATGAACTGAAAGACACTCTGGACGACACGGGCGTCTACGAGTGGTCTGAGGTAGAAGAATTCTGTACACGCTTCTTTGACGGCGAGGATGCCCAGAAACTCAGCCCGCTGATTGATACCCCTGCCGATCGCTTCAATGTTGAACTGGAGCTAGAAGACAAGGAAAAAATCGACTACAAGGTCAAGGCCAAGCAGTTCGTGAAGATCTACGGCCAGGTGGCGTCGATCATGGCATTCGAGGTTCTGGCGTGGGAAAAACTGTTCTGGTTTCTCAAGTTCCTGGTGCCGAAACTCAAGATCGTAGATCCCAATCAGGATGAACTGGACGAGCTGCTGGAGTCAGTGGACTTGTCTACCTATGGTCTGGAACGCACCAAGCTGGGCCATGCGATAGGACTGGACGATTCAGAGTCTGAATTCGACCCACAGAACCCCAATCCCCGCGGCCACCGTGGCGAGGAAGAACAGGCAGACCCTCTGGACGAGATTATCCGCAACTTCAACGAGCGGTGGTTTCAGGGCTGGAGTGCCACACCGGAAGAGCAGCGGGTGAAGTTCATCAACATCCTCGACAGCATCCGCACCCACCCCGACTACTCAGCCAAATACGGTGACAACCAGGACCCCTACAGCCGCAGTCTTGCACTGGAGCAGATGCTGAAGGATGTGATGCTGAAACGGCGCAAGGAAGAGCTGGAGCTGTACAAGCTGTATGCGTCCGATGAGGCGTTCAAGACGGCCTGGTTTCAGAATATCGAGCGGGCATTGAGCCGGGGGTTATAAGTGGTCAACTATTGCTAGACGGTGCGTATGATCTGAACTACTCCAAAGGAAGTTTACTTAATTTTATTTTTGTATAGTGGAGCTGGGCAGCTGGATCGTCAAAACACCATCCACCAAACACGCTTATGTGCCGCTGAACGAATACACTGCCATGCGACTGGCGCAACTGGCTAGCATCGATATCCCTGATCTCCGTCTGGTGGAACTGGACAAGCTGGGAACACTACCACCCATCAATCCGCTCTTTTCCTGCCAATAAACTGCACCACACTGGCCAAGCCCGTGTGAAAACTGCCTTCAATCACTTCGCGCTCCAGTTCACGGGACAGGACGATCTCGAAGCCCGAAAACTCCTGCTCGATCTCTGCTCGCGACAGCAGCATATCGATATCTTTTGGCCCACCTGTCCCCCGATCAATCTGAGCTTTGCTGTAACCCTCCAGCACCATGACGCC
>Ga0265293_10014056_pt1 | contig 10238 bp, 11 predicted proteins | sample Munlanlewell138R_FD_192505 | JGI IMG/M metagenome (GOLD analysis project Ga0265293, IMG submission 192505) | Leachate microbial communities from a municipal landfill in Southern Ontario, Canada - Leachate well 138R | ecosystem: Engineered > Solid waste > Landfill > Unclassified | place: Canada...
CCAACAAAAATATCAGATAACCCAGCAATTGCGACAATGTCACCTGCATGTGCTTCTGTTGTTTCTACTTTGTTTAACCCTAAATAACGATATAGTTTTTGAACTCTAAAGTTATCAACTTTACCATTGTGACGTAGACATGCAACAAATGAGTTCACCTTTAAAGTGCCTTGGAATACTTTACCAATACCCATACGTCCAACATAATCATTGTAATCAATTAATGCCGGTTGGAACAGTAATGGTCCATCTACATTAACATTTGGTGCTGAAACATGGTTTACAATTGTATCTAGTAAAGGTTTCATGTTTATAGCTGATTCAAATTCAACATCAAAACTTGATAATCCTAATAAACCAGATGCATAAATGATTGGGAATTCTAATTGTTCTTCAGTTGCACCTAAATCAATAAACAAGTCAAACACTTGGTTGACTGTCTTTTTTGGATCAGCAAATGGTCGATCAATTTTATTGATAACGACAATTGGTTTTAGTTTTTCTTCTAATGCTTTTCTTAATACGAATTTTGTTTGCGGCATAACACCGTCTTTAGCGTCTACTAAAAGTAGTACACCATCAACAAGTTTCATAATACGCTCAACCTCACCACCAAAATCGGCATGCCCTGGGGTATCCATAATGTTAATACGGTAATCACCATATTCAATTGAGGTTGCTTTTGCTAGAATTGTGATGCCACGTTCACGTTCAATATCAATATTGTCCATAGCTCGTTCTTGCATGGATTGGTTTTCACGGTATCCACTGGATTGTTGTAGTAGTTTATCTACTAATGTTGTTTTACCATGATCAACGTGAGCGATGATGGCGACATTTCTAATTTCCATAATATATTCTTCCTTTTTTTAGCCTTTTTTATTTTATCATATAATGAAAAATTTTCATGAAAAAAGTTCTATTTTTCAAGAACTTTCATGATTTCCTCTAAAGTTACATCACCAAGACGAATAAGTGATGGTAAATCGTGTGTAAAGTCAATAACCGTTGAGGATACCTGTGTTAATCTTTGTGTGTTTGGATAGACTTGATCAACAAGCTTTCCAAATGTTTTTTTAATCATTTTATAATCATTTAATGGTGCTTGATTTGAATAATTCACAGACGTTGTTTTTAAAGGACCATACGAATGAATTAAATCTAGTGCTAACTTATGATTTGGCATACGTAGACCAATTGTTTTTTCACCACTGACGTTGTAATAACTTTTGGTTGAATTAAATACAATTGTTAACCCACCCGGCCAAAAATGTTTAGCTACTTTAAGTGCATTATCATGAATGATAGCAATTTGATTTGCTTGTTCAAAATTAGATATCAATATAGCAACCGGTTTATTAAAGTCCCTACCTTTGATTTCGTAAATCTTATTTAACCCGTCTTTGTTTAAGTAAGGTGTACCTAATCCATAAACAGTATCGGTTGGAAATATCAACACATTATTCATTAAATATACCCCCTAATCCAACAAACGTCATACGATCTTTACCTTGCAGATCCTTTAGTTGCTTAATACAAGCATCTTTAAAATACTTTAATATCAACGCTTTTAAATGTTCGCTTTGATACATGCTATGTTCAAATCCAATGACCGCTTTTTCCTTTAAAAAATTTTTAGCATTTTTTAAAATGATTTCATATGGCTCAAGTCCACTCAAACCGCCAAAAAGTGCCAAACTAGGCTCTTTTAATACAATATCCTCCACCGGTTCATTGTTTGGTATATACGGTGGATTTGCTACAATTATGTCGTATTTTTTAGTGATGTTTGAAAACCAATCAGATTGTATAAAATTCACTCTAGAAGATAATTCTAGCTGGTTTGCTTTAGCAACCATAATCGCACTGGTTGAAATATCTGATGCATCAACACTCATACTTGGTTCTTCAATCGATAGTGTGATTGCTATTGCACCACTACCAGTACCTAAATCTAGTACATCCACTTTAGAATTATTGAAATATGTATCATAGATATGTATCGTTTCTTCAACGAGTTGTTCAGTTTCTCTTCTTGGAATCAATACTTGATCATTTACTTTAAATTTATAGCCATAAAAGTATGAATAACCAACAATATGTTGGACAGGCATACCTTCAATTGCATACTGTTGAAATCCTTTTTCAATCTTATCTTGAATGTCTTGTGTAACCTTTTCTGACATACTTAAATAAAATTCAGTTGGTGAATGACCAGATAATTCTGCAATCAACCAGTGCATAGCATGTGGGTCTTTATCTAGCTTTAATATTTTTTTTTCATATGTTTTTACAAGTTGTTCAAGCGTCACGTTGTTTGTCCTTCTAATGCTTCTTTTTGGAATGCGTTTAAGAGTGGTTCAATAATTAAATCAATACGCCCCTCCATAATCGCGTCCAATCGATTGAGTGTTAATCCGATACGATGATCAGTAACTCTATTTTGTGGGTAATTATATGTACGAATCTTTTCACTACGATTGCCACGTCCGACTAAAGCTTTTCTACTTTCGCCTTCTTTTTCTAATTGTTCTTGTAATATTTTGTCATAAATACGCGTTACCAACAACTTATATGCTCTATCTTTATTGGCATGTTGACTACGTTCTTCTTGACTGGTTACAACAACATTAGTTGGAATATGTGTCAACCTTACAGCTGAGTATGTTGTGTTTACAGACTGTCCACCTGCACCAGATGAGTTATATGTATCAAATCGGATATCTTCCCATTTAATATCATATTCAATCTCTTCTTGTTCAGGTAGTGCTAAGACAACGGCAGTCGATGTATGAATACGACCTTGACTTTCTGTTTCTGGTACACGTTGAACACGGTGTACCCCAGACTCATGTTTTAGATAACTATATGCATTTTCTCCAGATACAATAAACTCTATGCCGGTAAACCCACCACTAGAACCAGGTGTGGTGTTAACAACATTAATCTTCCAACCCATGTTTTCTGCATACTTAGAATACATTTTAAACAAATCACCTGCAAAGATATTACCTTCATCTCCACCTGCAGCACCCTTTATTTCAATAATAACGTTTTTATCATCATCTGGGTCTTTAGGTAATAAAAGAATACGTAAATCTTCTTCAAGTTGCTCCAATTTATCTTCTAAATCAGAACTTTCTGTTCTGGCCATTTCTAAAACACTAGCTTCTTCTTCAATTTCTAGTAATTCTGTTATATCTTTTAATTGTTCTTGATAACTCAAGTATTTTTCATATGCTTTTACAGCATCTTCTAAACTTTTAAGTTCTTTCATAAGTTTCGTCATTTCTTTAACATCTGTAATGCCTGTTGCTAACTTTGCTTGCAACGCATAATATGTTTTTTTCATGACTTCTAATCTTTCAAACATAATTTTCTCCTTAGAAAATAGAATAACCAATTAAACCAAGTATACCGGACAATAAAATCAATATAATTGGATTAATTTTTTTAACGAATAATGATAAAAGCAATATGACACCAAAGATTGTTAAACCAATATAGTCTGCATCAAAGGCAACCAATCCATCCATACCACCAAAAATTGCATTTATAACAACGGATACACCTGCAGAAAGTATTAACCCAAGTGTTAAAGGATTAATCCAACTTAGGGCATTTTGTACAGGTTTTGCCTTTAGTATTTTAGCACTAAATATAGCAATTGATATGATTATGATAAAACTTGGTAAAACAACGCCTAATGTGGCAAGTATCGAACCAAATACACCATAAGAATTATACCCAACAAAGGTTGCAATATTAATTGCAAACGGTCCGGGTGTAGATTCTGCAATACCAATAAATTGATCAACTTGCATCAGTGATAAATAACCAGCACCAACAACCTCATTACGGATTAAAGGAATCATCGCATAGCCACCACCAAAGGTAAACAGCCCTACTTTAAAGAATATAAGAAAAAGTTTAACTAACTCAATTAACATCGACATCAACTTGACCTCGATTCCTAATCAATCCATAAATAATTGCAAACATTGCAGTAATTAAAATTAAGTAAATTACTGAAAAACTTGGAATAAATAACGATATGAAAAAGCCTATCGCCATTAAAATAATATTTATTGCAGTGACACCGATATTTTTAGATAGTGAAAACCATGCTTGAAAGATTAATACTGCAACACCCGCATTAATACCCTTTAAGACATTTTGAATATAAACATTTGTACTAAATGCCTCTAAAAATATAGAAATTAATATAATTAAAAAAAATGAAGGTAGCACAACCCCTAAGGTTGCAGCAACGGATCCCCATACCTTTTTTTGTTGGTAACCTATATATGTCGCACTATTTATTGCAAATGGTCCTGGTGTTGATTGTGAAATTGCCAATAATTCTAACATAGATTTTGAATCCATCCATTTTTTATTATCTACAAATTCTTTTTCCATGACACGCATCATCGCGTAGCCACCACCAAAAGTAAACAGTCCAATTTTGAAAAATGATATAAAAATATTGAAATACGTGTTTTTTACCATATAGTCCTCTCGTTTCTATCAACATGCCTATATATTTTACCACAAAGCCCCTATAATTTGGTATAATGAAACTAAAGAAAGGGAGGTATATTTATGAACAATCAATTACACGATGGATTGAATCAACAAGTAGCCAATCTTGCTACATTCTTCACAAAGTTACATCATTATCACTGGTTTATCGAAGGCAAAAGTTTCTTCATGTTACATGAAAAATTTGAAGAACTTTACGATGAGGTCAATGCATTATACGATGAATTTGCTGAAAGATTGATTATTATCGGTGGCAAACCGTCATCAACATTAAGTGCTTATCTAAAATTAACAACACTTAAAGAAACAGACACATTAGATTCTAAATTAATGGTTGATGAAGTTATCGCAGACTTGAAACAGTTAGTTAAAGAATTTAAAGCATTAACTAAAGTTAGTCAAGATGCCGCAGATGAGGAAACAGCTGACCTATTAATTGGTACCGTTGCATCCTTTGAAAAACATATTTGGATGTATTCAGCATTCAACAAGTAATATTTACATTAAAAAACCTGGAATTTTTCCAGGTTTTTTTAATGTTTAATTAGGCGAATCTTCTCTTTTGGATTGTTCATCAAATCTAGAGTATTGTGGTGTGAATATAAAGTCTATTTCTCCAATACGACCTTGACGGTTTTTACGGATTAAAATCTCAGTTTGACCTGTTTGATCACCATCGTTTGAAGCTGCATAATATTCTTCTCTATGTATAAACATAACGATATCAGCGTCTTGCTCAATCGATCCTGATTCTCTTAAGTGTGCCAGTGTTGGACGCTTATCAGCTGATTTTTCAACATCACGTGATAATTGACTAAGCGCTAAGACTGGTACACGTAATTCTTTAGCCATTTGTTTTAAGGCTCTAGAAATCTTAGAAACTTCTTCTTGACGGTTATTACCTTCTGCATGAATCAGTTGTAAATAATCAATGACAACAAAATCTAATTTATCTTCTTGTGCAAGGCGTCTACATTTGGCTCTAATATCATTAATATTTGATGAAGATGAATCATCAAAATATATATTATAGTCATTTAAAATACCTGTCATATTTTCATAATTACGCCATTCTTGTGGCGTTAGGGAACCAACACGCAATTTATTATTTTCAATATGCGACATACTGGCTATCATACGTGTAACAAGTTGTTCGTTACTCATTTCAAGTGAGAATATAGCAACCCCAGCTTTACCGCCTTTATTAAATTTTGCAGCATTTAAAGCAATATTCATCGCAAACGCCGACTTACCAACTGCAGGTCTAGCAGCCAATATAATAAGTTCTTCTGGTTGTAGGCCATTGGTGTATGTATCTAGTGTTGCATAACCCGTTTTCAATCCGGTCACTTCACCTTTATGATTTTGAAGATGGTGTAATTTATCTGTCACTTCACCAACAATAGCATCAATCATCTTAAAAGCACCCACTTTACGACGTTGAGATAAACTTAAAATTGCGCCTTCAACTTTATCCAAATATGCAGCAGAATTAATGTCTGATGTTAAACCTTGTGCAGCAAGTTCTTGAGTAACTTTTATGACATCACGTTTTAAGGATAAATCTTTAACAATTTCGATATATGTATCAATGTGATCAACAGAAACTGTATATTCTGATAACTCTAAAATATAAGATAACCCACCAATTGTTTCCAATTGGGATTTATGCTCTAAAATAGATTTTAAAGAGGTATAGTCAATTGATTTACGATCATTATATAAATCTTTCATGGCTCTAAAGATTGTTGCATGCGCACTTAAATAGAAATCACTTTCTGCAATTTCATCAAAAATATTCGGTGCTGTTTGACTATCTAATAAAATAGCACCCAATACAGATTTTTCAGCATCCACTGCATTTGGAATTTTGTTCGCCATATAATTAATCTCTTCTTTCGATAATATTGACTTCAAAAGTCGCTTTTACACCTTTGTCTAAACTCACAATTACAGGATAAATACCTGCAGATCCGATATCATTTGCAAGTTCTAACTTTTTCTTATCAATCGTCACACCATGTTTTTCTTGGAATGCTTCAACGATTTGTTTACTTGTAATTGAACCAAAACGTTTACCATCCGCACCAATATTAATTGATAAAGTAATTGATTTACCGTCTATTTCAGCAGCTAATTTCTTCATCAACTCTAAATATTTGGCAGCATCAATACGTTCTGCTTCTTTTTTTGACTCTAACTTTTTAATGTTATCTTGGTTTGCGAATACCGCTAGTTTGTTTGATATTAAATAGTTCGCATAACCACCAGCCAGTTCAATGATTTGGTCTTTTTTACCTTTGCCTTTAACATCTTCTAATAATATAACTTTCATAGGTGTATTGTCTCCTCCATATTCTAATTCTAATATATGTCTTAGTTGTAAGTATGCATCATTGACACTTACATCTTTAATTTGAGTAGCTGCAGAACTTAAATGTCCACCACCACCCATTTCTTCCATTAATAACTGTACATTAACTGCACCATAACTTCTTGCTGATATACCGACTATATGATCTTGGAAATTTACAATTGTAAATGATGCATCCACACCCTTGATATCTAATAAAGACTCAGAGACTTGTGCAATAAATGTACGATCATTAAAAACATCTTCCGTTTTTACGATTGCAAATCGGTCTAAATAGATTTCAACCTTACTTAATAATTCATTTTGTTTAATAATACGGTCTAAATCGTTTCTTAGCCAGGTTTTAACCATCATGGTATCCGCACCATAATCTTTAAGTTTTGATGCAACTTCAAATGTTCTGGCATTGGTTCTATATGTAAATGTATTGGTATCTAAAATAATACCACCATACATAATACTGGATTCAGACGCATCTAATTCTATTTCTCTTGGAAAAAAACTAAACAGTTCCATCATCAACTCAACTGTTGATGATGCACCTGGATCAACAAAATTAAAGTCACCAGCAATAGATGTCTCATTACCACGGTGATGGTCAATAACTCCGGTTTTCAATTTCAATTCTAATAGTTCTTTACTATGTACTATTTGAGGGTTTTGCGTATCGAGTATTAATAGTAACGTATCCTTTGTTTTTCTTTTAAGGGCATCTTGCGTACTCATAACATGCTTCGTTATCGCATGATTATTGGATACTAAATATTGATATACATCGGTTGTTGTTGGATCTAATTTTTCGGGATCAACAATTAGGTAGGCAGCAATATCCGGTGTTGTAAGTGCCATCTTTAATGCAGCAATCATTGCACCAAATGAGTCTAAATCTGTTTGATCATGTCCCATGATATAAACTTGGTCTGCTTTATCTAGTGTTTCTTGTAGCATTTGTGCTGCTAACCGGGCATTGGTACGACTAGATCTTGCAATTGATTCTAGTTTTGCACCAAAATATGCAATCTTTTGATTTTGAATGTTGACAACAGCTTGATCACCACCACGTTTTTCTGCTAGTTCAATCGCGTTTTGTGCATAATCTGCAAGCTCATCATATTCTAAATCCCAAGATGCAATACCAATAGATAATGTGACACGTATGTTGTAAGCTGTTGATATATCTCGAATACGTTCTAATATATCAAACTTTCGCATCATCATTTCTTCTAATCGTTTTCTTTTTATTAACATGACCATACGGTTATCACCATATGGTTTTAAATAACCACCATACTCCTCTACCCAATCTGCAATAGCTGATAGGTATTCGCCTTTAATACTGGTTTGTTCAGATATATCAAAGTTTGCCATATTATCTTCAAAGTTATCTAAATTCATAATACCAATAGCTGGTAAATTTTGTATGAACTCTTGTTTAACATTTTCTCTTGAGGTGACATTAAATAAATAAATCACTTGATAGGCCTCTTTATAAGTAACCTCATACTTTTGATCTCTAACTGAAATTGTAATTGGCTGTTTATCCTCACCTAGCAAGTAATCTGCAAGTGCTGGTGATAAATCAGATACAGGACGATCAATTAAGCGGTTTTCAAATATAACTTTTGCATATTGATTCACCCACTTAACTTCCTTTAATGTTTCATCTAAAACTAAAATACCAATAGGTAGTTCATGGAATGCATCATCACCAACTTGATTTACACGTGGTGATAACTTACTCCAACGGGCCAATCTATTTTGTAGATTACGGATATACTGTTTGTAGTTACTTACAATATATAAAATAAGAAACAACACAACAAGTATGGTTGTTACAGTAAATGTTAGGAAAGCTATCATATCAATGTTTGCTATTGTATCAAAAGTAGATGTAAAAATAACCACCCAAAAAACGCCTAAGACAATAACCCATAAAGCAATAGCAATTCCAAGGAATAATTTACGCATCAATTCAGCCCCTTTCTTTAATAAATTATATCATATTTTGACTAAATTTATATGATTCTTTAATGTTTTACACTTTATGTAAAGTGTCATAAAAAAACAGAAACATTTTAGTTTCTGTTTTGAAGTGTTTGTTTATGATATTATTCTTTAACAAATGGTAGTAACGCCATATGACGCGCACGCTTAATTGCTACAGCAAGTGGTCTTTGCCATTTTGCTGAAGTCCCTGTTACACGTCTTGGTAAGATCTTACCACGTTCAGTGATAAATCTTTTTAGTAATTCTGTATCTTTAAAGTCAATACTAGTAAATTTATTTTGAGTAAAAAAACATACTTTTTTACGTTTTCTAAATCCACCACGTCTTTGTCTATCTTGCATCGTTAAATTCCTTTCTTAAAATGGTAAATCATCGTCTGCAATCAAGTTCTTTGTACTTTCATACAATTCTTCTTGAGCATTATCGGATTGATTTTCCTCATATTTGTTTTTATATTGTCCAGCGTTATCAGATTGATTAGAACTTCTAGACTCTAATAGTTGTACACTATCTGCAACAACTTCTGTAACATAAACAGTACGTCCTTCACTATCTTCATAGTTTCTTGTTTGGATACGTCCATCTACGCCTAATAAGTTACCTTTTTTTACATAATTTCTCATGAAATCCGCTGATGCTCTCCATGTAACACAGTTAACAAAATCAGCTTCTCTTTCACCGTTTGCGGCTGTAAAATTACGATTAACTGCCAATGAAAAACTCACAACACTAACACCTGATTGGGTCACTCTGTGATCAACATCTTTAGTTATTCTGCCTACTAATACGACACGGTTAATCATAATTATTCACCTTCTTTAACTTCTATATTACGAATCACTGATTCAGTAATACGAACAACACGGCTGTATTCAGCAATCGCTTCTGGCGACGCTTCTACCAACATCCACACATAGTAACCTTTTTTGTGTTTGTTGATTTCATATGCTAAATCTTTTAATCCAATTTCTTTTAAAGCTAAAACAGAGCCACCATTTGATGTGACTACATTGGATAAGTTCGCAATTAGATTTTTTAATTTTTCTTCATCTAATTGAGGATTTGCAATGTACATTAATTCGTACTTTTTCATCGTTTTCTTCCTCCTTTTGGACATCTTGGTCATTACTGACAAGGATATTAATTTTTGCAATTTTTCATGCTTTCTAATTATAACACTAAATATACCAAATAGCAACCTTACTTTTTGATAATTTCATGTAACATTTTAATCACTTTTCTAACAGTTGTTTTAATGTTTTGTTCACGACTATTTTCAGGATAAAATACAATATCATCAACATACAATTTACCA
>Ga0265293_10014057_pt1 | contig 10237 bp, 9 predicted proteins | sample Munlanlewell138R_FD_192505 | JGI IMG/M metagenome (GOLD analysis project Ga0265293, IMG submission 192505) | Leachate microbial communities from a municipal landfill in Southern Ontario, Canada - Leachate well 138R | ecosystem: Engineered > Solid waste > Landfill > Unclassified | place: Canada...
CCAGGTGCCGCCAGCGTCGAGGCCGATTGTCGTAGCCCGGGCAGGCTTTTCCACATTTGGGACAAACCAAATTGCTGCCGCCATGCTGTACCTGCACCTCCACCTCGTCGTCTTCAAGAGACACGCTCACCGAGGTCACCTTCCAGGGCTTCTGGATACCGAGAATCTGGCTGTAAAGCTGCGTATCTTTCATGATGGCAAGGTTAATCTACCCACTCGATTTGGTGAAGGCCCTTAATTATAAAACGTGTTTTAAAACAACAGGTTGTGTGATGTTTTTACAGTTTTTGCTGATGCTTTCAGGGCTGCTGGGTGTTCACGATACTTCCTATTATAAGGGAGCAACTGCTCGCATAGTAGGGTTTTATTCGGTTTTAATATTTTTTCTTGCTGAGCGGTTATAAACAGGGGGTTCTTATAAAGCTAAGTAAATACAGGTGGATAGGCGCTATTTTCAGTGCGTGGTCGAATGCTTGGGTATGTATTGACATCATGGGATTAGGTTGGTAAATTTCTAAAAAGAGAGTGAATGCTCGCTTTTTGTTTTTGGTTTGTGTCAGGTTCTGGAATTTAGGTGGGAACTCTGGTTGGAGGAGGCTTTTCTGGCAGTGATAACAAAATTGCTTTGGCAGTTCATCTTTTCAGTAGCGCATTTGGTATGAATGGTTTGCGGTGGTTCATGCCGACGATAGTTTCTAATTTAATTACAAAAGAGGAAAGTATGACTAATTCAGAATCCAAGCAGGTGGTCGCTCATTATGACTCTGTGATTATTGGGGCAGGCTTTGCCGGTATTCGTGCATCCTATGAGATGGGTAAGCTGGGCAAGACTTGCAAAGTGTATGAGCAGGGCAGTGATGTTGGTGGCACTTGGTACTGGAATCGTTATCCAGGTGCGAGAACGGATACTGAAGCGTGGGGATACTGTTTCTTTTTTTCAAAAGAGCTGAATGATGAGTGGGATTGGTCGGAGCGTATGCCTACGTGGGAGCAAGTTCAGCAATATATGGTATTTGCAGTCGATCGACTGAATTTGCGCGAAAAGATGGAGTTTAATACCACCGTTACTTCGGCCCATTATAACGAGAAGGAAAACTTGTGGTACATAACTACTGACCAGGGTGAGACGGTTACTTGTCACTACTTTATCAGTGGCATGGGTTGGTTTGAGGTGCCATGCAAGCCTGACTTTAAGGGGATAGACAGCTTTAAAGGTGAGTGGTATCTGCCGAGCAGATGGCCTAAAGAACCGGTCGACTTTAAGGGCAAGCGTGTGGGTATTATTGGAAGTGGTTCTACCGCCGTGCAGATTATGGTTGCCGTTTCCCAGTTGGCTGATCATGTATCTATTTTCCAGCGTACGCCCAACTATGTAATGCCTGGGCGAAACTATCCTGTAGATTCGTACGAGAATGAACGTAAAAAGCAAGACTTCGATCAAATTATAGAACAAACTCGAAAGCAGGTTTATGCATTCCCGATGGACGATGCAACTGTTGCCTTTGATGATGTCGATGAGCAGGAACGTGAGCGGATTTTTGAGGCTGGCTGGGAAGCGGGTGGTTTCCGTTTCATTTTTGAGACCTTCTCCGATATCACAACCAACTTGGTTGCAAACGAAGCTGCCTGCGAATTCGTACGCAAAAAAATCCGCAGTATTGTAAAAGATCAAAAAACAGCTGGTCTGTTGTGCCCGCATTACCCGATTGCATTGAAACGTCCTCCTGTTTGTAACTTCTATTACGAGTCTTTCAATCGTCCGAATGTTGAGCTCGTTGATGTAAGCAGTTCACCAATTAAAGAAATTGTAGAAAACGGTGTTGTTGTTGGCGATCAGTTGCACGAGTTTGACATTCTCATCTTTGCTATGGGTTACGATGCTGTTACCGGTCCATTGATGAACTTCGATGTGCGTGGTGTTGACGGACAAACTATTGCTCAGCGATGGGAAGCCGGTCCTCAAACTCACCTCGGGATTACCATCGATGGTTTTCCAAACATGTTTATTCTTACTGGACCGCAAACACCTTTCTCCAATGTGCCTCCTGTGACTGAATCTGCAGTGAGCTGGATTAGCAAGCTTATTACTCACATGGAAGAGAAAGGCCTGAATAAGGTTGAGCCCAAGCCGGAAGCTGTTAGCAACTGGGGGCTGCTGATGAGTGAGCTGCTTGAACCTACGCTTATGCGTCACGGTGCATCTCAGCGTTCATGGTTTATGGGGGCGAACATTCCTGGCAAGCCTCAGGTTCCTCTGTTCTATTTTGGCGGTGCAGGCAACTACTTCAAGGAAATTGACCAAGAGGCTGACTCCAGCTTCCCCAGCTACGAATTTACTTCAGCGGGAGATGCGTGATGAGCGAGGTAGTCTATCCCGAATATGCCAGTCTCAAGCTGGATCGGCCGGTCGACAGGGTTCTTCGTATCACCATTAGTCGTGGAGCGATGAACTCAATGAACTATGAGTTGCATCATGACCTGAGCGGTATTTGGCGCCTGATTGACGAGGATACCAGTGTCAATGCCGTTATTGTTACAGGTGAAGGGCGAGTGTTCTCTGCCGGCGGTGATTTCGACATGGTGGAGAACATTATTAATGACCACCATTTCCGCATGAAAATGTGGAAAGACGGACGTCAGCTGGTGGAAAACATGCTGGCTTGTGGCAAGCCCATTATCTCTGCAATCAATGGGGCCGCCGCAGGCGGTGGTCTTGCTGTTGCGCTTCTCGCTGATGTTTCCATTGCCAGTAAAAATGCCAAGCTTGTTGATGGACACACATCTCTGGGTGTTGCTGCGGATGATCATGCAGTAGCTATCTGGCCGCTATTGGTTGGTATGGCGAAATCCAAATATTACTTGATGCTTAATGAGCCTGTAACCGGTGAAGAAGCCGAGCGCATGGGACTGGTCAGTTTGGCGGTAGAGCCTGAAGAGGTTATGGATCGGGCTTTGGATGTGGCGACCCGGCTTGCCAAAGGTGCGCCCGAGGCGACCCGTTTCACCAAAATCGCTTTGAACAATTGGATCCGTTCTGCATGGCCATCTTTTGAAGCCTCTCTTGCCTTCGGGATTCTGGGGTTCACAGGGCCCGAACCTAAAGAAGGGTTGAGTGCTCTCAAGGAAAAGCGTCAGCCAAATTTTGATCCACATTCTCACGTTTAACAGTTAGGGGTAGTTATGACCGATTCAGCCAGAACTTATATTGTGACAGGTGCCGCCGGAGGTATTGGAGGTGCTACTGCAGAGCGTCTGCTCAAAACCGGTGCCAATGTTGTGGGTACTGATATCAGTCAGCGCCGTCTGGATGCGCTGGCTGAGCGCACCAAAAATCTGCCAGGAAAACTGGCAACCATAAGGGCTGACATCACTGCTGAAGAAGCGGCAAAAGGTGTTGTGCAAATGGCGTTGGATACTTTTGGCGACCTGCATGGCATTGCCAATATTGCGGGTGGTATGGTGAATATTCACGGCGCATCGATGGATATTCCACTGTCTGCAGTAGATCTGGATTATTTTCACCAGACGTTTGCATTGAATGTCGATACTGCGCTGCTGATGTCCAAAGCTGCTGAACCCTATTTTGAAAAACAGGGTTACGGAAAAATTGTTAACACCGCCTCCATGGCTGCTTTCGCCAATCATCACGAGTTGGGTGATCTGGCCTATAACCCTGCAAAAGCCGCTGTGGTTGCATTAACAAAGACGTTAAGTCTGTTGATTGGCCGCAAGGGTATTCGAGTTAACTGTATCGCTCCGGGTTTGGTGAAGAGCGACAAAGTTAAAGAGACTTTTGGTCAGGACTTTGAAGAACGTCACATTGCCATTACCGCTCTTGGGCATCTGGCTACAACACAAGACCTTGCAGAAGGTTTTGCTTTTTTCCTTGAGCCTCAATCCGATGCCATATCCGGCGAAGTGCTGAGAGTTTCCGCAGGCTTTAATTAAGTCGGCAGCATCCATGTAATAAATAAAGAGTGATGCTATGAGTGATAATCAAACGCTGGAAGAGCGCATTTTAAATGTGTTACAGACGGCGCTGCCAAATGCCATAAATATCCGTTTGACGGGTTTGCAGCGCACCTTTGGTGGAAATGCCAGGCAGGCATGGTCATTTGATTTGGTCTGGCAAGAGAACAGTGAAGCCAGGGAGATGCCTTGCATTCTGTTAAGTCAGATGCCAGGTAGTCATGTTGATAGTGATATCGAGATGGAGTACGGCGTCCTCAATGGTTTGACGGGGAGCGGTCTCTGCACCCCGGCAGCTATCGCACTTGATGCTGATGGCACGATCACCGGAGGTGCAGCGATCATTCTTGAGAGGTTAGAAGGCAAGGCAGATGTGGTCGCTTTTCTCAAGGATGCAACCGGAGGCTCTTCACGGGATATAACCGGACAATTAGCGGCTATCACGGCAGGGCTTCACAAGGTTTCCTGGGAAGTGACCGGTTTGAAGTGCGGAGATAATCCGGTGTTGGCGCAAATTAAAGAATGGGAAAATATTTTCATTCAACATCGTCAGGAGCCGAACCCGCCAATGGCTTACCTTTTTCGGTGGATGAAGAAGAATGCGCCGGAACCAACACGCTTAAGCCTTGTTCATGGAGATCTGAGGCCGGGTAATTTTCTCTATGATTCTGAGGGAATTACTGCGCTGCTGGATTGGGAAATGGCACACGTTGGTGATCCTCTTGAGGATGTTGCCTGGATTTATCGTGCACTCTGGAGTCCGGAAAAGTTTCTGCCGCTTGATGAGTTTGTAAGTTTGTATGAGCAGAATCTGGGGCAGAGAGTTAGTCGACGGACACTGAAATTCTATCAAATATTCAGTGAGATGAAGTTTGCTGCTCTCTCTGTCACTGCGTCATATTCTGTGGCTTCCGGAGAGTCTGCCAATATGCGACATGCGGATCGTGCTGCGAAGGTGCCAGAGTGCTTAAGGATCTGTTTTGAACTGATCGACAGCGAAGATTGGGAGGTGCCTGATGTTGCAGCCTAATCCTGGAAAACTGTTGCGTTCCCTTGCAGCAAGTCTAACCGATGCTGTATTGCCAGAGTTAGAAAAGGGTAATGGATATCGACAGCTAAAAGCTGCGATTCATTTATTGAAGCGGTTGCAGCGAACGTGGGACCTGTATAACGATAAGGTTCACAGCGACAACACCGATTTTCTGGAGACCTGTGGTTCGGTTATCGAGATTATCAGTGGCACCGATTACGGCCAGAAATTTTCGGATTTGCAGTTGCAACTGAAAGAGGTCCGGACCGGGGCTATTGATGACGCATCGGTCGACGGGATCAATGATCCTGAATTGGCAAGAGCCACACGAACCAATCTGGATTTGCAGGCATTGACCTGCGAGCTTGAACAGCGGTTGGCCGAACTGCCAGGTGATGACCCTGTAGTAGCCAAATGCTGCGCTTTACTTTCAAAACTTTATCGCCGCCTGGTCCTGCGAGACTCGGTATACATTGGCGATAAACCTGTGGTCGAATAGGGCAATGCCCCAAAAACTGCCTGAGTACTGGAGTTTTCCTTATGACTGATTTTTCTGCAAGCCAGCCGCTTTCTCAGGGGCGTATCTATGGAACACCAGTTAAAGTTGATGAAATCATTAACGAAGCCGACGGTGTTATCTCTATTGTAATGAAGCATGATCAAGGTGGTCAGTTTCCTGAGTGGAGTCCCGGTGCTCATGTCGATCTGGTGATCGATGACAAGTCCGGTCTGGTCAGGCAGTACTCACTTTGTGGGGAGCTTGATGATCGGCAGACATTGAAAGTTGCTGTTCTGCGAGAGCCTGAGAGCAGAGGTGGTTCCGAGTCTCTGCATACCAAGTTGCGCGTTGGTGACAAGCTTACGATTAAAGGCCCGAGAAACTATTTTCCGTTGGAAGACGCTGACGAATATATTTTTGTTGCCGGTGGCATAGGAATTACACCGCTTATTCCTATGATTAGCTACGTAGAAAAAAGCGAAAAGCCCTGGAAACTTATCTATGGTGGTCGCACAAGACAATCCATGGCTTTTATTGAAGCTTTGTCAGTTTATGGCGATAACGTTGTATTTTGTCCGGAAGATGAAACTGGCCTTATTGATCTGAAGAAATGGTTGGGTGAGCCAAAAGATAATTGTCTGGTATATAGCTGTGGTCCTGAACGCCTTCTTCAGGCTGTAGAGCAGCAGTGCAGTATCTGGCCTGAAGGAGCTTTGCATCTGGAGCGTTTCAAACCCGTGGAAGTAACTTCTGAAGGAGAGGACACTGCGTTTGAAGTGGTGCTGCAGCAATCTGGAGTCACAATCCAGGTGGAAGCGGATGAGTCAATCGCTGACGCTGTTGAAAAAGCCGGTTTCTATATTCCCAGATCCTGTGATGAGGGTACATGTGGTACCTGCATGACGAGAGTTATTGAAGGCACGCCGGAGCACCGTGACTCGTTTTTGCGAGGGAAGAGGCGTGATGACAATAAATTGATTATGGTTTGTTGCTCCAGATCCAAATCGCCGAAATTGGTTCTCGATGCTTGAATTGCAATAGAAGAGGCTTTGCATGATGATTGGCCGCTATGGTGAATTACCGCTGGACCCTCGCGTGGCGGAGGGTTGGGATCTACGCCTTCTTGTGGAAGGTACCCGCCTGGTTGGCGCCAATGGCCTGCGCGTAGGTGCTGATAATCAGCTTTATGTTGCCCAGGCTTTTGGCGGGCAGATCAGTGCAGTTAGCCTCGATGGTGAAGCTTCGAGAGTGGTGTCGCCGGCTGATGGTGCCATTCTGGCACCAGATGATCTGGCTTTTGATTCTCAGGGTAATCTGTTTGTTACTGAGGTAATGAATGCGAGGGTCAGCGCCCTCAGGCCCAATGGGGATGTCGATGTTATTGCTGAGAATGTTCCGGTCGCCAATGGTGTGGTCGTGCATAATGACCGGATCTTTATCAGTGAGTTTAATCCCAAGGGGCGCATCCTTGAGCTTTTCCCTAATGGTGAGCCGCCGAGGGTTATTGCCAGTAATTTGATGATGCCCAATGCGTTAAGTGTTGGGCCTGATGATTATCTCTATTTTCCTTTGGTTCCTCTGGGTGAAATTTGGCGGGTGGCCATTAGCGGTGGTAGTGCCCAAAAGGTGGCCGAAGGTTTCAATATCCCCACTGCAGTTAAATTCAGTCCCGGCGGAACTCTTACGGTTGTGGAGTCTGGTACCGGTGCAGTCATCGGTCTGGATGTTGAAAGTGGTCAGAAGACCAATTTGGGACAAGTGGCCTTTGGTATTGACAATCTTGCGTATACCGATGACGGACGCTTGTTTGTCTCTCACTTCACCAACGGTAGTATCACCGAGCTGACATCAGCCAAAAAAAGCAGAGCAGTGGTCGATGGCGGGATGCTTGGGCCTTTTGGCCTTGCCGCAAATGCTGCTGGTCAACTGGTTATTGCTGATGGGATGAGTATGGCCACTCTCACTGCGCAGGGGCTCCTTCGTCGTCCTGCTCATCTGTTGGAGCATGGCTTTCCCGGTTACGTTAGAGGCGTTGCCGTTGATCAGAGCGGCAATAATATCTTTACCAACAGTGCAGGCGGTATTGCCCGCTATGCTCCGGGGGGGGAGGCCGAGGTTCTGGCGGATGGTTTTGATCGGTTAATGGGAATTTGTGTCGCCGGAAATAGACACATCTTTGCTGCTGAATACGGTGCTGGAGCCATTGTCGAATTGACGCCAAGTGGTGATGCTCATCGTTTGGGTGGGCTTAAAAAACCTTGTGGCGTTTGCATCGACAGTGCTGGAGATCTCTATGTCTCTGACGAAGGGGATGGCAGTGTAAAACGTCTTTGTAATGGCTCCTTCGAGACCATTGCCAGTGGTCTGTCCCGTCCGCAAGGTATTGCCATTAGTGCTGGAAAGCTGTTCGTACTGGATCGTGGTATTCATTCCCTGATAGGGATTGACCCTGCCGGTGGTCAACAAGAAATCGTTGCCAGTAATCTGCCTGTGGGATTAAGTGGTGGCTTAAGGGCTAACACTTTGCCTGGCATTGCTGATCTGATGCCGGGGCCTCTTTTACCATTTTCCGATATTGCGGTACTGCCTTCCGGAACGATTTGTGTTGGCGGTGATGAGAATGGCAGCGTTATCGCGCTATCAAAAATTTGAGGCTTGGACTTAGTCTCTTTTCTTTCTTTCTGTTTCTGCTTCTCGGGGGTACGGTTTTTGTTGGGCCGTGCCTCCGAGCTTTTATTGAATCGCATTAGCTGTGTATCCCGGGCGAGAGAATGTCTTGAGGTGAAGCTGTTCCAGTGAGGGTGGGAGGAGAAAACTCTCCTCCCTGCTGGGGTTATTTGGCACTAAAAAGATTATCAAATTCGGTGCGTAGCTTGTCTTTCTGTATTTTTCCGTAGGTGGCTCTGGGAAGCTCTTCACGTAAAATCACTTTCGACAGACGTTGATACTTGGCCAGCTGTTTGTTTGCCCAAGTCTGAATCCCTTCTGCAGAAGCATCCGTATCTCGGGGGACGATTACAGCAATAGGTGTCTCGCTCCATCGAGGATGCGGTACACCCACAACTGCCACTTCCTTAACCGCCGGGTGGGTCATTAATACATCTTCCAGATCTGATGCAAAAATATTAATTCCGCCTGATTTGATCATGTCCTTTTTACGGCCGCAAATGTAGAGAAAGCCATCTTCGTCGAGGCGTCCCAAGTCACCACTGCGCAGGTAGGTTCTTCCTGCAGGAGATAGCCAAACGGTCTCTTCTGTTAGGGCGGGCTTGGCATAATAGCCTTTCATCATGCCTGGACCATAGGCAACAATTTCACCTATTTCTCCGGTAGGCAACACTTTGTCATCATCGCCAATAATCAGTATCTCTTCATGGAGTCCTGCTTTTCCGACGGTACCAAAACGCTCATTTGAGTAGTCTTGTGGTAATGCCAGTGTGAAAAAGCCTTCAGTCATACCGTAAACTTCGTAAAGACCAGTGGAGGGGAATGCTTCACCAATTTTTTCCCGGGTTGTTTTGCTCAGGCATTGCCCCGCGCTGACAAGAACCTTCAGGGTGGATGTGTCTCCTTTTTCCGGGTGTTCCAGCAGGGAGATATACTGTGCGGGGACCATAAAGCTGTGCGTGCCACCCTCTTTTTCTACAGCTTCATAGAATGCTTCGGGGCTGAATTTGGGCAGAAGTACCACTTTGCCGCCAAAGTAAAGCGTCGGGAACATTGGTATCCACGTGCCGGAGGCGTAGATAGGGGTGGCACATATTGCAACAGAGTACCGGTTGACGCTAAGTCCGGATCCAAAACCGTAGCAGTAATTGAGACGGCCAAAGTGGGTGTGTTCGATGCCTTTGGGGGTCCCTGTTGTTCCCGACGTATAAATGATGGTCATGGAATCATTGGGGTGCAATTTCACATCGGGCTTATCTGATGAAGACTTCTTGATCAATGACCAAGCAGAGTGCCACCCGTTTTTTTCTTCACCGAAATTGAAAAAGTGAGCGTTGTCAATATGAGGTAGGCCATCTTTGATGTCCTCAATCATATCGATGGTGGTGTCGTCGACGAAGATGGTTTTACCTTCAGAAGAGTTTATCAATAGCTGCAGAGACTTTTTATCTAGCATAAGGTTGAAGGGGACAATGACACCCCCGGCCTTGATTGCTCCCCAGAACACAATAAAGCTGTGGATGGAGTTGGGGAGCAGTGAGCAAACCTTCGTCCCTTTTTCGAATCCTAAGTCCAGGAGTGCATTCGCGACCTGATTGGTTTGTTCATTTAACTCATGCCATGTGAGGCTCTCTGTACCGCAAACAACCGCAGTATTGTTCTTGTAAAGAACTGCGTTTTTATAAATAGCATCGGAACACAGGTGGTCGTGTTCGTATATTGGTTTTATGGCCATGAGGTTTTTTCCTGAGAATGAGTCGTTGTAGCTGTTTTTACCGAAAATTAGCGAGTAATTAATCGCTTATTAGACATTTGGGCCGTTCTTTTGTCAATACTTTCAGTCCGTATCCTGTGCAATGTTTTGGTGTCTTTCGGTAAGGCATTTAAGTTCTCTAATTACACTGGCCTGTAATTGGCTGTCAGCCTGTACAGGTTTCACCATTGATGACGGGTTTCTGATCATTCTCTATGTGGTTCGGTGTCTGAAGATGTCTCTTCCGGGCTTAAATTACCGATACATGCTGGTAATCAAAGCTATGACGTTGCAGTTAAAATTAAGGGTCTTCCCCAAT
>Ga0265293_10014058_pt1 | contig 10237 bp, 8 predicted proteins | sample Munlanlewell138R_FD_192505 | JGI IMG/M metagenome (GOLD analysis project Ga0265293, IMG submission 192505) | Leachate microbial communities from a municipal landfill in Southern Ontario, Canada - Leachate well 138R | ecosystem: Engineered > Solid waste > Landfill > Unclassified | place: Canada...
CTAAAGGATAAATTTAGAGTTCATTCCTTAGATTTACCAGGATTTGGAGAAAGTGATGAGCCAAAGGAACCCATAGATTCCTTTAAATATGCAGATATAGTTAAATCCTATATGGACAATATGGAGATTAAGAAAACAACCTTAATAGGTCACTCATTTGGAGGGAAACTTTCTATTATATTGGGCAGTAAATATCCAGAAATGGTAGATAAAATTGTTTTAGTAAATAGTGCTGGACTAATACCAAAGAGAAAACCAAAGTATTATATAAAAGTCTATAGTTTTAAAACATTAAAATTTTTATATAAAAACCTGTTTTTTTGGTTAAATCATGAAGATAAAATGGAGAAATTTTACAAGAAGTTTGGGTCTACAGATTATAAAGATGCAACTGGAATCATGAGAAAGATATTAGTAACTGCAGTAAATGAAAACTTACTTCCACTTTTAAAAGAAATCAAGTCCCCTACCTTACTTATTTGGGGAGATAAGGACAAAGCCACACCACTATATATGGCTAAGATAATGGAAAGAGAAATAGAAGACGCAGGGTTAGTAGTACTAGAAGGGGCAGGTCATTACTCATATTTAGATGAGTACCAAAGATTTGCAGTAATACTAAGAAATTTTTTGCAATATGATAAAATATAGTGAAAAATTAAAAGTGAATAGTTTTTAAAATCAGAATCCTAAATTTTTTAATCTTTAAACTATTAGTTTTTAGTTATTAGTTATTCACTATTATTTTGGGGGGATTATTTTGTTAATTGTAGTTATAATAATAGGTATTATAGCTTTAATATTAATTTCAAATAGATCAAAATATTTTTTACATATGATTCAATTAGAAGGATATAGCTCTGAACAATATAAAAAGTGGATGAGCAAAAATAGAGATAAGGTTTTTTCCTTAAAAATTGATAGGACAGAAGCTAAGAAACCATTAATATTCACTAATAGGGCAAAGAGATTATTTACAGCTAATTTAATATATAGTACCATTCTAGTGGCATTATTTATTTTAAAAGCCCAAAATTTTCTTAATGCACCACCAGCATATGTCTTCTTAGCACTCATGATTTATATTGTATTATTGGGAGTACTTTATTATTTTCAGGCCTTTCTTATGTTGACATCAAATAATTTAGTAAGACCAATTGAAAAAAGAATTAACAGAGGTTTTTATGAGGAGGCACAAAACAAGATCAAGGATAGAACTGATTTAACAGTAATAGGAATTACAGGAAGCTTTGGAAAAACCAGTACAAAATTCATAGTAGGAACTATACTAGGTGAAAGGTTTAAGGTATTAAATACGCCAGAATCCTATAATACTCCAATGGGTCTATCTAAGGTAATAAATAATGAAATGACAGAGGAACATCAAGTATTTATAGCAGAGCTAGGGGCAAGAAATATTGGAGATATAAAGGAAGTATCAGAATTAGTAAAGCCTAAAATTGGGTTGATCACATCCATTGGACCAAGTCATATAGAAACCTTTAAGAATATAGATAATATAATGAAAACAAAGTATGAATTAATAGAGGAACTACCTACAGATGGAATAGCAATATTTAATTATGATAATGAATACTTAAAAAAGCTAGCAGATAAAACATTTAAAGAAAAAATTCTTTATGGATTGGAAGATATACAAAATTTAAACCTATATGCTGAGGACATAGAAGTATCTGAAAGGGGCTCTACTTTTACTATAAAGGATAAAGAAGGAAACTCAATTAGATGTACTACAAAGCTCTTGGGAAAACATAATATTTACAATATATTAGGAGGAGTGGCAGTAGGAAAATCTCTAGGCTTATCCTTTGAAGAAATAAAAAAAGGAATAGAAAAGATAGAACCAATTCCCCATAGATTAAATATAATAAACCCAGGAACAGGGATTATAATAATAGATGATGCTTTCAACTCTAACCCAATAGGTGCAAAGGCTGCTTTAGAAGTATTATCTCAATTTAAAGAAGGACGGAAGATAATAGTTACTCCTGGGATGGTAGAGTTAGGTGCAATGGAGGTTGAAGCCAATAAAGAGTTTGGTATTAATATAGGTAAGGTTTGTGACTATGCAATACTTGTTGGTGAAAATAGGACTAAGCCCATATATGATGGCATAATGGAGTCAAATTACAATAAAGATAATATATTCATTGTAAATACCCTTGATGAAGCAACAGAACATATTCAAAAACTGGCTAGACCTAAGGATGTTGTCTTGTTTGAAAATGATTTGCCCGATAATTATAGTGAATAAAAATAAAAGGAGGTCTTCCCTGTGAAGAAGGTAGCAGTAATCTTTGGAGGAAGAAGTGTAGAGCATGAAGTTTCTGTAATTACAGGAATGCAGATAATAGAAAACATGGACAAGACAAAATATGAGCCCATCCCCATATATATAGACAAAAAAGGGAAATGGCTAACAGGTAATAGTTTAAATGACTTTAAGAATTACAAAGAAAATAAGTTTGATGATGCAAAGGAAATTCTTCTATCGCCTAAGCATGGAGAGAGAAATATTTATGCAAATCCTGAAAAGTTAGGGCTGTTAGGCAAAAAAGTCTTAGACAAGATAGATATAGTATTTCCTGCAATTCATGGAACCAATGGTGAAGATGGAACTTTGCAAGGTTTACTAGAGTTAATGGATATTCCCTATGTAGGCTGTGGTGTATTGGGAGCCAGTGTGGGAATGGACAAAATTCTAATGAAGGATGTATACAAGGCCAACGGGTTACCAATAGTAGACTATACATGGTTTTATAGATCAAAGTGGCTTGAAGGTAAAGACGAAGTAATAAAAATCATAGAAGAAAAACTTTCCTATCCCCTATTTGTAAAGCCAGCCAATCTAGGATCCAGTATAGGAATATCAAAGGCCAAGGATAGAGATGGCCTTATTACTGCCATAGAAATAGCCATTAGATATGATAGAAAAATAATCATAGAAAAAGCAGTAGAAAACCCTAGGGAAATAAACTGTGGAGTCATGGGATTTGACAATGAAGTTATTACATCTTTGTGCGAAGAGCCAATAGGCTGGGAGGATATTTTAACATTTGAAGATAAATATATAAGGTCTAATGATAAAGGTGGAAAATCCAGTGGAGAAAGAAGAATAATACCAGCTGAAATAGACGACAATATTAGGGAAGAAATAGAGAAGCTTGCCAAGGAAGCTTTTACTACCATAGATGCTAGGGGAGTTTCAAGAATTGACTTTTTAGTAGATGAAAATAATAAGGTTTATATAAATGAAATAAATACTTTACCAGGCTCTATTTCCTTTTATCTGTGGGAAGGAAAGGGATACCCATTTAAAAAATTAATAGATGAATTAATAAATATAGCTATAAAAGTATATGAAGAGAAAAATGAAAACATGTACTTCTATGATGCTAATCTATTTAATAGAACTCAATATGGTGGAAAGATTAAATAGGGTGAGCCTTGCTCACCCTAAGTTCATATATTTAAAAGTATTAGGTGGATTATTATATAAAAAGGGTAAATACTATAAATAGAGAGAAAAACAAAAAATACTCCGAAGGAGAGAAATAAGATGAGTATAAGAGAAAAAATCATAGAATTTATGGAAGAAAAAAAATACAAACCTATGTTAAAAGAAGAAATAGCAATACAATTTGATATAGAGAGACAAGATTTAAAAAGCTTCTATAAGATATTATCAGATTTAGAAAAAGAAGGGAGAATAATAAGGACAAAAAATGAAAAGTATGGACTTATTGATAATGACTATTTAGTTGCTGGAACTTTAGAAGGAAATGAGAGGGGCTTTGGTTTTGTCATACCCAATGAAAAGACTAAGGCAGACATATTTATTCCTGTAGAAAACATGAATGGTGCAATGCATGGAGACAAAGTTATTGCAACTATCACTAGAAGGCAGGAAGGAGAAAGAAAAGAAGAAGGAGAAATAGTTAGGATACTAGAAAGAACTAACAAAACCATAGTAGGAACCTTTGAGGACAATAGAAACTTTGGATTTGTTGTACCAGACAACCATAAGATTGGATATGATATATTCATACCTAAGGCATATACAAATAAGGCTAAGACAAATCAAAAGGTAGTTGTAGAGATAACCACATGGCCAGAACCTAGAAGAAACCCAGAGGGCAAAGTAATAGAAGTTCTTGGATATTTGGATGAAAAGGGGACAGATGTATTATCCATCATTAGACAGTTCAACCTTCCAGAAGATTTTCCATCAAAGGTTCAGGAAGTAGCAGGTAGTATTGAACAAGAGGTAGACCCAGAAGAAATAAAAAGAAGAGTAGATTTAAGACATATAAACACTTTCACAATAGATGGTTTTGACGCTAAAGACATAGATGATGCTGTCTCCATAGAGATGAAAGAAAATGGCAACTACTATCTCGGAGTCCATATAGCAGATGTAAGCCATTATGTTAGGGAAAGAACAGCATTAGATAAGGAAGCATTGCAAAGAGGAAACTCTGTATATTTAATTGATAGGGTCATACCAATGCTACCTAAGGAACTATCAAACGGAATATGCTCCTTAAACCCAAATACAGATAGGCTTACTTTGTCTGTACTGATGGAAATAGATAAGAAGGGGAAGGTAGTAGATCACGAAATAGTTGAAGGAGTAATCAATAGCAAGGAAAGATTAGTATATGATGATGTTTCAAATTTTTTGGAGAATAATGATGAAGTAGCTAAAGAAAAACTGTCTAAGGTTTCAAAGGACCTAAAGCTGATGGAAGAGCTGTGTTATATATTATATGAAAAACGAGAGAGAAGAGGCAGCATAGACTTTGAGTTCCCTGAAACTAAAATTATTTTAGATGAAAAAGGAATACCTATAGAAATAAGAAAAGAAGAAAGAAGAATAGCCAATAGGATTATAGAAGAATTTATGCTTGTTTGTAATGAAACAGTAGCAGAAAGGTTTTTCTGGGCAGAGATACCATTCCTGTATAGAACCCATGATGAGCCTTCTGAAGAAAAAATGGCTACTTTCAGCAAACTAATCCATAACTTTGGATACCAACTAAAAGGGCAACAGGAAATACATCCAAAGGAATTACAATTATTGACTAAGGAAATAAAAGGTAAAAAGGAAGAGGTTTTAATCAGTACCTTGCTTCTTAGATCATTGAAAAAAGCCATATATAGTAGTGAGCCAGGTATTCACTTTGGGCTAGCTGCACAGTATTATTCTCATTTTACGGCACCAATTAGAAGATATCCAGACCTAGTAATACACAGAATAATAAAGAGCTATCTAAGTGGGAAACTGAATATGAAAGTTCAGGAAAAATTGGAAGCAACATTGGTTGAGATAGCAGAACACACATCCATGACTGAAAGAAGGGCAGAAGAAGCTGAAAGAGAAGTAGAAGATATGAAAAAGGCCCAATATATGGTTAGACATATAGGAGAAGAATTTGATGGCATCATATCCTCTTTAACTCATTTTGGCATGTTTGTCCAACTGGAGAACACCATAGAAGGATTAGTTCATTTTAATAACATGCTTGATGACTATTATAACTTTGACGAAGAAAAATATTATATAGTTGGTGAAAGAACAAACAGGCAATATAGATTAGGAGATAGTGTAAAAATTAGAGTAATAGATGCAGATGTGATAAAAAGAAACATTGATTTTGAGTTACTTTAGTAGATTGACACCATATTATTTATCTGTTAAACTTATATAGTGAATAGTGGGGATATTCCTCAGAAAGATAGGGAGTCTTATAGAGGTGTGTCCCCTTATTAATTCTATTAATGTGGTGATAATATGATAAAAAAAGGTACCAAGATAGTTGCAACTAATAGAAAAGCAAGATTTGAATTTTTTATAGAAGATACAATAGAGGCTGGATTAGTACTTACAGGTACAGAGGTAAAGTCTATTAGGCAAGGAAAGCTTAATATAAAGGATAGCTATGCTTCCATAGAAAAAGGGGAGATATTTGTAAACAATATGCATATCAGCCCCTACGAACAAGGAAATATTTACAATGTTGACCCTCTTAGAAAGAGGAAGCTTTTACTTCACAAAAGAGAAATAAGGAAGCTAATGGTAGCTACAACCCAAAAAGGCTATACCTTAGTTCCTTTGTCAGTATATATAAAGGATGGACTGATGAAGGTAGAACTGGCAATTGCTAAGGGTAAGAAACTCTATGACAAAAGAGATGATATAGCAAAAAAAGATGCTGAAAGAAGGATGCAGCAACATTCATCGGAGAAATATAAATAAGTTGACATAATCCATGTAATCTGCTATAATTAATTGCTAAACAATTTGGGGGCGAATTTGGTTTCGACGGGGATGTGGAATCAGGAGTAGCGAGTCGTTGTCGCCAAACAACGCTAAAAGTGGCAACTTAAAGTAAACGCAAACGATAATTACGCATTCGCAGCTTAGTAGCTGCGCATCTTAACCAAGAGTCCCACGACTTGGATTAAGGTGTCAACCTAGTGGGGTACCGCACATAGGAAAGCTTTGACCTATGGACGGAATCTATGAAGCTACTGAAATCTAAACCCTGTCAGTAGGGGATAGATAGAGGGAATGTCAAATTACTGACTGCACTCGGAGAAGCTCTTGTGGAAATGTTTTCGGACGTGGGTTCGACACCCACCGCCTCCACCATAAAAGAACTTAAATATTGATACAATAGAAACTCCTTGATTTCAAGGGGTTTTGTTGTTTTTGAGGTAAATTTAAGATAGAAATTCATATAATTGAACTTCCTTTTGCCAAATTATGCACACGGGTGTGCAGTTTTTTGTTGGTGGGTACACTTTTTAGCCATGTTTTTTTGAAAGCGTTGAAGAAGCAGGTATTCCAAGACAATATTTAAATATTTTAGTAAAAGAGAATAAATTAGAGAGGGTTGCTCATGGGGTATATTTGACACCAGTTACATTTGATGATGAAATGTACAGACTTCAGGCTAAAAATCAGAGGGCTATTTTTTCCCATGAAACTGCATTGTATTTACATGACTTAACAGATAGAGATCCCATTGAATGGTCTGTAACTGTTCCTTATGGATATAATGCTACCCATTTAAGAAACGAAGGTGTTAAAGTCTGCACTGTTAAGAAGCCACTTTATCAGATGGGTGTTACTGAATTAAGAACTATCTAGTGTAGATAAAGCTAAGCAAATAGCTATTCAATCTACGGTTTTATCTATAATCATAGGTATTATATTTGGAATAGTTACAATTATTTTTAATGATCAAATATTGAACATTATGGGTGCTGATAGAGAAGTTGTATATAAAGCTCTTCCTTATTTCAATATAGTTGGTGGTGCCACTGTTTTTATATCAATACTAACAATCAAGCTCTAATGGGAAAACCATTAGAGCTTTTATATTGTGTAAATCAAGGGCAACACCTAAATTCAAGAGAACCTAAGGAAAAAAAGGAACAACCCTTTATATAGTGGCTTGAAATATAAACCAGCCATCACTAACAGAAAACTGGAATACACCGCCATGTTTATCCACTACATGAGCCATGCTTTTTGTGCCAAAACCATGCCCCTGTTCTTTTGATACAGGCAGGCCCTGATGAAATATGGGTTCTGTCTGATAACGGTTGCGAATGTCAATGCACAGCTTGTTATTCTTGGAATACACTCGCAACTTAATGTATCTTTTATTGCTATCATATATATTTTCTGTGGCTTGTATGGCGTTTTCCAAAGCATTTGACAATAGGGAACAAAGCTCGGTATCACTAAAAGTAAGGGAGTCAGGTAGCTTCGCATCTACCGTCAATAGGATTTCTGATTGTTTTGCTTTGGCGGCGAAAGCGGACAAAATCAGATTGACGGTTTCGTTTTCACAAAAGCGTATGGGTGTGATGGCCTCAATGTCGGACTGGGCAGTCCGTAGATACTCTTTGATTTCCTCTAAGTGTTCCTCGGATGCTAGCCCCTGTAAAAGGGCGAAATGGTGACGCATATCGTGGCGATAGGATGCTGCATTCTGCTGTAGCTCCCGTAGAGTGGCAAACTCTGTCTGCGCCAGCCGAAACTGTGCATCCAGCATATCCCTTTCTCTTTGGAGGGTTGCTTGCTTTTGTGTCTCAGCGTAGTAAAGAATAACAAACACAAAATAGAAAACGGATATTATTGAGGGCATGAACTGTACCGCCCATTCAGCGCCACTGTAAAGCACATCAGTGTAGATGACGGTCATATAGTCAAACAGATAGTAAAAAAGTGGAACTCCGCCTAAAAACAAGCAGGATTTAGTGGACTTTTCCATCAACTGCTGGACAGATCCGGCCACATATCTTTTCAAGAAATAATAAGCCAGAAACACGGATGCAATATAAAAAATGTGGTCTGCAAGTCTGCTGTCCAAAGCGGCTCCCGCAAGAAAACCGAACCAGCGTGGTGCTTGACAGCAAAGATAACCGGAAAGCACACTGACAGCAGATATGAGCCACGGACGCTTATAGTATAAAGAGAATATGACGATTAGTGGCAGGTGGATAATCAGCGGGTACAGCTTTGATGTCAAATCCAAGCCCAAAAACCACCAACTGGTGGTTTGAACGAAAAGGAAAATGACACAGAGAAAGCCCGTGATGAGCCTGTTTTTCTTTGTAAGTTCTATGCCCGCAAAGAGAACGGACACGGTGATGCCAAAGACCAGAGAAAATCCAAATCGTAAGAGTCCTATCACTGTTGCTGCCATTTAAAAGCCCCTCCCTCCATTGTTTATTCCTCTTCCATTTGATAATTCAAATATTGTTGCTTTATCTCCCGTGCCTTGCCCTGTGCAATGGGGACAGATGAAATAGTCTGTAAGGTAATCTGATGATTTTCGATGGTATCCACATACTGCATATTCACAAGATAGGAGCGATGGGGTTTGATAAAACACCTATACTTCAGAAGATTATGGCAGACAGAGGAAAAAGGTTCTGTACATTCGATTACCTTTCCAGAGTGCAGATGATACAACACATTTCTGCCGATGACCTCAGCAAAAACCAAATTGGATATCAGTATTTTTTGAATGCCTTCATTGCTCTTTACGATAATAGCATCCTTGTCTTTTTCCGCTTTTATTTGCTCTAACACTTCGTCAAAGGTGAAGAAAAGTTTTTCCTTTGAGATTGGCTTTAGTACATAGTTAATGGCTTTCACTGAATAGCTATCCAAAGCAAATTCAGGTGATGAGGTAAAGAATATAATTGGTGCTGTCTTGTCAAAAACACGGATTTCCTTTGCCACATCAATACCCATAAAGCCTGGCATAATAATATCTAAAAAATATATATCAAATCGTTTTCCTTTTTCCAAGACGGAAATCAGCTCCAGGCCATTTGGAAAGACAGCATATTCGCAACAGAAATTCTTGGATATCCTGTATAAGTTTATGAGCTGCACCATATTAGATAGGTCGTCAATATTATCGTCACAGACCGCAATCTGCAGCATAAATATCCCTCCATTTCTACATTACTCTATTTCCCTATGATAATTTTATCATAAAAATCAAATTTTCAACATATGTATCATGACAAAAAAATCATGTTTCGTGTCGAAAAAATCATGTTTCATGTAGAAAACAATTTTTTCCAAGGATTTTTGATAGATTAAATGTAAGGCACAGTTTCCTACACAAACTAATAGAAAAAAGGGAGGAAATGACTATGCTACCAATTTTCATAGCAATCATCCTAATTATTGCAGTTATTGTTCTATGGACAATCTCCACCCAGCGCAAACTGATAGTGCTTGATGAAAATATTAGCAATGCCATGAGTCAGATTGGGGTCCAGATATCAAGCCGTTTTGACATCCTGACAGCTGTATTAGATTTGACAAAGGGTTATGCCAAGCACGAAAGCGAAACGCTGATTGAGACAATCAAATCAAAAAGAAGCGTGATTACAGCAAAATCCACACCGTATGATGTGATGAATCTGGAAGGATTTATTATCGAAACCCTGGGCAGAATTGCCATGGTAACGGAGGAGTACCCTGAATTAAAGGAAAATCAAACCTATATCGAAACCATGGACGCGGTGCAGACCTTTGAAAACATGGTACGCACCAGCCACCTGATTTACAACGACAGCGTGACCAAATTAAACCGTGAAATCCGAATGTTCCCAGTTTCCACGATTGCCGGGATGTTAGGCTTTAAGCAAAGAGAGTATATTGTGGAGCTGCACTGAT
>Ga0265293_10014059_pt1 | contig 10237 bp, 9 predicted proteins | sample Munlanlewell138R_FD_192505 | JGI IMG/M metagenome (GOLD analysis project Ga0265293, IMG submission 192505) | Leachate microbial communities from a municipal landfill in Southern Ontario, Canada - Leachate well 138R | ecosystem: Engineered > Solid waste > Landfill > Unclassified | place: Canada...
ATTGAAAAAACTGGAAGTAGGTAAAGAAATCGTGTTAAACAATATCTTTTTCGAATTTAACAAAGCCACCTTGTTAAAGGAATCCTTGGCCGAATTGGAAATTGTTTATCAACTATTAGTCGACAATCCCAATATCTACGTTGAAATATCCGGACATACCGATAATGTAGGTTCGGCTGCCGTCAACAACAAACTCTCCCTCGAAAGAGCCAAATCGGTTGTAGATTATTTAATTCAAAAAGGGATTGCCAAAGAACGCCTCACCAGCGTAGGATATGGATTTGATAAACCCATTGCACCCAACACCACCGAAGAAGGACGCCAAAAAAATCGACGCACCGAATTTAAAATTATAAAATAGATATTAGTGGCATAACATGTTGTGTCCTTTATTAACAATATTATTGAAAAGTAACATGTTATGTCCCTACATATTGATTTATATATTAAACGATAATCCGATAAATACCGTTCGCGGTAATGACGGACCATAAATATAACCGGCATCGCGTAACACTCCTTTGTCGAAATCTTTTTGATAACTATTCAAGATATTTTTCATTCCTCCGTTTATTTGCAATACCATTTTCTCTTTTAACTCAATATTATAGGAAAGTTTAAAATTCAAGTCGAAAAAAACAGGTGTTTTTTCCTCTTTATCGTCCGGAATATATCCAGCAAAATGTTGTACCAGCATACTTCCCGTATAGGTTCCCGATAAAGCAATATCAAAACCTTTCAACGGCGAATAAACGGTTGTCAGAAAACCGTAGCTATCGGGCGAGCGAAACATTTTCTTTTGAGCCTTAACCGATTCACTCCAACTTTCAGCTTCTTTGTAACGACTTTGTTGATAAGTGAAACCAAATTGCATTTTTATTTTTTTATGAGGCACTATACTCCCTTCCAAATTAAATCCTTTAACCGTCGCACCAGAGCCGTTTCTGCGTTCCAAGATAAGGTTATTATCGGCATCTTTACCCACTTCTTCCAAAAGAAACACATGATTCAAATCGGTATAAAAACCTTCTAACAACACATCGAACATCCAATGTTCAAACTTCTTATTAAAATTAATCGAGGCATTCACACTGTTCGAGCGTTCGGGTTTTAAATCGGGGTCTATTTGAATGAGCGAAACACCTCCGCCCACAGCCGTTACATGCAAATCTTCGTCATAGGCTTGTGGTGCCCTGAATCCGGAGGCATAACCCGCCCGCAATGTGATGTTTTTATGGGGAGCATAGCGTAAGTTGATACGAGGACTGAGAATCGGATTCTTTATTAAATTATGTTTGTCCATTCTGGCACCCAACAACAAACTCAACATCCTGTTCGACCACTCATTTTGCAAAAAGGCACTGTAGATAAATGTTTCCTGATCAATGGTACGATTATACCCCAGCATCTTATCAAGCAATGCATTATAACTGAACTCAACCCCGGATGTTAAAGTTGCAGGCATAAATAAAAATTTCTTCATACTGAGCACATATTGCATGCCATCAACATTAGCCAAATCTTTGGTTGTACCGTAAGCATTCAAATCCTTACCCGATCCGTAATAGCTTTGCCTGTCGATGTGTTGAAGCGAAGCATAAAACTGCAACCAATGCTTTCCATTATCGAGAAAAAGATCGTAGGTAATTCCTGCTGTATGAATATCATGTTCGGTTTGTTCGGCTATATCGGCTTCATGAGCTGGTAAATTCAATAAATTACCTCCTCGTCGGAATTCATTAATAGTGTGATACTCAAAAGTTAATTTACCATGTTCGTTTGTATGCCAGAAACCTCTTATACCTAAATTTTTATTATTTATTTTACCTATTTCGGAAAAACCATCCCCGTTGGCATCATAAGCTCCCCGCTGACGTGCACCGGCAAACAAAGTAACACCCGCCTTGTTTTTATTCGATACAATCGAAGCATTCAAGGTGTTATTAACATCTATAGCATTGAACCCTATAAGTTGAGTCGTATTTTTTAAACATACTTCATTGATTTTAGGTTCTTTGGTGATAATATTGATGGTGCCGGCAATGGCATTGGAGCCGAAGGTAGCCGAACCTCCTCCCCTGACCACTTCTACCCTTTCGATCATATTAACCGGTATTTGCTCTAAACCATATACCCCTGCCAAAGCACTACTTATGGCACGACTGTCGATTAAAATCTGTGAATAAGGCCCTTCCAAACCATTAATACGAACTTGCGGAAAGCCGCAATTCTGACAATTGCTCTCTACCCTAAGTCCTGATTGATAACTTAAACCATCGGCCAAACATTGCGATTGCACATTTTCAAAGGTCTTCATGCTAATCACATTCACCACCGTTGGAGCTTCTTGCCGATTAGTTTCATTGCGATTAGCCGATACTACTACATCGTTTAACGACAACACATCTTCTTCCAACTCGAAATTTACCTCTATGGTTTTACCTTTGACTAATTCCACTTTCTTTTCAACAGTCACATAACCAACATAAGAAGCCGTTAATGTGTATTCCCCCAGGGGAAGATTTTTTAAATAATAATGTCCTGAGGCATCGCTCAAGGTTCCTATGGTGGTTCCCTTTATTGCTATGGTAACATATTGCATATGTTTTTTTGTAGCTGCATCGATAACATGACCAACAATATTGGCATCGGTAGTGTTTGTCATTTGTGCCGACGAAACGGCAAAGATCAACATTATTAATAACAGTAAACTATTCTTTTTCTTCATCTTTATTTTTCTTTTCAATATTTCTTTCATATAAGGTGTTATTTATCGATTTTTTGTTTTTAATTTCTTTGGCAAAAATAGAAGCATTGTAACGATAAGCCTATCCCCATATACAATGAAAAGTAAAACCATTGCTCATTATTTGTAAGGATATTTACTTAATGAATGATGAATTGAGAATAAAAAATTGGTTTTCGAAAAACCTCTCGGCACTCGGTACAAAAAAAACTGTCAAATTTATTCCAGTTTCATTCCAAATTTCTTCTAAAAAAAAAGGATACAAATCTTAAAAAAATTTAAAATAAAAGGTAATATCCTGATAAACTATACGAAAAATAAATATAAATATTTTTAAAATTGTTATTTCAACAAAATAAATGTTATACTTTAGCGGCAGAAAATAACCCTAAAAAAAAGTTTACATAACCACAGATTAATTTAATTAAACCCGAAATAGTCATGAAAAGGATTTATTTTACATTTATTTTAATGGGATTTACAGTTTTAATTTATTCGCAAATATCTAATCCTGCGGCACATTATTGTAAGATGTTAGGATATGAGTATATTATAAAGAAGGATTCTTTAGGAAATGAAGCGGGTTATTGTATTTTACCTGATAGTTCAGAAGTGGAAGAATGGGCTTTTTACAGAGGAAAAGTAGGACAAGCATATTCTTATTGTGCGCGAAAAGGATATGTATTAAAAATTGAGAAAATACAAAAGGGAAATTTTCTTTTTGATTGTCAAGTATGTGAAAATGACACTGAAAAAATTTTAATGGAAGATTTAATGAAAAGGAATAAAGATCAATTATTTGAAGTTGATATAACCTATGATACCTCAATAATAAACTTTTCAAATCTTCCTCAACAAAAATCAACAAAATCTCTTCCGGCATCTTTTGATTGGCGGGATTATGGTTATATAAATCCTATAAGAAATCAAGGGAGTTGTTATTCTTGTTATGCTTTTTCCGCAATTTCTGCAGCCGAAGGTGTGTATAATATAGCAACTCATAGAAGTCTTAATGACAGGGTTCAATTTTCCGAATCTTTTGTAATGTGGTGTTTGGGAGGATTAAGTGTTTATTATAATCATTTTTTCGGATGCAGTGGTGCAGATTATTCTTATTCTGAATTGGCGGCCTTAAAAGATTATGGAGTATGTTACCAAAATAACTTTCCTTATACAGCGACAAATCCCGGAGAATGTACACATTGGAATGATCCTCATGTTCATTTTCAAGGTTGGAATAGGTCTCAATGCAATGATATTGAGGGAATTAAATATGCAATTTTAAATTATGGCCCTGTGGATGCCGCTGTATTTACTACAACAGGGTTTACAAATTACCCGGACGGATATCCAGATGGAATTTATTATGATGCCAATACTAGCTGTCCTAGTGGTTATGATACTGAAACAGACCATGCTATTTCCTTAATTGGTTGGGGTATTCAGGATGGATATAGTTATTGGATTTTGCGCAATTCATGGGGAACAGGATGGGGCTATAATGGTTATATGAAAATATCAATGACATCAGCGAGAGTTGCTTGTGCTGTAGCTTATTTATATCCATATTATACGAGTGAATGGAAACCAATTGATTGTCCGACTACTGTAGTAAATAATCAAGTAATAACATCCAATGTAACATATACAGGATGTGAAATACAAGTAAGCAATGTAACAATTCAGAATAATGCTGATGTAATTTTTGATCACGATTTTATGACTGAAATAACCGGCCCTTTTGAAGTAAAATCAGGATCAACTTTAGAAATTAAATAATTTATCAATTTAATAAATATAATATAAAATGAAAAGAAATATTTTATTCGTAATAGCACTTACGATGATAGCATTGAATTCCAATGCTCAGTTTAAAATTTTATCAAACGGTTCGGTGGAAAATGGTTTGTATATTAGAGGTAATGGTAACATATTTCGTTTTTTATCCAATAATCCGGGCACTGAAATAGGAACAAGTACCGATAAAATCGATTTTTGGTATACAGGGAAGAGATTTAATAAATTACGTGCAGAAAGTTATACTAAAATATCCGATAGTAATGCAAAGGAGAATATTGTACCTTTGTTAAACGGATTGGATATGGTCTTACAACTTAATCCATATTCTTATTATTTAAAAGAAGATTTGGGAGAGTTGTCTACAAAAAAAGAATATGGATTCATAGCACAAGAAATAGGAATTTTGTTGCCTGAGTTGGTGGATACTTCAAAAGACTTTTTGTTGCTTGATTATGACCAGATTATTCCTTTTTTAGTAGGAGGAATTAAAGAACAGCAAGAACAAATTGTATCTTCGGGACAACAAATAGAAGTATTAAACAATTATACTGAAGAATTAAATCGCCGAATAGAAGAATTAAATCAACAAATAATAATGTTAAACGAAAGAATTAATATCTGTTGTCCAAATAAAAATATAACAGATTCAATAACAGAAAAAAGTACAAAAGAATTAAAATCAAAGGAGAAGGAAGAACCAAATGATGATATAATATTATATCAAAATAACCCCAATCCTTTTAATAAAAATACGATTATAAAATGTAAAATACCTAAAGAGAACAAAGATGTAAAAATTTGTGTATACAATACTCAAGGTATACAGGTTAAATGTTTTAATGTAACAGAGAGGGGAATCGTAAATATGGAAATTCAAGCGAATGAATTAAGTGCCGGAATATATGCTTACGTTCTTATTGTTAATGGATTAGCCATTGACAGTAAACAAATGGTTATTACTAAATAAGTATCTAATTAAAATGATAATAAAGAATTATGAGAACTAAAAATGGAATAAGTATAATAATATTATTAATAATAGTCTGTTTGTCCGCCTGTCGTAACAAGAATGATCCGGAAGAATTCATGTACGGTAAATGGAAAATCAATTCGTTAGACAGTTGTGTAAGAATTCTGTATCCGGGGACTACGTTAGAAGAATATCGGTTGCAGACGAATCAAGGTGTTTTTTACTTTCACAGGAATGGAAAATGTGAAATAAAAAATAATCAACGCGAACCGCTCTCTTATATTGGGAATGAATATCAATGGGTCAGAACAAAGAATGATTCCATCCACTTTTATTTTAATCAGGGAGCAGTTTCGCACTCAGCGTTTATCTTATATAACGACGATAAAGTTGAATTCAATATTCATGTTCCAAGAAGAGGTTTTGATTTATGGTACCGTGTAGTCTTGAAACGATAATTTTGGTTATTTGTCTATTTTTCAAGCGAATGAATTAAGTACCGGAATATATCCTTACGCTCTTAGTGTTAATGGATTGGCAATATATCAAATTAGGGTACGATTTTTTTAAACATATAACATATTGTAATACAAAGAATAAACAAAACGATGATAGTATTATGGTGATTATTCCAAATCAAACTTACTCTATAATAATCTGTGATAATTCGTGGAAATCAGTGGGCAAAAACAATTACGAATCTTACGGAGCAAATTCCGCCGTAAAATCAAAAAAAGCGGGTTGAATATTTGGACATATGTTGAAACAGCGCAAGATAAGAAAGGAATTTTATTTGATATGTTCTTTGAAATATTGGAGCGGAGCAAGAGAATAGAAAGCATAAAATTATCGAACTGTTTGTAAACAGCGTTCCACCGCCTTGGAGATTTTACGTAAAAAACAGACACAGCTTGGAGCGTTAAAAAATCATATTGTTTGACGAACGTTAGGGCTTTAGCCCAAAAAGGAGGAGTTTATGATTTTAGCGACAAGCAAGATTGTTTAGTAAAATATCCACAGCAACGGCATTCTTTTGTTACTTTTTTTCTGCTGGAGAAAAAAAGTAAAGAAAGAAAAGAATTATGAATGAAGTCGCAAGCCACTGGTAGCTATAATCCGACCGGATTTGATTTTTCAATTATTTTCGCTTTAAATCCCATAAGTATAAGTTTTTAAAGTTTAAAAATGTAATTATATATATAGCTGAAAAAGATATATATATATAAAGGTAAAATTATTGTACTAGAGACCCCCTTGAACCAAGCTTGCTTCGCTGGGAGGCAGGCTTCTCTCGATCGCCTGAGAAGCTAGATTCGTTTTCCTGAGAAGCTTCGTAGGTTTTGCTGAGAAGCCTCTCACGCAATCGAGACAAAGCAGCATTTTTAACTGTCAAGCTTGTTTCAAGGGGTATTCTAGTACTATAATAAAACGTTGATGTTGTAGTCGTTATATTAAGGTTTTTCATCGCAAATTTACTGTTTAATGCATTAAAAATAAATGAATTTTGAATGGCTTTTCGTTTCGAAAAAATAGTCAGGGGGTGAATCTCAATCACCCCCTGACTTAGTTATTCCGTGGGCGAAAAAAAGAAGAATACCGAGTGCCGAGAAAAGAGTTGTAGATGCATGAATCGTAATAAAATATTAAAATAATTTCTGCGTTTATTTGTCAACCAACAATTAAAATTCTTTTAGCATGAAAAAAATCAATAAAATAAGATTTAAGATAATGAGACTGTTATTATATAGCATTATTTTCTATTTTACTACTTTGAGCGTAACGGCTCAAAATAAGCCGATAAGTGATGATGCATTCATATGTTATAATTTTGCCCTTGCAATGGATAAAAAGGGCAATTACGAACGAGCTGTTACTAATTTCCTAAAAGCCTATGAATTGGACTCCTCTTATTCTGATGTATTTAAACTCATAGGATTAACCTATTTAAAAGCTTATAAATTCAAAGATGCCATCCCCTATTTTGAAAAAGCCATTGAAATCAAACCCGACACCGTTGAATCTTACATGAATTTAGGGAATGCGTATTACAGCTTAAAAGATTATAAAAACGCCATTAAATATTACGAAAAAGCCATAGAAATTAACTCTGAACATAGAAGTGCTTACCGCAATATAGGAAATGCCTATTATAGCATTCATAATAATGAAAAATACTTGGAAAACTTTAAAAAAGCTGCCCGTTTAGGTGATATAGAAATTCAAAATTGGCTGCGCGCGAACGGACATTCCTGGTAAGATTTTCCTTGTTTTATACTTTTTCTCCTTTTATTATCTATTGTCGAATAAATTCAACAAATACTCCACTTCGTTACGATTAATCTGTAACGATTTTATATAATTTCTATCTCAAAACGCCATCTAATTTATTTAAACACACACCTATTCAACTGCTTTCAATTATTTTACATTTGTTTTAAACAATTGTTTAAAACAAATGTTTTTTATATATCTTTGCAGCGAAATACTTAATTAAATCAACATGACCGAAAGCCTGACAGAAGAAAAAATCAAAGAAGCCGCCAGAATCATTTTTATGGAAAAGGGATATGCTGCCGCCGGCATGCGCGACATTGCCGCAAAAGCAGGTGTTAATCTTTCCTTGGTTAATTACTATTATCGTTCAAAGAAAAACATATTTCAAATCATCATGCTCGAAAAAATGCATAAAATCTTCGGAAGTATTATTCCTTATATGATAGATGAAAACACCAGCCTCGAAGAAAAAATCAAGCATATTTCAACGGTCTATATCGACACTATTTCCGAAGATCCGAATCTGCCACTGTTTGTTTTCAGCGAATTGCAAAAAAATCCGGAAGAACTCGGCATCTTATTCCCTATTCAAAATATGGATTTTATGCAAATGTCTATTGTCAAACAATTCAAAGCGGCTTGTCCCGATATCAATCCGGCTCATTTCATGTTGAATTTTCTTGGCATGACCATCTTTCCTTTCATTGCCGCTCATTTATTTTCAAAAATGCCGAACGGTATTTTCGATAATATCCAAACCATTATTCACGAACGAAAAAAACTCATTCCTTTATGGATAAAAAACATGTTAGAAGCCAATATAAATTAAACAATCAGTAAGATGAAAAAACGGATATTACTGCTATTCTTTTGCAGCCTAAACATTTCAGGATACATGCAAAACCTTACCATTGAACAATGTTATGCCATGGCAAGGCAAAATTATCCTTTAATCAAACAATACGATTTGATTGAAAAATCTAAATCTTATAATCTGGCATACGCCGCTAAAAGTTATTTGCCGCAATTAAGTTTACAAGCCCGTGCTTCCTGGCAATCGGATATTACGGAATTTCCCGACGAGTTTAATAACATCCTTGACCGTATGGGCGTTGATGGTATTGAATTCCCTTCAAAGGACCAATATCGCATCGTTTTGGAATTGTATCAAAGCATTTGGGACGGAGGTTTAACGGCTTCTCAACAAAAAACCATCAAAGTCCAAAGCGAAATCGAAAAACAAAACATGGAAGTAAGCCTTTATGCCCTGTATCAACAAATCAATCAATTGTATTTCGGTATATTGCTTTTAGATGAACAACTCAAACAAAATGAACTCTTCATGAAAGAATTAAACCGCAATTACCAACGTATCGAAAAATTTATCGATAACGGACTTGCCAACAGCTCCGATTTACACAAAATCAAAGTCGAAATCTTAACACGTGAACAAACAAGCAGCGAAATGACCTATAATCGTAAAGCATATTGCCTGATGCTATCCTTATTAATAGGACAAAACATAAACGAAGAAATCCTATTGGAAAAACCAAAATCAGGTATAGAGATAAAAGAAGAAATAAATCGTCCGGAGTTAAAGCGCTATGATGCACAATTAAAACTAAATGATATACAACAAAAAACAACACTCGCCAAAGGGATGCCCCGCATCGGATTGTTTGCCCAGGGTGCATATGCCAATCCGGGATTGAATATGTTTAAAAGCGGTTTTTCTCCTTACTTTTTGGGCGGTATTTCTTTGTCGTGGAACTTATCCGGTTTATATACTTATGGAGATGAAAACAAAAACCTTAATATTCATGCTAACAGCATCGTCATTCAAAGGGAGACCTTCTTATTCAACCTAAACCAACAATTAAGTAAAACCAACTCGGATATTGAAAAAGCAAAAGAATTAATGCAAAAGGACGATGAAATCATTGCCTTGAGAGAACAAATCAAAACAGCTTCGGAAGTTAAAGTTGAAAACGGAACCCTGAGCGTGAACGACTATTTGCAGGATATATTGTTAGCCGATATGGCCAGGCAAAACAAAGTATTGCATGAGATGCAATGGCTGCTCGCACTTTATCAACTTAAAATTGAAAAAGGATTATAAATGATAAGCATAATTTAACAACATAAAAAAAAATGAAAACGAGAAATATCAGATGGATAATATTGGCAGTAAGTTTATGCTGTTTAGGCATTTCCTGCCGCACGAAAAACAACCCCTATGATGCCAACGGCAGTTTCGAAGCAACCGAAGTCATTGTTTCGGCCGAAGCAAACGGTAAAATTATGGCATTCCATGTGGAAGAAGGCTCGGATTTAAAAGCCGGAGAAATCGTGGGTTTTATTGATACCACACAACTCTATTTAAAAAAATGTCAATTGGAAAGCAGCATCAAAGCCATCAATAACCGGAAAACCGATGTAACCAAACA
>Ga0265293_10014060_pt1 | contig 10236 bp, 10 predicted proteins | sample Munlanlewell138R_FD_192505 | JGI IMG/M metagenome (GOLD analysis project Ga0265293, IMG submission 192505) | Leachate microbial communities from a municipal landfill in Southern Ontario, Canada - Leachate well 138R | ecosystem: Engineered > Solid waste > Landfill > Unclassified | place: Canada...
TGACACAGCTCATCACCTTGGGCAGACGCCGGGCGAAAAAGGGTACGTATCGCTTGACGCTCGAAGATATCGCCGCGTGGGGGAGACGCTGTCTACTGCTGTGGCTGCCCGATTTCAGACAAGGGATGGACCGGTCGTTTCCTGCGCACGACAAACTCGCACGCTTCCCGGCAGGATCATCGTGGATTGCGGTCGAACTCCTGCGGGATGGCTGGGACCGGGTGCGGCTACAGCGTGCTGAGCGCCTCAGCGCTATGGTCGGCCTGCCGCTGGTCGCCACCGGCGATGTGCACATGCATGGGCGCAGCCGCCGTGCCCTGCAGGATACGCTCACGGCCATCCGACTCAATACGCCGTTGCCGCACATCGGCACGGCACTCGCCTCGAACGGCGAACGCCATCTGCGCAGCCGTGGATCCTTGGCACGGCTGTACCCGGCCGAACTGCTTGCGGAAACCCTGCGCATCGCCGGGCAGTGTCGATTTTCACTCGACGAACTGCGCTACGAATACCCTGATGAACTCACCCCGGCCGATGAGACGCCCACGACGTGGCTGCGCAAACTCACGGAGCAGGGTATGCACCGGCGCTGGCCGCACGGGGTGTCTGCGCAGATACAGGCGCGTATCGAACAGGAGTTGGCACTGATCGCCGAGCTGCAGTACGAACCGTATTTCCTCACCGTGCACGATATCGTGCAGTTCGCACGTGGCCGCGGGATACTCTGTCAGGGGCGCGGGTCGGCGGCGAATTCGGCGGTGTGCTTCTGTCTGGGTATTACCGAGGTCGATCCGGATCGTATCGATACGCTGTTCGAACGTTTCATCTCCAGGGAGCGTGATGAACCGCCCGACATCGATGTGGATTTCGAGCATGAGCGCCGTGAAGAGGTCATTCAGTATCTCTACACGAAATACGGCCGTGACCGGACCGCGCTGGCGGCGACCGTGATCACCTACCGGACACGCAGCGCCATCCGCGATGTCGGCAAGGCCTTGGGTCTGGGGCAGGACCAGGTCGAGCGTCTGGCGCACGGCCAGAGCGGGTGGGATGGAGGCGGGGGGCGACCTGAGGCCGTGTCTGCTACCGGCGCAGGTGCGCCCGATACCGCCGCGCGGCGGCTGCGCGACGCGGGTTTTGATCCGGACAGCCCCGTCATCCGGCGCCTGCGCAGCCTGGTCGGTGAATTGCGCGGCTTCCCACGGCACCTCTCTCAACATGTCGGTGGCTTCGTGATTGCGCGTGGCCTGCTGTCGCGACTGGTGCCGATCGAGAATGCGGCCATGGCGGAGCGCACCGTCATTCAATGGGACAAGGATGACCTCGACGCGCTCGGCCTCCTGAAGGTCGACGTCCTGGCGCTCGGGATGCTCACGGCCCTACGCCGCTGTTTCGATCTCGTCGCCGGCTATGCGGGGCGTCGCTGGACACTGGCGACGCTGCCAGCCGAGGATCCGGCGGTCTATCGCATGCTCCAGAAGGCCGATGCCGTCGGTGTGTTCCAGATCGAGTCGCGCGCCCAGATGGCCATGCTGCCGCGGTTGAGACCCGCCTGTTTCTATGACCTGGTGATCGAGGTCGCCATCGTCCGGCCGGGGCCGATCCAGGGTGACATGGTCCATCCCTACCTGCGCCGGAGACAGGGCCTGGAGGCGGTACGCTATCCCAGCGAGGCCATCCGCGGTGTCGTCGAGCGCACGCTCGGCATCCCCATTTTTCAGGAGCAGGTGATCAAGATCGCGATGGTCGCGGCCGGCTTCAGCGGCGGCGAGGCCGATGCGTTGCGGCGTGCCATGGCGGCCTGGCGGCGGCGCGGCGGGCTGCAGCCCTTCGAGCGGCGCCTGATCGACGGCATGTGTGAGCGCGGTTATTCCGAGCGGTTCGCGCGGCAGATCTATCAGCAGATCCTGGGCTTCGGCGAATACGGCTTCCCGGAATCCCACGCCGCGAGCTTCGCCTTGCTGGTGTATGCCTCGGCCTGGCTGAAATGCCATGAGCCGGCGGCCTTCACGGCGGCGCTGCTCAACAGCCAGCCCATGGGGTTCTATGCACCGTCGCAGCTGCTGCAGGATGCACGTCGGCACGGCGTCGAGGTGCGCCCGGTGGATGTGAACCGCAGTGCCTGGGACTGTTCACTCGAAGACCCTGCGGGGGGGGCGGCCTTGCGCCCGGTTTTACGACTGGGGTTGCGCCTGGTCAAGGGCCTGACCGCTGCGGCAGCGAAGCGCCTGGTGGACACGCGCGCTCAGCAGCTATTTGTCGATGTCGGCGATCTCGCGCAGCGCGCGCGCCTTACCCGCAGCGACCTGGAGGCGCTGGCTGCCGCCGGCGCCTTGCGGGCGCTTGCGGGCCATCGGCACCGCGCCCGTTGGGACTGTGCTGGCGTGGAGGCACCCTTGCCGGTGCTGGGGAATGCGGGCATCGCCGAGGCGACGCCACTGCTGCGCAGGCCGACCGAGGCGCAGGATATCGTCGCCGATTATGCCAGCCTGGGTGTCACACTCGGGCGTCACCCGCTGGCCTTGCTGCGCGGGCGGCTGACGGCACAGGGCATGGTGACGACCCGGACGCTGCGGCAGGCGCCGACGGGCGTCTGTGTGCGCCTGGCCGGTCTGGTGACGTGCCGGCAGCGCCCGGGCAGCGCGGCCGGCGTAGTGTTCGTGACCCTTGAAGACGAGGCTGGCAGCGCTCAGGTGGTGGTGCGGCCCACGCTCGTCGAGCGGTATCGACGCCCCCTGCTCAAGGCGCGTCTGCTGGTCGTCACCGGCGAGATCCAGCGCAACGGTGAAGTCGTGCACGTGATCGCACGACGGCTGGAGGACATGAGCATCCTGCTCGGCAACCTGGAGGCCGTCTCGCGGGATTTTCATTGAGCCACGTATCGGTTCCTCTATCCGGGGTGGTAGAGGAATGTCACTGCGGTATGCATCATGTCGACGTCGCACCGGCATCGTGCCGGGTGCGTGTGTGTCCCAAGCCCTCGGTGAGCAGCAGTTTCGTTCCCGACGAGGTGCAGAAAATTGGCGGGCGCAGCCTTGGCGTCTCCCAGACAGTGTGCGTCGACACACCGGTAGGTTAAAGCGCCCCCTCGCCCGGGTCGATAGTCTAGGCATTGCCGTGCGGTGTATTCGGCAACGGTTGTGGTTCCATCCTTTCCGATCAAGAGGGGGTACTATGAGCCCGATCAGACGTGCTTCCGCATTTGCCCGGGATGTGGGCAAATCATCGTCCAAGGGGAAGGGCGGGGAGTCGGCACTGCGCCAGGCCCTGGCGCGCCGCCGGCTCGAAGAACGCCGTGAGGCGCAGATACTGAAACAGCAACTGTACGACGTCATTTCTGACGAGACCCAACCCTGAGTCCAGCCGGCTGCCCGCATCCGCGGGCAGCCGTGCCTCTGTCCTTCCATCCATTTCAACCGGCGCGCCCGCGACAGGATTACCGCGGGTCACACTCAGGGTCACTCAGCGGCGACGGGCCACTCCGACCAGGGCAACCAGGCCAGTACCGAACAGCCACACTGCCGCAGGCACCGGCACCGGTGTGACGGCGGCGTAGAGTTTGATCTTGGCGCCGGAGGCATCGCCGACGGTGAAGCTGTCGCTGAAGGTCTGACCGTCATCCGCGGACCAGCCGAGAAGTGTGAAGATGAGGCTGCCGCTTTCGGTCTGGAGGTCGAACCGTGAAGTCTCGCCTTGGGGCGTGAATGTCAGCACATCGGCCCCATTGCCTTTCCTATCTACCCATCCGGCATCCATCAGGGAGAGGCCAAAGACGAAATCGATCGGCGACAGGGCACCTTCCAGCGTATAGGATAAGGCCAGATCGATGCTGCTGAGGCCGGGGTCACCGACGCCCGTGTTATTGGTGAAACGTAGCTTACCCAGGGCAAAGGGTTCGGCAGCACCCGAGTAGCCCGGCAGGCCCTGCCCGGGGGTACCGTGGCCGTAGAACGTCATCGTGCTGGGGCTGCATTCCAGGCAGTCGGCTGGTCGCCAGTCGAGGCTGGTGGTCGCGATGGTTGGGTCGGACTGGACGTCGTAATACGTTCCCCCCGTCGTTACGATAGAGTCAGACTCAAATTGGCTACCAACAAAATAATTGGCCGCGTAGACTGGACTCTGGACGGCGGCGGCTACCAGCATGCTGATTCCGGTGGATAGTTTTGTGAATTTCATGAGATGTGTCGCTCCTGTTTTGTCGTTGCAATGCCTGGTTTCCGTACATCCAGTGGATAGACACAACCTCCTCCGACTGGGACAGGCACATTAGCAAGCTTAGATATGTCAAAATACCGTTGTAATTGTAACAATGCGTGTCACTACCCCAGACGCGTGCGGCAAAGCGACCGGACTCGGTCCGGACCACATGCGGCTGCATGAAATATTCAAAATTGTTTCAATATATTGCATGCGCTGTGTGTACGGTTGGTTGCTGGGGTAGAACATTGAGTATGGTACGTACATTCGGACTTGCTCGTATGTAATGGCTGATTTTGTTGTAGGCCATGATGTATAGAGCACCTCGTCGGCTTATTTTCGGCAGTTTATGTGTAATCAGGACAGCTGACCCCGCTGTCTTCGAATCTGAACGGGATGTTTCAATATGATCGACAGGCTAAGGGTGTGGACCAGCCGGACGTGGAATGCTGGGCGACGCAGCTGGCAGAGGATAGGGCGCCTCTATCATCCGGCGACACTGCGTGAAAGGGGGATGTTGTGGAGCGCCACAGTACTGCTCGCCACCCTCGCCCTGGTCGCTGTGGTCGTCGGTATCTATTGGAGCGCGGAGCCGGACGGCTTCGATGTCCGCGCGGCTGCGCAGGCCCGCGCGGGCGGCGAGGGGCTACCCTTGGTGAAGGGCTATACCTTCACCAGCACGCTCATGCAGATCGGTGAGGTGCTCCTCGACAAACGTGGCGGTTATCTTTCCAATGACGTGACGCCTCCGGGCGTGTGGCTGGATAACATCCCCAATTGGGAGTTCGGCACGCTGGTGGCGCTGCGGGATGCCGCCGGCGGACTGCGCAACCACCTGTCACGCTCACAGTCGCAGTCGCGGGAGGATCCGGACCTGGCCCAGGCCGAGCCGCAATTCAATTTCCAGAATGATTCCTGGATCCTGCCGGCCACCGAGGGCGAATATCGCAAGGGCATCGCGGCGCTTGGCCGTTATCTGACGCGTCTTCAAGACAGTTCACAGCAGGATGCGCAGTTTTATGCCCGCGCCGACAACCTCGCGCAATACCTGCAGATCGTGGAGAAGCGCCTAGGCAGCCTGTCTCAGCGGCTGAGTGCGAGTGTCGGCCAGATCCGGGTGAACACCGATCTCGCCGGCGATGCCGCGGCCCGCCAAGCCACCGAGTCGGCCGGGATCCGGGTGGTCAAGACACCCTGGCGGGAACTCGACGACGTATTCTACGAGGCGCGCGGGGCGTCGTGGGCGTTGCTGCATATCCTCCGTGCCATCGAGGTCGACTTCGAGGAAGTGCTGGCTCGAAAGAATGCCCTGATATCCCTCCGGCAGATCATCCGCGAACTGGAGGCCACCCAGCAGTCCACCCTGAGCCCGGTGATCCTCAACGGCAGCGGCTTTGGCCTGTTTGCCAATTACTCGCTGACCATGGCCAACTACATCGCCCGCGCCAATGCGGCGGTGATCGACCTGCGCGATCTGTTGCAACGCGGTTGAGGCGCCGCGCTTCAGCGCGGCAGCCACAGTGCCAGGATCAGGCAGGCTACGGCCAGGAGGATGAAGAACCAGCGGAACCGACGCACGCGGTTATGCGGTCGGACATGCGTCGGTGCCTGGCAATGGGGGCAGCGGTCCACACCCAGCGGGTAGGTCTTCCCGCAATACAGGCAGGGCGCCGATTCCCCGGAGCGGTTGGTCATGCGTATTCCCCCACAGTGACCCGCCCAGTCTAACATTACCGGTTTCGCCGTAGCGGACGCCGGTCCCTCCCGGGCTGCAAGGTGGGGCACCGCCAAACATGCTGGAGGGGGGCGACGAATGTGCCGTCGGCCTGGAATTCGGCTGAAGGGGGGCGAATCGCCCCCGCTCCGTTATTGAATCTTGCAGGTCTTCAAACCGAGCAGCTTGTACGCCGGGCACCAGCCGAGCAGCGCGGTAGTGATCGGGACGATGCCGATCCAGCCCCAGGGCGTCTGTGGCCCGATGAAGACGATGCTGATGAGGCCCAGTCCGACGATCAGCCGGAGTGCGCGGTCAATCCCACCCACGTTGTGTGCCATAGTCCCTGCTCCTTCGGTTTGAACTGGTCACAGGGTAAGTCAAGGAGCCGGTCGCTTCAGTGACTCGGTCACCGTCAGTCCGCGCGGGCCAGATTCTGCAAGGCGGCGCGGTCCAGGACCTCGATGCTGGCCCGGCCGAGACGCACCCAGCCATGATCCTCGAAGCGCTTCAGATGGCGAGACACGACCTCGCGGGCCGAGCCCAACTCCACAGCCAGTTCCTGATGCGTCAGGGTGAGGCGGGTGTCGTCATGCGCCAGGTTGAGCAAGGCCATAGCCAGACGACCATCCACGGGGGCAAAGGCGACCTGCTCCATGCGGGCAATGATTTCCGCCAGGCGGCGGCCGAGATTGCCGAATACGAACCGCCGAAAGGTCTCGGACTGTGCCAGGGCGCGATTGAAATCAGCTGCCGGCAGGGTGATGGCGGTCACCTCCGTTTCGGTGATGCCGCCGGCCGGGTAGCGTGTGGCTCCCAGCAGGCAGGACGTCGTAAGTACGCAGGAATCTCCGTCACGGACATGGTAGAGCACGACCTCGCGGCCATTTTCCGTCAGCAGTTGTACGCGCACGCTGCCCTGCACCACCAGTAGATAGTTCTGGCATAACGAACCCGGCATGAAGACCTGGGCGTGTGCTGGCAGATCGATCACCTGGGCACTGGCCAGGATGGAGATGAGCGCAGGGTCCGCCTGCAGGGCAGGGAAGTTGTGCCAGAGTGATTCCATAGGGATTCCATCGGCATGCCCGTGTTGTGATCGGGCGGCATGGGTTTCGGGACGAATAGCATGACATCAATCGCGCGGCAGGCCTAACCGGAGGCGGCAGGCGCTGCCGATCGATGGATGATTGCCAGGCGCGTACTGTTGCTACCGGTTTCAGGCGGCCAGTTGCCGCGCCATGGCGTCCAGTGCGCTGCTGGACTCGAACAACGTGGCCGTGATCTCTCGGGCCGACTGCAGATCGAGACCCAGCGCGGCCAGAATCGCGGTCGGTGGTTCCGCTTCTGTACCGTCACCCATATTGTGCGCGCGCAGCAGGTGGTCGATACACTGTATCAGCTGAGCATACTCCGCATGCTCACCCGCATAGGCCTCGTTGTGGTGTTCCCTGCAGGTCACGACGACGGCCTCCGGCATGTTCCAGGCGCTCATCAGCCAGGCCCCCATCTCGGTATGGTCGACCCCCAGCACGCGGCGCTCTATCAGCGGCACCGGGATCTGAGGGTTGGCGGCCACCACGCGGTTGAGCAGGAAGAACTCCGCCCGGAACAGATGCCCGGCCAGCAGAAAGCCGAAGTTGTGCAGGAGGCCGGCGAGATAGGCGAGTCCCGGCTGCAGCGGCAACCGTGGTCCTATGAGCTTGGCCAACGCCTGCGCAAGTGCGGCACTGTAGGCGGCGTGCCGCCAGAAGTTCTGCAATCCCAGCGGGCCGTCGGCCGGATTACGGAACGTCCGGCTGGCCGCCAGACCGAGGCTCATGTTCAGCACCGTCTCGAAACCCAGCACCCGTGTGATCGCCTGGGGCAGGGTGTCGATGTTGCCACGAAAACCGAAGAAGGCAGAGCGCGCGTACCGGATGATCTGTGCTGTCAGGCTGGGGTCGTATTGGATGATGTCGCTCAGCTCCTGGATCCCGGCGTGCGGATCATTACGCAGGCGTAGCAACCGGTTGGCCATTTCCGGCATGCTGGGCAGGCGGTCGATGCGCTCGACGGCACGGCGGATATCCTCATGCGGGCGCAGGGCGGTCAACGGATGGCGGCGGTCGAGTTCACCGGGGAGCATGAAGTCGCGGCTGTCGCGGCTCTCGAGCACGCTCACGGGGCGCGCGATGGGGGCGTGGAGACTGTCGGCATGGAGGATGCGGAAATCATACCCCTGTATGCGGATCAGGCTGTCGCGGTAACCCGCCTCGAAGTGGATCGGGCCGCTGCTCGCCAGGCCGTCGTCAATGATGGCTGCCAGCCCGTACGGTATTCCGAGAGGCGGCACGCAGCCGGTCTCGCAGTCCGGAAAGGTGGCCGCCACGAGCTCGGGGGCGGCAGGTTTCAGGTTGCGCCCCAGCCGCTCGCGGAGGGTCTGGAAATCAATCAGGTGGGTGGCGGGCAAGATGGCCAGCAGCAGGCCCTGTTCATCTTGTAACAGTACGGCGCGGACCAGACTTCCGGGGTCTATGCGGCTGGCTTCGGCCGCCTCCCCCAGCGCCCCTGTCTCCGCCCCCGTCCGCGGCACCAGGGCATAGGGGGTGTGCAGACGCTCCAGATGGGCCCGTACGCGTTCAGACAGATGCATGTCTTCCCCCCTCTTTTTTTGTCGCCTGGGTCTAAGCCAAGGCCCGCCGAATGACCGGCCCGCTATTTACCTTGGTATTGACCATAGTATTGTCGGCCAGTTTCAGGTCAAGCGTACCCCGTGGCGGCTGGAACGGTGCTAGCCTCCGATTTTGACATCTGCCCGCGGCGGATGATGGGTCCGGTACCCGTCTCCCCTTGAGCATAGCCGAGGCAGGACACTATCCTGCGCGGTTCCGCCGGCGTGGCGGCGGGTTTTCATGCCGGAGGACATCACTGTCCCATAACTTTTACCCTGAAAACTCACTTCAACCACGGGAGCACGCGGAAGGACACCGAAATGAGATCGCGCCACGAAGCTCTGCCTCAGCACCTGGCGGGTGACGTGGGCTGTCGTGTGCAGCGTAGGATCTTGTCCGTGCGTTTCCGTGTACCTCCGTGGCAAATGCGGGTTTTGGGTTTATGGGACAGTAGTGACTGGTGGACTTATAATGGCGGTCGTGCCACCGTCGGCACCCTTGTTTCATCGGGCGGTACTCCGAGTCTGAGTTACCGTTAGCGGAGGTCTATCATGCTGGAAGCCGGGCAACCCGCGCCGGATTTTGATCTGCCGGACGCAGATCTGCGTAAATTCTCATTGTCATCACTGCAGGGTAAGCACCATGTCGTGTTGTACTTCTATCCCAAGGACGATACCTCGGGCTGTACCCTGGAGGCGTTGGACTTCACCCATCTCGCTGACGAATTCGAGCGTGCAGGTTGCACCGTGGTGGGCGTGAGCCGCGACGATTGCAGTAGTCATGCGGCGTTCCGCGACAAACACGGGCTGACGATGCAGTTGCTTGCAGATGTCGACGGCGAAGTGTGTGAGCAGTTCGGCGTATGGCAGGAGAAGGAAAAGGGCGGTATGAAGAAGATGGGTATTTTGCGTTCGACCTTCGTCATCGACAAGGCCGGCACTATCCGTCACGCACTGTACGGTGTCAGCACCAAGGGTCATGCCGCTGCCGTTCTGGATCTCGTCCGTGCGTTGAACTGAGTCCCTCAGTGGAAACGCCGGCACAAGGCCGGCGTTTCGGTCAATACGCAGTGCGGATCGGGGTCAGACGCAACCCGTTGGTTTAGGCAGGCCACCCCACTTGCAGATCACCTTCATCGGCCCCTTCTGGAAGACGTCGTACAAGTGTTTGCTGTCGACGCTCATTGCCTTGGCGAACTTGCGGATGGGCGGCACGACACCGTCCTCATCGTACATGCGGCGTGCCTCCAGAATGTAGTTCATGATCTCGTCGGAGATTTCCGCCTCATCCATCCGGGCGAGTTCACGGGCGACTTCTTCCGACCAGTCATCCCGGTCAATCAGAAATCCTTCGCCATCGGTTCGAACAGATACTTGTGCACTCATGGCATATTTCCTCGTCATGTCGTCAGCGCGTGCGGATGCCGCACTGAGAGTTTGCGCCGCTCTTTAAGGCGGAATCGTGGTGTGCCGGTAGTGTAACAGGCCGAGACCGCCCTGCGACAGCGAAGGTATTAATTACGCTAGTAAATATAAGTGTTTCGGGCGTGAGGCGTGAGGCGTGAGGCGTGAGGCGTGAGGCGTAAAAGGCAAACCCTTTTTTGGCCACGGAAGCACACGGAACAACACGAAAAAATCCATTGCCAAGGGCGTGTGGGCATTGTTTCTCAGC
>Ga0265293_10014061_pt1 | contig 10236 bp, 13 predicted proteins | sample Munlanlewell138R_FD_192505 | JGI IMG/M metagenome (GOLD analysis project Ga0265293, IMG submission 192505) | Leachate microbial communities from a municipal landfill in Southern Ontario, Canada - Leachate well 138R | ecosystem: Engineered > Solid waste > Landfill > Unclassified | place: Canada...
GCAATCAGGTGGTAAAAAAACATATTTGAACACAAAAGAGATATTAAGTATTTTACAAGGAAGTAATACTTATCAAAAACAACAAACTATTAATGATTTAAGTGATTTCTTTTATAGTATAAATGGTGTTTATTCTACCCTTATAGATAAAATGGCAAGCATTCCTAGTTTTGATAGAGTTATTGCTAGGGGCAGCAAGGCAAAGTTAAAAAAACACTATATAAAAGTTTTAAGAACAATTAGTGAAAAGTTTGTTGCCAAAGATTGTTTGAAGTCTTTTCTTAAAAGTGGTGTTTATTTTGGTTATTTATCATATTTGGAAAAAAATGATAATGCCAATGGGACAGAAACATATGGTGATGATGATTTACAAATAGTCGCATTTAGTGACATAAGTATAATACCATTATCTCCTAAATATACAAGAATTTTAACAACGGATGGGAAAACATACAGGATTGGAATTGACGTTTCTCAATTAAACGAAGTCGATTTAAGAGGTTTCCCAAATGAAATATATAAAGCAGTAGTAGATAAAAGAAAAGCTTATAACGAGAGTTTAAAAAATAAAAAAAATACAAATGTTTTTGCTCAACAGTATTTTATTCTTGATGAAAAAAGAACTATTGTATTAAAAAATAAATCGACAGTTTCGGAAAGTACTGGTCGTGGACAATTTGTTACGGCGATTGTTGAACTTATCCATGATATGAATGTTGGAAATAAAAAAGCAAGTATGTTGCCAAAAGTCGGAAAAGATTTAATTTATGAAACATATCCTGAGGGTTCAAAAGGAAAAGGAACAAGTTCTTTAACCCAAACTCAAATGGATAAGCAACATGATTTTATAGCAGATGCTTTAAATGATTTAACTAGCTTTACAGATACAAGTATGGTATCAATACATCCAGGTACAAAATTAGATAAACTAACATTGTCTGAGGGATTAAATAATATAACAAGTGATGATATCTTAAAGAGAATGGGAACACACAGTGGTGTTTCTATGGGGTTCTTAAATGGAGAGAACTTAAAAAGTGACAAAACATTGTTATATTTATATGAAGTTATGGCAAGTGAATTAGATGACTTTATGGTTCAATTTCAAAAAGAGTTAAATAAGGTTGTAAGATATACTATAAATAATAAGTCTGATATAGATTTTCCTTATATATATTATTTACCAACAAATAGGCTCAATAGAGATACCTATATGGATAAATATCATAAAATGTTTGTCGATGCTGGTGCTAGTTATCAATTATATTTAGCGAGTTCTGGTGTAGACCCAGAAATTCATTTAGATTTAATGGATGAAGAAGAAGAATTAAATTTTAGGGAGAAATATCCAGCCCATCCAATGGGTTCTACTAGTTCTTGGGTTAATGAAGGAAAAGAAAAAACAATCAATGAAAACATTAAAGAAGAAAAAGTAGAAGTCTTAGAAAAAGAGGGTGAAGAAAAAAATGAATAGAGATATTATTCAAGTTAATAGTTTCTTTATGGCTGCTAACAACAAGCCAAGAAAAAAAGTTACTGGAAGGCTATATTTTGATTATGTAGTATTGACAGTACATAAAGATGAGACTGAATATCAATTGAATTATATATGTTGGTTAGAACAACATATTAGAGCAAATATTGAAAGTGCTAAAGATATGCCTTTGGTTGCTCAATTCATTGATGAAAATAAGTCAGAGCCATATGGTCACGGTTATCTAACAACTAAAAACGGAGAATTAGTTATATTAGATAGTGAACAAGTTGGTGCTGTGGTTGATGCTGAAATAAGAGAAATCGAATTAAGCGAAGACCAAGAAAAAATAAGAGCACTAGTGGCTACTGGATATATAAATGAAATAAGATATCCAGAATTGTCAAAATGGTTAAAAGCCAAAATGTTTGACAAAGATGCAGTCTCTACAAGTGTAGAGATTGTACCAAAGAAAGGCAATGAAACAATTGTCTATAAAACAGCTAATAATAGTCAGGGAGAAGAAATAGATATTCCTGTTGAGTTTGATTTTGCTGGGTCAGCTATTTTAAATATAAAACCAGCTGATAGCAATGCTATTGTTTTAGAAATCAACTCAGCAAAAAAAGAACAAAAACAAAAGGAGGATGAACAAATGGATAAAGAATTATTAGAAAAAGAAATCAGAGACCTAAAAGAAAACATTACTAGTAAAGATGCTAGAATTAATGAATTGGAAACTGAAAAAGAAAGCCTAGAAACTGAAAAAACTGAACTATCAGAACAAGTTTCAACATTAACAAGTGAAAAAGAAACACTTGAAAGTGAAAAAGGTGAGTTATCTACTAAAGTTGAAAACTTAGAAACTGAAAATGCTGAATTATCAGAATTTAAAGAAGCAAAAGAAAAAGAAGAAGTAGTAGAAAACTTTAAAGAAGAAGCAGCAATTTTTTCTGATGAATTAAAAGAAGAATTTAAAGCAGAAATCGAGGATTTTGAAAAAGAACCAACAGCTGAAAAAGCAGATGCTATAATTAATTCATTAAATTCAAAATATGTAAAAAATTCAATTGCTGAAAAAGAAAAAGCCGAAGCTGAAAAGAAAGAGGCTGAAATGAGAACAAACTCTTTGTTTACATCAGTGGAAGTATTTACTAAAAAAGAAAAAACTACTGATGAAGTAAAAGTGTGGGAATAATAAAATATACCCAAAACTAGACTATTATTATATAGAAAAATAAAAAAAAGAAAATGGAGGTAGAAAAATATGTCAGTATTTAGACCAGCAAGTTTAAACGGCATCGCAACTGGTAAAAATGTTGCAGACTATAAAGCAAGTGCAAAAATGGAATTAGGAACAATCGTTGCATTAGACGATACAACTAAAACTTTCGCACCAAGTGCAACAGGAGAATATGCAATATGGCAATATGCAGATGCAGATGCAAATATTAGAGGACTTGGAACAAACTACACTGTTATTGAAGAAGGAACTTTCGCAAGATTAGTTTACTTACCAGCATTAGTTGGACTTAAAGATGGTGTTGAAATCGGTGGTGAAGTAATCGCTGAAACAAATGCAATTGCTGTTGGAGATGTTTTAATAGCAGACACAAATGGTAAATATGTAAAAGTTCCAGCAGGAGCTGCTACTTATGTAGTTGCATTTAAAGTTACAGATATAATTGAAGAACATGATTTCACAAGATACATTTGTGAAGTAGTTGCAAATTATGAAGTATCTGCTTAATAATTATTATTAAGCAAAAAAATAAAAAATAAAATAAAAATAAGAAAATGGAGGTAAATTATGAATATTAAACCAACAAAAGAAATCACATTATTACTTGCTAATGCAGTTGATGGTATTAAGACTGAAAAGACTGATATCGCAATCAACACTATTAAAGAATTAGCAACTAATGTTATAAGTGGTTCTACTGTAGAAAAAATTGAAAGTTATGCAAAATTAAATGCTTTATTAGAAGTAACTATAGACCCTAAAGCACAAACAAACCTAAGAGAAGTTGTAAGCAATTATGGTGAATTACACCAATTAAATCGTAGAGAGGCAGCGGAAATCGTTAGATATGAACATGAATTAAGAGGTGGACGTAATCAAGCACAAAGTGGAGATGTTCGTTTTGGTAAAACTGTAAGAGTTAATGCACCAGTTGTATTTGAAACTATTTCAGCAGGTATTGAAGTTGATTATAGAGACTTAATCGAAGATACTACTATGCAATTACAAAACTTAATTGTTGAAACATTAACTACAATTGATAATAAAGTTGTAGCAAAAGTATCACACGAATTAGCAGAAGGTGTAAAAACAGCTTCTACTAACGGAAAAGTTACTTACTATGCAAGTGGTAACGGTGTAGCAAAAGCAACTCTTGATGAAGCGATTACACAAGTTCGTAGAACTGGAAATGTTAATATTTTTGGTGACTATAGAATGGTTTCTCAATTAGAAGACTTCGTAGGATTTAGTGCAGCAGAATATCGTGTTTTAGCTGAGGCAAGATTATTAGAAATTGATGCTCAAGGGTTCATTGGACAATATCGTGCATCAACAGTTTCAGAAATTAAAAATGCTTTAGATGTTTACGCAAAAGAAGACAATACAATTTTTGGCAAAACTTACAAAACTTTACTACCAGAAAGTGATTTATATATTATGGCAAATGGAACAATGGCTCCTAACCATATTTTCACTAGAGGTGGATTAACTACTCAAACTGGTTCATTTATACCAAGCGGTAGCGAAATGCAAAGATGGGACTTAGAAGTTGCTACATATTTCGTAGAAGATAGAGCATACATGATGGGTCTTATCCAAGATACAGATTTAATCTAATCTTGAAAAAATAAATAAAAAATAATATAAGTAATTTAAGGAGAAATAAAAATGGCGAATAATAAAAATTCAAAAGAAATTAAAGACATTAATTCAAGATTAATGGATTATGTAGTAGTAAAAAATCTTAATCCTACTATTTTTGCTTTGACAGTTAATAAAGACAAGGTAATAATTTTTAAAGGTCAGGAAACAAAAACAATGACTGTTCAAGAATTATTATCTGTTGCTGGAAGCACAAAAGCCTTTTCTGGGATAGATGGAAGTGGAAAATCAGCACCTTTATATATTGATGATTTAGGTGTTAGATTACACTTAGGATATGAAACTGAAAATGGAGAAGGTCAAGATATACTTGATGAAAAGAAAATCTTACAAATATTAGATTATGATTTTAAAAAATTAAAAGAAGTTGCAAAAGAAACTTTTAATGATATACCTAAAAAAGCCCTACTTGAAAAAGTAATTTTATCAAATGATGAAATTGAGGCTAGAAAAATTAAATTCTTAGAAAAAGAATTAGGACTACAAATTAATTACCCTGAAAAAGAAGACGAATAAAAAAAGGTGGTGGTGTATATGGTAACAACATCACAAAGTAAAGTTCTTGATAAATTTTATTCTTTAATTATGACTGGGTATGAATTACCTGAAAGTTTAGTAAAAGAGTGGTTTGATACAGCATTGGGTGAATATGAATTAGTGTTGCAACCATTGCAATATGATGAAGTAACATCAAAATTCACAACAAGACTCAGCTCTTATCAAGTCACTCTACTAGGCTTATTAATAAAGAGAGAATTTGATACTAGAGAATTTAGTAGAATGTCTAAGGTTACAGGTATAGATACCAAAGACGAGAGAGTAAGTGGATTGCAAGCTGCAAAGCAAGCAGTTAGAGCAGAAATTGAAATTGACGGACAAAGAATTGAAGAATTATTTCAAAAAATAAAAGAGATAGAGGGAAAATAATGTCAGTCGATAGAAAAGGTTGGTATTTTGCCGATAGAGGGAAACAGACATTTTCTGGTCTTGAAAAAGACTCCCTTTTCAACCAAGGCGAAGAATTATTTGAAGGAAAGTTACAGCAGTATCCAAATGCTACTGATATCAATGTTCTTAGACTCTATGAAAGTGACCTTAATAAAAGAAAACTAGAAACTCGTGTAATCATCCAAGCAGTTGGTGGTTATAACAATATTAATAGAAAAAGAAAAATTTTAGCAAGGAAAAGCTTTGGATTAAGAATTGGAGATATTGTCGAATATGAAAATCTAAACTGGTTAGTTGATGATTGGATTAATTATGAAAGAAGCACTGATGATTTTAGCTCATTGCAATTCTGTAATGGAGATTTGGAATTTAAAATAATCACTGAAACTTCTGATGGAAGAAAAGATGATTTTGGAAGACCTATAGTAAGTAAAACTGAGCAAAGTTTATCTTTACCATGTGTCTATAAAACAAATAAGATTAGTTCTTTCGATGAGGCACCAATAAATTTACCAGACAATAGGGCACATGCTTATGTGCAATATAATGAAAATATAAAAGTGAATGACGAAGTAACAGTGTGTGGTAGGAACTATCGCATATATGGTATTGATGCTACTTTTAAACATCCAAAAGAAAATAGTGGATTTCTTATTTTAACATTAGAAATGCCAGGAAAATCAATGTAAATTTGAGGTAAGAGAAATGAATAAATTAAATTTAAAAGTTCTAATAGATATGATTTTTAAAATTTTAGGTTTATATGAAAAAATAGATATTAATCATCTTAATTATGATGATAACTTTACTAAGGAAAACTATATATTATATATTGAAAAAACCTTAGTAGATATAAAAGGCTATCTTGAAGAGTATAAAGAGAATGAACAACTAAGTGTTATTTTAAATAAAACTTATTTGTCAGTCAAAGGTATTTTGCAACTAATACAAGAAAATCAAGATAATCATAAAATAGTTCGTAGTAAGGTCTTAGACATTACGAACAATATTACAAGATATTTAGTCGGTGATGATAATGAGTGATTTCTCAAAAGCACCAAGTAGTGGTACTTATAAGGCTATGAAGAGCATTTTTAAACAACTTGCTTCAGACCAAGTCCTATGTAAATATTTATATTATCCATCAGAAAATATGGATGATGACCCAACATTAAAGGCGGATTTAACACCAGAACAAATTTTTGAAGTTATTAAAATAACTGAAAGAGTTGATGAGTTGGAAAATCCTAATGAAATAAAGAGAGGTCGTATCAATTTTGGTTTAGGGTTTAGACCCCGTTCTTATAATAACCATAAAGCATCACGACAAACTTTTCTTGTATATATATTTATGCCAAGAGAAGGTTTTGACAGTGTAGACTTTAGAACAGCAGCTTGCATAGATAGAATAGACCAATTACTGTCCAACAGTGCCTTTGAAGGAACATTTGGAAGAATAGTCAAAGAAGATAGCAATCCCTTTGAAAGTCCAAAAGGTTATGAAGGTTACTTGTTGAGATATCAATTTTCTGATACAGATTAAATTATGGAAAATGATTTAAAGTCACTTTTACTAATTGGGTCAGAAATAAATATAAATAATAAATTTAACTTAAAGTTTCCTATTTTAAAAGAAATTATAAAAATAGGATACTCAAACATTATAAGTGCAGTTAATATTGTGTATGATATTAATTTTGCTCTATACAATAATGAAGAAATAAATAAGATAATTGAAGAAAATGATTGGTGTTCTTTTGATACTATTAATTTTTTAGTAGCACTAGAAATGCAATCAGATGAAAAAATAATAACAAATTATTTGAAAAGTTTTTTTAACTATCATATAGATGATGTAAATTTTATTATTGATGAAAATGCAAATATTATTATTAATAATTCAATTTTAACCAAAGATGATTTTAATAAAATTGCTAAGGTTTTAGAACTTGCATATTCTCTTGAAGAAAGAATAGAAGATAGGGAATTTGGGAGTGCAAAAAGCAGAAAAAAAGCAATTGAAATGAGAATTAATAGGGCTAAAATTGATATGATACAAAATAAGGATGATAGTTTTATTTATCAACTTATTTCATCGCTTAAAATAAAAAAAAATAATGAAGAAATTCAAAACAGTACAATGTTTCAATTGATAGATATTTTTAAAAGATTTAACAAAGAAAAGGAATATGAACACCTTATGCAAGGAGTTTATTCTGGAAATGTTGATGTTAAGAAAATTGATGTTAATGCAAAACATTGGACAACAAAAACTTAAAAAAAATAAGGAGGTAATTAGATATGTCAAAAATATCAAATCAGTGGGCAATTAGAGATAGTGGAAATATTTTATTTAAAGATATTGCTACAAATGAAATTAAGGCAATTGTAACTAGTTCAAAAACTTTTGAATTAAGTACAACTGGTGAAACAGTTTATGCTAGAGGTGGTTACGGTAACCCTAAATTAGTATCTTTCAAAGGTAATAAAGAGACAACAGTTACAGCAACTGCAGCATTATTTGACAATAGTTTACTTGCACTACAATTAGGTTCTGATTTAAAAACAGGAAATATAATTATACCTATTAATAATGACAAAAGTAAAGCAACAACTGATGCAACAGATGTTTCAGTTACACCAACTTTTCAAGTTGCAAGCAATATTTTCTTTTCAGTAGTTTCATTAATAGATAATGGATTAACTGTAGAAACTAGATATGAACTTAATGCTACTGCAGCAGATAGTTCTGAATTAGCAGAGGGAGAATATACTGTTAAAAATGGAAAAGTATTACTACCAATTGCAGATGTAGGAAAAGAAATTGCTTTATTCTATGAGGGTTCTGTAAATGAAGCTTATAGCATTGTTAATACTAGTAAGAAATTTGCTGGTGAGTACAGGGTTGAAGTTGAAGTAATTGTTAAAGATGCTCAAAATTCTAAAGAATATAGTGGATTATTAATATTCCCTAAAGCATCACTAACAGATGAAATAACTTTATCATTAAGTGTTGATGGTGACCCATCAGTTCAAAATATTGGTTTTGATGCACTAGAAATACCTGGTCAAGATATTCAATATCAATTAGTAATATTTGATAAAGAAGAAATTGTAACAGAATAATTTTACAAATATAGGAGGGGTGGGATTTTAATTAATCTTGCCCCTCTTTTTTTATTCTATAAAAAAAATAAGGAGGAAATAAAATGTCAAAAAATGAAAAAAATCTATTAGAAATAGTAGAAAAAAATGAAAAAGCTTTATTGGAGGTTTCTGAAGAAGAAAAAAATACTGAAAATAAAGAAATAAAAAATAAAGATAAAGAAAAATTTATAGTTGTTAAAATAGTTAATGACAAAGCAATTATGGTTCGTAGTCAAAAAACTGGAAAATTATTTGCAAGAAAAAATAATAAAAACTACATAACTCAAATAATTGAATAAAAAATTTAATAGGAGGAATTTACATGGAAAATAAAAAATTAACCATAGAAACAATATCAAAAGAAAATGAGAAAGCAAAAGAAACTGTTAAAATCACCCTTAGTAATGGTGATTATTTAAATATAAGACCTGTTTTAAGTAGAGAAGATTTAGAAAATATTATAAGTTCTTATGCTGATTTTTTAACAGATAAAGAGGTTAAAGAGATAGTTAAGAAAAAAGAATTAGTAGTCTTTTTAAATTGTTTTGTTATTTTAAATAACTCAGACTTATTAGAAAATTCTAGTATAGTAAGTAATACTGATAAACTTAAATATTGCACATTACTTTTTAATAATCCAGTTATATTCAATGAAATAATGGAAAAATTTGATATTAGTTCTATAGAATTGATTGTTAAGAAATTTAATGAAATTATGAAAATAGCAAAAAAAATAGAAGAAATCAATTCAAAAAGAAAGAATAAAAATAAAAAATGATTATACTAGGTTCTAATCAAAGTGAACTATCTCTATCTTTACAACCAAAAATACAAGCGGCATTAAATTATACAATTGATAAGATGTATGAAACTTTACAAAGGCATATTTTAGAAGATGTTTATTATCATGATTATTTTCCAAATAAATCTTATGCTTATGGCGATGGATTTCCAACTATGGATTTCCTAAATGCCTTTAAAAGAACAGCAGAAAGAAAAATAAACAATGGACTTGAAAGGTCAATTTTTTATTGGTATCAATCAATGAGAACAGATAGTAGACGTGGAATACATGTTAATGGAACTTATGATTTAAGACCACAACTAGCAGAATTATTAAATGTTGATGGTATTTTTGCAAAGAAAGAAAGAAATCTTTATTGGGATAATTTTTTAGATGCAGTAAAATCTCATTTGATAGAATGGTTTGAAGAGGGGTTCAAAAATGGATAAAGGCATACTTAGAGAAAGAGCAAAAAAACTTCCAGAAATAACTGATGAAATGTGGAATGTAGTGAATAAAGACTTTGTATTAATAGTCGATGAATTTCTACAAACAAAAACTAGTCAGCAAACAAAAAAGCAATATCTGAGTAGGTTAAAACAATTTGGTTGGTATATATATAAAAGCATGAATAATAAAGAATATTATAACATAACTAAAAGAGATATGATGAGATTTGTTAATTGGTTGCAAAATGATAGACATCTATCTAGTTCAGCAATCAATCTATATAAGAGTGCTATTTCAAGCTTAAATAATTATATAGAACTATTTATAGTTGACGATGATGAAAATTATAAACTATTTAGAAATTTTGTTAAAGGATTGCCATCAGTTGATAAGACAATTACATATGGTACAGAACCAGTAAAAGAAGAAGAATTTAATCTACTAGTAGAAACATTAATGTCTGATAAAAACTATATAGCATTAGCATATATAGCAATATTAAATTATTCTGGAATGAGAAGAAATGCT
>Ga0265293_10014062_pt1 | contig 10235 bp, 8 predicted proteins | sample Munlanlewell138R_FD_192505 | JGI IMG/M metagenome (GOLD analysis project Ga0265293, IMG submission 192505) | Leachate microbial communities from a municipal landfill in Southern Ontario, Canada - Leachate well 138R | ecosystem: Engineered > Solid waste > Landfill > Unclassified | place: Canada...
TGGTGAATTAATTTATAACGAGAGAATTGGAAAAGAAATACCACTAGGATGGGAAGTTAAATCTGTCAATGAATTACTAGCTAAAATACCGCATACTTATAAATATAAAACGTCAGAATATTTAAATAAGGGAAGATATCCAATTATAGATCAAAGTGAAAAAGCAATTAGTGGTTATACAAATAATTCCGATGACATATTAGATCTAGAAAACTGTATTATTTTTGGTGATCATACAAAAAAATTAAAATATATTAATTTCAATTTTGCTCGCGGTGCAGACGGTACACAAATCATTTCTTCAAATGATGAACGACTATCTAATCTGTTGTTTTATATGCAATTAAAAAGTTATCAACTAGTTAGTCAAGGATATTCTCGCTATTTTAAGTTTTTAAAAGAAAAACCGATTTTAATTCCAAATAATAATATATCATTTAAGTTTGGTGAAGAAATAATTAGCAATATGGAAAATGTAAAAAAAATAATTAGTGAGCAAATACCAAGAAAATTGCTATTAGAGTTTTTTTTGCCAGGTATTATTAAATAATATGTAAATCTTATAAAAACTTTCGATTTTATTTTTTAGGTACACTTTTAGGTACGAAAAACTCTAAATTATGCTAAATTCTGGCAAACACCCATAAACTCTGCTAAACATAAACCCTTATTTTATAAGGGTTTTAACATTTTGTAAATTAATAAAAACTGCTTCCAAGGCGCCCCCTGAAGGAGCCTTATGGCTCCATTTTTTGTTGTAAAGATGGGAACGTATTTGCCATTTTTGAGGGTATAATTTGAGGACAATTTTAATTTTAAAACAAGTATTTTTGATAAAAATAATATTTAAACTTGCAAATTAGGCATTGAACAAAAAGGCAATTTATTTCAATATAAATTAAAGATAATAAGAAATATAATTTTAATATTTTTTCTATATGAACTTGTGAAGAATTGCAATTTTTTTAATGTTTACATAATAATATATTGACATTTCTATATATGATACATATAATGACATATAGACAGTTGTCTATATGATTTCCATTTAATGAAAGAAGAGATATTATGAAGTGCGATTATGAAAAATATGCATTAATTTTTAAAGCATTAAGCGATGAAACAAGATTAAAAATAGTATCGATGTTATCCGATAAAGAATTATGTGCCTGTAAGATTTTAGAAGCATTTAATATTACTCAACCAACACTTTCTTATCACATGAAACTGTTGGTTGATACTAATCTTGTAAATGCTGTTAAAAATGGTTCATGGGTAAATTATTCCATTAACGAAGAATCAAAGGAAGAATTATTAATGTTTCTATCTCAACTACTAAAAGCAAAATGCACTTGTGAAAAGAGGCGAGATTAAATGATTATTTTTAAATTTTTAAATGAACAATTATTAAAAATGAATTGGCTAAGTGATTTAATAAGACTATTAATTGAAAAAGTATTTAGATTAGATATAGATAGCCAGTTAGGAGGGAGTTTTCAATTCTTTCTTTATGATACTATTAAGATATTTATCCTATTGTCGGTATTGATATTTATGATATCTTATATACAATCATATTTTCCGTCTGAGAGAACCAAAAAGATATTAGGAAGATTTAAAGGGATAACGGCTAATATAATAGGAGCATTAATTGGTACAGTAACACCATTTTGCTCATGCTCATCTATTCCTTTATTTATAGGATTCACTAATGCAGGTTTACCATCAGGGGCAACATTTTCATTCTTAATATCATCACCGCTTGTTGACCTAGCTTCTCTTATATTATTAGCAAGTATATTTAATTGGACTATTGCTATTGCTTATGTAATAGTGGGACTAATTATTGCGGTTATTGGTGGGACAATTATTGGAGAACTAGAATTAGAAAAGTATGTTGAACCATTTGTATTAAAGAGAGTTAATACTCAAAATATTGAAAGTGGCAGACTATCAAAACAAGATCGGCTAAAGTATTCAAGAGAACAAGTATTAGAAATAATTAAAAAGGTATGGTTATATATTCTTATTGGAGTTAGTATTGGCGCCTTAATCCATAATTGGATACCAGAGAGTGTAATAACGAGTGTAATTGGTAAGAACAATATCTTTTCAGTTTTAATAGCAACATTAGTAGGAATACCAATTTATGCGGATATATTTGGGACTTTACCAATAGCCGAGGCATTAGTGGGTAAAGGAGTTCAATTAGGAACAGTATTATCATTTATGATGGCTGTAACAGCATTATCACTACCATCTATAATAATGTTAAAGAGGGTAGTAAAAACAAAGCTATTAGTAATATTTGTATCTATAGTAACAATGGGAATAATAATAATGGGATATTTATTTAATTACTTCGGTCATTTATTTATATAAAAGAGAGGAGAAATATTATGATAATAAAAGTGTTGGGATCTGGATGCCCAAGTTGTAAGAGACTACATGAAAATGTAAAAGAAGCAGTAATTATGGAAGGTGGTAATATAGAAGTAAAATATGTTTCTGATTTACAAGAAATAATGGCATCAGGTGTAATGAGTATGCCTGCTTTAGTCATTAACGATAAAGTTATTAGTATGGGCAGGATTGTAACCCCAAGTGAAATAGTAGAAATGATTAAAAAATCATAGTTATTTTTTAGGCAACAAAAAACTAGAATTTTGATAAACAGTGGTAGACAGTAGAGGTAACTAATAAACGAAATATCAAATAAATAAAAAATGTTGGCAAATGATAAACATAATATTGCGAGCCAAATTCAAAACCGAGCATCTTTTAATTTTTTCTATATTTTTTAATAAACAATGTGAAATCAATCTTTTAATAGGGGCTAATTTAAATATTAAATAAATTATGAAGATTTATATAAATTATAGTAAAGAATGCCTTTAAAACTATGCTATATTTATTAAAAACTTTTGATGAGTATGGATATATGTTGAAATACTTTGATTACCGTAAAGGGGTAGCAGTTTTTCAACAGGGGGCAGAAACATTAACTCACGATGTTAATAAAGACTTAAAAGGCTTATTTGATAAAGGAATACCAACCGAACAAATCTATGCTTTAGGTAGTAATATAACTACAAAAATAGATGGTAATCAAGTTTTTTATTGTAAAGATTTAGGTAATAGAATCACAAATAAGAGGTGCTTTGATTTAAAAGTTTTATATTTAAATTTGATATATGGTATTATAATATTTGAGAAATATAAAATATGGTTATTTGAAAAAAGTAAAAATAAAGATATGTACTTAACTTATTCAGTAAGACTTAGGAATAGCGGTAGTAGACACGATTCCTTTAACATAACATTCATGAAAATGTATCAAAAACTTCAAAAATACAATCCTAAAGGTCACCAGATTAACATTAAGGAATATTTATATCAAAAAAAATTACAACGAAAACTATAATTTTTGTTGTTGTTGTTTAATGCTTCAAACAATTAGTGTAACCAATCCAGCTTTTGCATAATCTATTTTTAGATTGATAACAATCAAAACATAAAGCCGTGATTTTACAAGTCTCTCTAAATAAACAGTTATTAAAAACTTTTGAAAGATTAAATTCCACTTTTTGGTTTGTAAACTTTAATTCCGCTTAGATGTGGAATTTACTTTTACAAGTAAGTAGAAAAAGTTAAAGAGCGCTTTTTAAATAACGGTTGCCATAAACTGGAAGAAATGATATATTAGAGTCAGACGGAGTTAATACTTGTATTTAAATAATTTTATTAATAAAAACAAAATAAAAATGGGCGTTTGCGATTTTGGTGGTGATAGTAATTAAGTATTATAGGTTAACGGCTTCGTTGATTTTAAAACAAAATATAAATTATCAACAAGTAAGCCGGAAAATTGGAAATAGTATCCAAAAAAATATGTTTAATCAAGAAAAACTAAAAAAATTACATAATACAAAAACATATAAATATATTTTTTCACCATTAGTACCTTTTGTTAAAAAAACGGAATATTTAAGTGGCGAAAAATATAAAATATATATTCAAAGTTTTGATGAAAATACGATTGTTAAGTTTAATTACTCGTTAAATAATTATGAAGATAGTAACATAAAGGTTTTAAATTTAAAATTACAGGAAATAGATCTTAGTAATTGGATAATAACGGAAATAGAAACGCTTACTCCTGCAATTGTTACTGTCGATAATAAACCATGGGTGGCGAACAAGAATTCCATTGATGAATTGATGCAAAAATTATTTGATAATTTAGAAAAAAAATATAAAATGTTCTTTGAACCTTTTTGGCCAATAAAGGATGATATTAATAAACATTTATTATTTGAAAAAATTACGATTTTAAGCAATAAACCAATATCTCGAAAATATAAAGATATCAATTTAATTGGTTATAAAATAAAAATTAATGTCGGATCTAATGATATAGCTCAAAAACTTGCTAAAGTGGCTATTGTACAAGGGTTGGGTGAAAAAAACACAATAATAGGTAGTGGTTATGTTAAATATAAAAAGTTAAGGATGTGAAAGTTTTGTTAAAAGATTTAACGAGAAACGCAATTAAAAAATTTTATGAAGACAGAGCAGGTTATGAAACGTTTTTTTTAGATAATTCGAAATTAGAACCTGGTATATATTTTAAGGTTAAAATTGAAAATGATAAATTAGTTATTGGAGATAAATTAGAGGTAACTTCAAAAAAGGATGCAATAATTAATAATCAAGTACTTGAAAAGTTTTTCAAAAAATTAAATAACCAATCGTTTATTTCTGATTCTCATAAAACAATTGATGTCCCTTTTAAAAAGATATATTCAACTAATGTTTTTAGTTTTTGTGTAAGACTTGGAAAATTACAAGAAATAGATTTAGAATATTTTATAAATAATTATTTTGATAAATTATACGACCAAACAAAATTTATAGACATGTTAAAGGTTTTTAGAAATGATAACGAAAAACTAAAGAAAAATAGGAAATTATTTGATTTGAAACAATATATTGTTAGTAACGAGAGAAAAAAAATGTTTGATTTTTTAAAAAGAGTTTATCAAAATAGTTTTGATGAAATTAAAACTTATATTATGGCAAATTATCCTTATGAAGATTATAAAACAACTTATTTCAAATTTTATATAGAAGACTATGAAAACGAAACTAATATGGAAAGTGATTTATATTTATATTCCAATAGCTATGTTAAAAATACATATAATTTTTTAAATGATAAAGATGAGTTAGTAGGTATTCACACAATTGATAATACCGTAAATGATAAAAAACCATTTATGAAAAATCAAACTAAATTTAATAAAAACATATCAGAAGCAATCCCTTATTACCATTTAAGAATATATAAGGATGTTTATAATTATATTATATATAAAAGTAGGGGCGGCAAACATTTTATGAATACAGATTTTAATTTTGATGTAGACAAAAACTTTTCAAAAGGGAGTGACTCCTCATATCAAATATATACAGCAAAGGGAATTGACGATATTGAACTTATTGGGTTTAAAAGGAAGTTTATTCCCTTTGTATTTACTAATTATTTAGATATAAAAAACTCTTCTATTCATTATACATATAAAACATTATTTGAACTAAAAAATTTATTTTTTAAAGTATATATTTATGAAAATATTGATAAGACAATTCCTCTTAAACGGATTGAAGAAATTAAAAGTAGAAACATCTCCAGTCTTACTAAAAATATTTTTTATAGTAATAAGGATATGCTTCATAGTTATTTTTATACAGGAGACGATATAGTAATTAAAAAACAAATTGGAAAAATATCTTTGGGGCTTATTGATGGCCTTATTAAAAGTAATGTAAAAAGTGATTACTTTCGCTCTAAAATAAATAACGGTATAAATATGTATATTAATTTATTGCTATATTTTAACGATAAAAAAGGAGGTGAGATTGTGACCCAGCTTAAAATAATTAAAGATAAGTTATTAAAGATTGATGAGGAATATAAGATTGATTCTTTAACTGAATTTTGTTATGTAGCGGGCATAGTAGGTTATTACCTAGCTACTCAAACAGAAGCCAAAAATAAAACTTATCAATTGTTAGAAAATATTTATGTGGCCACGAATATAAATATTATCAAAACAAGGCTAACCATTTTATTTGATAAGTACAAGCATAAAATAAACTTAAATCATATGAAATTTAATATTTTATTTAATGCTATTTTAGAATATCAGACTGATGAAAAAATAACTAGTAATCATAAAGTTTATATATACGCGGGAAGTTTATCAAATAATATATTATATCAAAAGAACAAAGGAGATGAAATAAATGAATAATAGGGTATATGGAGTAATAGGGGTAGGAAGTTATATGGCTAATTGGAATGCTGATTTTACTAATCATCCAAAAACACTAGGTAATGGTTTAATTTTTGGTAGCGATAAAGCGCTAAAGTATAGTATTAGAAACCATATGAATCAAAACGGTGGTAAAGTCATGTTTTTTAAATCATTTAAAAATGTTGATGGTAAATTACAACCAAATAATATTGATGAGCGATATAAACGAATATTTGGTGTTACAGCTGGAGAAAACGCTAATACTAAAGAGATATTATATAATCTATTACAAGCCGATGATGTGATTAATTTTGGAGCTACTTATGCTGGTGATAAACAGAATATTAGCGTTTTAGGTATTGTTCAAATTGGACAAGCTTTTAATAAGTATGAAGATACCGAAATACACACACAAGATATATTGTCGCCATTTCAAGATGTTACGAAAGGAACAGCTGCAGCAAGTACTTTAGGTACACAAGTATTTACTGACGAAGCTCATTATGTTTATCCATTTTCAGTAAATCCTAAAGCTTTGAATATGTATAATGAAATATTGCCAGAAATTAAATATGAAACTAAGCATTATGAAATGTTTAAAAACGGGGCTTTAGAAGGAGCAACTTTATTAAATACAACTAGTAAAATGGGATGTGAAAATGAATTTGCTATGTTTATAAAACTAAAAGAAAATAGCATTATTTATTTGCCCCCGCTTGATACATATGTTAAAGTTGGGAAAGAAGATAAGGTCGTTTATAATATCGAAAAAATAACTAATTTATTAAAAAGTATTGAAAATGATATAGAAAGAGCAGAACTTTTTTATAACCAGGAAAAAATAAAGATTGTAGGAGATGCTGGTATACATTATTTTAAACAAGATATTATAACCAAAAACCAAATATAAAAGGGGGATAAAATGAGAGCAATCAAATTTAACTTAAGTGGTCAAACGGCCTTTTTTAAAAAAACAGATGTTAATCAAAATGTTTATTTTACTTACTCTCATATTCATAAAATTGCCCTTTTAGGAATTATTGGTAGTATTATAGGGCTGGATGGCTATAGTAAACAATATGCAAGGGCAACTCAGCATCCTGAGTTTTATGAAAAATTAAAAAACATTAAAATTTCTATTGTTCCCCAAGGTGGTAATAACGGTTATTTTCATAAAAAAATAATAATATTTAATAATACAACAGGTTTTGCTTCTAAAGAAAAAGGTGGAGCTCTAAATATTAGGGAACAATGGCTTTTAGATGTAAATTGGGATATATATATATTAGATGATAGTAGTGAAATGTATAAAGAGATAGAAGATTATCTAATTAATAAAAAAAGTGTATACATTCCCTATTTAGGTAAAAATGATCACTACGCTAATATTAGTAATGTTCAAATTGTTAATTTAACTGAAACAAATAATGTCTCTTATATTCATTCTTTATATATTTCAGAAAATGACGATATTGTAGTTGATAAAGATTCAATTACCCATGATGAGGAAGAAGTAAGTAGATATTTTGAGTATTTACCCTATGAACTTGATAGTAACAATTTGTATAGATTTAAATTATTTACATTTACTAATTTAAGTTTAAAAATTAATAATAATAACAATAAAATTTATAATTATAATAACAATAATTTAATGTTTATATAATACCAAATTTCATTGGTATTTTTGAGGTTAGAACATGATTGAAAAATATAGTATTGAAAAAATATTATCTTTAAACTTTTATGCTCATAAATCAAATAAAATGAAAGAATCACTAAGTGAACATAGCAATAAATCATTATTATATGCTAATAAAATTATTGAAATAAATGGATATGATAAAACCATTAAGAAATTACTAACTAACTACTTAAACAAAAATAATTATGATTTAAAACTAGTTGATTTTTTATATGAATTATGTTTATTTGCTGTTTATTATCATGATATAGGTAAAATAAATCCTTATTTTCAATTTTCAGAAGATAAAATGGATAATGAGGAATTGAAAAACTTTGATATGCCAACAACATCAGATCATTCAATATACAGTATGTATATTTATAATCATATAGTCTATAATGAATATTTAAAGTTTAGTCATAATCCAAGGCGGTCAATTATAGGTCTTATTTTATCATTTGGCATTGTTATTAGTCGGCACCATAGTAAATTAATTGATTTCGATGGTAATGAAATCTTTGCTAATATTCATTTTAATATTACCAATGATATAGAAAATATCAAAAAAATATTAAAATTAATAAATAATGAAATGTTTTACATAACAAAGGAAAGCTTTAAATATTATAAGCAAGCCTCAATAGAAAACTTTGATGAACATATTTATTTGCTTCTAAAATTGTTAAATAGTTTGGTAATTACGGGTGATTATTATGCCACTTCAGAATTTATAAATAAAGAAAAACATTTAATTGAGAAAATTGATAATATTAATGAATTAATTGACATTTACCAAAAAAACGAAATATACAAAAAGATTGATTTATACAAAAAAGGGAAATTAAAGTATGAAAAAAGAGATATTAATAAATTAAGAACGGAAATGTTTTTAGAAACCGAAAAAAATATTGAAAATAAAGGAAAGTTTTATTATTTAGAAGCTCCTACTGGTAGTGGTAAAACGAATGTTTCTATTAATTTGGCTTTAAAATTATTAAAAAGGGACCCCAGCTTAAAAAAAATATTCTATGTTTTTCCTTTTAATACTCTAGTTGAACAAACCAAAGACTTTTTAAATAATGTTGCCTTTCAAAATCAAGTTGAAGTTGGGGTGATAAACTCAGTGGATATTCCTAAATACACTGATAATCCAAACTATAAAAGGATGTGGAATATTAATAATATAATGTATAATTATAAAATAAATTTAACTTCTCATGTTCATTTTTTTGAAACCCTTTTAGGGATAGGAAAGGAATCACAATATGGGTTTTCCCATGTTGCTAATAGTGTTGTAATTATAGACGAAATCCAAAGTTATAAAAATAACTTATGGGATAAAATCATAACAATATTAGACTTAATAAGCACCTTTTTAAATATAAATTTTATTATTATGTCTGCCACTTTACCCAATTTAAATAAACTTTTATTAAAAGATAATAAAAAAATTATTAAGTTAATATCAGAACCATTAAAATTTTATCAAAATCCTCTTTTCCTAAATAGAGTTGAACTTGATTTCAGTTTATTAAGTTTAACCAATTTTGATTTATATAATTTAAAGGAAAAAGTAAATGACTGTTATAAAAAGGGTTATAAAAAAATATTAGTTGAATTTATAAATAAATCAATGGCGCGAGATTTTTTTGAAATCGCTGAAAACTTTAATGAAGATATTGTTGTATATGAAATCACAGGTAGTGATAGTTCTTACTTTAAAAGAAAGATGATAAAAAGAATCAAAGAAAGCAATGATAAAATATTAGTTATTAGTACCCAGGTAATAGAGGCTGGGGTAGATATTGATTTTGACGCTGGGTTTAAACATTATTCTTTACTAGATTCTGAGGAACAGTTTTTAGGCCGTATTAATCGCTCGTGCAAAAAGAAAAATGCTAAAGCTTATTTTTTTAAAATTGGTGATATTGGCATATATAGAAGAGATTTTCGAAAGGATTATACTATATTAAATCAGAAATACCAAAAGATATTAGTAGATAAGGATTTTAACAAATATTATGATCTTGTTTTGAAAAATTTAGTACTAAAAGCGCATAAAACAGATAAAGAAGGGCTTCAATCCTTTTATATCAGCCTGGGCATGCTTAAATATCAAAAAATACATAAGGAGTTAAAATTAATTGACAATTATAAAAGTTATACTATTTTTGTTAATTTTACTTATGAAGATGAAACGGGTCAAAAAACAATGGGCGCTGAAGTCT
>Ga0265293_10014064_pt1 | contig 10232 bp, 11 predicted proteins | sample Munlanlewell138R_FD_192505 | JGI IMG/M metagenome (GOLD analysis project Ga0265293, IMG submission 192505) | Leachate microbial communities from a municipal landfill in Southern Ontario, Canada - Leachate well 138R | ecosystem: Engineered > Solid waste > Landfill > Unclassified | place: Canada...
GCGCCGAACAGGGGAGCGATGACAAAGATGAGCGACCAAGTAAGTGAGCGGCAGTCACCTCTGCAGGCCGAGCGTGTTCGGGCGATCTTCGTCGAAAGCGTGATCCGGACGGAGACGTTCGACGAAGCGACTGCGTTGCGGGGGAACGGCGTCACGGGGCAAGTGCCATTCGATGCCGAACGCCTCGAGGCCCACCGGGACGAGGTGCGGGCGATGCTGGCGGAGTTGCCGGAGCAGTTCCGCAGCGGATGGAGTTTCCTGTGCGCCTGTCACGATCGAGATGAGCGATTGTGGACGGGGCTTCACCAGGACATGGAGCAGTTGTTCCAGATGGGGACTGCGCTCGATCTCGCCGAGAAGCAGGACTTCGGAGAGATGTTCGGCATCCCCGGTTTGCCGATGCCTGGCGGGATGCCCTACTTCCGCGTGAAGGTCGGTGAGGGCGAGGAGCGCAACGAAGGAGGTGGGTCGGAAGATGGCAGTTGATGCGACGATCTACAATGCAAAGGACGCGCGACTGCAAGGACGTGTGCCGGATACCTCCGATGCGGCAATCGCAGCGAGAGGTCGTGCAGATCTGGCGCAACTGACGGCGCGGGTTGCAGAGTGCGAAGCGCAGGAGCGCACGTTGGCAGAACGATGGCAGCGGGCGGCGGCGGCGAACGACGCACATACGGATGCGCACCACAGGCGGTATGTCAATTGCAGCCGCCATCTCGACATCATTCGCGCGATGCACAACGAGGCGACGCGGATCGTGTGTGGCGTAGCACTGGATTGAGACCGCCCTCCGCACCCGCTCATCAGGCCAGCACATGGCGGCCAGAAATTACAGAACTCAGGCGGCAAAGACAAGCAGTTGGAGGTGGAGCAATGAACAGATGGCAAGTCAGGTTGGCGGCGCTGCATATCCCGAAGTTGATGGAACGTCTCTCGACGGCTCCGGTCTTCATGGAACTCGCGCTCGGCGAGGGGAGCATGTTCAACGTGTTCCTGACGCTGCATTCAACGCGGGACATGGACGCCTCGATCATGCAGATCGGCCAGATCGACGATCAGCAGTACTGGGCGACGGCTGACATCCCAGGTATCCCGGAGGGCGGCGCGGCGTTGGTCGTTGCCGTAGAGGGCATGGGGTGCATGGTGGTAACGCTGGATGTGTCCCCTGCGAATGTGCCGATCGACCCCGGGTACGTCTCGCAAAAACTGGGCCTCCGCAGTATCACAACCGCTGCGGGGTTCGCCTACCTGCTCAGTATGATCCGCGCTTCGTGGGTCGGAGTGGATATGGCGGAGGCGGTCGCTTGGATGCGGCAACCGTTTGCCCGAGCGTGGGCGCAGTACGACGAACTGCCCCCGTTGCTCGTGGCAGAGGGTGAACTTGGCGATGACTGACAACGCTCAGGACGATACCAGCAGGGCCGATGAAGCCGCGCTTATTGAGGCAGGCATTTCCGCCTCAGTGGCGAGGTTGGCGGAGTTTACCGAGGAGGACGGATCGCCAGTCGCGGTGTGTGATCCTCAGTGCGGCGTCATAGCCATCACTGAGGATGAGGAGGGATGGCACTCGGCTGAGTGGTATGTGGGTTGGTGCAGCGCCCTCACTCCGAGAATGGGAGGGCGGCGATACCAGTACTGCCCGCAGTGCGGCAGTATCGTCGGCTACCTCCCCGACGCCCGTCCCTTCCGCATCCGCCATTCGCGGGTGCTGGAGGCGCTGGAGCAGGCGCAGGCGGAGCGCGATCGGCTGCAGGGCCTACTTTCTGTGGCGTACCACGGGCTGATGGTCGCGCAGAATCGCCTCTCAGAAACCCTCAGTCAAATACCGCCACATGCGACTGCCCCACAGAATTGCCCGCATCTGAGGCGCATAGACACTAATGAGATAGCGAAGCACAGTGGTGTGGGGCTTGCGTGGTGTCGCGTGAATCACTGCTGGAATCTCTTCCGTGGCGGTTCGTTCCTAATATGCCATCCCGGGGACCCATGCCCCGGATGTGGTCTCCCCCTGCCAGCAGCCCCTAATGAGGAGGAAACGACATGCCCGTAGCAACGTCAGGACAGCGCGTTTTCGGGTTCACGCTCAACAGTAAACCCGGTAGCACGGTCTGGCTGCCCATGATTGAGAGGGAGGGTGTGGAGAGCGGGTTGTGTCTGAGGAAGATGTACCGTCTGCACGGCCAAACCGTGAGGTCGCATAATGTGCGGTACTTCCTCGGCCATGAGCGCGTAGACGGCGAGGTGGCGGTGCCTATCATCCCCGGCTCTGTCAGCAACCTCCTGTCATGGATTCAGGCGCGGGACGCGAACAACCAGGGGGCCTGTGCGGACTGCATCGAAGATCGCGTGAACCAGGTCGTCAAAGCGAGCGATGTGAAAGTAGCCAAAGCCACGTTCGAGTTCCGGCATGGGCGTGCGGTGTTCGTAATCCTCGAGGTCAGCGGGCCGAACATCGCGCCTGGCAAAGTGCTGCAGTCGAACGTGCCGACGCTCGCACCGTACGTCTTCAATGAGGTAGAGTTCAAGTTGGCCCACCACGGTCAATCGCTGGAAAACGAGACGGGCATCGCTTATCTGCGCGTCGTCATCGACAACAACATCGCTGAGGGCGACCTGCGCAATGTCGGCAACATCCGCGCCTACGGGCACTTCACCCGGGAGATCACCGACGATACTGTCCTGAGCGACTTCGCCGCAGGTGTCGAGACGGCTGCTACGATAGCGATGTCGCGGGGTGCCGCAACCTGTCTGCTGACGTTGCCGCGGATCCTATACACCGACCATGTTGTACTGTCGCAGGGCGGGGTTCTGTTTGAGCGAGTGAGTTTCTTTGCGTTCGCCTCAGTCGATGGGATCACGCCCCCAATATCGCTGATCTGATGAAGGAGTGAAAGTCCGATGGTGCAACTCAATGATATAGAGATCCAAGATTTCCTCGCGATCAGCCACCTCGAGATGAACGCGGTGGCATCGGTCGTGCTGTTGACCGGGGCGAACGCTGCGGGCAAGACCAGCTTCACGCGCGCTATCGAGGCGTTGGTCACAGGCAGCGTGGTAGACGAGCGGGGTTCTCGGATCGACCAAGATCGGCTGAAGCACGACGGGATGCCGGCGAAGATCACCGCACATTTCCGGGACGCGGAGGGGGATGTTTTCGGCTTGCGCCGCACATTCGGCTCGTCACACAAGTTGGTGCTGTTGCGCGGCGACGAGGAGATCGACCTGAAGGTCGGTGAGTGGGACGATCACTGCCAGATGCTGTTCGGCGCCAAACCCGAGATGCTTCGCGCAGTTCTTCGCTCCGACCGATTCCTGTCGCTCAATGCGCGTGACCAGGTGCGCCTCATCTGTACCATTCTCGATCTCGAGGTTGGGCAGGGGGACCTGCTCGAGATGCTCTCCGACGAGGCCAAGCCGATCGCGCAGAACCTGCTTAGTGCGGTGAAGGACCAGGGTGCCGACCTGCTCGATAAGGCTGCGGACATAGCTGTAGCCAATCGGAGGAAAGCGAAGGCGCTGCTGGAGGAGGCCCAGGCAGAACTTGCAGCGGCCGAGAAGGCACTGGCAGAGGTGGAGGCACGGTGGCCCACGAGTTTCGCGACGTTGATGACGGATGACGAGATCGCACGCCGGGAAGAGGAGGTAGCAGCGGAACGAGAACGGAGCCGCTCTCTGTACGCTCGCGCGGAGGAAACGCGACGAGAGATAGAGCGCACAGACGCTGCCATTACGGGTGCAGCGTCGGAGTTTGCCACTCTCCGGAGCGAGGCTGAGAAAGCGGACGAAGCCCGCGCGAAGTGGGAGAGGACCAAAGGTATGCTGTCCGATCGGATTCGGACAGCGGAGATACAGATCGCAACGTATGGCGAGGAGTCCGCCGCCGCTCAGGAAATACTGGCGGCGTACGATCGCAAGTATGAGAGTGCCATCTCTCGGCAGCGCATGTTGACGAACTTGTTCGCGGCTGTTCAGGAAACAGATGACGAGCAGGCACTATGCCCGCTCTGTCTGCAGCCGACTGATCCGACGCGACTCCGTGCGCGAGGCGAGCAACGCAGAGCCGCCAATGCGAGGGCCGTAAAGGGTTTGGGCCGCCTACGGTCGGACGCGGCCGAAACGGCGCTTGAGTTGTCCAACAAGGTCGCCCGCGCCGAAGCCATGAAAGCCGGGGCGCAGACAGAACTGAATGGCCTCGGCCAGATCCCACCGATGCCGGATGAGTACCGGAAGATGATGGGGCCGGTGCGCCAGAGGCGGCACGAGATGGAGGCGAAGCGTAACGATCTCATCTCTCAGCAGGCCAACTTCGCCAAGGAAGCCGACACGCTGAAGACCGATGAAGAACTTGCGGCGCTGGAGCAGCAGATCGAGCGGCACGCCCGCCATCAGATGCTGCTGAAGTCGGCGAAAGAGACCGTGCAAGCGGCAGAGGAGAAGGTCGAGCGCCTGACGGGTCGGCGCGATATTGCATTGGAAATCGCCAATGAATGGACGCCGACCGGGTTGGCAACGCGGCTCGTCGTGGAGCGCATGGAGGAAACGCTGGACAGGCTGAATGCGTTGCTGGCCTCCAAAGAGTGGACAGTGACCATCGGCCCCGAGATGCAGATCATCGTAAAGACGCCGAACCGCACCGAGACGCCCGACGAAATGAGCCGTGGCGAGCAGATCTACCTCGCCGCCGCCATTCAGGCCACGTTCGCTGCTACTTGTGGCTTCGGGGTAGTCACCGTGGACGATGCAAGTGCGCTTGATGAAAGGCACACGATGATGCTGATCGACGCGGCGGTCGAAGTAGCTCCCGATGTGACGTGGATCATCGCCAGGCACCACGGCGTTGAGCATCAGGCAGCCGAGGAGTTCGCCATCCAGTAGTCGCGGGAGGTGGGCAATATGCGACGGCAGTTTACGCTGTCGGAGTCGTTGCGAGCGTTGCACGAGGCGGAGAGTCGTGCCCTCGATAGGATAGAGGTGCGGCACTTCGGAGGCCGTAGCAGCAACGGCAAGCGCGTCGATCCTCACAGGCGCGAACTGATGAGTGAGGCGGCGCAGCAGGAAGCGACTGCGGTAGTGAAAGCGCAGGGGACAGGCGCATCGATCGTCATGGGGGTCATGGAGCGAGGGGTCGATCGGCGGGCGACGTTGGGCCGAGGGCGGCCCCCGGTGGAGGGTTTCGGGCGACGTGGGGGGGACGGGTTGTTCGATGCGATGCGAAAGAAACCTCTGAATGGAGAATGAGCCAATGCTTAGGAGAATCATCGACTGGTTCAAGCGCAAGCGGGATGGTGTTGATCCGAGCCGGGTCTGGTCTGTCTCTGCTCACCAGACGTGGGGCGACAACATAGACATCCAGGTAATGCCCGAAGCCAGAGGAGGCCAACTCCTGCAGGTCAGCGGGCACCTGAGCAATCCGAAGATGAGGGAGGGCGACTTTCTCGCGGTGTCCATGTTGAGCAGGCGGGTTGGCGACAATCCGCGAAAGCGCACGAACGGTCTCGCAGACAACGAAGTAGAACCCCACGCGCTGTAACCATGTTGCGGGATGCCACGCGTCAACTGCATCGAGTGAGCCAGATGTGCTGATCTCCTGTGGCAACACAAGAACCGAGCGAGCCAAATCAAGAGAAACCGTGCCAAAGTCGTTGAGTGAGCCACACTTCTCGAAACGCAACATTGAGACCGAGCGAGCCACGCCTCTCGATACGTAACACGGACACAGAGCGAACAAGTCAAAGAACCGTGCCGAAGTCGTTGAAGTGAGCCAACGTCCTCGAGCGCACCACAAGTTACGAGCGTCACGCGAAATGAGGCGGTCATCCATGCCGATCGACAGGGATCTACTAAAGACGCTGCGCCAAGAAGCACTCAGTATGGGGCGCGAGGAGGGGAGGGCGCTGGTGGACATGTACTACCAGATCCAGGACAAGCGCCTCGCCTCGGGCAACCAACGTCGCGCCATCGAGCAACAGACCGACAGCGGGCCGGTCTCCATCCACGCATGGCTCTACGATTCGATGATGGACATCGAGAATCGCATCAAGGATCTATTGGGGCGCTATGCCGCTGCGGATCCAGTGGGCGCGTGGTCGCAGAGCATCTGTGGCATTGGGCCGGTTATGAGTGCGGGCCTGCTCGCCCACATCGACATAACAAAGGCACCCACGGCCGGCAGCATCTGGCGATTCGCTGGCTTGGATCCGACACTGCAGTGGAACAAGGGTGAGAAGCGCCCGTTCAACGCCGACCTGAAGGTCCTCGCGTTCAAACTCGGGGACTCGTTCATCAAGGTCTCGAGCAACGACAACGATGTCTACGGCCATCTCATCCAGGAGCGGATGCAGTACGAACACGAACTCAATGCCAGCGGCGCTTACGCAGAGCAGGCCGCGGCGATCATTGAGGCCCGCCCGAACCACAAGCAGGCGGCCACCTACAAAGAGGGTATGCTCCCGGATGGGCACATCTTCATGCGGGCAAAGCGGTGGGGCGTAAAACTGTTCCTCGCGCACTACCACGAGGTGGCATACTGGGCGCATTATGGATCGGCACCGCCAGCCCCCTACATCTTCGAGCATGGAGAGGGTCAACATGTGCATCGTCTGGATCCGCCCAACTGGCAGCGACCTACGCATCGGATGTCGGAGGAGGTATTCAATCGGCAGTGGCTGAATGACGGTCCGGCGCGTTAAAGCCATCCAGAGAAAGAGTGCCGTCGATGCGGAGCGAGCCACGACAAGAGATGAAGTGACCATATGATCTGAGCGAGCCATGGACTACGACAAGTAACAGGTGGGTTGAGCGCACCTTAAGATTGACAAGCGGTTCGCAATAGCCCATGATGAAGAAGGTGGGAACCGCGACATCGCACTGCGCTTTTCAGCCAGGTGGACCTGCGGCCCACCGCCCCGCAGGTGCCTGGCAACACCGCAGAGAGTAGCCGGCGCCTCCGGCGGCCATTCGCCTCGACCTCCCCCTCCGGTCGGGGAATGGCCCGACGAGGAACCTCTGCGGCACAAAGAGAGGGCACCTCGCCCCCCCGCGCGAGATGCCCTCTCATTTTGCTTCTGGCCCGGTTGTCATCACGTCAACTAGAGCCGACGCGCTCCTGATAGTCCCGCAACACCTCCAAGTCACTATCCCGGACAATCCGGTTGAAGATCGGCAACGGGACGCCGTACAGCGCCGCCAACTTGCGCCGATGACGAATGGTTGGAACCCGATAACCCAACTCCCACCGGCTGATCGTCTCGGGTGGCATAACGTGCTTCGGGATGTCTTCGGACATCAGGACTGCCACTTGAAGTTGTGTCCATCCCATGATGAGACGGAGATCCCGGAGCCAGTCCCCAATGACCTGCGCCGCAAAACTCCGGGGGCGCATGTATCTACTGCCACCGCGCCGCCTAGGTTTCAGAATGCTCACCTCCACTCAGACACGAGAGGATTTTCTTCTGCCATTCGGCGGCCGTGTTGCGCAACGCCGTGCTGCGATCGGCTTGTCCCTCGTCGTGCGCCAGGAGGATGATCGTGCTGCGCTTCTGTTTCGGCCTCCTGCAAGCGCCTCTGCGCACTATTGAACGCCAGTCGGTATGCGTCACTGGCGATAAGCCCCTCCTCCGCCAGTAACTCTTCACACAGAATGTTGTTGAACAACGTCGTCTGCGCCTGGTGGAATGCGGCGCGAATAGCCTCCCGCGCCTCCTCGAACCGCGGCAGGTCACAGACGCTCTGCGCTGTACCCCACGTATAGTTGACCGCCCGCGCTTTGCAGGCAATAACGTGCATCGCCTCATCAGCAGTGAGCGGCTTACCCTCCCGCGTCCCGTTGACCTCGAACAGCTTCTCGTCGCTCATTCAAACGTCACCTCCAAAATATGGTCCTTGCCCCTGTCCGTCATAATGCGCCCCCGTGACGTGCGGGCAATGAGGCCCTTCATCAGCAGATACGGTTCGATCACCTCCTGAATGTTGTCTTTCTCATCGCCCAGGGCCGCCGCCAACGCATTGACGCCCGCCGGCCCGCCGCCGTAGAAGTTGAGTAGCACCCGCAGGTAACGCCGATCAAGCGGCGTCAAACCGAGGTGGTCGATCCCGAGGGAGAGCAGGGCCTCCTCCGCCAATGCCACCGTGAGCAGGCCATCCTCCATAACAAGCGCCCAGTCCGCCGCCCGTTGCAGGAGGCGGTTGACGATTCGGGCAGTCCCCCGCGCCCGATCAGCAAGTAGCAGGGCCGCCTCCGGAGCCAATCGCAGGCCGAGGATTCGCGCCGAACGGTCGGCAATGCGGGCCAGTTGTGCGGGCGTGTAAAACGTGAGGTGGAAGTGCAGGCCGCACCTGTCGCGCAGCGGGCGAGGCATCGCCCCCGAGTTTGTGGTGGCGGCGATCATCGTGAACGGTGCGACCTCCCGCACCTGTGTGGTCGCGTCCGCACCTGTGCCCTCTATCCAATCGATTCGGAAATCCTCCAATGCTTGATACAGATATTCCGCAACGTAGTGGGGGAGGCGGTGTGCCTCATCAATGAACAGGACATCGCCGCGTTGCAGGTTGTCGAGGAGGCCCAGAAGAGCCTGCGGGTCGTCAATCGCCGGCCCGGAGGTCGGGTGCATATCTGTGCCGAGTTCGTTCGCCAGGACGTAGGCCAACGTGGTCTTGCCCAGTCCAGGCGGCCCGTCGAGTAGGACGTGAGGCAGGGGCCGATCCTGCCGCAGAGTCGCGGCCACTGCCACCTGCAGGTTGCGGATAAGATGATCCTGCCCCACGTCGTACTCGTCCAGGGTCTGCGGCCGCAGGTCATTTCCCTGCGGTTCCGGCTCGGAAGCGGGTTCCGGCTCGGGCATCTGCTCGGGTTCAGGTTCGGGGGCCGTCGCTTGTAGATCATCCCACGACGGGCCATAACGCACAGTCGGGTCTGTGCTCCGCAGTTGTTCCAGGCGGTACGTTATCGCTTCCGCTGAAGCACCGATAGCTCTGAGCGCCCCGATACGATCCCGAATCGCAGTGTCCGACAACGGCTGCACCGTCGCGACAGGGGGTGCATCTGTCGGGGCCGCATTCGGCGCCTCTGGCCGCGTCAACCCGGTGGTACTCTGGCGGGCCAGCCGCAGGGCCGCCCGGGCCACGGTGTTAAGATCCCTTGCAGGGTCCTGTGGGGCCGCAGGCGCTTCTTCGACGGGGAGGGCCGGTGCGGCAGGCGCTTCCTCCTCCTCGACGTATTCAACCCGCGCGGGGTCATCAACCCACAGAATCCAGGTGCGCCGATCAGTCCCCTCTACCTCAAACCGGGCGATCACGTCGCCGGAGGTTTGTGGCCGGGTGATAGGTTCACCTGATTCATCTGCCCGCACCCGTCCAACCACCTCGCGCCCGTCAGCTATGTGGCGGACCCGTATCAGTTGACCGGGTGCGGGCAAGCCATTGATCCGACGCATCAGCGATCACCGCGAGAGTCGAGTTCGCGCTGCACGGCCGCGCCGATCCGGGCCGTGACCTTCTCCACGACGCGGACCTGTTGCTGAATCGTCGCGAGTTGATCCTGGGAATACTCGGGGAGGCACCCTCCGTACTCTGTGAACCATGCCTCAAGCTCCGCCACTTTCTCAAGTCGCTTGAGGAGGACGGTCTTCGCCTCCGCCGCTTTCTCGCTCATCTGATCCACCTCCAGCCCCATGCTGAATTGACTCGGGGCCGCCGTGAGGCCGTACGCCTTCTGGATGCGCTCAATGGCCGCGTCTATCTGCAGGCCGGACTTCCCGGGCAACGCCTCCGCCGCCACCTCCTGCGGGTTCCCGATTTCAAACGCGAGGGTATTCCGCAGGTCGCGACCGCAGGCCGCACAGGCCAGGGCGTCGGCGCCGCCAACCGCACTGCACTGCGGGCATTCCTTGACCGCCACCGTAGTGTTCGGCAGTTTCGCCGCCTTCAGCAAAGCCTCCGTCGTGATTTTCTCCGCGGCGAACGCCTCCCGCAGTTTCGTGCAAGCACTCTCTGCCACCAGCATCCGACCGCGGACAAACGTCGTGGACTTCCCAGCGACGCGGGCGATTTCCTCAATGGTCATGCCCGTGCCCGACAGGTGGACGTACCCCTGGCCCTCCTCCCAGGGTGAGAGGTCTTCGCGCTGCAGGTTGTCAAGCAACGCGAGAGTCCGCGCCTCTTCGTCGGACGCCTCCGTGACGATCACCCATGCTCTCGCGAGGCCGGCCAATCGCGCCGCCCTCGTGCGGCGGTGG
>Ga0265293_10014065_pt1 | contig 10232 bp, 5 predicted proteins | sample Munlanlewell138R_FD_192505 | JGI IMG/M metagenome (GOLD analysis project Ga0265293, IMG submission 192505) | Leachate microbial communities from a municipal landfill in Southern Ontario, Canada - Leachate well 138R | ecosystem: Engineered > Solid waste > Landfill > Unclassified | place: Canada...
TAGAAATAGTTATATTTCATTTACAACTCTCCGCCGAACAGGTGGCCGCCTCTCTCAAATTTTTTTAAATTAAATATAACTAGGCTTGACAACTTCGCTTTTGTTTGTTATGCTTGCACTAGAATTAAGCGAGCAAGGAGTTTCTGCATGTCTAAATGGAATAAATTACCTTTAATTTGTTGTGCAACAAAAATAGCGGCTTTATTTCACGACATAGGAAAAGCCAACAAACTTTTTCAAAAGAACTTGCGCCAACGCAAAGGGAAAAAAAATCCTCAGCCCTATAGACATGAGTGGATTTCTTTAAGACTTTTTCAATCACTAATTTCTGAGAATACAGACGAAGAATGGTTAAAAAAGTTTTGTTCATCCTTACCTCTTTCATTACCAACTTTCTTTAGAGATGGTATAGATGGCAATTTTAGCCAAAACCACCCTATCAAGAATTTACCTCCATTCGCACAATTGGTTGCTTGGCTAATAATGAGCCACCACAAATTACCGTTTTATCCATATACCGAAAGCAGCCCTCCTTCAATGAAATATATAGATAGCTGGTTTAGTAGTAATTTTGATGCAACTTGGAATTCTGTGTTGAGTAGTGATAAATCTCTAAAAGATGATCTTTTAAACAACTGGTCTTTTGAAGAACGATTTTTGTATCAAAGCAAAAAATGGCAAAATCTGCTTACTAAGACGGCATCAGAAACCCTTAAAGCATTAGATAAGACACACAATTCCTCTCTACTTCATGAAGAACTGTTTAGTATGCAAATATCTAGGCTGGGCCTTATGCTTGCCGACCATTACTATTCCCAACTAGAATCAGATTCACCACAATTGCAAAACTCAGAATACAATTTATATGCTAACACAAACAAGATAAATGGTAGTCTCAAACAAAAACTGGATGAGCACTTAATCGGAGTTTCTCTTAATGCGTCCGACATTCTAGAAGCCCTACCGAAACTAAAACAGAGCCTCAAAAAACTTGGCTCCAATACCGAACTTGAGCGCACTGTTTCTGAATCTACCAACACGCAATTTATATGGCAAAACAAGGCTAGAGACCTAGCCCTAGAATTAAAAGAAAAAACATTAACACAAGGTTTTTTCGGTCTAAACATGGCATCAACAGGAACAGGAAAAACTTATGCCAATGCAAAAATAATGTATGCTTTAGGTTCTACTGAAAACGGTATTCGCTTCAACGTTGCATTAGGACTAAGAATACTGACACTGCAAACTGGCGTTGAGTTTCAGAATAAGCTTAAAATTGATGATCGGGACTTAGCAATTTTAGTTGGTGGAAATTCCGCCCAACATTTTTTTAGCGGAGAAAATCCTCCTGAATATAAAAATGACGAAGATGAAAATGACTTTGATACGGGAAGCGAATCAGAAAACCCCACATTTGAAGCAAATACATTTATAAAATATCAAGGTTCAGAGCAAGAGCACAACTTATTCACTTGGACAAAGCACGATAAAAACATCGATAAAATAATACAAGCCCCAGTTTTGGTATGTACCATAGACCATCTGGTAGGAGCAACCGAAGGAACCGTTAGCGGTCGACAAATAGCTCCAACTCTTCGTTTATTAACATCTGATCTAGTTCTTGATGAGCCGGATGATTTTGCTTTAGAAGATCTACCCGCACTCTGCAGGCTAGTTCATTGCGCTGCCATGTTGGGAAGCAGAGTACTTTTGTCTAGCGCTACTATCCCACCAAGTTTTGCCTTTGCTCTATTCGATGCTTACAGAAATGGTTGGAAGCATTTTATAAAGTCAACTGCCAATATTGAGAACGAAAAGATAATCTGTGCTTGGTTTGATGAAAATGAAGCTTCTAGCACTGAAATTATTAACCTTAAAAACTTTCAAGAAATTCATACTTTGTTTATCAATAAAAGAGTAAGCTATCTTAATTCAATAAGCAGCTCAAGAAAAGGCTATATTGCTGAAATAATTAAAAATAATAATACTGACCAATTGAATCAATTGGGAAAAATGGGAGAAACTATTTTTAAAAATATCTTAAGTCTTCATAATGCTCATAAGATTTCAAAAAACAACAAGCACATCTCTATTGGTTTAGTGCGAATCGCAAATATAAATCCACTAGTGGGACTGGCAAAAGAGCTTTTAACAAAGTCGCCCCCAAATGACACTATGCTTCATTTTTGCATATATCATAGTCGCTATCCCCTTGCTATCAGGTCTCATATTGAAGCAAAATTGGATAAAATATTAAAACGTCACGATAAAGATAAAATTTGGCAACATCCTGAAATAGAAGATAAGATATCTAACTCTGATACGTGCAATCATATTTTTGTAGTCTTAGCATCTCCGGTAGCAGAAGTTGGCAGAGATCACGATTATGACTGGGCTATCGTAGAGCCAAGTTCAATGCGCTCCATCATTCAACTTGCAGGAAGAATTCTGCGGCATCGCAATAAAGAAGTAAAGCTTCCCAATATTTGTTTGTTAAACGAAAACTACAAGGCTTTAAAAAATTCGAATATTTGTTTTAGCAAACCGGGTTATGAATCTGAAAACTTGAATCTAGAATCACATGAGTTAAAAAATTTGTTATCAGATGAATATCTCAAAATAACTTCCATAGCAAGAATAATTAATATAAGAAATGATAGTTTGGCCGGTCTTGAACACAAAGCAACAGCAACAAAGCTTTTCGGCGTAAAAACTGATAACGAAAAACGAATAAATGGAGCTAGCGTTTGGTGGGAAAACAAACCTCATTGGAGCGGTGAAGTTCAAAGGCAACAACGGTTTCGCCAATCACAAAACGATGAAGCTTATTATCTCTGTTATAACGACCAATTTTCTTTACCTACTTGGAAATGGAAAAATGAAGCTATTAGAAGATCAGAGTTTTCTGAACCACTAATTGAAATCAAAAATATAAAACTGAATAATATCTCTACAAACACTGGATTTTGGTTTACCTTAGATGCTTTGGAAATATACGAAGAGTTGTCTAAAAAATTTGAAGTTGAACTACTTGAAATCAGCAAACGTTTCGGCGAAGTGAGACTGCGGCAAAATAATGGAACATATTTTTATGAACCTAATTTAGGTGTATATCAGGAGGAATCGGATGAGTAGCAAAAAAAATGCTTTTCAGTCGTGGAAAGAAGTAATTATTGACTTTTTAGAGAAAAAGAAAAATGAAAAATTGTTAAAAAAAATCAAAAAAGAGATAACAACAATAGAGAAAAATTTACATAAATTAAATTCAACTTTTTTAGAGGAACCTATCAAAGAGATTATTGCCCTAAATATAAAAAAGAATGAAAATTACATAAAAAAAATTAAGGCTTACTTCTCACTAGATAATACTCCTGAGCCAGTTAAAAACATTTTAGAGCCAGCTAAAATAAAATATAATGAATTTCGTGAAAAGCTAGAAAAAGAGTTTGAATCGGTTACTTGGATAGAAAAAGCTTCTAATAATATAGACAGCATTTCTTTTGCAACTCATGTTAGTAAACTAACACACTCCAAAATAAATACTCCATCAATATGTGATAATAACGAAGAACTGCACCCTTCATATTTGACAACTTCCTCACTATTACACAAAAACAAAAAGATAGACGGTGCTGTATCAGGAAATCAATATGCACCAATATTTCAATTTCTTGAATTAGAATTTTCTGAAAAAAAACTAGCCGAAGAACTATCTAACACAAACAACACACACTTAGCTTGTTTTTCAGAAGATCTTTATAAAGATTGGAATAGAAGGTTTTTAAAGGTAATGAATCCCGCTGAAATGTCCACACATTTATTAGCTAAACAAATCTACTTTCCAACTTCCACAGGAAGCTATCATTTGCTTGTAAATTTAGTTTCATCAAGCTTGGCGCATGCAATTTATCTCAGATCTGCTTCTAAGGAATTTTTTGATCGACAAAAGCCTGTAAACAAACAACTATCTGATAACAAATACTCACCCACAAATTCGATATTTTTTCCAAAGAAAGGAAAATTATCTGTTACTGCAAGCAATCATAGTAATGCTTCACAATTAAATGGAAACAGAGGCGGAAAATTATATTTGCTTCCTGCAGCACCTCCTAACTGGAACACACAAATAAAAGCTCCAATTTTCCAAAAAAGTTTTTTTGCCAGTCTTTTTTTAAGTCCTGAACTACGACAAAATATAGAGAATTTGCAAGAATTCCTGTTTCGATTCGATTCAATTGGTCTTAGCATCAGAGATCCTAAGCGCCGCAAATGGATTGATAAGTGGCTAGGAAACATTATAGAAGAAGTATTATTCCAAGCATCTGTTACTCAAAACCTCGATGCTGGATGGACAAACAGCAAAGATATTCGGCTAAAAAAAGAACATCAATTGTTTTTAGATCCATATCGCTCGGACGATTTCTTCGTAAGTGAAAGGAATGGGGATAATTGGCAAATAGTTCTGTGTAAAGACTTCGCGCGTTGGCTTAATAATCAACTTGTTAAAAATAATAATAAATTTTCTCCTCAAACTGAGCATTCAAAAATATGGTTTACGCTATTTGAAACTGAGTTAAGAAAGTTTAATGAAATAACGCATATTGCTGTTGAAGAAAGGAGCAATAGATGAATCAATTTGTTTTGCTAAGCAAAATCAATGTACAAAATGCCAATGCAGTATCAGGATTCACATGGGGTTTTCCTGCAATAACCCATTTTCTGGGTTTCACACACAATCTTGCTAGAAAGGCCTCTATAAAGCAAAACTATTCTGACCTCAAACTCGACGGTTGTGCAGTAATAGCCCACAATCAAGAGACACAAACCTATGAAAACTTTGATGTTGAATTTACACAAACAAGAAATCCGCCTTATTTAAAATCACACGAATGCAATGTAACGCCGCCAATAATCGAAGAAGGGAGAATGAATATGACGGTTTCCTTACTAATAGGTCTTGAAGGAAACCTTGGAAATCGCAAAACTGAATTCATAAATTGGTTGAATTCCGCTTGTTTAACACAGCGTTTAGCCGGAGGCACCATTACAAATAAAAAAATTGATATTGAAATATATTCTATAGAAGAGAAAAAGAATATAAATTTGATTAAACGTAGACTTATACCTGGTTTTATTCTCATTGATCGTTCAAATTATCTATGCAAACACTATAAGTCTCTTAAAAATGATGAATTGCTTGATGCCTGGATGGACTTTTCAGCAATTAAGAAAAAGGCCAGACCAAAATGTAATTTAATTAGTAAACAACTGAAAATTGCGGCAAAAGAGCAAAATTCAACCAGCTTATTGAATATGTGGAATCAGCACCTTCAAAAGCCTTACAGTGCTGATATTGATAAAGCTATAACTGAATATTTCGATAAATTAAAAGATGAAATAAATAAAGAAGTTTATCAACAATGGCAAAATTATCGAAATCCTGACGAGAACACTGACGCTGTATGGGAAACTATACCAAAGCCAAATTCAGGATATCTAGTAGCAATTATGACAGGATATAAAGCCATTTCCGGGTTGTATGAAGCTGGGAAGATTGATGGAGCAAGAGACACTACTACTCCGGTTGTCTTTGTTGAAGCCGTGCATAGTATTGGAGAATGGAAAAGTCCGCACAGAATTGAAGATTTTACAAAGTGTTTATGGTTTTATCACAGCATGGACAATTGGTATCTATGCAAACAAAAATCAGAAAATGAAGTCGAAACATCCGCAGAACTAGCGGAAATTGATAATTACGATGAATACAATTTTTATTAATTTAAGGAGAGAATCATGACTATTAAACTACCAACCCTACTAGCTTTTGAGAGAAAACTTGAGATTTCTGATGGTTTGATGTATTCGGGCGAGTGGAAAAACATTGAAAACAACGAAGCTTGGTCACCAATTAGAGTTATAAAACGAGCAAATAGATCGACTCAGAGTGCATACGGCATTGAAGACAGTAAAAAATCTGAGGCCAATCCAGTGGCTTCTGATAATGACGATGCTAATCTTCCTATGAACCATGACACTCTACGCGTAAGTTTTACTATGCGTATTATAGGGAATTTGGGAAAACCATTTGCCTGTAATGTTCCCGCATTTCAAGAAGCAATCATTAAAGCTGTTAATCAGTTCAAAGAAACTACTGGCTTATCTACTTTGGCAAACCGTTATGCATACAATATAGCTAACGGTCGTTTTTTATGGCGGAACAGAGTTTGTGCTGATAAAATAAAAATCAATGTTTATCTAATGGAAAATGAAAATGAAACAAAACTTGAGTTTGACGGGTTTTCTTTTCCGGTAAACAATTTTGAAAAGAATAGTGACAACATAAATCTGAAAACTTTAGGTGATTATATTTTAAAAGGATTTAGAGACAATGAAGAGCATTTTGGATTTTTAAGAATCGATGCCTACGCCAAACTTGGTATTGGACAGCATGTTTTCCCATCACAGGAAATGAATATGAGCGAAAAGAGAAAAACGCTGTTCAAAATCAATGATTGTGCAGCAATACACAATGTAAAACTTGCTAATGCTATTAGAACAATTGACAATTGGTATGATGAAAACGCGCAATTTCCTATTGCAATTGAGCCTTATGGCTCAGTAACTCAAATAGGCCAGGCTTTCAGAAAATCAAAAATAGATCTGTACACTTTACTCTTGAAGTGGCTTAATAATGAAGAAATATCTGAAACTGATAAGGCATATATTGTCGCAAATTTGATCCGGGGTGGTCTGTTTCAAGGAGAAAGCGAGAAGAAAAAAAAGGAGGATTGAGTTCATGAATAAGTATATGGAACTCTCTATAAAACCGACTCCTGAAATCGGACTTTACACTCTGTGGGGGTTGCTCTATTCAAAAATCCATCTTGTTTTGGTGAAAAATAAAAATAAAGATTGTGAAATAAATTATGCCGTTAGTTTTCCTGAATATCAAACTGAATCGAACATATTAGGTAGTAAGCTACGAATATTTGCTTATTCTACAGAAGAACTTAAAGGTTTAAGACTTGAACAAGAATTAGAAAAATTATCCGAATATATTTATTTAACAGATATTTTAGATATTCCTAAAAATCCGAGCAGTCATAGTATTTATAGGAGAGTTCAATTCAAAACAAGTATAGAGCGACTTGCTAGGCGGCGTGTTCGTAAAATTCCCGGTATTACTCTTGATGAAGCTATCCAAGAACTGAACAATTTGAAAACTACCAAAACCAACTTGCCCTATATCCAAATGAAAAGTTTATCTAGTAACCAAACCTTTAGTTTATTCATAGAAAAAATCACTGCTGACAGAATTATAACGGAGAAATTTAATAGTTATGGCTTAAGTATAGGCGGTACAGTTCCCGAGTTTTAAATTAATTCTTTAAAAAAAGTAAGTCATTTTTTACCCTTTTTTTCTATCGTTTTATAAACCCGCATCAATAGCGCGTTAAAAAAGATGTAAAAAAAAAGGGTTTTTTGCCAAATATTATTGTAATATATCGTCTACCCATTGTTTACAACAATAAAAGTCTGGTTAACTGCCGCACAGGCAGCTTAGAAACATATTTCTGTACGGGTTAAAGTCTGCGTTACGTTAACTGCCGCACAGGCAGCTTAGAAATTGAGACAGTACGTAGAGGACGGAGCCGATAAGTTAACTGCCGCACAGGCAGCTTAGAAATAGTTTTTCAGCTAACACTAAAGCCAAGCGTTGTTAACTGCCGCACAGGCAGCTTAGAAAAAACTGTATTTTTCAGCGAATGCCTTTACATCGTTAACTGCCGCACAGGCAGCTTAGAAATGTAAATTGGGAGTTTTTCAGACAACCGCCCGGTTAACTGCCGCACAGGCAGCTTAGAAAAGTTTCGACTCTAACTATCATTTCTCACAGACGTTAACTGCCGCACAGGCAGCTTAGAAAGTTAAAATCGACACAATATTCATCAATGAATCGTTAACTGCCGCACAGGCAGCTTAGAAAGGCTGAACTGTTGCAGGTTATCAGAAGTAAAAGTTAACTGCCGCACAGGCAGCTTAGAAATGCTCTGATAGCTGCTTGTGTTCCGTTAAAATGTTAACTGCCGCACAGGCAGCTTAGAAATCGAACTGCTCGGACGTTATCTGAACATTTTCGTTAACTGCCGCACAGGCAGCTTAGAAATGACGACGCTTGTTATGCGGGCTTTGAAATTCGTTAACTGCCGCACAGGCAGCTTAGAAATTGCTTGCGACTTGCGTAGGGGCAACCGGGTCGTTAACTGCCGCACAGGCAGCTTAGAAAGCTCTACAAACACTTAATAGAGTTAAACACAAGTTAACTGCCGCACAGGCAGCTTAGAAAAGTAGCGGTCTTGTTTAAACTGCCTGAGTCTAGTTAACTGCCGCACAGGCAGCTTAGAAAAAAATTAGAGCTTGCATCGTGCAGGCTCTTTTGTTAACTGCCGCACAGGCAGCTTAGAAACGTTCCAGAAGTTACTAATGAAGTTACTGTGCGTTAACTGCCGCACAGGCAGCTTAGAAAAATTAAAGCAAGATTTTGAAGTGCTCCGCTATGTTAACTGCCGCACAGGCAGCTTAGAAAATAATCGGCAATAAATACTTCTTGGAGCAAATGTTAACTGCCGCACAGGCAGCTTAGAAAGTAAACTATCGCACTTGGTAAAAAAGGCTAGTGTTAACTGCCGCACAGGCAGCTTAGAAATTGAATCGTGCCGACACTAGCATTAAAAACACGTTAACTGCCGCACAGGCAGCTTAGAAATTAATCGAAATTACATCATCAGGTAAGAACCAGTTAACTGCCGCACAGGCAGCTTAGAAAATTCAACTATGTCTTTAACATCGCTGCTGGTAGTTAACTGCCGCACAGGCAGCTTAGAAAACTGGTCAATTACAACGTAGCTATTGTTCTGCGTTAACTGCCGCACAGGCAGCTTAGAAAAAAATCTTATGATTATGCTAAGTAACATATTAGTTAACTGCCGCACAGGCAGCTTAGAAAGCATATGCCGTTTCAAGATATTGGATCCGCGAGTTAACTGCCGCACAGGCAGCTTAGAAATTCACCTATCGATGTGCTCGCGTGTGCCGTTCGTTAACTGCCGCACAGGCAGCTTAGAAATGCTTGCCATCAACTAAGTCCTGAACTGCCTTGTTAACTGCCGCACAGGCAGCTTAGAAAGTCTTCGTTTGCAATTACCTGTTTTATCGAACGTTAACTGCCGCACAGGCAGCTTAGAAAAAACACTTCAATCAATTCGCTGTATGTTTTTTGTTAACTGCCGCACAGGCAGCTTAGAAAAGCAGCCCGGCGCGATCGCATATTTCTTCGACGTTAACTGCCGCACAGGCAGCTTAGAAAAGAACCAAAGCCATAACCAGAGTTAATTTTTTGTTAACTGCCGCACAGGCAGCTTAGAAATTCCACGTTATTTTTTCCTTTTCATCTCGAAAGTTAACTGCCGCACAGGCAGCTTAGAAATTTTCAATCAGTTCTTGCTCGCGCTTTTTACTGTTAACTGCCGCACAGGCAGCTTAGAAATATATCGTATAATGTAGAATTTTTGTAGCCAAGTTAACTGCCGCACAGGCAGCTTAGAAACTACAGTAAAAGCAATATTAGAGACACTTCTCGTTAACTGCCGCACAGGCAGCTTAGAAAGTAAATAATGCAGGATCGTACTCATTTAGCAGGTTAACTGCCGCACAGGCAGCTTAGAAATGCCGTTGCACATCACAGCGTGAATATACTCAGTTAACTGCCGCACAGGCAGCTTAGAAATTGTTAAAGTTCGACTTGCTACAATGAACCGTGTTAACTGCCGCACAGGCAGCTTAGAAAAACATATTGAAGTCTTCTAACATAGAAGACTCGTTAACTGCCGCACAGGCAGCTTAGAAATAATCTTGATACCGTAGAGGGTATACAGCAAGGTTAACTGCCGCACAGGCAGCTTAGAAACACAAAAAACACTAATAAGAAGTTCACTGAGGGTTAACTGCCGCACAGGCAGCTTAGAAAAGTAACATCGGATTGCAAGATAAGCAACTGACGTTAACTGCCGCACAGGCAGCTTAGAAATTGAGACAGTACGTAGAGGACGGAGCCGATAAGTTAACTGCCGCACAGGCAGCTTAGAAATAATGACTACTACTACTACTACTACTACACCTGTTAACTGCCGCACAGGCAGCTTAGAAAGTAAACCCGCGTACATAGCAGGTTT
>Ga0265293_10014067_pt1 | contig 10231 bp, 17 predicted proteins | sample Munlanlewell138R_FD_192505 | JGI IMG/M metagenome (GOLD analysis project Ga0265293, IMG submission 192505) | Leachate microbial communities from a municipal landfill in Southern Ontario, Canada - Leachate well 138R | ecosystem: Engineered > Solid waste > Landfill > Unclassified | place: Canada...
ATAGAGGCACTTATAGTTCCTCTAACTCTAAACCTATTTTCATTGATTTTCAATGTTAATGGGAACTATTATTATATCAACGATGCAGAAGACGAAGGTTCAATTTCAGCAGTAGTTCCAGATTACTCTTTTTTAAATATAATTGGATAGATTCATGTTAAACTTCAAATCATTCTTAAACGAATCAAATTTAACGATAATTGACGAATGCTATAGAATAGGTGAACTATCACCACAAATGGATTTTTATGATGCTGGTGGAATTTGGTTCTCAGAAAAAGAAATAGATGTGATTAACTATCATATATCAAGAAAAGAATATGAAAAAAGAAAAACCAACACTGTTTATAAATGTAAATTAACATTTCAAAATCCAAAATATTTTGTTAGATTTTGGGAAGGTAAGAGCAGTTACCTTAATGATGTTTTTGATAAAATAAACAAAAACCGTCATATAAAAACCCTTCTAAAAGAAGGTTATGATTCAATTATAATAGATAAGGATGTTTGGAATAACACTGGTAACAAATATGCGTCATCACACTCAAAACAATTTGTTGCCTTTAATTTCAATCAAGTTCAGATAATTTCAAAGAAAATAATAAAATATGAAGATTATATTCTCGACGACCCAACACCAGATTATCTAAAAGATTTCATGAATAATTAAAAAAACTTGATTTTCTAAAAAATATGTGATATAATATCTCAGTTTTTTTGTAATGGAGTTTGTTATATGGATTTGATTCTGAGAGCAAATAATTTTGTAGAATACATAAATTCTTTTCCCAATCTGTCAAAAGAAGAAGAATATAAACTAATATATGAATATAAAACAAATGATTGTCAGAATTCCAAACAAAAAATAATTCTTCACAATCTAAGAATACCTCTGAATTACGCCAAACATTTCTTATATAACTTCAATGAAAATACAAAATTCACATTAAAAGATTTGATACACGAGGGTATAATTGGTTTGTTACTTGCGTTGGATAAATTTAATTTAAAAAAAGAAACAAGATTTGCAACATATGCAATTTTTTATGTTAAACTGAAAATCCAACAATTCGTAACAGATAATATTTCTCAAATCTCATTTAGATATTCAAAAAAATTCAGGAAATTCTTATCAGACAAAAACGAAAAAAACCCAATGTTTGAAAACGCCCTATCACACTATAGAGGATTGGTTGAATATAAAGATGAATATAAAATACAAAACGATAATTTTATATCGTTGGTGAGAGAAGATGATGAAAATAATTTAAAATATGCAATAGAAACCGTTTTAACAGAAAAAGAAAAATATGTTATTTTTTCATATTTTTTTAATGAGAATAATCCAACTATGGTAGACATAGCAAAAGAATTAAATGTTTCAAAACAAAGAGTTTTTACTTTATATAAAAATGCTTTGAGAAAATTAAAAGAATCAATCAGTTAATATTTATATTATCATTAGAATATCTTCACAATGATTGAAATTATATTGAATCCAACTAACATATAATTTCCCTATTTGTATTCGATAACATTATTATCTTTATTAACATTAATCTTCTTATAAACCTTATCTTCACTTAGATTCCAAATCTCTTCTATCTCAACTTTCATTGGATTCTTCACTGGTATCTCATACTCATTATTAAAATTTATCCAGCGGTCAACAATCAGCTCATAATTAATATCATTCAACCCGACAAGTCCAACCATCATCCAAGAGTTTACATCGTGAAGAATATAACCACTATTATGACCAGAAAATTCTCTCGCAACATGTTCATCCAAACTCCAACTCTCCCAATTAAAATTGTGACTCACAACCCTCTGTTTCATCTCTTTTGCCGATAAACCACGATAAACTCGAACTTTGTTTCCAACCATATTTGAACGAATGCCGTTCTCAATCTCCTCAAGCCAATAATATATCTCATTCCTCAATGATGTTTCAGATTCAAACATATGTGTGCCAGCATCATATTCTTCACCATCATTCGGATATAATTCCAAACCCTCTTCAACCGCTTTATCAACATATGTTTTCACACCAATTTCAAAATATTTGTCATCAGTCTGTAATTCATTCAAATTTTCTGTGATTGGCACTTCTATTCTTTTGACTTTAACCTTTCTTGTGGTTGGCATATCCCACATGGTAGGTACCTCATATTCTCTAACACCATGTTCCTCTAAATCTATATCCATAGGTTGAATATCTTTACCCATTAAATATGTCAGCATCAATTTAGCCAATCTTTGAATATGTTTAAATGAACTTATTAGTATTTTTTTATCAACAATTGTATCATTAAAATTCTTTTTAACTGTGTGTGGTAATTGTTTATATCCCAATTTTTTCAACATTATAGCCAAATCTTCGGTAACAACAAATATAATGTTATCATATCTTTTAAGGTCTTTTAGCATTTCAATTCCTTCCCTCATACTCTTAGGTGCAAAATGACTTGGTATAAAAAAATCATTTATCTTTTGACCGAAAATATAAGAATCTTTATATTTAAACATTCCAGCATAATTCTTAATATAATATTCAAATCGTTCAATTGACAACACACTATCGGGTCTCCTTTTTGCCATTGCATTGGCATATTGACTCCATATATCATATATTCTATCGTCCTTCGAAAATCTGTTTATTTTTATTGGATTATAGTCTGCTTCCAATAAAAATGATTTAAAACTTTTCATTCTCATCTCCAATTATAATCTTTTCTTATTTATAAATTAAAAAAACATTTTGAATTTCTCAATTATTGTGATATAATATATCAGAGTTTGAAAAAAATGGAGAAACAAAATGGACAAAAAATTATTCAGCAAATATCCAATTATATTAGAACCAGAAAAATTACAAATGTTCTACGATTGGTTATATCCCAATTGCTACGATATAGAAAAAGAAATATATACCATAAAAGAATTCTTATTGAATCATATTTCACCACGAACAAAAAATTTCTCAATACAACTCCATTTACATTCATATAAACAATTATATATGGAAGAAAATGACGGCTACCAAACAACAAAATCTCATTGGTTATACAATACAAAAAAATTCCATTAAACTATTATCAGATATACCAATAGATTATCACTTCTATACCATAAACGATTTATTAGAAATGTCAAACCCAACCACACAAGAACCAGAACATGAACCAATTATAGATATAAATCAACAAATCCTCAATATCCTCAACGAAAAAGAAAACCAGAAAATCGTAGAGTTGGGTAATCTCATAGATTCAATCTTAAATTAATTTAATTTTTGTTTAGATTAGTCCAAGTATCGTTGGTATCTCAATTCTTTGTGATTATCCTTCCACCATATTGACGAATATTATTTTTTATCCATTCATTCAATTCTTCCATAACATCATGTATATATTGTTCTTGACTCTTCCAATATATTCTATTAGTCTCTTTATCTTTTATCTCATACCAGTTCTTTTCTTCATTCCAATATACTGGTATAAAATTCTTAACAGATTCTTTCATACATATAACCTGAAACTCATTATCACCATTATGATATACTTTTATCCCAGAACCTTGAAATATAACAAAACTTGTATTAGTCTCAAACAAATTCGTGTCAAATCTGTCAAGCTCATACGAAAATATATATCCATCCATATCCATAAGTTCTTTATCATCCAACACTTTCCATGTGCTCAACGCCAACCCTTTCATATCACCCAACCTTGTCCCATATTTGAATCCTTCCCTCGATATACTTTCAATGTTTTCAGTATCCGAAAAATGAACCAGCCAACCATTCTTCACAAATCCTTCATAACTCATAAAATAACAAGGTGGATAATCAGATACATTTACATATTTCTCTTTCGGATTTCCCCAATTCTTAATGTCTTCATCAGATAATGCATATTTGTCTACCCACTTTCCAAAATCAATTAACATCTTCTCTGGTACTTTTGAATAATCCCCTTCTTCCATCCCACCTAAATATTCATCTTCTTTCTCACTTCTAAACTCATCATATCCAATGCTATCATCCTCTTCATCAGATAATCTCTTCAGTTCGATATATTCTTCCAACTCTTCTCCTTCTAAATATTCTCCAATATCAGTATCCATTAAAAAAGAAAAAAACAAATATTCAGTATTTTCATCTGCCTTATATCCATAATATTCCTTTCCCAAATATAACCAGTATATATTATCATCCAACCTTCTTACATTTAAATGCTTTATTAATTCACTTAACGGATTTGTATAATATTCTATCAAAAACGATTTAAAACTTTTCATTTCACCTCCAATTATTAATCCTTTCTTATTTATAAATTATAAAAATTATAAATTATAAAAATTATAAATATATCATGTGATTTTTTAAAAAAAGAGAATATAAAAATGAAATCATTCAAACAATTTATGAATGAAAACCATAAACAAACCCAGCTAAATCAAATCCTCCAATATAACCCAATGATAGATAATATACACACTGGCATCAGAATAATATCAGATATCAAAACAGCCCAAGAAGCATTTCAAAACGATAATTGGGAAGCAACTCCAGATTTTACAAAATCAGATATGCTCAAAGCCCTGAAATATAACTCAATCACTATGTATTCATCTAAACCCTTTACAATAGGTTCCTTTATAACACCTTCAAAAATGGAAGCCCAATCATACGCTGGAAATCAAAATATATTCTCCAAAACTATACCCCTAACACATATAGCTTGGATTGACTCAACCCAAGGTCAATATACCCCTTATTTCTAACTCAACTTTCTACCAAATTTTTTGCCCCCAATTTTTTACCCCATAGAGTCCCTTTTTATTTTTTCACCTTTATATCTAAAATATTAATCTCTGTCGTTGGAAAAATATATTTATATAGTTGGGTTTATAAAAAATTATTAATCTCTATCGTTGGAAAAAACCCTTATTTTTAACTCGTGTTTTTTCAAAAAATATCCCTCGGATTGAAAAGCCCCTTTTTGGTACCTTATTATACCCCCCCACCCCACACTAAGGGGTATTAGGGTATCTGGTGGTGTGGGTAAAGAATATCTAATACCAATTATACAACAAACAAATTAATTTTAATTTTTCTAATTGTCATTAAAATATTTTGAAAAAGAAAGGCGGTCTTTCGACCGCCAATAACAGAACTACAATTTGAAAACTTTAATCTTCAATATAATATTCCTGTCCTTTGATTGTAATTCTTTTAATCTTATCAAAGCCGACAGTGAAAACAGAAAAATCGTTTTCAGCTTCAACTTCACCCCGTCCGACAGTTTTCTTTTCAGCGAAAAAACTCGGTGCAAATAAATCCCTTTCCTTTGCTTTTTCGAAAGGAATTACGCAACCCTCAAAAAAATAAGTGGTCTGGCTTTTTGCGTTATGTTCACGAAAACAATAAAGCATTTTTTCACCTTTATCATTTTCGACAATTGAGCGACAACCCTCAAAAGAAAACTTTTTTCCTTTCATCTGATGACTTTCAAAATCAGGTGTGCCGTCCTGTTTGTTTTCAATTATACGGTTTACTTTTGCCGTATAGTTAGCGTTTAAGGTCACATTTAAAGTAACCTCTTTCTGTAAAGTTTTCTTGCCTGCAATGGTACGGCTTTTACTTTCGTCCGTTTTGTAGGTGATACTTGCAAAGGTAACACCTTTAACCGCTTTTACCAATTCGATTAAACTTGCCCTTGTAATTTTCATCATAATAAAATCCTCCGTTCAAAGTTTAAAAAACTCGGCAATTTCTTGCCGTCCTCGATTATCTATTTTACTCATATAAAAAACTTTGTCAAGAAAAAAGTATAATCTTTTTGATTTTTCTTTTTGTGTCTTAATACTTCCAGATTTTGATTATAAAGAGTTTTTTCTGGTATTGGATAACTATATCGGCTTAAGGATAAAAATTGATTGTAGCTTATAATTGGAAGTGTTAGGCGGTTTGTGTATCGGTATCGGTTGAAAAAATTGTCTTGAGCATTTTTTCGGTACAATTCATAATTTTCTTGACGGAAACATTCTTAAAGTTTTCATTCCAACCTTTGATATACAGAGCTGATTTTTTGTTATCAATTCCGAGTGCAATTGAAACAAGGTAAGAAACTGTTTCAGCTTCACACTCTTTTGCTTCTGGAGTCAATTCTTTTCTATCACTTCCAAAATGCAAATTGAAGTGAGCAATTTCATGAAGTAGTGTTGTAATCATTTCCTCATTCTCTTTTTTGAGTATTGAAATTGATTTTCCGTCGGTGTGACCATTTTCACCATTTTCTGAAACGGGATAAGTTCTAACTGGGATTTTAAATTTTTCAACAAGGTTATCAAAATCTATTATTGATTTTCCATCAGTCCATTTTCCAGTGAGTCCACCTGTTTCAACAGTGAGTTTTGATATATCCCCGTCGGTCTGTGATATATCAAATACAGGAACAAGTCTATAACCTTTGAGAATTTTTTTGTCCTCTTTTATTTCCTTGCCGTTTTCGATTTTTTTGACTTCAATTTTCTGAAGTATCGGAGCAAAAACGGAAACAGATTTTTCACCAGCTTTTACTCTAAATCCTTTATCTGACCAAGTTTTGAAACTTGCCAGAGCGGACGCATATTTTCCTTGTTTTTTCAACTGAAAATTTGCAATACAAAAGTTGAAAAAAGAATATTTGTGTAACCCTGAAAAATATCCCTGTTTCCAAGCTTTTGAAAATTCAGTCAATTCCTCGAAAGTAATTGACTTAATTTTGTTTTGTAATTCTTTGATTTTTTCGTTCATTGTTGATTTTTCCATAATAAAATCCTCCGTTTCAAGTTTAAAAAAACGCCTCAAACACTCAAGTTATATCATAGATAGATTATCGTGTCAAGTTTTTTTATTGTCAAAATGAAAAAATAATCAAACAACAGAATAATATAATGATGATTAAAGATATTTGTATAATTGGAAAAATCTAATGGTGACTAAAGGAAAGTATAATTGGAATTAAAAAATAAAAAATTTAAAATTTTCTTGACATTGTTTGGAAAGTATGATATAATTAAATAAGTATTTTTTGGTTTTTTTATAAATAGACAGACCTCTCCCTTCTTGTTCCGACGGTGACTTGTGTTTTCCGTCGCTTCATTATAACCTTATCATATTAGAATTTATTTGTCAAGTTATTTTTATATCACCGTAAATATTATTTTCTCTCATATAGATTTTTAAATTTGTTATAGCTGACTCTAAAGTATAATATTCTTTTAAAATTTTAATAGTTTTAAAAATTTTAAAAGCTCTATAAGATTCTTTTTCAATAAAAAACATACCATTTTCATTTTCATAAATTTTATATTTATCAAAATAACCTCTTTTTTTACAAAAAAGAAAATTATCAATTTTCGGGTCATTACTATAACAGCCACGATAATTTTCCATAACAACCCCCCAACGATAAAAATTAACAAGTCACAAATACAGCATATCACAAAAAAAGGAATATGTCAAGTTATTTTTTATTTTATTTCAGATTTTACTTTTGCAATTATTTTGCGAATATCTTCACGCATACCGACATTTAATTTGATTATATAAATATCATTGGACGGTTCTATTTCATTTAATGACCGCTCAAATAATTTGAGTGATTCTTTTTTCTTTCCTTCAATATACAAATTTAATCCTTTGATATATGTTTCATTAAATTTGTGTGCTTTAATTTGTTTGTCTGATAACATCATAACACCCCACGATAAAAATTAACAATCCAACAAAACAGCATATCATACAATAATTTGTTTGTCAAGTTATTTTTTTATATTTTTTTACATTGCTTCATTACAAGCAACATTACAAGTACAAAAACCGTTAGTATTATATTTGCAAGATTCAAAAATTATAATATCACCATTATCATCAACATAATTTTCAATTTCGTTTTTATAGTGAAAACATTCTTTTGACTCAGCTGTGCATATAAAACTGTTATCATCATATCTACAACAACAATTCATCATAAACTCCATTATAAAATTAACAATCCAACAAAAACTCTATCACACAAAAAAGAATATGTCAAGAAATATTTTATCGGATTATTTTTTTCTACTCTGACCGCTGTAATGGATATTAAAACAAACCATTTTGTTTGTGACGCAATAATTACAATCCTTGCCACACATACCTTTCCAATTATGTTTTGTTGCGGGGCAGACAAAATAGCCGTTTTCAGATAGCATTTTTATATGGTCTGTATCACCGTAGTTTATAGTTGTCTGACCGTCCAACGATACAACCGAGTTTATAAGATTGAAGTTTTTGTTTGACTGAATTGAAGTATAATTAAAATCAGCTAATCTTTTTGTATATGCGTAGAATTTTTTCATTGGAAATTGTTTTATAATTCTATCCCACATATCTATATATTCCTGATTGAAAAAATCTCCGCTTGAATGTATGCGAATTACATTTTTTGATTTAGCTGAATTTATTTGTTTTGTGATTAAGTCTGAAAGAATAGTGGTATTAGTTTTTGCAAGGATAGTATTCATATATCTAAACATATAAGAATAGATATATTGTTTTTGGGATTGAATAGCATAGCATTTGAAACAATTCTGATTGCAGACCTTTAATTCAGTTCCTGCCAACAAGTCAAAAATGAGTATGGATTTGTCAAGTTTTTCATTGCCATTGACCAACCGTTTAAGATTTAGTTTAGGCATACCGTTTTTTGGTGCTTTCCTTATTTGGATAGCTTTTATATAAACGGTTTTTTGAATTTTTTTCAGTGTGTCAATCATCTTCAATTCCCTTTGTAAATTAACAAGTCACAAATACAGCATACATCAAAAGAATTTGTTTGTCAAGAAAAAAGAAAAATGTTTTTTTGATTATTATTCAAACCAGTTTTTTGAATAATAATCTTTTTTGTAATAATAATCATAACCGCTTATATCAAAATCATTTTGTAATAATTCTTTTTGTTTTTCTTCAGGTGTTATCTTTTTCATTGGGACTGTTTTACCACAGAGTTTAAACATATCAATAAAAAACACAATATTTTCTTTTTCGAGTTTATAGAGGTCATCAACATTATTAAATGATTTTTTAAATACATAACCCTTTTCTTTGAAATGTTTCAGCAATTCTTTTTTTGTTTTCATTGTTTTCAATTCATTTGTCATAACAACCCTCACGATAAAAATTAACAAATCACAAATTCAGCATACATCAAAAGAACTTGTTTGTCAAGTTATTTTTTTATGAATTGGCAATATTCTTTTGCTTTATTGGTGCAATTTGAATAGCCGTCGTTTTCGCATTCAATTGAATAATTTTCGACACATTCTTTATATGCGTTTTTATTCATATATCCAACGATACATACGATAATGAATATTAGAATAATTATAAGCCAGTTTTTCATTTTTTATACTCCATATTATGATTTATAAATGATTGTTCTTGCTCTTATAAGCTCTCTTTTTTCTTGAAAGAAGTCTGTTTTTGGAATAAAAAGAAGATAAGAACAATAATGTAAAGTGTTTGTTATTTCGGATAAAAATTTTTCATTGTGTTTTCCAGCATATTTGAAAACAGCTTCTTGCATATTTTTTGCTTTTACAATACAAGATTCTTGTTCGGTTTCGATATAATAAAAATTTTTCATTTGTTTTTCTTTCATTGGTATCTCCGTTTAAAATTAACCATTCAACGATTCAGCATATCACACAAAAAAGAATAAGTCAAGAAAAAAATGAAAAAAAAATGGTGATGTTTCCGAGGCAGAAAACATCACCAAAAACGGAGGGTACTATGGACTTTATTTATTTACCAAAATTCATTGGTAGATACATATAATGCAAAAGTTTTTCGGCATATCCCAAAGTAACAATCAAACGGTCTTCTGTTCCATCATCAAATTCACCAAAAATATATTCATCTTTATCAAAAATTTTTTTACATTTATAACCAAGTTCTTTTTCCTTATGTTTCATATATTCTTCAATTTTTGTTCCCTTTATTTGTTTTTTTGTTGTTATCCCTTTACATGACTTAAATATTTGTCTATACGGTTTTCTTCTCATCGTGTTGCCACAGGTTGAAAGAAAACTTTTCATCTGACATCTTATACCCTTTGTTTGGCAAATTGAACCAGACCTGATTTCCGTTCGTTGAATCAATTTTCAATACAATTGTTTCTTCTCCGTCATAACAGACAAT
>Ga0265293_10014068_pt1 | contig 10231 bp, 7 predicted proteins | sample Munlanlewell138R_FD_192505 | JGI IMG/M metagenome (GOLD analysis project Ga0265293, IMG submission 192505) | Leachate microbial communities from a municipal landfill in Southern Ontario, Canada - Leachate well 138R | ecosystem: Engineered > Solid waste > Landfill > Unclassified | place: Canada...
GGCAACATCGGTGGCGCCATCAACATCGTGCCGAAGCGCGCCGAGGTCGAACCGCTGACCCGGATAACGGCGCACTACCTCTCGGATTCGGTGTTCGGCGCCCATATCGACGCTGGTCGCCGGTTCGGCGAAGACGATGCGTTTGGCGTGCGCTTCAACGGCATGTACCGGGGTGGCGATACCACCGTCGATTACCAGTCGGAGGAGGACAGCCAGGCCACACTGGGGCTGGATTATCGCGGCGAACGCTTGCGGCTGAGCGCCGATGTCATCTATCAGAAACAGAAAATCGATGGCGTAGTGCGCCAGTTCAGCGTCGGGCAGGGAGTGACCGACCTGCCGGGTGCGCCGGACGGCGATCTCAGCTATCCCGGCGCCTGGGGTGACCTGGAGATGGAGGACAGCTCTGGCGTGGTGCGCGCCGAATATGACGTCAGCGGTGCGGTAACGGTGTATGCCGGCGCCGGTGCCCGCCGCAGCCGGATGGATGCGCTGACCGCCAATCCGGAGCTGACCGACAATGCCGGCAATTACCAGTACGCGCCGGCCTGGCAGCTGTTCGACGTCGATTCCAGCTCCTTCGAGGCCGGGCTCAATTCGGCGTTTACCACTGGCGCGGTTTCTCATCAGTTGACCGTCAGTGCCACTCGGGTAGTCCAGGACAGCGATATATTCTTCTACACCGAGTTTGCTCCGCGCACCGGCAGTATCGCCGCTTCCGACAAATCACCGAACCCCGGCCTCGCCGGTATCGATGTCGACAAGAATCGGATGAGCGGAGTCACGCTGACCAGTTACGCCGTCGCCGATACCCTCGGCTTTCTCGACGACCGGGTGAGGCTGACATTGGGCGCGCGACGGCAGCGGGTCGAGATACAGAACTACGACTTTGTGACCGATCAGCGCGCCGGCCCTGGCTATGACGAACGCGAGCTCACGCCGGTGGCCGGCCTGGTGGTGAAGCCCTGGTCCGGGGTGTCGTTCTACGCCAGCTACGTCGAAGGGCTGAGCCAGGGCCCGACCGCGCCAAATGACCCGACCCTGAACAACCCTGGCGAGGTTTTCGGCCCCGCTGTCTCGGAACAGACCGAGGTGGGAGTGAAGGTCGACTGGGGACTGTTTGGCGGCTCTTTTGCGCTATACCAGCTGGAACAGCCGGTCGGCATTCGTATCGGCAACACCTTTGATGTCAGTGGCGAGCAGCGCCACCGCGGTGCCGAGTTGAATCTGTTCGGCCAGTTGCTGCCTTCGGTGCGCTTGCTCGGCGGTGCGGCCTGGATCGATTCCGAGTTGACCAAGACGGAGAGCGGCGTCAATCAGGGCAGCACCGCTGTAGGGGTGCCGGAGTTGCAGATCAATGTGGGCGCCGAATGGGATACCCCGCAAGTGCCCGGCCTGACTTTGAGCGCCCGGGCGATCTATACCGACGAACAGTATGTCGATGCGGCCAACGATCTGCAGGTTCCAGACTGGACGCGGGTGGATATCGGCGCGCGCTACCACACCCATGCGCTGGGCCGGCCGGTGGTGCTGCGGGTGAACGTCGAGAATGTTTTCAACGAGACTTACTGGGGTGTTTCCAGTACCGGGTATCTCCATGTGGGCGAAGCGCGCAACGTCATGCTGTCGGCAACCGTCGATTTTTAAGGCCCCCCGGGGAGAAGCCGCACCACTCTCCTGCGGCGGGAGTGGTTTTTTCCGTACACCGGCACAAAAGGTAGGAGATTATGAACATCAAACTCTGGTTCCTGATCCACAAATGGACCAGCCTGATCTGCACGTTATTCATGTTGCTGCTGTGTATTACCGGCCTGCCGCTGATCTTCCATCACGAGATCGATCACGCGCTGATGCCCGAGCCGGACGCTGTGGCGCCGGGCACCCCGGCGCCGAGCATCGACGGTCTGGTCGGGCGCGCGCAGGCGGCACGCCCCGACGAGGTGGTGGCGTATCTGTTCTTCGACGATGAGGAGCCGTTGATGATGGTTGGCACCGCGCCGACCTATACGTCGGCGCCGGAGGAGTTCTTCTACCAGGTTTTCGATCTTCGCAGCGGCCAAAAGCTCGATATACCACAGCCCTCGGAGGGCTTGATGTACATTCTGCTCAGGCTGCACGTCGATATGTTCGCCGGCCTGCCGGGCATGCTGTTTCTCGGAGCCATGGGATTGCTGTTGATCGTGGCGATCATCAGCGGCGTGGTGCTGTATGCGCCCTTCATGCGCAAACTGGACTTCGGCACGGTACGCACAGAGCGCAGCGCCCGGCTGAAATGGCTCGACCTGCACAATCTGCTCGGCATCGTCACCGTGGCCTGGCTCTTCGTCGTCGGCTTTACCGGTTCGATCAACACGCTGGCGACACCGATCGAGCAGATGTGGCAGGCCAGTGAGCTGGCGGAAATGGCGGCTTCCCACAAGGATGCGCCGCTGCCGGTGCAGTTGGCCTCCGTTGATACCGCGATCGCCGCCGCCGAAGATGCCGCGCCCGGAATGATGGTGCGCACCTTCGCGTTTCCCGGCACGCCGTTCGCCAGTCTGCATCACTACGGTATCTATCTGATCGGCGATACGGCGTTGACCAGCCGCTTGTTGACGCCGCTGCTGGTCGATGCCGCCACCGGCGGGGTGACGGCCGTCCGCGAGATGCCGCTGTATGCCAAGGCCCTGTTCATTTCACAGCCGCTGCACTTCGGCGACTATGGCGGATTGCCTCTGAAGATAATCTGGGCGCTGCTCGATATCGTCACCATCGTCGTACTCGGTAGTGGCCTCTACCTGTGGCTGGGACGGCGCAGGAGTTCGCTGGCGCGCCATGTCGATGAAATCGAGGCCGGCGGTCTGGCGGATGGAGCGGTGCGATGAAACAGGATCGAGTAAACGGACGACACACTCTCTGGCAGATCTTCCGCGCTCCTCTGCTGCTGGGATTGCTCAGCGCGGTGGGCCTGCTCGCCGCCTTGATCGGCGATGGATTTTTCGACCTCCTGTCCTGGGTTGCGCTGGCCATTCCACTGCTGGTGATCAGCTGGTATCTGCGGGTGGACAACGGCGAATCATGAGGCCGGGGCAGGGTGAGAGGGGCACAGAGGGGATGTCCCCCGGATTTCGATCTGTGGATTTTCTATCACTTCGAGCATTAAAATTTACTGGAAATTATCGTCTCCCACAGCCATCGGCCATCCGATTAAAATTACCGGTCGAATGAACTATTCAGAAGCAACAAAGACAAACACAAGACAACAGGCGACAAATGCTGCGGCAGCGGGTATCTGGGATTATCAGGATGATGGAAGCTTCCATCCCACCGGCGGTATCAAGGCAACCGGCCCGCCAGCACGTTTCTGCTTGAGGAACCCAGGTTCTTCAGTCTCGGCCGGCTGCTCGCGCTTTTCGAACACAAGCCATTCCGCCAGGGGGTGATCCTGCAGATCAATCCTTTTTGACCCTGAGTCCCTGCGGCGAAATGACAGGCGGTGTGTGATGACGATCAATTCCTTTCGGTCTCGCGGCGAAATGGATCTGCAACTCGCCAACCGCATTGCGCAGATGCTTGACCACGGCCAGCGCCGGCGTGGGCTCGCGTCGATGGCCCTATCCGGTGGAACCGCCCCGGCGGGTCTCTACCGGCGGCTCTCCACCATCTCCCGCGCCTGGTCCACCACGTTCATTACCCTGGTGGATGAGCGTTGGGTGGCGGCGGATCACCCGGACAGCAACGAGCGGCTGGTGCGCGCCAGCCTGCTTCGGGATGAGGCGGCAACGGCAACCATGATCGGTTTTGCTACCGCTGATTCAACGCCCGCGGAAGCGATTACAACAGTCGTCCGGCGGCTCGATAAGCTGCCGTTACCGCTGGACGTGGTTGTGTTGGGAATGGGCGAGGACGGACACACCGCCTCGTGGTTTCCCGGCGCAGAGAATCTCTGCCGGGCTGTGGACCCCGATGGGGACACCGCCCTGGTCGCCGTCGTTCCGCCCGCGGCGCCTTACAGTCGGATGACGCTGACATTGCCTGCCGTCCTCGATAGTCGTTTATTGGTGCTGCAGATTGTCGGTGAAACGGCCATGCACTTACTGGAAAGGGCTGTCTCCCCAGGGCCGGTGGCGGAGTTGCCGGTACGTGCCGTGCTGCGGCAGGAAGCGGTGCCCGTGGAGGTTTACTGGGCGCCCTGAGCCGTTGGATCTGTAAAGCGCCAGAGAACGGAGTGAAGAGGTATGGCGGTGTCGTCGCCAAGGATCGTTGTGATAACCGGAGCGTCAGCGGGTGTGGGGCGCGCGGCTGCGTTGGCGTTTGCCCGACGGGGCGACCGCCTGGCCCTGATAGCAAGGGGAAAGCCGGGGCTGGAAGCCACCGCCCGGGAGATCGGCCTTCTGGGCGGCAGCGCCATGGTGATAGTTGCCGATGTGGCGGATGATCATCAGGTGAGGGAGGCGGCCAAGGCGGTGGAGGAGAAGCTTGGGCCGATCGACATATGGGTCAACAACGCCATGGTGACTGTTTTTTCCTCCGCCTCGGAGATGAGCGCCGAGGAATATCGCCGGGTAACGGAAGTCAGCTATCTCGGTGCTGTATATGGCACGCTCGCAGCCCTGGAATATATGCGCCCCCGCAACCGCGGCACTGTCATCCAGGTGGGCTCCGCACTGGCTCATCGGGGTATTCCCCTGCAATCCGCGTATTGCGCGGCGAAATTCGCCCTGCGCGGATTTACCGAATCGCTGCGTGTGGAGCTTATGTATGAAAGCAGCGCCATTCACCTGACGATGGTCCAGTTGTCGGCGCTCAATACCCCGCAATTCAACTGGGCGCGCCACCGCCTGACGGGGCGGCCACAACCTCTCCCGCCAATTTTTCAGCCGGAAGTTGCCGCCAGCGCAATAGTCTGGTCATCCCTTCATAAACGGCGTGAACTGTTTGTGGGCTTCCCGGCCCTCAAGGTTATCCTTGGCAACAAGCTGTTCCCGAATCTGGTCGACTGGTATGCGTGTCGCCAGGCTGTCGACGGCCAGGTTGATAAATCGTTGCCGGCCCCCGGCGCCGTGCGTCCCGACAACCTGTTTGCGCCGGTGGACTGCAACGCCGGCGCTCACGGCCGGTTCGACCGCCGGGCGAGAGCATCCAGTGCCCAGCTATTGGCAAGCCAATACCGGCTGCCCTTGCTGGGTTTGCTGGCCCTGACCACAGTGATCGCACTGTCCGCCACCCGCGCGGTTACCACGCCATCTCTTCCCAAACCGCTACCGGCGCGCACGGGCACAGCGCGCCATCTCTTTAACTGGTTGAGAGGTCGGCATTGAATCTGGCGGGGAACGTCCTCCGCGGCTGAGCAATGGGCCATTTTCACTGCGCGGCCGGGTATCCGCCATGCAATCTCAGGAGGGGAAATGGAAATACACTGTCGCACAAGGGCCGTCGTGAATCCGGCTTTCCCGGATCATGATCTTGCGCTGGGAAATAGAGCCGATGACCAGTCCCATTGCTGATTACGCCCTGCTAGGCGATTTGCGTTGCGCGGCGCTGGTGTCACGGTCAGGCTCTATCGACTGGTTCTGTCCCGGCCGCTTTGACGCGCCTGCGTGTTTTGCCGCACTGGTTGGGAGCAGAGCACACGGATACTGGCAAATAGCTCCCGCCAGCGACGATGTCAGCGTCGAGCGGCGCTACCAACCTGATACCCTGGTGTTGGAGACACGCTTTACTACGCGAAACGGAGAGATGACGGTAACGGATGCCATGCCGTTGGGAGGGACCTGTCACCTGATTCGCAAGGTATTCTGTGAGCGGGGTGAAATGGCAGTCGAGATGCGCTGCGCTCCGCGGTTTGAATATGGAAAAGAGAAACCCGACGCTGAGAGCGAGCAGGCTGAGGAGGGCCAGCGGGTTCTCTTCATGCACAACGACGACTGTTTGCGGCTGTCGTCGAGGCAGGCGATGGTCTTGGCTGACGGCGCCGCCAATGCCCGTTTTACCCTACAACAAAGCGATGAGGCAGTATTTGTGCTGTCGTGGGCCGCTCCACGGGAAGGCTTCGCTGCGGTGCCTGACACCGAGCAGGCGCTGGCTGATTGTGCCGCCTGGTGGCGACGGTGGGTCGCCCGCAGCAACTACCGGGGCCCCTGGCAAGATTATGTCAATCGCTCGCTGATCACTCTCAAAGCCCTTACCTACGAGCCCGCCGGTGGCATGGTGGCGGCGCCCACCACCTCTCTGCCGGAGGTGATCGGCGGCCAGGCCAATTACGATTATCGCTTCTGCTGGCTGCGGGATGCGGCATTTGCCCTGAAAGTCATGCTCGATACCGGCTACAAGGAAGAGGCCGCCGCCTGGCGCGACTGGCTCAGCACGGCGATGCACCAGCACGAGCATCATCTGCACGCGCTCTATACTGTCGAAGGCGCCGTGGCCCCCGAGGAAAAAACTCTCGGGTGGTTGCCGGGTTACCTGGGAAGCCAACCCGTGCGATCCGGTAATGCCGCCAATCATCAATATCAGCTGGATGTGCGGGGCGAGCTCATCGAGGTTTTACACCTGGCGCGCGGCCACGGCCTGCTGCTCGACGACGATATCTGGGACTTGCAGTGCAGGATACTGGACTCCCTGCGCGGCCGGTGGCGGGAGCCCGACACCGGGATATGGGAATTTCGCACCATGTGCGAGCATTTTACTCATTCGAAGGTCCTGGCGTGGGTAGCCTATGACCGGTCCATTCGCGATGCCGAACGTTTCGTCCTCGCTGCGCCGCTGGAGGAGTGGCGCAGGCAGCGTGAAATGATCCGCGAGGATGTCCTGGCCAATGGCGTGGACCCCGAGGGCGGCTATTTTGTCCAGCATTACGGCTCGTCAGAAGTGGATGCCAGCTTGTTGATGATCCCGCTGGTGGGGTTTCTGCCCGCCGCCGATTCCCGCATGAAAGCCACGGTCGCCGCCATCGAACAGCAATTGGTGGAAGGGGGCTTCGTCCGCCGCTACAGGGTGGGTGACCAGGCCAATATAGAGGGCACATTTCTGACCTGTGCTTTCTGGCTGGTCGACAATTACTGGCTGGCTGGACGTAAGGATGATGCGCAGGTGTTGTTTGAGCGACTGCTGGGCCTATGTAATGACGTCGGTCTGCTGTCTGAAGAATACGACGTCGGCGCTCAGTGCTTGCTGGGAAATTTTCCCCAAGGCCTAAGCCACCTCGCTCTGGTCAGTTCGACAAAACTCATGCTGACCGGCGACAAGGACGCGGTCGCCCTGGAATGAGACAAGTCCTGGGGGCAGCGCCAGGGGCTTTCGAAATCTGTCGCGAAATGGCCTGCCGCGCTTTTTGCAATGCGCATCGAGACTCAGGCCGCATCGAGCAGGAGCACGCTGAACCAGCCCGCCTTGTCCTGCCAGACGCGACGCGGTTCGAAGCCTGACCCGGCGGCGAGGGCGTGAAAGCCGTCGACCGTGTATTTATAGGAGTTCTCGGTGTGAATGCATTCCCCCCTGGCGAGTGACAGGGATTCCCGGGCCAGGGTGACGGTTTGAGTGCGCAAGCTTTCCAGGTGCATTTCCACTCTGTTTTCATCTTCATTGAAGAACGCCCGGTGGCGGAAGTTAGCGGCGTCAAAATCTCCGTCCGCCAGGCGGTTGATATGGTGGAGGGCGTTGAGATTAAAGCAGGCGGTGACACCGGCGGCGTCGTTATAGGCGGCATTGAGCACCGCCGGATCCTTGCGCAAGTCGACGCCGATCAACAGTGATCCGCCTTCACCACAGGCGCGGTGCAGGCGGGAAAGAAACCGGCGGGCGCCGGCAGGCTCGAAGTTGCCGATGGTGGAACCGGGAAAGAACAGCAGCCGGGTGCCCCCAGGCACCCCGGCGGGCACGTCGATCCCGTTGCTGTAGTCGCCGCATACAGCGTGGACAGTCAGCCAGGGATAGCGATTCACCAGCCGTTTCGACGCCTCCAGCAGGTGGCTTTCGGTAATTTCCAGCGGTACATAGGCATCGGGGCGCAGGGCCTCGAGGAGCAGGGTGACCTTCTCGCTGCTGCCGCTGCCGGGTTCGATCAGCACCCGTCCAGAGCCCAGTTCCTCGGCCATCTCCAGGCTGTGGCTGTGGTAAATCTGCCGTTCCACCCGGGTCGGGTAATATTCCGGCAGCCGGGTGATATGATCAAACAGCCGCGCACCCCTGCTATCGTAAAAAAACTTGGGATCAATCGAGCGGGGGGGCTGCCGGAGGCCGTTCAGCAATTCTCCCACCAGATCTTCCCGGGGCTGCGGCTGGCGATGGAAATTCAGCCTGGATAAAGGCGTTACCGGCCGACCCGGGCTCGAATCGACGGCAGCGCTGCTCGCTGTCATGCTGTGGGCTGTGTCCATGGTCTGGTTCCTGTCAACTTATTGACGGCCCGGGTTTACAGTGAGCGGGCCAGGCGGAGTCCGGAGAACTGCCAGCGGTCTCCCGGATAGAAAAAATTGCGGTAGGTCGCACGGATATGCGCGGCGTCGCTGACGCAGGAGCCGCCCCGCAGAACCATCTGGTTGCTCATGAATTTGCCGTTGTATTCGCCGATGGCGCCGGCTGCCGTGTTAAAGCCGGGGTAGGGGGAGTAGGCGCTCTGGGTCCACTCCCAAACGTCGCCGAAGAGTTGGGCCAGCTCGCCGTTCGCTGGCGCGGCGGCGCGCGGGTGGAAAAGGCCCTGGTTGGCAAGGTTGCCCTGCACCGGCTGGTCGGCCGCGGCGTATTCCCATTCCACTTCCGTTGGCAGCCGCGCTCCAGCCCAACGGGCGTAGGCGTCGGCCTCATAAAAACTCAAATGGCAGGCGGTTTGCGCCGCGGCCAGCGGGACGTCTCCCGCCAGGGTAAACTGATGCCAGCTATCCCCCTCGCGGCGCCAGTACAGGGGATGGCGCCAGTCGTCGCGTCGTACCTGATCCCAGCCGTCAGCGAGCCACAACTCCGCCCGGCGATAGCCGTCGTCCTCCATAAAAGCCAGGAAATCACCGTTGCTTACCGGCCTTCTTGCCAGGGCATAGGGCTGCAGATAGTGGCAGTGACGGGGTGTCTCGTTGTCGAAAGCGAAGCTGTGGGTGTCCGCGCCGATCTCCACCACGCCGCCGGCGAAGCTTCGCCAGGCGTTGTCCTCCCCCGGCCGCCTATCGTTCGCAGCGTGGATCCGATGGTGGTAGGCGGGTTTGAGGGGGTTTATGTGGAAGCTGTATTTCAGGTCGGTGAGCAGCAGCTCCTGGTGCTGCTGTTCATGGTGAAGTCCCAGCTCGACGCGGCTGAACACGTCCGGCCCGTCGCCGTCTGCGGTAGCCAGCAATGCCATCACCTGATTGTCGATATGGGCGCGGTACCGCTGCACCTCGGCCACCGTCGGGCGTGAAAGCAGGCCGCGCTGGGGGCGACTGAAAGGCGTGCCGATGCCATTGTAATAGGAATTGAAAAGATGTTCGAAGGCCGGGTGCCACGGCCGGTAGCTACGGGCGTAGGGGCGCAGCACAAAGGTCTCGAAGAACCAGGTGGTGTGGGCCAGGTGCCACTTCGGCGGGCTGGTGCAGGCCATGGCCTGGAGGCCGTAGTCTTCTATTTCAAGGGGCGCACAGAGGGCGTGGGAATTGCCCCTGACCCGCTGAAACTCATCGCCGAGCTGCGCGCCGGAAAGTGCCGGGGGCGCCCGTCCGATGATTTGCAGGGGACGCGACTTCATCCGGCGGCCTCGAGGGACACGGCGCCACTGATGGCGATACTGTGGGATTCGAGTTGCGCCTCAACGAGGCCGCCCCGCGGAGAGCACTGGCGCAATGTCAGTTGCGGCTGTTGCCAGTAATCCGCCAGGACGACACAGGCCGAGCCGGTGACGCTATCCTCCGGATTGCCGTACTGGGGAGCAAAATAACGCAGGGTCACCTGGTTTTGCCTCGCCCGCGCGGTGGCGATCACGGCGCGGCGGGTGAGCGAAATTGCCCGCAGGTCAGGCCGCAGGAACCTGAGGTCGAAACCATCGGGCCAGCGCAGAATCCAGTAGCCGTGGCCGCCACCGGCCTGGGCGCTCGCCATGGGTGGCACATTGAACCAGTGAAGCGGCGGTGGGCGGGTGGTCGGTGTCGAGGTGATCCGCGGACAATGCAGCCAGGTTTGGCCGCCGGCGCCTGTACTGACACGATAGCTCGTGGCCGCCGTTTTCACCTCGCCGGGCGGCCAGCCTTGCCGACCCCAGACCCAGGCGCTCGCCAGCAGGCCGTGTCCG
>Ga0265293_10014069_pt1 | contig 10230 bp, 9 predicted proteins | sample Munlanlewell138R_FD_192505 | JGI IMG/M metagenome (GOLD analysis project Ga0265293, IMG submission 192505) | Leachate microbial communities from a municipal landfill in Southern Ontario, Canada - Leachate well 138R | ecosystem: Engineered > Solid waste > Landfill > Unclassified | place: Canada...
GCATCCGCAATTCGAGCAGCGTCTGCTCGGAGGGGGCGTTCTTTTCGTACAGCAGCGGCCTGCGCCAATGCTGGCTGTCCCAACCGCTGTAGATCTTCGGAATCCCGGAGCCGGCCTGCTCGCCCAAGCCCACGTAGCGGAACATCTGGTGAATCAGCCGATTGCGGCAGTCGCTTTCGCCGCCCTGGATAGCTAATTCCTGAGGAACCCGCATCAGTCCAGGGTTGCGGAAACCGAACATGTCGGGGCGCTTGACCACGAGGATCGACGCCCGTCCCGTGAAATCGGCATGAACCAGGGTGTTGACCAAGGCCTCGCGCAGGGCTTGGTGAACCGGCGTATCGTCCCGGCGCTTGTCTCCTTCGAGGGCGAACGGCACCTTCAGGTCGGCTGCCAGCTTCTTGATGATGCGGCGGAAGAAATCGAAGAGGCTGCCTGACCAGGTTCCGTCCAGTGTGAGGCGATCGACCCAACGCGATTCGACGTTCGCCTCAGGACGTTCCTGGTAGTCCAACATGTAGTTGGGGAAGACTTCCTGTATGGCGGGATACTGGCCGAACATCAGCAACCCCGCGCGGGTCAGCCCCACCTTCCCCGATTCCCGATCGCGGCGCCAACCGCCGATGTTCCTGAGAAAGGATTGCGGGTCCAGCTCGTTCCACGGGTGGGTCGGCTGTCGACTGGCGTAGAGCTGCCGATAGGCGTTGAAACTGTCGAGGTCCAGCTCTTCGACTCCAAACCCCTGAAGGATCTCACCGTCACGGCTCTCTTCGACCCTTTCCGCCAGCATGCGGCGCACGCTTTCCGCATCACAACGGAAGTCGCCGCTGTTGTTGCGCTTGTAGGTTCCGGTCATCGGATTTTCGCCGATATGAACCGGGCGCTGGGTGCGCGCGGCGCGGGGCACGTGAACCTGAAGAACGCTCTTCCCGTCTATCTTCAGTTCGCGGACGTGTGCCTGCGAGAGGATATTGCTACTGACCTTCTGCGGGTTGTTGAGTTGACTCCATAGCTGATCCTCAACCCTGGAGATATCGGCGATGCCTTTGACAATGAGGCCCGCCTTGTCCTCCTCGATACCGAGTAGCACATCGCTGCCGTCACTGTTGGCGAAGGCACTGTAGGTCTCCCAGAAATCCTTGGGCAGTTCGCCTTTCCCATCCTTGCCGAGCGCAAGCTTGCACTCGACCTCGTAGGTCTCGCGCAGAGCAGCAATGTCGGAAAGACTGGTAATTTCTAGCATGCTGCGAAATCCATATCCAAAGCGTGTTCTCCCCGCTCAGTTTTCTTCGCTGAAGTAGTCGTTGTCGAGCTGCTTCACTTCGTAAACGTCTTTGCGGGTGACGCCGAGATTGTGTTCGATCATCAACTCGGCAAGTTGCTGGCCGTCGATGAGGACCACCTTCATGTCGAGGTTCTTCACCGCGTCACGGGCACCCGGCGAGAAATCCGAGGTGGTGATAAACACGCCTTTGCGGGCGCGGTTGCGGGTCAGGCTGCCGATGAATTTGTCGATCTCCGGGCGGTGGACGGTGTTCTGCCAACGCTTGGCCTGGAGATAGATAGTGTCGAGCCCGAGGCGATCTTCCTTGATGATGCCGTCGATGCCGTCGTCGTTGGTGGCTTGTGTGGCTTGGCCGGCCTCTTTTCTGGAGCCGCCGTAGCCCATCGCAATCATGAGATCGACAACCACTTTCTCGAAGAACGAAGGACTTGCGGCCTTGATGTTCTCCAGCAGCTCATCGGCGAGCGAATTCACGATGGCCTTGTGGGCGGCTTCGAGCTGTTCTTCCGGGGTGATGTCGACGGGCTCTACGGATTCCGAGGTGCTGACTTCTGTGTCCGCGTCTTCAGGCTTCGGACTGTAGAACTCGCGAAACTCTTCGAAGCGCTTGAGATATTTGACATCCACACGGTCGGGGCACTCCGCCAGGGCATCGCGCCCGCGCTGGGTGATCTGCACATAGCCCTTCTGCGGGACGGAAACCAATCCGGCCTTTGACAGGTAAGTCCGCGTCCAACCCACGCGGTTACGCATCACGGTCTGCCGACCGCTGCTGATACGCTTTGCAATTTCTTCAGGGGTCAGTTGGAATTCCGCGCAAAGCGCATCGTGTACATCCGGCAGCGCATGGGGTTTGCCATCGGCCAGTTCCACGAGGAAGGGCCGCATGAGGGCTTGGAAGTCGGGTATCGGCATTCCTTCGTCCTTGCACGTTCATCGAATGGTCTGTCCGCGTTGTCGCCGGACACCGCTCGCTGGAACGCCATTCTAACGCCAGTAGGAGGCGAGATTGTCTGGGAATACGGGTCGGGGAGTCTGAAACGAAAAAGCCCGAGAGAAGCTCTCGGGCCTTTTTTGAATTTTGGTCGGGGCGAGAGGATTTGAACCTCCGACCACCTGCACCCCATGCAGGTGCGCTACCAGGCTGCGCTACGCCCCGATTTTGAAGCAGAAAACGGCAGAAGCTGCCGTTTAGGTGAGGCGCGAATAATACACGATTTCGCGCTTTTTACAACCTGCATTTACACCCGCAGGAGGGTGAGGAGTTCTTCCAGTTCGGTGCGCACTTGGCGCAACACCTCGCCGTTGCATTCCGTTTCGGGTTCGCTGTTGGCCTGGGTTTCCAGGCGCTGGCGGGCGCCGCCGATGGTGAAGCCTTCCTCGTACAACAGCGCGCGGATCTGCCGGATCATCAGCACGTCGTGGCGCTGGTAATAACGACGATTGCCCCGGCGCTTGACGGGCTTGAGCTGCGGAAACTCCTGCTCCCAATAGCGCAGCACATGCGGCTTCACGTTGCACAGCTCGCTGACTTCGCCGATGGTGAAGTAGCGCTTGCCCGGGATGACCGGCAGTTCGTTATTGTTGCTCGGTTCCAGCATAGTCCTCGACTCGGGCCTTCAGCTTCTGGCCGGGACGGAAGGTGACCACGCGCCGAGCGGTGATGGGGATTTCCTCGCCCGTCTTGGGGTTGCGGCCCGGACGCTGGCTCTTGTTGCGCACGTCGAAATTGCCGAAGCCGGACAACTTCACCTGCTCTCCGCGCTCCAGCGCCGAACGGATCTCTTCAAAGAAGAGTTCCACCAGATCCTTGGCCTCACGCTTATTCAGCCCGAGTTCCTCGAAAAGCTTTTCGGCCATCTCAGCCTTGGTGAGCGCCATTCGTCAATCTCTCAACGTTGCTCCGAGTTCTTGCTTGAGTGCGGCGACCACGTTCTGGATGGCAGCGTCGACCTCAGCGTCCGTTAGGGTGCGTGAATGCGCCTGCAAGGTCAAGCCCAATGCGACAGATTTGCTACGTGAATCAATACCTTCGCCGGTATAGACGTCGAAGATACGAAATTCCTGTAGGGTCTCGGGCGCGGCCCCGCGGACCACTACCTCGATGCGCGCAGCGGGCAATCCACGCTCCACGACCAGGGCGAGGTCGCGCCGGATGGCGGGGAATTTGGACAGTTCGCTGAATTTCGGCACCGAAGCCTGGTGGAAAATGGCTAACTCCAGTTCAAACACCAGGGTCCGGCCGGGCAGGTCGAGGGCCTTGGTGACGTTCGGGTGCAGGGCCCCCAGCCAGCCGACCGGTCGGCCGTTGACCACGATGCGCGCCGACTGGCCGGGGTGCAGGGCGGGATGGGCCTCGGCCTGGAAGGCCACGGAGGCGGCCGGCTGGACGAAGCGCAACAGGGCCTCCACGTCGCCCTTTACGTCGTAGAAGTCCACCGGGGTGGTGGGCGCACCCCACTGCTCGCCCAGGCGGCTGCCCAGGGAGATGCCGGCGATCATCTTTTCCTGTAGGGTCTGGCCGTTTTGGTTTACGAAACGCAGGCCGGTTTCGAACAGGCGCACGCGGGCCTGCTGGCGGCGGACGTTGTGCAGCACGACGGGGATCAGGCTGGCCCAGAGGGTGGTGCGCATCACCGCCAGATCGGCGGAGATGGGGTTGGCGAGCGCGATGGGCGCGTTGTCGGGGTCGAGCACCTCCTGCACCTTGGGCTCCACGAAGCTGAAGGTGACCGCTTCCTGGTAGCCACGCTCGATCATGACGCGGCGCAGGGCGCCCTCCTCCACCCGGCCTTCCGGCTGCGCGAGCATGGTCAGCGGCGCCACGGGCGCGGTGGTGGGGATGCGGCTGTAGCCGTGCACGCGCGCCAGTTCCTCAATCAGGTCTTCCTCGATGCCCAGATCGAAGCGCCAGGCGGACGGCGTGGCCAGCCAGCCTTCCGCATCGGCCTCCACGTACAGGCCCAGGCGGGTGAGGATGTCGTGGACTTCGGCGTCCTCGATGGCGGTGCCGAGCACGCGCGCGATGCGCGCGCGGCGCAGCCGGATGGGGGCGCGCTGGGGCATGTGTTCGGCGGTGCACACGTCGGTGACCGGGCCGGGTTGACCGCCGGCGATGGCGACCAGCAGCGCGGTGGCGCGCTCCAGGGCGATGCGCTGCAGTTCGGGCGACACGCCGCGCTCGTAGCGATGGGAGGCGTCCGTGTGCAGGCCGTATCGACGGGCGCGGCCGGCGATGCTTTGCGGGTTGAAGTAGGCGCTCTCGAAGAAGATGTCGACGGTGTCGTCGGTCACCGCGGAAGCATCACCGCCCATGACGCCGGCCATGGCCAGCGGGCCTTTTTCGTCGGCGATGACCAGGGTGTCGGACTCCAGCTTTGCGTCGGTGCCGTCGAGCAGCTTGAGGGTCTCGCCGGCCGTGGCGCGGCGCACGTGGATGCCGCCGCTCAGTTTGGCCAGGTCGAAGGCGTGCATGGGCTGGCCCAGTTCGAGCAGCACGTAGTTGGTCACGTCGACCACGGGGCCGAGGCTGCGCACGCCGCTGCGGCGCAGGCGCTCCTTCATCCACAGCGGGGTGGCGGCGCGCGCGTTCACGCCGCGCACCACGCGGCCCGCGTAGCGGGGGCAGTCGGCGGGGGCGTCCAGGGTGACGGGGAAGGTGGCGTCGTGGGCGGCGGGCACCTCGGCGATGGCCGGGGCGTTCAACGCCATGCGGTTGAGCACGGCCACTTCACGGGCGATGCCCATGACGCCCAGGCAGTCGGCGCGGTTGGGGGTGAGGCCCAGTTCGATGGTGCTGTCGTCCAGTTGCAGGTAGTCGCGCAGGGACGTGCCCATGGGGGCGTCGGCGGGGAGTTCGAGCAGGCCCTCGGAGGCCTCGGACAGGCCCAGTTCCTTGGCGGAACACAGCATGCCGAAGGATTCCACGCCGCGCAGCTTGGCGCGCTTGATCTTGAAGTCGCCGGGCAGCGTGGCGCCGATCACCGCGGTGGGCACGCGCAGGCCGACGCGGGCGTTGGGGGCGCCGCAGACGATCTGCAGCGGCTCGCCCTGGCCCACGGACACCTTGCACACGCGCAGCTTGTCGGCATCGGGATGCTGCACGGCTTCGATGATCTCGCCCACCAGCACGTCGGTGAACGGCCCGGCCACGGGCGCCACGGCGTCCACTTCGAGGCCGGCCATGGTGAGCTGGTCGGAAAGCTGTTGGGTCGAAATGGCGGGATTCACCCATTCCCGCAGCCACTGTTCGCTGAATTTCATCGCTCTTCCTCAAGTTGCGACCCTGCGGTCGCGCGGGTTGTCCGCACCCGCTGTTCGGCGTCTGCTGACGCGGTTGTCACGTAGCTTCGCAACGTGACCTACGAGACTGTTCGCCCACGAAAACCAATTTGTGGGAGCGAGCTTCTGCTCGCGATTCTTCTTGCCTTGTGATCGCGAGCAGAAGCTCGCTCCCACAGACATCCGCAGGGAGCATCAAAGCTCCCTAGCGGAATTGCTGCAGGAAACGCAGGTCGTTCTCGAAGAACAGCCGCAGGTCGTTCACGCCGTAGCGCAGCATGGCCAGGCGCTCCACACCCATGCCGAAGGCGAAGCCGGTGAAGCGTTCGCTGTCGACGCCCACGTGGCGGAACACTTCGGGATGGACCATGCCGCAGCCCAGCACCTCGAGCCAGCCGGTGTTCTTGCATACGCGGCAGCCGCAACCGCCGCAGATGACGCACTGGATGTCGGCCTCGGCGGAGGGCTCCGTGAACGGGAAATACGACGGGCGGAAGCGCACGGCCAGGTCGCACTCGAAGAAGTTGCGCAGGAAGTCGTCCAGGATGCCCTTGAGGTCGGCGAAGCTCACCTTTTCGTCCACCAGCAGGCCCTCCACCTGGTGGAACATGGGCGAGTGGGTCACGTCGGAGTCGCAGCGGTAGACGCGGCCGGGCGCGATGATGCGCAGGGGCGGCTCGCGCTTTTCCATCACGCGCACCTGCACCGGCGAGGTGTGGGTGCGCAGCACGGTGTGCGCGTCGAAATAGAAGGTGTCGTGCATGGCCCGCGCCGGATGGGATTCCGGGATGTTCAGGGCCTCGAAGTTGTGGAAGTCGTCTTCGATCTCGGGACCTTCGGCCACTTCGAAACCGAGGCTGGCGAACAACGCCTCGATGCGCTCCAGGGTGCGGGTGACCGGATGCAGGCCGCCCGCTCCATGGCCGCGGCCGGGCAGGGTCACGTCCAGGCTTTCGCTGCGCAGCTTCGCTTCCAGCGCGGCGCTCTCCAGCGCGTTGCGGCGGGCCTCGATGACTTTCTGCAAGGCATCGCGCGCGGCATTGATGGCGGCGCCGGCGGTACGGCGCTCTTCGGGCGCCAGTTGCCCGAGGGACTTCATGAGCTCGGTGACGAGCCCCTTCTTGCCCAGGTAGCGCACGCGCTCGTTGTCGAGCGCCTGCAGGTCGGATGCAGCGTCGACCGCTGCGCGGCCCTGCTGCACCAGTTGTTCGAGATCGTTTTGCACGACGTTCTCCACTGAAAACGGAAAAGGGGAAGGCGTTGCGGCCTTCCCCTTTCCGGTGTGGCTGGCAGCCGGCGGCGCCGGCGCTTGAGCCTTGTTACTTGAGGTTGGCCTTCGCAGTTTCCGCCAGGGCGGCAAAACCCACCTTGTCGAACACGGCGATATCGGCCAGGACCTTGCGGTCCACTTCCACGTTGGCCTTCTTCAGGCCGTTGATGAGACGGCTGTAGGACAGGCCGCACTGGCGGGCCGCGGCGTTGATACGCGCGATCCACAGGGCGCGGAACTGGCGCTTGCGTTGACGACGGTCGCGGTAGGCGTACTGGCCGGCCTTGATGACGGCCTGCTTGGCGACGCGGAAGACGTTCTTGCGACGGTTACGGTAACCCTTGGCCAGCGCCAGGATCTTCTTGTGACGGGCGCGGGCGGTTACACCACGTTTTACGCGGGGCATTGTTCCTTACCTCCAGACTCAGGCGTAGGGCAGCATACGGGCGACAGCGGGGGTATCCACCGCAGCGACCGTGGTGTGGGGACGCAGGTGCAGCTTGCGCTTGCTGTCCTTCTTGGTAAGGATGTGGCGCTTGTGCGACTGGCCACGCTTGAACTTGCCGCTGGCGGTTATCTTGAAACGCTTGGCCGCCGCGCGGTTGGTCTTGATTTTGGGCATTACTCTCTACTCCGCATTTGCGTTTATGACGTGCGCACGTTTCGCACTGGAACACGGGCGGGAATCCGACAGGCCCCGGCCTCCGCGTGACAGTAGTGCGCTACTTCTTCTTGGGAGCGATGACCATCACCATTTGCCGGCCTTCCAGCCTGGGCTGCTGTTCCACGACGCCTTGTTCCTGCACGTCGCTTTCCAACCGCCTGAGCATCTGGATGCCGAGCTCCTGGTGAGCCATCTCACGGCCACGGAACCGCAAGGTTACCTTGACCCTGTCCCCTTCATCGAGGAACTTCAACAGGTTGCGTAGTTTTACCTGATAGTCCCCGACGTCCGTTCCCGGACGAAACTTCAGTTCCTTGACCTGGACCTGCTTCTGCTTCTTCTTGGCGGCCTGGGCTTTCTTGCCTTCCTCAAAGAGGAATTTGCCATAGTCCATGATTCGGCAGACGGGAGGCTTGGCCTGAGGCGCCACCTCCACCAGATCCAGCTCCGCATCGGCCGCGATTTGCAGGGCCTGCGCGATTGAAACGACGCCGATCTGTTCTCCGTCCTTACCAACGAGCCGGACTTCGGGCACGTTGATCTGCTCGTTCAACCGAGCTTGGGTTTGTTTTACCGCAGCGATGCTCTAGTCCTCCAACGAAGCACGCCCGCGCAGGGCGACATCGGCGATGACCTTGTCCACAAAGGCGTCCAGCGCCATGGTGCCGAGGTCCTTGCCGCCCCGCGTGCGTACTGCAACGGTGTGATTTTCCACTTCGCGGTCGCCGACGACCAACAGGTAGGGAACCCGCTGAAGCGTGTGCTCGCGAATTTTAAAGCCGATCTTTTCGTTTCTCAAGTCGACATTGGCCCTAATTCCGCGTGACACAAGGGTTTGTGCCAGTTGCTGGGCATATTCGGCCTGGCGGTCGGTAATGCTCATGACCGCCACCTGCACCGGGGCGAGCCAGACCGGGAACTTGCCCTCGTAGTGCTCGATGAGCACGCCGAAGAAGCGCTCGATGGAACCCAGCAGGGCGCGGTGGATCATGATGGGGCGGTGCTTCTGGCCATCCTCCGCCACGTATTCCAGCTCGAAGCGCTCGGGCAGGTTGAAATCCAGCTGGACCGTGGAGCACTGCCATTTGCGGCCGATGGCGTCCTGGATCTTGATGTCGATCTTGGGGCCGTAGAAGGCACCACCGCCCTCGTCCACCGCGTAGGCGAGGCCCTTGTGCTCCAGGGCGGCCTTGAGCGCGGCCGTGGCCTTTTCCCAGATGGCGTCGGAGCCCACCGATTGCTCGGGACGCGTGGACAGGTTGATCTCGTACTCGTGGAAGCCGAAATCCTGCAGCATGGACAGGGTCAGGTCCAGGATCGCCATGATCTCGGACTCGATCTGCTCCTCGCGGCAGAAGATGTGGGCATCGTCCTGGGTGAAGCCGCGCACGCGCATGAGGCCGTGCAGGGCACCCGACATCTCGTGGCGGTAGACCGTGCCCAGCTCCGCCCAGCGGAACGGCAGCTCGCGGTAGGAGCGCAGCCGGTCCTTGAAAACCAGGATGTGGAACGGGCAGTTCATGGGCTTGAGCTGGTAGAGCTGCTCGTCTTCCTCCAGGGGCTTGTACATGGAGTCGCGATAGAAACCCGTGTGGCCGGAGGTATGCCACAGGTTCTCGAGGGCGATGTGGGGCGTGAACAGCAGTTCGTAGCCCGCCTTCTCGTGGCGGTCGCGCCAATAGTCCTCGATGGCGCGGCGGATGCGGGCGCCCTTGGGGTGCCAGAACACCAGGCCGCCGCCGGCATCCTCCTGGATGGAGAACAGGTCCAGCTCACGACCGATGCGACGATGGTCGCGGCGCTCGGCCTCTTCCAGGCGGTGCAGGTATTCCTTCAGGGCCTTCTTGTCGGACCAGGCGGTGCCATAGATACGCTGCAGCATCTCGTTGCGCGAGTCGCCGCGCCAGTAGGCACCGGCCACCTTCATGAGCTTGAAGGCCTGTAGCTTGCCCGTGCCCGGCACGTGCGGGCCGCGGCACAGGTCGATGAAGTCGCCCTGCTTATAAAGGGAGATGGGCTCGTTGGACGGGATGTCGGCGATAATCTGGGCCTTGTACTGCTCGCCCATGGCGCGGAAGAAGCTCACGGCCTCGTCGCGGGGCATGACGGAGCGTTCCACCTTAAGGTCCTCGGCGGCGATCTTCTCCATCTCGGCCTCGATCTTTTCGAGGTCTTCCGGGGTGAAGGCACGCTCGAAGGCGAAGTCGTAATAGAAGCCGTCCTCGATCACCGGGCCGATGGTCACCTGGGCCGAAGGGAACAGGCGCTTCACGGCCTGGGCCATCAGGTGGGCCGTGGAGTGGCGGATCACGTCCAGGCCTTCCGGGTCCTTGCCCGTGACGATGGCGAGGGTGGTGTCGCCCTCGATCACATAAGAGGCGTCGACCAGCTTGCCGTCCACCTTGCCGGCGAGGGCGGCCTTGGCGAGGCCGGCGCCGATGTTGGCAGCCACTTCATGGACGGTGACGGGGTGATCGAACGAGCGCTGGGAGCCGTCGGGCAGGGTGATGATGGGCATGGGTACTCCAGTTTGTCAGGCGTGATCCATACGAGAGACCACACGTTTCTATTTTGAACGCACCGAGGCGCGGCAGTTTCGCCTGCGCCATGCCGGCGACGGGCGACCACCGAATGAACCGCGTCCAACGCGACACGTCGAGCCGGCGGATGCTACGGGCATTTCCGGAGGCTGTCAAAGCACCCGCCAGCAATCCGCATCGACCCATCCGA
>Ga0265293_10014070_pt1 | contig 10229 bp, 10 predicted proteins | sample Munlanlewell138R_FD_192505 | JGI IMG/M metagenome (GOLD analysis project Ga0265293, IMG submission 192505) | Leachate microbial communities from a municipal landfill in Southern Ontario, Canada - Leachate well 138R | ecosystem: Engineered > Solid waste > Landfill > Unclassified | place: Canada...
GCAGTGCGCAGGCACTGCTGGAGCCGCGGCACTCAGTCTTGATTGGACGGGTTTGGGCGATCCTCTCGGGCGCGATCAATTCATTCTCAAGCTCTGAGCACCGATGCGCGGGACTGTTGCCAGAACGCCACAGTATACGTTGACGCCGGCACGGGCATCTTTTAAAGTGGAACATTCATCAGGAGCCTGTCGGACTTTGGTCCAATCTACTGCGCCGGTGGGAGAATCGGTCCATTTTTGCCCGCTTTTTCGTTGCATAGCTGGGCTATGCGCCTCAAAATCAAACAAAACTGTCCTCGCTTTTCCACTCGGTTGGCTTCGCCGCTCTTCGAGAACGCTACGATCGCCAAAGCCCGACAGACTCCTAGGCGTGGGCGACGCGCCGACAGCGTCCGGGCCGACCACGGGTTTCGGCCGCGTCCCCGGGCATGGATCGGCGCGGCGCCTTGCATGCGCCCGCCGTCCTGCCGCTGCACCCCATGCCGTCCATCGCATCCGGCACGTAAAACCCGCAACCAGGCGTAAGCACCTGCTCGCCAGGCGGGACTTTCCCTTTAATATCCATATCAGGCAGCGGTCTCGTGGCGCTGACCGCAGCTGCGGCCAGCCCGTCGCCCCGCGGGCGGGGCTTGGCGCGACAACAACACGCAAACACCATGGCACGCATCCCTCATCTCATCGCGCCGCTGCGCGCGCTTGCAACCTTTGCCGGCGATGTGGCCGACGGCGCGTTCGCCATCCTGCACAACGGCCTGCTCCTCGTGGGCGCCGCGGTCATGACCGCAGCGCTGGTGCTGCTGGGCAACCCGGACCTGCTCAGCAGCGGCGAACAGCGCCTGAGCCACTGGCTGACGGTACGGGAAACGGCGGCAACCGGGATCAAGCCCGACTTTGCCGCCATTGCCCGCACGACAGCAATCAACCCGCACGGCCTGGCGCCGGCGCAGGCCAACATCGCCCACTGGATCAGCAAGAAATACCGCGTCGCGCCCGAGCCCATGGCCGCGCTGGTCCACGAAGCATTCCGTACCGGCCAGCGCAACAACCTGGAGCCGACGCTCATCCTGGCCGTGGCTGCGATTGAATCCAGCTTCAACCCCTTTGCCCAGAGCCATGCCGGGGCGCAGGGCCTGATGCAGGTCATGACGCGCGTGCATTCGGACAAGTACGCATACTTTGGCGGCGATTACGCCGCTTTCGACCCCAGGTCCAACCTGCGCGTCGGCGTACGCATCCTGCGTGAGTACATGGACAGGACCGGGTCCCTGCAAACCGGCCTGAAATGGTACGTGGGTGCAGCCAACCTGGGCAGCGACGGCGGCTACGCCGCCCGGGTCATTGCGGAATACCGGCGCATGTACGAAGCCGCCTACGGCCAACCCCTGCCCGCGGACGCGCTGCTGCGCGCAAGGTACAACCCGCCGTCCGGCGCCGAGGATCCGACCCGGGTGGCGCAGATCCCCTGAACCGGCGCCTCCGGCGCAGCGTGGCCCACGGACCGGGACAGACGTTCCCGTCGCGGCCGCGGCGGTTGCGCCCGCCCGTCGCCGTTCGGCCCAGCCGGCGCATGATCGCGGCAACCGGGCGCAGCACGTGCCCGCGGTGCTCGGCTAAACTCGCAGCATGGACACGCGGGGCGAAATCCCCCCAACCACGGCCGCATCATCCGTATTTTTCAAGCGCAGCAACCAAGCACACATGTACTCACGAGCCGACACCATTGCAAAAACCGACCCGGACCTGTGGCAAGCCATCCAGGGAGAACACCAGCGCCAGGAAGACCACATCGAGCTGATCGCCAGCGAGAACTACGCGTCCCCCGCAGCGCTGGAGGCCGCCGGCACACAGCTGACCAACAAGTACGCCGAAGGCTACCCCGGGCGGCGCTACTACGGCGGCTGCGAACACGTGGACGTGGTCGAGCAGCTGGCCATAGACCGCGTCAAGCAGCTGTTTGGCGCCGAGGCGGCCAACGTGCAGCCGCACTGCGGCGCCAACGCCAACGCGGCGGTGCTCATGGCTTTCGTCAAGCCGGGCGAGACCATCATGGGCATGAGCCTGGCCGAGGGCGGCCACCTCACGCACGGCATGCCGCTGAACATGTCGGGCAAGTGGTTCAACGTGGTCAGCTACGGCCTGGACAAGAACGAAGTCATGGACTACGACGCCATGGAGCGCAAGGCGCGCGAGAGCCGGCCCAAGCTCATCATTGCCGGCGCCAGCGCGTACAGCCTGGAGATAGACTGGGCGCGCTTTGCCGCGGTGGCCAAAGAAGTAGGCGCGATCTTCATGGTCGACATGGCGCACTACGCCGGACTCATAGCCGGTGGCGTCTACCCCAACCCGGTACCGCATGCCGACGTGGTGACGTCGACCACGCACAAGAGCCTGCGCGGCACGCGCGGCGGCTTCATCCTGATGAAGCAGGCGCATGCCAGGGCCATCAATTCGGCTGTCTTCCCCGGCGTTCAGGGCGGCCCGCTGATGCACGTGATCGCGGCCAAGGCCGCCGGCTTCCGGGAAGCGCTGCAGCCGGAGTTCAAGCAGTACGCGATGCAGACCCGGAAAAATGCCGAGGTCATGGCCGAGACGCTCACCGAGCGGGGCCTGCGCATCGTCTCCGGCGGCACGCAAAGCCACATGATGCTGGTTGATCTGCGCGCCAAGGGAATCACCGGCCGCGACGCGGAAGCAGCGCTGGGCCGGGCGCACATCACCATCAACAAGAACGCCATTCCAAACGATCCGGAAAAACCCATGGTTGCCAGCGGCATCCGGGTCGGCACACCGGCGCTGACCACCCGCGGGTTCAAGGAAGCAGAAACCCGAACCACCGCGCACCTGGTGGCCGACGTGCTCGAGCATCCGGACGACGAGGCGGCGCTGGCCGGGGTGCGGGGCAAGGTGGCCGAGCTCACGCGGCGCTTCCCGGTCTACAGCTGACCCGCGCAGGCTGCCAGAACCGCCCATCCCCGTGCGTTGCCCGTTTTGCAATCACCCCGATACGTCGGTTGTTGACAGCCGGATTTCCGACCAGGGGGACTTCATCCGCCGGCGGCGGCGCTGCGCCCGCTGCGAGCGGCGCTTCACCACGTACGAGCGGCCCGACATCAGCTTTCCGAGCATCGTCAAGACAGACGGGCGGCGCACGCCGTATCAGCGTGGCAAGCTGCGCGCCTCGCTGGATCTTGCACTGCGCAAGCGCCCGGTCAGTACCGAGCAGGTTGACTCGGCCGTCTCCAGCGTCGAGGAGCAGATGCTGGGCAGCGCGCTGCGCGAAGTGCCATCGGCCCAGCTGGGCGAATGGGTGATGCACGAGCTCAAGGCGCTGGACAAGGTGGCCTACGTGCGCTTTGCCAGCGTCTACCGCAGCTTCCAGGACCTGGCGGATTTTCGCTCCGCGGTCGACGAGATCGGAAGCGATCAGTTGCCGCCCGATTCAACACAAGAGAGGACGACATGAAACTGGCCCCATCCATCCTGGCACTTGCGCTTGCCACCGCAGCCACCGGCCTGCAGGCGCAGCAAGGCACGTACGGCAGCACCAACATGACCCCCGAGGTGGCGCTGGCCGCCACGCAGGCCGCGCTGCAATCGTGCCGCGACAGCGGCTACCAGGTGGCGGTTGCCGTCACCGACCGCTCCGGCGTCACCATTGCGCTGCTGCGCGACCGCTACGCCGGCGCGCACACCGTGGAGACGGCCATGCGCAAGGCCTACACCGCGGCCAGCTTCAACATGGACACGCTGGAACTGGCACGGGTCACGCAGGCTGGCGAGGAAGCCTCGGGCATCCGCATGGTCCCCGGCATCCTGGCGCTGGGCGGGGGACTGCCCGTCGCGGCTGCGGGATCACTGATCGGCGGCATCGGCGTCTCCGGCGCGCCTGGCGGCGACGCCGATCGTGCCTGCGCGCAGGCCGGCATCGACGCGGTCGAAGTCGACCTGGAATTCTGAGCGCCCGCGCGCAGCCGGCGCCCCGCGCCCTTGCCGTGAGAAGCCGCGCGCGCGGGCAGAACGCGCTCAGCAGGTGGTGACCCGGCGCGAATACGCGGTGAGCGGCTGTACCGCCGTCTCGTCCCCCACGGGCCGCCGGTACGCGCCCGCGCCGTAGCGTTCGATGAGGTCGCCCTTGTACGCTGCAAAGAAGCGGGCCAGGAACTTGTCTGCCACCGTGCCTGTTGCCGTCAGCGTGTCGGCTTCGGCGTCGTACTGCAGGCGAACGGGCAGCAGCGGCGCCGGCGCCGGCCCCGATACGCGTTCGCCACCGGCAGCCGGGTCAAACACGCTGCCGTGCGTGCAGCAGACGATGCGCGCGGCATCGCCGGCCAGCTCGCTGCCTTCGGGCGCATAACGCAGGTGGCTGACCCGGGGCGTGGGATAGCTCAGCTGATGCGTGCAAATCGCAATGAAAGCCACCAGCGCTCCGCCCGGCCCCACGCCCGCTGGCGTCGTGTAATCACCTTCGTCCGGCGAGCGCAGCGGTCGCGGCTTGGCGGCGCGATCCGCCAGCCGGATGAGGTAACAGGGCACGCCCGCGTACGGGTACGCAAAAACCAGCGCCTGATCCGCCGGCACATCGGCCGCCTTGAGCGCCGCACCGGGCGCGACCACGAGGCGTGTGCGCGGGTAATCCACCACGTCTGCGGCCCGGGCACCCAGACTGGAAAACAGCGCGCATCCCGCGCAGCATCGGGCAAACTCTCTTCGGTCCATGCGCGTCGTCCCGGCGCGAGCGGCGTGCAGCACAGGCTGCGCCGCTGCGCCGCTCCCGGATCTCAAGCCTTGAACATGTCTCGATACAGGCCGCGCCCCCACTCCAGGTAGGCGGCTGCGTTGTCCTCGTTGCGATCCTGGAACAGCTGGGTATCGGCAAACCCCGTGATGGCGTCCTGCTCCGTGTCGTAGCCGTAGTAGGTGTCCACGTAGATGGCTTCCTGCGGGTCGGCGGAAACCATGGAGTAGCACAGCGTCTGCGGCGACGTCCATGCGACCTCCTTGTCCTGCGCGCGCGCCGCCAGCACCCTGGCCACGTAATGCGCTTCGGTGTTGGACGTGTTGGCACTCTTGGAATACGGGTGGCGCCGCGCGTCTCCGGTGACGTAGACACGCATGTCGTCCGCATAGTTGTAGAAGCGGATGTCGATGTCGGCTTCGTGCTGGTTGGACCGGGTTGGCGGCGCGACCAGGCCAAACTGCTCGATCAGCGTGGATGCGCGCACGTTCGGGTAGATGATGGCATCGTCAAACGCGATGTCGTCGAATGCGGTGTGGATGACCTTGCCTTGCACGTCAACGCCGGTCACGGCCGAATCGGGACGCCAGTCGATGATGTCCTTGTACAGCTCGTCAAATGCGGCATGGAAGCCCTCGGCCTTGATCGTGATCTCGGGGTTGGCGTCCAGCACCACCACCTTGCCCTTGAGCTTGTTCTTCTTGATCACCGATGCGATCATGCACGCGCGCTCATACGGCGCCGGCAGGCAGCGGTAGTTGCCACTGGGGACGGTCTGCACGAAGACGCCGCCCTCGAACTCGCGTATCTTGCGGCGGATGGTGACGTGCTCGGTGGGCGAGAGGAAACCGCCCGGGTACGCCTGGCGCAACGCCGTTTGCGTGGCCACGTCGTCCACGCCTATCTTGCTCCAGTCGTAGGCAATGCCTGGCGCGACCACGAGAAAGTCGTACCGGATGTCGCCCTGGTCGGTGACCAGCGTCTGGCTGTCCCGGTCCAGGCCCAGCGCCGTGGCCTGGAAATAGACGTAGTCGTTGTTGACCGCCGCGTCCAGGAAGCTGTGGTCGGCAAGGTACGCCAGGTTGATGATGTCCGCATACCACAGGTTGCTGGTGAAGCAGGAGGAATACATGTCGCGCCGCTCGACCAGCACGACGTCGAAGGCCGGGTACTCCTTCTTGGCGTACTTGGCCACCGTGAGGCCAGAGGTACCGCCGCCCACGACGACCAGGCGCGGCCCCTTGGCCTTGGGCAGGTCGGCGGCGCGGCCCGCCGAGGCAAAGGGCGCCTGCCGAGCAGCTTGCGCAGCCGCCGGCGCGGCCAGACCCACGGCCAGGCCCGCACCACTGGCGGCGGCAACGGCAGCGCTGCTGCTCTTGAGAAAATTGCGACGATTGAAGGCTGGTTTCATGTCAACTCCCTGTGGATAACAAAACACTTTGCGCAGCGCAAGACCGTTCAACTAGATTCAGTAGTTGGATGCGTTCGAGCGTGCTGCGATGGGCGTGCCAGGCAAGACGCGACAACGCCGCAGACTACTGTCTGCAAGGCGGAGCAACGCAGCATGGCGCGTCCAGCGCTGTGCGATCGGGCGCATAGCGCGCTCACCAAAATGGTGTGCTCGCGCAAACTTGGCTTTTCCTTTGATCACAACAAGATATGCACACAGAGCAGCGTTCGACTGCTGAATCTAGGTTCAAAAGACAGGCATCCCGGGAACGGGTCTTGCGCCTGCTGCTGACCGAGCTGGCAAACGCCGGGCCAACGCCTGGCGCTCGGGCGTGCAGCCGGTCAGCTGGCGTGTCTCCAACCACGTCGCGATCGCCACATCGCCTTCATCTGTCGCTCGTCTCCGGGGAGCCATGGTCCCCGGTTCATTCTCCTTCCTGATGCCCGGCAACACCCAAGTGCATGACCGATGATCTCGGCCCTTGCGGGCCTTGGCTGAAAGCCGCCCGCGGCTGATGAAGGTTTGGCGTCAAGCGTTCAGCGTCCAGCGTGTGCCCACCACGCTCAACGCTCAACCTCTTCAAACGCTCAACCTCCCCATCATGGCGGCGCAGCCGCAGCCATTGCCGCCGCGCAGCGGCGCGGTCATCGATGCGCCAGCGAGATCATCTGTCATCCGGTGAGCTGGCGGTGCGTGCCAACCAGGTTCTCCTTTCCGTGCTGCCGGCATCGGCTGCCGCGCTCCCGCGCAGCGTGCCCTGCAACGCTCAGCGATTCACGTCAATCACGACCCGGCCGCGGACCTGCCCGGCCAGCTGGCGCGTGGCCGCGTCCTGCGCGTCGCTCAAGCCTATGGTTTCCGTGTTGCTGCGCAACAGGTCGGCCGGCAGTTCGGCCGCCAGGCGCTTCCAGGCATCGACGCGGCGTGCATGCGGCGCCATGACGCTGTCTATGCCCGCCAGGGTGACGCCGCGCAGGATGAACGGCGCCACGGTGGCCGGAAAGTCCATGCCTTGCGCCAGCCCGCAGGAGGCAACGATGCCGCCATAGTGGGTGCTGGCGCAGACGTTGGCCAGCGTATGGCTGCCCACGCTGTCCACTGCAGCGACCCAGCGCTCCTTTTGCAGCGGCCGGCCCGGCGCATTCAGCTCGCTGCGGTCCAGCAGTTCGCTGGCGCCCAGCGCCTTGAGGTGATCGGCTTCGTTGAGACGGCCAGTGGACGCATGGACCGCGTAGCCCAGCCGCGACAGCACCGCGATGGCAATGGTTCCGACGCCGCCGTTGGCGCCGGTCACGAGCACCGGGCCGTCGTCGGGCTTGACGCCGTATTCCTGCAGCCGCATGACCGCCAGCATGGCGGTGTACCCGGCCGTCCCTATGGCCATGGCCTGCTCGGCCTGCATGCCTTCGGGCAGCCGGATCAGCCAGTCTGCCTTGACGCGTGCCTTCTGCGCAAAACCGCCCCAGTGGCGCTCACCCACGCCCCAGCCGTTGAGGACGACGGCATCACCGGCCTGGTAGCGTGCATCGCTGCTTTCAAGCACGGTTCCGGCAAAGTCGATGCCCGGCACCATGGGGTAGCTGCGCACCACCGGCGACTTGCCGGTGATGGCCAGCGAATCCTTGTAGTTGAGCGTGGAATACGCCACCTCGACAAGCACCTCGCCCTCCGGCAGCCGCGATTCGTCCAGCTCGGTCAACGCGCAACCCAGCGGCGCCTCCTTGTCTTCCTTGGTCAGCAGCAGGGCCTTGAACATCGATTCCTCCTTCCATCAAGCCAAGGGGCAGGCGGCAGGCCGCTGCCCCGTCTTCTTCATCGCATTATCCATGTCATTCCCGCAGCGCGCAGCGCATGCCGCCAGCGCGACGCGGCGACAATGGGCGGATGAAGATGAAAAACGTTGCCCTCTCCCTGCTTGATCTGGTGCCCGTGCGCGAGGGCCACACGGTGGCCGATGCGCTGGCGGTGGCGCTGCAAACCGCAAGGCATGCCGAGCAACTCGGCTTTGCGCGCTACTGGCTGGCCGAACACCACAACATGCGCGGCATCGCGTCGTCGGCCACCGCGGTGCTCGTGGGCTACATCGCCGGCGGCACCACGCGAATCCGCGTGGGCTCGGGCGGCGTCATGCTGCCCAACCACGCCCCGCTGGTGGTGGCCGAGAGCTTTGGCACGCTGGCCGAGCTCTACCCCGGACGCATCGACCTGGGACTGGGCCGGGCGCCGGGAACCGATCCCATGACGATGCGCGCGCTGCGGCGCGATCGCACCGAGTCCGTGGAGGACTTCCCGCACGACGTTGCGCAGCTGCAGGCCCTGCTTGCTCCCGCGCAACCGGGCCAGCGGCTGGTTGCCACACCCGGCGCCGGCACCGGGGTGCCGATCTGGCTCCTGGGCTCCAGCCTGTTTTCGGCGCAGCTCGCGGCCGCCCGGGGACTGCCGTACGCGTTTGCCTCGCATTTCGCCCCGGCCATGCTCATGGACGCGATCAGCATCTACCGCCAGACGTTCAGGCCGTCGGCACAGCTTGACAAGCCCCACGTCATGATCGGCGTGCCGGTGATCGCCGCGCCTGGCGATGAAGAGGCGCAGTTCCTGGCCAGCAGCTCGTTCCAGCGCGTGCTGGACATCCTGCACGGCACGCGCGGCCTGCTCAAGCCGCCGCGCGAGGGCTTTTTTGACCGCCTGGCCGAAGCCGAGCGCGCCGGCGTATCGCGCTTCCTGTCGTGCGCGGTGATCGGCGGCCCGGACACAGTCCGTGCGGGCCTGGCGCGGCTTGCCGAGCAGACCGGCTGCGACGAAATGATCCTGGTCAGCGACGTCTACGACCCCGCGCTGCGGCTGCGCTCGCTGGACCTCACGATGGCGGCTGCGCGCTCGTCCTGATGCCCGGCGCGGAATGCAGCCGATAAAATGCAGCGCAGCCGACCCGGGCGCCGCGCCACCCGCGCACGGCGTGCCGCGCGCCGGGATGGCGCACCCATTCAAGAAAAACATCACTTCCTCGACTGCCCGCATGGATTACCCCGGAAACCTGTTTGTCGTCTCGGCTCCCAGTGGCTCGGGCAAGTCCAGCCTCGTCAACGCACTGATGGAAGTGGACCACCAGGTTGCACCGTCGGTCTCGCACACGACGCGGCCGCCGCGCGGCCAGGACAAGGACGGCCGCGAATACTTCTTTGTCGAGCGCCCGGCATTTGACGCCATGATAGAAGCCGGTGACTTCCTGGAATGGGCCGAAGTGCACGGCCACCGCTACGGCACGTCCAGGCAGGCCATAGAGGCACGCATCGCCAGCGGCGGCGACGTGGTTCTGGAGATTGACTGGCAGGGCGCGATGCAGATCCGGCGGCTGTTTGACGGCGCGGTGCTGATCTTCGTGCTGCCGCCCAGCTGGGACGAGCTGCGCGCGCGGCTGACACGGCGCGGCGAAGACACGGCGGACACCATCGCGCTGCGGCTGGAGAACGCCTGTACCGAATTCAAGCAGGTCCGGCACTTTGACTACGTTATAATCAACAACTCGTTCGAGCGCGCGCTATTTGACCTCAAGGCCATCGTGCATGCCCAGCGCCTGCGCTACGACCAGCAAAAAAGGCGGTACGCCGACATGTTTGGCGGGCTGGGAATCGACTGACCGGTTGCAGCCGGCCGCCTCTTGCTCTTGAACTGCCCCAGGAATTCCATGGCCCGAATCACCGTTGAAGACAGCCTCGAAAAAATCCCCAACCGCTTCCAGCTGACGCTGGCGGCCACGTACCGGGCGCGCATGCTCCGGCAGGGCCACGCGCCGCGCATCGAAAGCGAGAACCGTTCCTGCGTGACGGCACTGCGCGAGATCGCCGCCGGCGAGATCGGGCTGGAAATGCTCCAGCAAGTCCCGGATTGAAGCGCCAACGCGCTGCCTGCAAGGCGCCCTGCAGGGCGCTTTTTTAATGGCTCTTGGGGGAGGTTGAGCGTTGAGCGTTGAGCGTTGAGCGTTGAGCGTTGAGCGTTGAGCGTTGAGCGTTGAGCGTTGAGCGTTGAGCGTTGAGCGTTGAGCGT
>Ga0265293_10014071_pt1 | contig 10229 bp, 6 predicted proteins | sample Munlanlewell138R_FD_192505 | JGI IMG/M metagenome (GOLD analysis project Ga0265293, IMG submission 192505) | Leachate microbial communities from a municipal landfill in Southern Ontario, Canada - Leachate well 138R | ecosystem: Engineered > Solid waste > Landfill > Unclassified | place: Canada...
AGTTCACGCCGCGCCAGATGCTGCCGTTGAGCCTGACCTATGATCACCGCTTGATCAACGGTGCTGATGCTGGCAGGTTTCTCACAGATATAGTGGCGCTACTGGGTGATATTCGCCGAGTGCTGCTCTAAGTACCAGATTCAAGCAATAGACAAAAGAAAAGGGGCTGCCAGTTATGGCAGCCCCTTTTCTTTTCAGCCTTGCTATTCAAAACTTCGGGGGCAGTATACCTATTTCTCTTCTCTACAGCCAAGCTAAAAAGTGTGTAATAGGTATACTACCCAATGATTCCCGGCGTCACTATTCTGACACGAGGGGTGCCGAGGGAAACGGTCGAACACTCACTCCGGCAAGCGATAGCGCTGCTCGCGATAGAGCCAAGATGGCAGCAACGAGTGGGCGAGTGCCTCCTGAACATCCGCCGGACCGGCTTCCTCCGCCATCTCCAGTCGGCGGGCGTCGAAGTCGTAGTGGCCGGCCAGGGCGGGTTTGCCCGGCCGCAGGATGGTGACCCGGTCGTCCTTCATCAGCGCGAAATGATCCTCGAACTGCATCAGCGCCCGGCCGGGTGACTGCTGCTGTTCCGGGAGGCTCATGTCCCGGCCGATCATCGGATGGGATGAATCGATGCCCATCAGTGACAGCAGCGTCGGGGCCAGGTCGATCTGGCTGGCGATACTGTCGATGCGTTTCGGCTCCAGGTCCGCACCGAGAATCAGCCCCGGAATGTGGAAGCGCTCAATCGGCACAAGGCTGTCGCCGTAGACGCGGATATCGTGATCGGCCACCACCATGAACAATGTATCCCGCCAGTAATCGCTGTTCCTGGCGTTATCGAAGAACTGGCCCAGAGCGAAATCTGCATACTTGACCGCGTTGTTGACGGTCTGCTTTTGCGGATCGTGAAGCTCGATGCGCCCGTCGGGAAATTCAAAGGGAGAATGATTGCTGGAGCTGAAGGCGAAAACGAGAAAGGGCTGGTCCTTACCGTGCAGTTCCAGTATCCGCTGATGGGTTTTGTTCAACAGGTCTTCGTCGGATACTCCCCAACTGCCCTTGAAAACAGGATTGGTGTAGTCACGCTGATCGATTATGGACTGGAATCCGTTGCCGAGAAAAAAGCTGGCCATATTGTCGAAATGGGCTTCGCCGCCATAGATGAACTCGGTGAAGTAACCTTTCCGACCGAGCAGGCCGGCGATGGTGAAGAAGTGTTCCTGGGACAGGGACAATTTGACCACACTGCGCGCCGGTGTTGGCGGATAGCCGCTGATGACTGCTTCGATACCGCGCACGGAACGGGTGCCGGTGGCGTAGAGCTGCTCGAACCACCAGCCTTCATGCTTGAGCCTTTCCAGCTCCGTTGTCACCGGTATGCCCCCCAGGGATTCCACGAACGTCGCCCCCAGGCTTTCTTCCAGCACGATCACCAGATTCAGTGGCTTGGCGCGCTTTCGGGTGGCCTGCTGCCCATGCAGCGTCGGCAGCGGCGCGTCGCCGTCGGGCCTCAGCCACGGGTAGTGTGCATGTAACTCCGCCATGATCTCGGCACTGCTCAGGCTGCCATAGATTTCCGATGAATTCTCCTCGTGTTTCAGGTTGTAGACCGCGAAGGCGACGGACCAGGCCGAGTTGATGATCAGGCTGTTGACGAGGCTGTCGGAAGTGAGGGCGAACAACGCCGGGTTGGCCGGGCGATGGCCGAGGGAGGAGCGGATCATCAGCACCAGCACCGGCACCAGTATCAACCAGGTCAGCAACAGCTTCCAGAGCGGCCAGTCCGCCCGGCAATCCGTGAGATGGCGTCGCAGCAGCCAGGTCACCGCCCAGCATGCGAGGACGGTGAAGGCAAGGCCCAGCAGGAGTGGCAACCTGAACCCTTCCCACAGCATGGCAAAGACTTCTTTGGGGTAGGCCAAATATTCGACGAACAGGCGATTGGGCCTGACATCGTATTGCTGGATGAAGGTAGGCGTGGAGAGCTCCATGAAGACCAGCAGGGTGATGGCGAACACGCCCCAGACCAGAACCAGTCCGCGCCACAGTTTCCAGCCCGGATGATTGGCGAGAAACGGCATCGCCAGAGCCAGCGGCACCAGCAACAGGCCCATGATGATCAGATCTGCCCGCATGCCCTGGAGAAATAGTACCGGCAACTCGATCACTGCCGAAACACGCTCGTACTGCCAGATGACCAGCCCCAGTCGCGAAGCCGACAGTGTGGCCAGGCCCACCAGTAAAACCCACAGCATTGAGCGGTAGGGCCCGAGGGTCTTGATAACGGATCGAATCGGCATGGCTTAGTTGTCTCTGCTGTTTGTCGCTGTGGGAAGTGGCAGGGTTGCGTCTGTCGATGAAACGGAGGCTTTTGTTCCGGCGATATCGGCGCTTTTACTCTCTCTGACGCCGGCGCTGTCGGACAGAAGGGCGGCGCTGGCAACCTGGATGTAGGCGTTCAACTGCTTCAATCGGTGCTCGTCGGAGGCATCCGCCTCGATCCGGTAGGCGTGGGCGTCGGCGCCGAGGTGGTAGCGATAAACGCGCGGTTCCAGGTTTTTTGGCTGTACGGTATGCGATCCCCGTACAGCATGGCAACGGTCTGGTCGCCGCCGGAGGGCTTGATGATGCCGAACCCCGGGTCGGAAGTGTCGAGGCTCAGCAGGTCGCGGCCCCAGCACTGGTGACGCACCGGGTCGCCCAGGCGTCCCATGATGGTCGGCACGATATCGACCTGGGTGCCGACGGTGTCGCTGACGGGGCCGAACGCATCGCGGATACCCGGCGCGATCAGCAGCAAAGGAACATGGAAACGCAGCAAGTCCATATCTGTCAGTTGCTTGTCGGTGCCGAATCCGTGGTCTCCCACCACCACGAATAAAGTTTCGTCGAAGTAGGGCGAGTGCCGCGCCTGTGCAAAGAACTGGCCAAGTGCCCAGTCTGCGTAGCGCATGGCGGTGAGGTGCTGGTTGAGGGAGCCATGGTCGCTCACTGGCACCACCGGGAGTACCTTGGGCAGGGCATAGGGCGTGTGATTCGACAGGGTTTGCAGCAATGCGTAAAACGGCCTTGCGGATTCCAACGCACTGAGTTCCTGCGCCGCTCGTCCGAACATGTCCTGGTCGGAGACACCCCAGGTGGGATCGGACACCACAGGGTCGACATAATCGTGGCGACCGATAAAGCGGCTCATCCCCTGGTTGCTGAAAAAACCCCGCTGGTTGTCCCAGGCGAAATCGCCGTTGTAGACATACAGGTTGTCGTAGCCTCGGTCACTGAGTAGTTGAGGCAGGCCGGAAAAACTCTGGGCGCCCTCCGACATCTGCATCAGATATTCGAAGCCTGGCAGGTTGGGAAAACAGGCCATGGTGGCGAACATGCCCTGGTGGGTGTGGGTGCCGTTGGCGAAAAAGCGGCGAAAAAGCAGCCCTTCCTTGGCCAATGCATCAAAATAGGGCGTGATGTTGGCCGCACTGCCCAGCGCGCCGACATAGTGTCCGGCAAAGCTCTCCATGAGAATGATCACCACATTCCTGATGGGCAGGCGAGTGGCGGGTGCTGGTGAATAATCGCGACGAACCGCCGCCGGGTCGTCGGTTGCCAGCCGGTCGCCGTCGATCAACAACAGATCCTGTGTTGCGGCCAAGGCTTCGTCATCCGGCATGGTGGGTTTCCAGACATTGGCGCGGGCATTGGAGAACTGACTTTTGGCCGCTGCGTAGAGGGTCAGGAAATTGTTGAGGCCGAGATGGTTGGCGAACATGGATTCGGTGGTGTATGCGTCGCCCCATCGCAGGGGCGGCCCCTGACGCAACGTACCGCGCCCGGCGATGGTCGATAGCGCAACGCAGAGCAGTAGTACCAGAACGCGCGTGGCCAAGGAGTGTGTGCTGGTGAAACGTGTGGCCAGGGTGTGTGTATCCGAGGCGTTTTTCTGGGGGAGTTCTGTGCATTCTGGCTGCGCAGGCCAGCGGGTGCGCTGGTCCAACCGTCGGAAGAGCCACAGCCACAACGCGCTGAGCAGGGCCCAGGCCAGCAGCAGGCGCAACACGGGGAAGCCGTGCCACAACATGCTGAGGACGGTGATGGGGTCCTCGCGCAGGTACTGGAACACCAGGCCGTTGAGCCGCTGGTGAAACTCCCGATAGAAATCCAGTTCCACCAGGCCGGCGAAGATCGCCAGACTGGTGCACAAACCCAGCCACAGACACTGCGCCCGCCGCGCCGCCATGGCGCGGACACTGAGCAGCGTCAGCATCAGTGGCGCACAAATCAACACGGCCATTCGCAGGTCGAAGCGCAGGCCGTTGATGAACGACTCGATGAAATACACAGGGGGAGTGGCGTCGATCAGCTTGTGGTTATAGGTCAGCAGGGCCAGGCGCAGGACGAAGAACAGCACCAGCAGGCTGGCGATGCTGGCGAGCACGAAGGCCACTTGCCCGGCGATGCTAGGAGAGTTCAGGTGGGCAGACATCCGTCCGGGTTGATGGGGCAAGGAGGAATTGCGCTCCATAGACGAGTCGCTCATAGCAGTATCACGGCCCACACCAATCCCCCGGTGGCAAGCGTCAGCAACTGCGCGGCACTGCCCATGTCCTTGGCCTGCGCCGACAGCGGATGCACATCCAGGGAGATACGGTCGATGGTGGCTTCGATGGCGGAGTTCAGCAGTTCGACGACCAGGGTCAGCATGGTCACCAGGATGAGCAACGCTCGCTCCGCCGAATTGACATCGAGCAGGAAGGCGAGAGGAATCAGCGCAAGGTTGAGCAGTACCAGTTGGCGGAATGCCGCCTCGCCGCGAAATGCGGCCATCAGCCCGTCACGGGAATAGCCGGCGGCGTGTGCAATACGGTCGAGGCCTGTGCGCCCTTTGAATGTTTTTGCTGTGGATGAAGGTTCGAAAAGATTGGGATTCACAGGGCAGCTCTCCTCGACGCGTCAGCCGAGGCGCTGGTGGCGCAGGGGTATCCATGTGGCGGTGGTAACGGAAATTGCCGCAGGGTGTGTTTGGACAGGATGGGTGCAGTGAGGATGGCTTTGGTTTGGATGGGCGATGGCATGACGACTGTCCGCAGGGAAGATGCCGGGACTTTAGACGTCGGTACCTCAATATCTTGTCAAGGGAATGTGAAGAAAGTGTCAAACGGGTATTTGGCGCTTTGACGTTGGCTCCATCGAGTCACCGGTTTTCGCGATATCCGCCGCGTTCTTGCGCGGCGCCCTGTAGTACCGGTATCCGCACCAGGAATTGGGTGCCCTTGGTGTCTGTCCGGGGTATATCCAGCGTCCAGTTCAGGCGTTCACAGATCAGCTGGACGATCAGCAAGCCAAAACTGGATTCCTGCAGCGCCGTGGATTGGCGGGGAAGTGGCCCGGAGAGGCGCTCGATGATGGTGGTGGGCAGGCCGTGGCCGAAGTCACGAATCTGCAATCCCTGGTCGCTCACTTCCACTTGAATGGCCGCCTCGGTATGCCGGAGGGCGTTTTGCAGCAGATTGCGCACCAGCATCCTGACCATGGCGGGCTCTGTCAGGACGGTCAGGTCGGGGGCCTGGTCAATCATCGTAATCCGCATGGCGGATCCTGGCTGGCTATGTTCGATGTCGGCGATGGTGTCGCGGATACTCTGGTTGATGTTGATGACCTGAAAACTCTCGTCACTCATCTGGCCGCGAGCAAGCTCCAAAAGGGCGCTGATATCATCCTTCATGGTCTGCGTGGCACGGCGGATGCGGGTGAGGGTGCGTTGATCCGCCGGTGTCAGGCTGCCGCGCTGTTCGAGCACATCCAGCGCGCCGGAGATGATGGTCACTGGGGTGCGCAGCTCATGGCTGGCCAGTTTGACGAAGGATTTTTCGCGTTCGACGAACGACTCCATAGCCTCCAGAAAGTTGTTGAAGGCAGTGGCGATCTCTTCAAATTCGCTGTCCCTGTAGTTGCTGGACAAGCGATTTGTGGATATGCCCTGTTCATTGGCGTGAATTTCGCGGGTCAGTTTTTTCAGGGGACGTACCAAGTGGCGGCTACTGATCCGTGCAACGATCAGAGTGAACAGGCTCATCGCCAGTGCGATCGCCAGCAGGACGATCTGCACAACGGACTCGCGGCTCTCGAGCGTCGAAATATCCTGGGCAAGGAACAGGCGGCCGGGTGGGTTGTCAGTGCCCTCGATCAGAATCAGATAGGTCGCACCGTCCACGGTGATTTCGTCGGTAAAGGGCGTCGGGCGGTTCTGAAGATAGAGCGGCAGCAGCGTTTGGGAGGTGCCGTCTGGCAGAAAGGCCACTTCCAGTCTGGCAGTTTCCCAGTGGCGGTATTGGCCATCCGCGATTCTGTCTTTGAAGTAGTCCCGCTCGCTGGCTAGATCATGGCTCAGTATGCGGTCTTCGATGTCATCGAACAGAATTTCCACAGTCACCATGGACAGCACGATGGTGGCCAGGCTGACCAGGAAAATCGTACGGTAGAGGCGCGTGGCCAGGGAACCGCTCATCGGGCAGCCGTGGTTGCGCGTAGAGAGGTGCCAGCTGTGAGGGAGGCGGTGGTGATGTCAGTGTGCATGCTGGATTCAGTCTCGCTGCCTGCTGTAGTGGAGAGCTGCCGATGGCGTTCGCTACCCCTTGTCATTGTGATTGTCACGTGTCCGCTGTGAGTGCCGTCTGTGCTGGATGCCGGAAGACAGGGAGAGATTCTGGCGTATTTCCGGGAATGACGCCAGACGGTTGTCTTGTGCGCGGCTGTGGTTTGCTTCGGAGAGCTCAATCCTTGCTGGGAATATTCAGGAACAATGAACTTTCTCCTATGGCACTGATAATGGCGTGTCGGTTGCGCTTGAGTCGTTCTGCCTGCTCAACACTGTCCAGCGGTTGATCGTCTGGGCCAGTGGGTTTCCAGCTTAGCTTTCCCCGGTTGAGGTAGGGGATGCGGAACTTGAGATCATGGGTGACGACCCCGATACTGTGCCAATCACTGAGGGTGATATGGGAGCGGGGTTTGGGATCGAACAGATGTTGGCCAAGGCTGTAGTGCCGTGTCGGTCCCTGGGCGCCGAGCACCTGCAACAGGGTGGTGGCGATATCCATGTGGCTGGTGACGCGATCGATGGTTTGCGGGGCTTGTCCCGGCATCCAGACGACCAGCGGCACTCGGGTCTGCTCGTCCACGAAGTGGGAGTTGTGGCCCCAGGAGCCTTGTTCGAGGAATTCCTCTCCGTGGTCCCCTGTTACGATGAGAATAGTCCTGTGGAGCGTTCCCTGGCGTTCCAGCTGATCGACGATGCGGCCTACCTGCACATCGACCCAATGGGCGGCGTTGGAATAACGGTTCTTGATTAGGTGAATCTGAGGGCGCAGGGTATCCTTGGCTATCCGGGCGTAATTGATGTCCTTCGCATAGGGCTGCAACAGGGTCTTGTTCTCGGGGAAGGAGTAACGAGCGTGGGTGGATTCGAGAAAGTAGAAGGCCAGAAAAGGCCGATCCAGGTCGCGGTTTTCCAGAGATTCCAGCAGCGCCGTGGTGTTGTTTTCGTCTCGTTGCCATGGAGGCAGAGTGCCATCCGCTTCCTGTAACTGGTGTCCGGGCACACTGGCGAAAAGGGTCTTGTCGAATTCGGGATAGGAAAAGCGCGCGCTGGTGCGCAGATCAAACTGGTAGTTCAGCGTGAGGATACGGTCCATCAGCAGCGGGCCACGGCGTGCATTCAGAAAGCTTGACCAGTAGGAGCCATAAAGTCCGTAGGACATGCCGAACAGGCTTTCGCGGGTGCCATTGCCGGAAGAATAATGACGGGTGAAATGCTGACTCCGCTTCGCCAGTGCCCAACTGTTGGGCATGATGTCGGGGCGCAGCTGATCCCAGCGCAGGGATTCCGCGACGAGCCAGATGATGTCGGGGGGATCGTCCAGTACGGTGAAAGCTATCCGCTCGAGGGGGTAAGCGAGCCGTGCGCTGTCCGCCGACAAGGCGAGGGAATCGTGCGGGGCAGCCTCGATGCCTATATGGGCGGCGAATGTGCGGAAACTGACCCGCTTGAAAAACGGGTAGACCCTGGCGGTGTCGAGAATTGTCCCATCCTTGTGCAGATCGGCGACGCCGTAGAGAAAAGCCTGGGTGACCAGCGCCAGCAGCCACAGTCCTGTCGTCGCTGCGATCCAGGGCCGTGGTATACAGAATGATCCGGTGATCTTCATGCTCAACAAAAGTGCCAGCACTTGGATAGCGACGATGCGAGCTATGAGAAAAGCAGCCGAGATATAGGTGTCGCTGCTGGAACCCAGGGATTCCACGCCACCGGGTGTGAGCAACAGGTTGAGCACGAAGCCGTTGAAATGAAAATTGTAGAGTTGGTAGATCATGCCATCGATCTGTATGAACAGCAGGCACAGGATAGTGGTGATAACCGCCGTGAACATCGCCAGACGGGGCGTGCGTGACGAAAGCCAGAGGGTTGATGTGGTCAGGGAGAGCGCCGGGCTCAGGTAAATCAGGCCATAGACCAGCCAGGCGCATAGGTGGAACAGGGTTGATCGGATCGGGGTGGAATCTGCGATCCCTATTGCCAGCAGGTCGGCGGTAAGGGTGAGCATGTGCAGCCAGGACAGCAGTGCAAAGGGAGCCAGCCAGGATGCGAGTTTTGTCTTCATACGGGGGCCTTGGGAGTGTGGGCCTGGTATGACCAGGTCTGTGGCGCGGTTTCCTGTCCATGCGATGTCGGGCTTGGTGGAACGGAGGCGATGGGCAAATTGCTCACCCCCGGTTTTGCGCCGTTACTCTGAAGCTCGACGTGTCAAATTCTCGTCAAGGCCATGTGAAAAAAGTGTCGTGATGCGGGTCGTGGCGACGCAGACCTCACCTTATCCAGGGGAGATGGGGTGGATTGCCTTTCTCTGGAGGGCTTGAGATGAAACTCGCGGAATGGGATTGAACCCCGTCAATAATCCTTTGGACTCTTTGCCACACAGTAGCCAACGCCGTGGACCGTATGCAGCAGTGGCCGATCGAAGGGCTTGTCGAGCGCCTGCCGCAATTGGTAGATATGGCTGCGCAGGCTGTCGCTGTCAGGTGGATCTTCGCCCCAGATAGCCTGTTCGAGGGTTTCGCGGCGTACCACCGCTGGGCTTTTTTGCATCAGCACGGCGAGTAACTTGAGGGCGATTGGGTTGAGTTTCAGCGGCTTGCCATTGCGGCTGACCCGCAGGGTGTCGAGGTCGTAAACGAGGTCGTCGACCTGCAACTGGTGTACGAGGCCACCCCTGGTGCGACGCAAGATGGCTTCGATGCGTGCGACCAGCTCGGGCAGGGCGAATGGTTTGATCAGGTAGTCGTCGGCGCCGGTCTTCAGACCTTGCAGGCGATCATCCAGCGTGTCCCGGGCTGTGAGCATGATGATCGGCGTGGCAAGCCGCGCGTCTTCACGGAGACGCTGACACAATTGATAGCCGTCGATACCTGGCAGCATGAGGTCCAGTACAATCAGGTCGTAGTGGCCGCTGACGGCCAGGTGCAGGCCGCTCAGGCCATCCCGTGCGCAGTCGGCTATGAAGCCCTTGAGTTGCAGGTAATCCAGCACATTGGCGAGGATGTCCGGGTTGTCTTCGATGACCAGAATTTTCATGGGGCTTTCAGAGCGGGGGAGGGTGAGTGGCGTTTCGACTGCGGATTTACCGGGTAGTTCATGGTTTCCCTCGCGGCTGCTGGCATGTTGCGCCTGGAGTCTATTGCCGTGCGGCGGATCAGTGGTCAAAACGCAGTTCGCGGAACAAAGGCTAGTTGTTGATGAAGGGCACACTTTCCGCATATGGCAGGCCATGCAGGCATTCCTGACATTTTCAAACTGTTTTTGTGCGGCGCTGGCATCATTCTTTGCCAGTGTTTCCATCATGTCCGGCCATGCCGTGTCGAGAAACACCGCCTCGGCATTGGCTGTGCGTTCGGGCCTTTTCATCAGGCTAGTAAGGCCGATGGTAGCCATGAAGGCTGTATCGAGCAACTGTATCGAGCAACTGTATCGGCTGTTCAGTGAGTGTCTCTACAGTGACACGCTGCGCACTGACAGTGAGGGGCGGCTGCGGGTCGATGAATTGGAGCTGCGGCCGGAGATCTAGGGCCTGTTCACACTAAATAACGTATCCACAATCAGTGCGAAATGAATAAAAAATTTGAATACGACATCCAGCTTATCGAATCGAGAGAAAATTCTGCGGAATCCCTTGAGTCTGCGGAACAGC
>Ga0265293_10014072_pt1 | contig 10228 bp, 4 predicted proteins | sample Munlanlewell138R_FD_192505 | JGI IMG/M metagenome (GOLD analysis project Ga0265293, IMG submission 192505) | Leachate microbial communities from a municipal landfill in Southern Ontario, Canada - Leachate well 138R | ecosystem: Engineered > Solid waste > Landfill > Unclassified | place: Canada...
AGCTTACTCTTAACTCACGAATTTTCTACGCTGGTGACGGGCTAATTACACGATTTGCAAGTCCTGTTCCAACACAAAACTTTACTGAGTGCTTCAAGCTAACAGGGCCTTTTACTGGAGTGCAGGGCACTGCACCAGCAATGTGGGATTACACTTTTAATGGCACTCCAACGTCAACAGATTGCTTTGAGGGGCATTCTGCTGAGTCAGTAACAAACTACTATGACATTCCGAAAGTTTGGGGAGGGCCGGAAGCTGTTACGGAGACTACTTCCTTAGATGGTCTGCTTCAAAAGTCTTTTACCGCCACAACATCTTTAGATGGCTTACTGCAAGACACTGTTTCTACTACAACTTCTTTAGATGCGTATCTGCCCGACACGGCTACTAGTACTGTGTCTTTAGATGGTATGCTTCAGGAGTCTTCGTCTGCTACAACTTCCTTGGATAGTCTACTCGAAGATATAGTCTCTGTAACCGCTTCTTTGGATAGCTTACTCGAGGACACAGTATCCGCAACTGCTTCTTTAGACAGCTTACTCCAAAGTTCTGGCTCTACGTCTACAAGTCTAGATGGCCAATTAGTGGGCTCCGTGTCAGCTACAGCGTCTATTGATGGTATTCTACAGAAATCTTTATCAGCTTCTACCTCTTTGGACAGTTTGCTTGAGGACGCGGTCTCTGCAACCGCTTCTTTAGACAGCTTACTGCGAGATACTAACAGCGCTATTACTGGACTCGACGGCCAACTGCAGTCTTCCTCTAGCGCCTCTATATCTATTGACGGTATGCTTTCTAGCTCCAATCAAGCTACTACAGGCCTAGATGCAGTGCTCAGTGACAGCGCTACAGTTGTTATACTAAGCTTAGACAGCTTGCTGCAAGATACTAATTCTGCTACAACTTCTTTGGACAGTACGCTTGCTAGTATAAGCTCTGCGAGTGCTAGTCTTGACGCTGCTTTACAAGACACCAATACAGCTGCAGTAAGCTTAGACGCGGCATTACTTGAGTCTGTAACAGCTACTGTTGGTCTTGACGCGGTAGTAATCGCGGCGATCATGTCAGAGACTGTAAGTCTAGATGCACTTCTTGAAGGAACTGAAACTTCCACTGCATCCTTAGATGCTATCTTGAAAATGTACTATATCGAGTCAGTAGAGACTGAAATAGATCTTGAGAGCGAAACAATTGCTGGCATCATATACCAGCAGTCTATCGCCGAGTCTTTCTACCTTTGGACAACATCTCAGCCTTCTTGGAGTATATCAGTCACCAGTACTACTGACTTAGCCTCTACCTTAACCTTTGATCTAGGCATCGACGTCTATAGCTACGTTACTTTTACAGAGACTTTGTCCAGTAAGTGGACTGGACAATTATCAATCTTAGAAGCCATAGCTTTAACAAGTACTGCTGAAGATGTAAGATACCTTCTTGAGGCTATAACCTCTACCTACGACTTGTCTGGTGCTCAAGTAGTTACCTTTGAGTTAGCTCTCACAGAGTGGCTTGACATAAAGAGCGCTGCGTCCAATAGTTCTAAGATGTTCTTTGAGTTGCTCTCTACCGCGGGCCTTAGCTGCTCTACTGTAGGTATCTGGCTCGAGGAGATTACATCCGCGCTTAATATTTCTTCACTCACGCAATACGACATAGTTGAGGCCCTGGAAAGCGCTACTGATCTTAGTGATACTACACTTATATACTTGGCGGCAGCTCTCTCTGATTCAATAGACCTTTCAAGTGAGTCTCGAGTAGCTCTTGCTTTGTCGGTGCTCTCTGAGATAGGATTTACTTCCTTAGCATCTTTTATCAGTGCTCCCCAAGAGTCTATTCTGAGTGAGCTCGAGATAGCTGATACTCTGGAAGATAACGGTATCTTTAACCACTCACTGGCCTCGAGTGTGTTCTTAACAGAGGAAGCCCAAGCAGCCCTTTCTCTTCTGGTCACTTCAGTCTTGGCTTTAACTTCAACAGCAGCACTTAAGAAGTGGCTTACTGAGCAGGTAACAAGTGCAGCGATACTCGCGAGTAACACCTCAGCATTACAGTCAATGTATCCTAGCCTCGAAAGTTCTTTAACAATAACTGAGACTCTTTTAGGCAACGGCGCATTTTATGAGACTGTTCAGTCTGCACTTCAACTGTCAGTAAGCATTGAGTTAGATGGCGATGTATATGAGTGCTGGGTACTAAACTCTCCCAAGTTCCTGCCCTCTATCTACACTGACTATGACTTTAATTCCTACTGCACCTATGAGAATAGAGCTTTTGCAGCGAATGCGACCGGAGTATACGAGCTAGCAGGTGATGCAGATGATGTGCAGGCAAGCGTAGTTCTTAGCGAGACAGACTTTGAGGTTTCCGGTCATAAGCGTTTTAGAAAAGCTTACTTAGGAATCTCTGGTACTTCTCCAGTACTTATTATGGAGACAGATGGTCAGCGTAAAGTGTACTCAATCGCGAGTGACGGGAAAGTAAATGCGTCAAGAGAACTTTTGGGCAAGTACTGGAAATTGTCAGTCGTTGACTTTGACACCATAGAATATATAAGTCTAATTCCTGTTGTCCTTTCAAGAGGTAAATAATGACTCAAGCCCATAAACAGTGGATTAAAAATAAAACCCCGCTACTCAGAGAGTATACTCTGAAGAAAAGAGCGTTACTCACTAAGGCTGCAGGTAATAACTACTCCAAGCTTCCTGGCTGGGTCTATGGTTCTTATAATGACTTAGAACTTGAAGTAAAGCTGGGCCTGTCAGAACTTAACTTTAAAATTCTTTCTGAGATGGTTGAGCAGGATCTTAAACGCTCTGGCCTTGACTACGACATAGCGTATAAGAATGCAGTTATAACATGGGAGGCAACAAAAGCTGAACTCTTAGCAGCTTGGGAACAAGAGCTTGCTGATCTTAAACTTAGCAATGACAATAGCGACAACGAGTTAAAGTTACTGGCCATAGAGACGGCCAAGCGAGGTATAGCTCTTCTTGAAGCTAAGACTGCTCTCGACCTAGAAGCTGAAGGTATTAGAAAGCAAATCGCAGAACTTGATGGACAAACAGGCTCTTATGAAATTCAATTAGCACAAGCGAGACTTGTAACAGCCCAGAGAAAGCTCGAGGTCATTCCTATTATTCAGCAGCTGATAGTACTCGAGCAGCAGGCCTTGGCAAAAGAGTGGCTAATAGTAAGTAAGAACCAAGAGATCATTGACAAGCAAAATGATATACTCGTCGTCTCGCAGCTCATAGTCGACAAGACCTACGACCTACTTCCGAAGCAGTATGCTATTCTGGCTAAGGACGAAATCATTATCGGTAAGGAGCAAGAGCTCATTACGAAGAATGAAGAGATACTTGCCAAGGAAGAAGAGATCGTCGATAAGCATACTGAGGTAGCGAATAAATCTTTAGAAGTAGTCGCTAAAGACCTAGAAGTAGTTACTAAGAAAGAAGAGTTATTGACCAAAGAGTACGAAGTGATAACTAAAGAAGAAGAAGTTATTGCAAAGTCTTTAGAGATACTTCTACTCCTTGAACAAATAGCAAATACCAAGAATGCTATAGCTGACCAACAGGACACTATAATAGCTAAGGCCTACACTGTTATGGTCGCTGAGCAAGCACTTATTGACGCGGAGTATTTAGTACTTGATGCGCGTGAATCACGCGCTTCCGCTGAGGCTGACGTAGTAACCGCTGAAGAAGACTATGTTAGTGACAGGATAGCCAAGATAACGCCGGCTCTTGAGGCTCTGCTTACTGCACTCGAAGGCTATATAACTGAGATACAAGCTCAGACCGTTATCTACGCCGATATAGTCTCAACTAAGCAGCAGATAACTGACCTTCAGTTACTCGAGGCAACAAAGGCCGACGAGATACTAACGACACAATATTCTCTTCTGGCCAAAATAACTGAGATCGCTAATGAGACTAAGAATCTGGCATTGTATAAGCAGGCTCAACTAGCACCGAATATTAGTAACCTTGTCGTAAAGCTTCAAGAGTATAGCGCAGAGCTTGTGACTCAGACAGCTTTAGAAAAATCTATAATTGATGCCAAGGTTGAGCTAATTTCACTGGCTCCTGAAGAGTCTGCGATTAAGCTAGATATAGCAGAGGAAGAGGTTCTTACAGCCGCAGCACGACAAGAAGTAGCAGCTGAGCGTGATACTAAAGAGATGGATGCTATATCTTTCAGAGTCGACTCCATGACTAAGAAGGCTGGACATGACTTAGAGTTAGTAACTCAGGAGCTGGCTGATATTAGTACCATAGCAGCTGAGCGGTCACTTATCGACTCTTTAAAGCAGCAGCTCATATACGACACTGCGCTTATTACATTTGCAGAGCAGCTTGAGCACATTCAAGCTATAGAGGGACTCGCAGCACAGATAATAGCAAACTTAGGGTCTAAAGAAGTTCAATGGATTGCTGAGAAGACCGCGGCCAATATAGCACCTAAGATAACAGCAACGCTTAGACATCTACTGGGATCTTAATAATGAAATATTATTATGCGGGTATGAGAGAGTCAATTATTTGGAAGCCTTTTGCATATGGTCTAAAGCATGACACAGACCAGCAAATAGAGCGAGCTATTATATTTGGTTTATACAGTAACGCTTATCTCAATGGTATTTCTTATCTTCAATATAAAGAGGACTTCGAGCTTGCGCTGATGCTTGACGACTATAACATGAAGATAAGCACCCTGACCGCAGAAGAGCAAAGACTGTTGATCGACTTAACAGCTCGTAGGTACTTGTCTGACGTAGATCAGCAGATTCATGCTGCTGGTCTACTTGTTGGCTACGCTAAGCTAAATGCTGAGGACGCTGAGTGGGACGCAAAGTTCGCTGCTTTAGCTGCCGATGAGAAAGCTATAGAAACTCTTCTGGCCAAATACGTCGCCGCTCAAGCTACTCTGGAAGCTCGCATACAAACTCTTCAGGCCCAGATTATGCTCGAGGGAATTGAAGCACAGCTTGCGGATATAAACATCGCAGAACGTGAGCTGCAAGTAGCTAGAGCAGAAACTGCATTGACAGAGAAAGATGTTCAGCTCGCCAGCAAAGAGCTTGAGTTGTCTGAGCAAGACTTAAGACTCGCCAATGAAACTCTTTCTCTGGCCAAAAAGGATATAGAGTCTGCAGAACTTGACATAGCGGCTACACGTAAAGACTTAGATATCTCTGGTAAAGACCTCGATCTGTCTGAGAAAGAAATTCAGTTGACTCGTAAAGATAACGAGTTGATTGAAATGGACGTAAGTATCGCAGAAAAAGATGTAGCTATTGCTCGTGGCGACCTTGCCATTGATAGTGCCGATCTTGACTTAACTCGTATGGACCTAGAGATAGCTCGTAAAGATGCAGAGATACAAAAGCAAGATATAGCTAATATAGAAGCAAATACGGCTCTTAAGGAGGCTCAGGTCACGTCTAATGCTAAGACTTTAGAACTAGCCGAGCAAGATTTAAAGATAGCTAAGATAGAGCTTGCGGAAGCCGAAAAGAACTTACAGACTGTCGAGGTGAACAGCGATATACTTCGCCTGCAACTGAAGATAACTGAGACTGCTCTTAAGAAGCTTGAGACTGACCGTGACGTGGCATCCCTCAACATCGAGACTATTAACAGAGATGCAGAGGTCAATAAGACGGCCGCTTTGAGTGCAGACTTAGCAAGTGTAGAGGCCTCTCTGGCCAAAGAGGGTATCGAGTATAAAGAGATGGACTATAAGATAGCTAAGATCGCTACGGACATAGTAGAAGCAGAAGCACGCTTAGCGACTCTTGATACTGACTATATTCTGATTGATAAAGAAGTTGCGCATCTCAAGATCGAGAAAGAAGAGCTTGAAGCTAAGATCCAAAGAACTGATCTGCTAGAAGCAGAACTGACAATGCAAGAGACTAAAGTATCTGTTGCTGAGCAAGAGCTTGTGATTCTTGCAAAACATCTTGAGATTGAGGAAGCTAAGCGCGCTACAATAGAAGCCGAACTCAGCAGTCTGCAGTCATTGATAGCACAACTCCGTGTGGCATATGCCCTTGAGCTAAATGTTATGGATGCTCAGGCTGCAGCTAATTTGGACAAACAAGCTGCCAAGACTGCAGAGACACTTGATGACCTGCAGTATCAACTAACAACACTTGAGACACGTAAAACCATAGCTGAGTATGAGCGTGATAATAGAGAGCTTAAAGATACTCCAGTAATAACTCGTATGACTGAGGGCTACTACTCAAAGGTTAAGGTCGGAGAGAAAGAAGTATGGGCTGTCGAGAGACTGGCTAAAGCTCAGATTAACACTGAGTTGTCGCATTACATAGCGAAGGCCGAATAATGGATGACTTTCTAAAACAGTTTGAGCAGCTGATCAACTCTCACAAAGGCGCCAGTGGAACTGGTCCTTTACTTGGTAAACTTGCTTCTATGGATAAGGCTGAGGGTTACCGAGTACTAGAACCTGGTAATGTAACCTTTCGTCAAGGAAAGCAGACGCAGAAGGTTATAGCTCCTACGTCTTACAGTATTTGGTATCTTTATGACACTTGTGATTTAATCGCGAAGATAACTGATGACCCTGACTCTTACTTGGAAAATAATCTAAAGTTTCTACATAGCGCCGTGACTGACGAATCAGAAGGTCTAACAGGAATTAAGCCTTTACAGATTCCTACAGTAAGTACACTTTATATTCAGCCACCGAGTTGGCAGTTGACACCAGGTAGCTATCCTATTGCTAAGTTTGAGGAGCGTGGTCCCTGGTTCATCAATGAGATGGCGTATGAGATTTGGCAGCGTGGCGCAAGTATAAAGTACTCTTCAGCATTCTTGGTTGAGGGTTATGTAGGCTATTTTGCTATTCCCATTGCTCAGCTTGGTGCTATGGAGTCTATAGCTATAGTACGGGAAACTGATATTCATCCTGATGATACTCAGCAGCCAATAGAAGTAACTGAGCCTGAGCTCTTTCCGCCCAGAGAAGCACACTCATGCTATGGACGAGTTTTAATAACTGAAGGCTACCACATTAAGCAGGACGAATTTGACCATATTGAGTTACTCGCGCCTGACTTTCCTACGGGCGTTTATAAAGAGGATAGCATACTTCCGAAGTACTGGTTGAGGTTTCATATTCATGAGGATGAGACCTTTCCCATTCCGGGTGAGTTTATAGCAGTGCTCGTTAAGCCGCATCCTATTCCGCCGCATCCTTGGTGGTTTCAATATTCATCTCCTCTTATCTATTCTGGACAGTGGGTTGAAACTAACTTTTTAACCTCAGGTATAATAACAGAGATCATAGATGAAGATGACAGGGATGACGATGGAACTGGAGACTTGTATGTAGTCACAGTTCAAGGGTTTTCTGTAAAGCTTGAGTCGAGTGACTTCTTCGAATATGAAGTAGACGATCGCGTAGGAATTATTAAAAAGGCAAATGTAACTGATGAGGAAGTGACGGAAGCTTTTGCTTGGACCGAGTTAACGTTCTTGACCAAGGAAGACGAAGATAAAATTCTAGAAGACTATACAATTCTTCCAATAGAATTCTACCAATAAGGAGAGTAAATATGTCCAGAGATTTTGATGCTTTTACTAACCGCGTTAACTCTACGCTGCTTGACTTGATTAAGCAAAAGCGATCTGGTGGTATAGGCGGAGGTGACGGAGGCGCTCAGCAAGCATTCCAAGAGAAGGTGCAGCAACTTGCTATGCAGCAGCAAAAACAACTCGGTTATGACGCTATGGATGCACGCCATAATGCTTTGTATGACAAGATAGAGCAAGACACCGCACTTCAGAAAGTATTTCAGGGTGACATGATGCCTGAACAATACGCTATGAAGTACGGTGGCAGTGTTCCCGGAGAGACACGTAGCAGAGGGAAGACAGGAGATGTAACTCCTTATCAGGTACAGCAAGCACTCCAGACTGAGTATGAGAATCTGCCCCTCGGTAGTCCTGAAAGGGCCGCAGGGATGGGAGCTTATGCTGACTCTAGACGTGCTGCTTTGTCTAAAGCGATGGGTGAGAGCTCGGCTACTGATATTCCTTTGGAAGATAAGATTGCAGCTTTTCAGAAACGAAAAGCCGAGGAAGACGCGGTAGAGCTTATTAATTATGGTAAGAATCGTGTTGATGAGTATCGAGATTCTAAGGGTAACAAAGTCGATAAGTCCGCTCCTGGAGCTGTACGTCATGTAGCTTTAGCAGGCGCACATCGAGAGCTTCCTAGCACAGTACTTGCTGGTCTTAATAAAGGAGCTGACGTTCCTTTAACTGACGCTGCAAAAGAAGCAATAGCTAAAGCTAATGTAGAAAAAGCTAGCACTACTGCGCCGGTAGCTACACCAGCAGCCACTAAGCCTATGTCGTATCCACTTGGAATTATGGGCACTGACGCTATGTTTGATCCGCCCAAAAGAGTCTCAAGGTACAGTATAAACGCTGACGGAACTACTGGACTACCTAGCTCTACTTCAGCCCCTATGGGACTTGATATTCCGTACTCAAAGCCTCCGGAAGCTAAAGCTGTTCTTCCTACGCGCGGCCCTTCAGCTGCACTTAGGCGTACTGCGGCACCCACAGTAGAACCTGAAAAACCCGCGGCTAAAACAGAACCTTGGCAACGCAAGTTGTATAAACCTCAGCCAGAAGTTAAGCGTAATAGAAAAGTTACTCAAGCATACGACGAACTGCAGCAGTTTATTGAAGATCAAAAACGTCTTTCTAGGAGATAATCTAGTATGCCTACGGACTATGATAAATACCGTAAAGAGATAGAAGCCATTGCTGGTACCAGACCTTCAGCTCCTGAACCTATCACACCGCCAGCTCCTGTAATACCTGCGCAGCCTGTGGCTAGGGTAGGACTCGAGCGTAATATACCCAAAGACGTAATGACCTCTCTGGTCAAAGGCGGTATAAGCACAGCCCAAGCTGCTGTCGGTTTGGTTGACTTGATTCCTGGCATTAAGCTAGGTAAGTCTCTAGACAACGCTGGGTTTAGCTTTGCAGACATGCAGCAAAGAATGAGTCAAGACTACTCTCCCGCACAGCAAGCAGCTCTTAAGCACTGGGAAGATGCTAAAGGTATTAGAGAGGCCACAGGTTCTTTGTTGACGCATCCTAGTGTCGCAATGCATGTCGCTATTGAGTCTCTACTTCCGTCTGTTGCAGGCGGCCTTATTGGTCGTGGTGTTATGACAGCTGCTCCTCATGTGCTAGGAAAAATGGCTCCAGCTATTACGCGAGGTATGGCTGCAGCTTTCGGTGAAGGCGCAGTTACTGCTGGAGCTCTTAACGAGGGTATACGAAGTGAAACTCCCGAGAAAGAAACCTCTCTTGGCCAGAAAGCAATGGCTATTGGGGGCGGCGCAATCACGTCTCTCATAAGTGGCGCTGGAGCGCGATTTGCGTCTAAGCGTGGCCTAGCTAACATTGATGAACTTGGTATGGCTCCTGAGACTGCTCTTAATAAGACTCTTGAGAAGATAGGAAGTAAGATAAAGAATCCGGGAGTTGTAAGGCGCATCATCGAAGGCGGCGGTACTGAGTTCTTTGAAGAGCTAACACAAGAAGGTCAAGAACAAGTATGGCAGAACGCTGCTCTTGATAAACCTCTTCTGGAAGACGTACCTAAGTCTATGTTACTTGGAGGTGCTGCTGGTGGTATAACCGGCGGTGTCTATAATATACGCCCGGACGAAGTTAAGACTCATGTCCCTACGCCGACCAAAGGTGATAGAGACGCTTTTATAGCCGCCGCAGTATCTCAGAACATGCCCGGTGATAGTATCAAGCTGTTGAAAGCGTCTCCGCAAGCGAGAGAACAGTGGGGCTTGTCAGAAGCTGACGTAGACTATATCGAGCAGCTGCAGCAGCATCCGACTATTCAACAGGCTTACGCTACAATTAATAGCGCGCCGACTGAGAGTGCTAAGCAGGGCATGCAGGCGTACTTGTTCAACTGGGTTAAGCAACAGCAAGCTGATCTCGGTGTTAAGAAGCCTGAAGCTGAGGTACAGCCGACAGAAACCGAAGAACTTAAATCTATTGGGCACAAGGCTAAACCTGCAGAGAAGCTATCAGTTAAAGCTCTTGAGAAACGTCTTGAGAAGCTTGAGAAGAAGCGAGAAGAGCTTACTGAACTTCAGAAGCTTGACCCTGAGAATACTGACGCTTTAGGCCAACTTAAGACCGAC
>Ga0265293_10014073_pt1 | contig 10228 bp, 7 predicted proteins | sample Munlanlewell138R_FD_192505 | JGI IMG/M metagenome (GOLD analysis project Ga0265293, IMG submission 192505) | Leachate microbial communities from a municipal landfill in Southern Ontario, Canada - Leachate well 138R | ecosystem: Engineered > Solid waste > Landfill > Unclassified | place: Canada...
TGGCAACGCCGTCAGTCATGGCAAGAATGAACTTGTTGTAGACGGCAATCGGAGAAGGCAGGAACAGCGGCCTTACCCATCCCATCGAGGTGACGAGGAACCACAGCGCGATCAGCACCAGTGCCGTGATGAGGCTGATATGGCCGCTGTAGCCCTCGCCCGGTGCGCCATAGACCTTGCCGGGTTGTGCGGATTTCGCCTTGGACAGCCGCTCAAGCATGGGCCAGCTCCGGGTTTCCTGATGCTCGCTCGTCGCCATAGATGATCCCCAGTATGGTTTCCCGCATTTCGATGAAGTCGGGGCTGGACTTGATTGCGCGCGCATCCCCGCTTTCGAGGAAACGGCGGTTGAAGTCGAGTTCGTAGGTGTGGGTGATGCGGCCCGGCCGCGGCGACATGACGATGAGCCGCGAGCCGAGGAACAGCGCTTCCTCGACACTGTGGGTGATGAAGAAGAACATCTTGTTGGTGTGCTGCCAGACCCTGAGCAACAGTTCCTGTATGGTCTCGCGCGTCAGCGCATCGAGAGCGGCCATCGGCTCGTCCATCAGGAGCATGGCCGGGTCGCAGGTCAGCGCCCGTGCAATGCCCACGCGCTGCTGCATGCCGCCGGAAAGCTGGTAGATCATGTGCCTGTGGAAGTCCTGCAGGCCGACCAGCGCCAGATTGCGCACGGCACGCTCGCGCCTCTGGTCCTTCGGCACGCCCTGAAGCTTGAGGCCGAATTCGGTGTTGTCGATGACGTTGAGCCAGGGCAGCAGCGCATGCTTCTGGAACACCACGCCGCGGTCGGCGCCCGGCCCGGTGACGCGTCGGCCGCCCAGCGTGATGTCGCCGGCGGTCGGCGCCATGAAGCCGGCCATCAGGTTGAGCAGCGTGGTCTTGCCGCAGCCGGAAGCGCCCAGCGCCACCACGAAGTCGCCGCTGTGGATCGTCAGGTTGACGCCCTTCAGCGCAATCACCGCTTCGTCCGAGTGGAGACCCGGATAGGTCAGGTTCACATTGCTTACGTTGAGCGTTTCCATGTCTTGCCTTCTCGCACCATGTCCTCAGGGCATGCGCCGGTGGCTACGGGACCGTGGCGGCCCCGTATGGGAACAGCCGGCGGCGTTAGAGCATCGGGCCGAAACGTGGAATCCGGATTTCGGATATTCCGATGCTCTGTCAATACTTCAGATCGTCCCTTGTGCGTCCGGATGGACGCACGGCGATCTCGCCGCCGGCCGGTCTTGCAGCCGCTATTTTGAAGCCGCCGTCGCGAAATCCGCGTTCACGAAGGGGGCGTAGTCCTCCAGCGCGTGGTCGATCTGCTTCTGCTCGACCAGGAATTTAGCACTTTCCGTGAAGGCGCGCACCGCGCCGCTTTCGGCGCCACCCCCAAGCCAGACATTGGAGGCCTGCTCCTCGGCGCTCGGGAAGACGAGGAGATCGAGGGCTTCGACCACATCTTCGGGCGAGCCGCCGATCATCCTGACGATGCCCTGCACTTCCGGAGAATCCGCCGTCCACTTGTCCTTGTTCCTGGCGTAGTCGGCATAGGCGTCAGCCAGAACTTTGGTGAAGGCGTTCATGAATTCGGCGTTTTCGGCCGCGAACTTGCGGTCCACGACAATGGCGTCGAATGTCGGCACGCTTTCCTTGCCGATCACCTCGGAGTCGGAGATGACCTTGCCGGTCTTGAGGATTTCGGAGAGAGCCGGCGGCCAGACATAGGCGGCATCGATGTCGCCGCGCTGCCAAGCGGCCACGATCTGGGGCGGCTTCATGTTGAGGATGTTGACCTCGCGCGGATCGATGTTCCACACTTTCTCCATGCCGACCAGCAGATGGAAGTGCGAGGTCGAAACGAACGGCACGCCTACTTTCTTGCCCTTCAGATCCTCTGGTTTTTCGATGCCGGAACCTTCGCGGGCCACCAGCGCTTCCGATTTGCCGATATTGTCGAGGATCCAGAAAAGCTGCATGTCGACGCCGCGCGTGGCGGCTGCCGCAGCACCTGTCGAGCCGATGACGCCGATCGGCACGTTGCCGGAAGCAAGCGCGGTGGAAATATCGCCGGCCGACGAGAACTGGCGCCAGTCGACCTTGTAGCCGGTGTCCTTCAGTGCTTCGTCGAAGCGTCCGTCGGCAATGGCCGCCACGAACGGGCCGACGATCTGCTGGTAGCCGACGACGATCGTCGTCTGGGCGAAGGCAGCCCCCGCATAGAGGACCGATGCTGCCATCGAGGCAGCGCATGCAATGCCTTTCAATACCTGAAACGGTTTCATCGATTATCTCCCATTGAAACAGCGGAATTCCGTTGGCCCGCCCGAGGCTGCGACTTCGATGTTCGCTTTCTTCAGCCGTTCTGACTCTAGGTGAGCCTCTGCGCTCACCTTATATCCAATTCAAAACTTCAATGAGTCCAATGGCCGTCACCCATGCCATCCCAGTCTGTGGAGGGTGTGCGCCTGCCGGCCGCGATGCCCTTGAAATCATGTGGCGCGTACTAAATCTTTGCCTTGTTATCGGGTGAGGGGCAGTTTTATCTCTGCCTCTGCAAGGGATGCTCTTGTAACGGCTGGGAAATACAGGAATTTTAACTTTTGGTCCGGAATGGTTATGTCTTGTATGTGGCCGGTTCCATCAGCCGGTGAAGTTCGCAGAAATGCCGGGAAAGCTGGGTCCGCTATGGGTAAACAACCATTGTCTCGACTGTCTCGACGCTTGTGCATGCCCTTGCTTGCTGGTGCTTTTGCTGCGTGTTGTTCCCTGAATGCGGTCAGGGCCGAAAATCTCGCGGTGACGGTGCAGACCGTCGGCTATGCGAGCTACAGCCAGCCTCTGGAAATTTCAGGCGACATTCATGCCCGCCTCAATGTAGATCTTTCATTCCGGGTCAGTGGCCAGATCGTGGAGCGCACCGCCGATGTCGGCACCCATGTGAAACCGGGCGATGTTCTGGCGAAGCTCGACGATGCCGAGCAGCAGACCAATCTGCGTGCCGCTCAGGCATCGCGCGATGCGGCGCAGGCTCTGCTGGTCGAGGCTGAGGCCACCTATCAGCGGCAGCGGCAGTTGCTGGATCAGGGCTTTACCACCAGAAGCCGTTTCGATCAGGTCGAGCAGCAATGGCTGACCGCGAAGAATACGCTGACCAGTGCCGAAAGCGCGCTGGAGAATGCCCGCGACGAGCTTTCCTATACCGAGTTGCGCGCGCCCTCGGCCGGTATCATCACGGCACGCAATGTCGAGGTGGGGCAGGTGGTGCAGGCAGCGCAGGCTGCCTTCTCGCTGGCCGAGGACGGGGGCCGCGACGTGGTGCTCGATGTGCAGGAAACGCTCGTCAATCACGGCCCGCCCGGAACGCCGGTCACGCTCAAGCTCCTGTCTGATCCGTCAGTCGAGGCGAGCGGCCGTGTCCGGGAGGTTTCGCCGGTGGTCGATGCGCGCACCGGCACCGTGCGGGTCAAGGTGGAAATCATCGATCCGCCGCCGCAGATGGCGCTTGGCGCGGTGGCCACCGCTGCCGTGCATCTGCCGGTGAACGATGTGGTGGTGCTGCCGTGGAGTTCGCTGACCTCCGATCGCGGCCGCCCGGCAGTGTGGCGGGTAGCCCGGGATAGCAACACCGTGTCGCTCGCGCCGGTCGAAGTGCTGGCGTATGAGCGCGAGCGCCTGATCCTTCGCTCGGGGCTGGATGAGGGCGCAACAATTGTGGTGAAAGGCGGCCACATGCTGCATGAGGGGCAGGTCGTCGATATACTGAACGAGCAGCCCGCCGGCGGCGAGGGGAAGTGACCATGACACGATCCCTGTTCCTGCGTGTGCTCCTTGCATCCACCCCGCTTCTGGTTCTTTCCGCCTGCAGCGAGGCTGAGGCGCCCGAACCCGAAGCTCTGCCGCGCCCCGTAATCTACACCATCGTCGAGCCCAGCCCGGTTGCGGAAACCGGCTTTACCGGCACCATCGAACCCCGTTACAGCACCGCACTCGCGTTTCGGGTGCTCGGCAGGCTCACCAGCCGCCCGGTCAATGTCGGCGACCTTGTGCAAAAGGGCGATACGGTCGCAGCGATAGATCCCTCGGCTCTCGATCTGGCGGTGCAGTCCGCAAAGGCCGATCTCGCCAGCGCCGAGGCGCAGTTTGCGAGTGCGGCGGCCAGCGAGGAGCGACAGAGCGCGCTGCTGGCTTCCAGAAGCGTATCGCAGGCGGTCTACGATGCAGCCCGTCAGGCGCGCGACAGTGCCGCTGCTGGGCTTGAAAAAGCGCGTGCGGGGCTGAACAAGGCCGAGGACCAGCGCAGCTATGCCCGGCTTCGCCCGGAATTTGATGGCGTCGTGTCCGAAGTTCATGCCGAGGTGGGCGAGACGGTGGCGGCCGGACAGCCCGTGCTGACGGTGGCGCGTCCGGATATCCGCGAAGCCGTTGTCGACGTGCCTGACCGGCTGAACGGCCTGCTCAGTCCCGGCACCGAATTCGAGGTGCGGCTGCAGGCCGATCCTTCCGTCACCGGCAAGGGCAGGGTTCGCGAGGTGGCGCCGCAGGCCGATCCGCAGACGCGTCTCCGTCGTGTACGGATCGAGCTTCAGGACCCCGAGCCGGGCTTCCGGCTGGGCGCCACCGTGCGCGTGGCGCACCGGGCCGCGGAAACAGCGCCCGTCGTGCTTCCACCTGGCGCTCTTTACGAAAAGGACGGCGCAACGTCCGTATGGCTGGTTGATCCGCAAAACCTTCAGGTGACGCGCCACGAAGTCGCTGTCGCTCAGCGCACGCAGGCAGGCTTCGTGACGGATGACGTGCCGGTGGGCAGCCATGTGGTGACGGCGGGCGTTCATGAACTTGTCGAGGGCCAGAAAGTCCGGCTCGCGGGAGAAGGAAAGCGCAATTGAAGGGCTTCAATCTTTCCGACTGGGCTTTGAACCACCGGTCCCTCGTCTGGTATTTCATGGCCGTGTTCCTGATTGCGGGTGTGGCTTCCTATGTGAAGCTGGGCCGCGAGGAAGACCCGAACTTCACCATCAAGACCATGGTGGTGCAGGCCAACTGGCCGGGCGCGTCCGTCGAAGAGACCCTCAACCAGATCACCGACCGCATCGAGAAGAAGCTGGAAGAGCTGGACGGGCTGGATTTCACCCGCTCGGTGACCACGGCCGGCCAGTCGGTCGTGTTCGTCAATCTGAAATCGACCGTCAAGGCGAAGGACGTGGAGCCGAGCTGGGTGCGCGTGCGCAACATGCTCGAGGATATCCGCTCGTCGCTGCCGGAAGGCGTCTACGGCCCTTATTTCAATGACCGCTTCGGCGACGTGTTCGGCAACATCTACGCCTTCACCTCCGATGGCCTGTCGATGCGCCAGCTGCGCGATTATGTCGAGGATGTGCGCTCGCGCATCCTCACCATCGAGAACGCCGGCAAGGTCGAGCTGATCGGCGCGCAGGACGAGGCGATCTATCTGGAATTCTCGACCCGGCAGATCGCAGCCCTCGGTCTCGACCAGCAGGCCATACTGGACAGCCTGCAGGCGCAGAACGCCATAACTCCTTCGGGCGTGGTGCAGGCAGGGCCCGAGCGCATCAGCGTGCAGGTCAGCGGCCAGTTCAATTCGGAGGAGGATCTGCGCGCGGTGAACCTGCGCGTCAACGACCGTTTCTTCCGCCTTTCGGACGTGGCCACCATCACCCGCGGCTATGTCGACCCGCCGAAATCCCTGTTCCGGGTCAATGGCGAGAACGCCATCGGTCTGGCCATCGGCATGAAGCCGAACGGCAATCTGCTGGAGTTCGGGCAGGCTCTGGAAGAGCTGATGCATAAGACGATGAGTGACCTGCCGGTCGGCATCAGCGTCACCAAGGTGGCGGACCAACCGGAGGTGGTCGATCACGCGGTTTCAGGTTTCACCAAGGCGCTGTTCGAGGCGGTTGTCATCGTGCTGGCGGTCAGCTTCGTCAGTCTTGGCGTGCGCGCCGGCCTTGTCGTTTCTCTATCCATTCCGCTGGTGCTGGCCATCACATTTCTGACCATGTCCTATATGGACATCTCCTTGCAGCGTGTGTCGCTGGGCGCCCTCATCATCGCGCTCGGCCTTCTGGTCGACGATGCCATGATCGCGGTGGAGATGATGGTGGCGCGGCTGGAAAAGGGCGATCCGCTCAACAAGGCGGCCACCTATGTCTATTCCCACACCGCCTTCCCGATGCTGACGGGAACGCTGGTGACGATTGCCGGCTTCATTCCGATCGGGCTCAATTCCAGCCAGGCCGGCGAATACACCTATACGCTGTTCATCGTCATCGGCGTGTCGCTGCTGGTGTCGTGGATCGTGGCGGTGCTGTTCGCGCCCCTGCTTGGCGTGACGCTGCTGCCCGCGACCATGAAGCACAAGACGGCAGAGGAGCCGGGGCCGGTGATGCGCGTCTTTGGCCGCGCCCTGCTTGCCGCCATGCGGTTCCGCTGGCTGACGATCGTCATCACGGTCGTGCTGTTTGCCGTGGCGCTCTTCGGCATGACCTTCGTCGAGCGGCAGTTCTTCCCCGAATCGGACAGGCCCGAGCTGGTGATCGACTGGCGCCTGCCCGAAAACAGCTCCATCGCCGACACAAGCGAGCAGATGGTGCGGTTCGAGGAGACGGTGCTGAAGGACAATCCCGACATCGATCACTGGAGCAGCTATGTCGGGCAGGGCGCGGTGCGCTTCGTTCTGGCCTTCGACGTGCAGCTTTCCAATCCCTATTACGGGCAGATGGTGATCGTCGCCAAAGATATCGAGGCACGCGACCGGTTGCGCCAGCAGTTCAACGACGTGCTGCGGCGGGAATTCGTCGGCACCGATGCCTTCGTCAAATATCTGGAGCTCGGGCCGCCGGTCGGCCGTCCGATCCAGTATCGCGTCTCGGGTCCGGATATCCAGACGGTGCGCGGTTACGCCCAGCAGCTCTCCGCCATTCTCGACACCGACGACCGCCTGGGCGTTGCCGCCTATGACTGGAACGAGCCCGGCCGCGTTGTGCGCGTCGACGTGCTGCAGGACAAGGCGCGCAAGCTCGGCATTTCGTCGAAGGACATCGCCACCGCCCTGAACAGCGTGGTCGGCGGCATTACTATCACGCAGGTGCGTGACGCCACTTATCTGGTCGATGTGGTGGTGCGGGCGCGCGAAGCCGAGCGCAATTCCATCGATACGCTGCAAAATCTCCAGATCGCCACCGGCACGGGCTCCTCCGTGCCGCTCGCCGCCATCGCCGACTTCCGCTACGAGCTGGAGCAGCCTGTGGTGTGGCGGCGCGGGCGCATTCCCACCATCACGGTTTCCGCCGGCATCGTCGACAAGACCATGCCCGACACGATCGTGAAGGATATTTCGCCGAAGATCGATGCCTTTGCGGCCGGGCTTCCGGCCGGCTACAAGGTGGAAACGGCCGGAACGGTAGAGGAAAGCGCCAACAGCCAGGGGCCGATCGCGGCCGTCGTGCCGCTGATGCTGTTCGTGATGGCCACCATCCTGATGCTGCAGCTGCAGAGCTTCCAGAGCCTGTTCCTCGTGGTGGCGGTGGCGCCGCTCGGCATCATCGGCGTATCGGTCGCCATGCTGCTCAGCAACAAGCCGCTCGGCTTCGTCGCCATTCTGGGCGTGCTGGCGCTGATCGGCATCCTGATCCGCAACTCGGTCATTCTCATCGTGCAGGTCGAGGATCATATCCGCGAGGGCCAGCATCCGTGGGATGCCGTGGTGGACGCTTCCACCCACCGCATGCGGCCGATCGCGCTCACCGCCGCCGCTGCCAGTCTGGCGCTGATCCCGATCTCGCGCGAGGTGTTCTGGGGGCCGATGGCCTTCGCCATGATGGGCGGCATCATTGCCGGCACCGCGATCACGCTTTTGTTCCTGCCGGCACTCTATGTGGCTTGGCATCGAGTGAAGGAGCCTGCGGCGGAACCGGTCGAAGAAGTCTGAGACTGCGGGACGCGCGAAAACTATTCGTCCGCGTCCTCTGTCGCCATCGATATCGGGATTTCGCCGGCCAGCAGCTTTTCGCGTGAAAGCAGGCCGGCATCTTCCAGCGCTTCGAAATCGGGCAGGTCGCGCAGGGTCTCAAGCCCGAAATGGGACAGGAAAGTCTTCGTCGTCACATAGGTGTAGGGCGCGCCGGGTGTGGGGCTGCGCGGGCCATAGGCGATGAAATCCTGTCCGCGCAGAACCGCGATCAGGTCGCGGCTGATCTCCTTTGCGAAGAAGGAGGAAAGCTCGGCCCGCGTGATCGGCTGGAAATAGGCGATGGTCATGAGCACCAGCGCCTCTGTTTGCGACAGGGGGCGGGCGGACTTTGCCGCAGTCTGACCGGAAGCGGTGCGGATCGCCTCGGCGAAGGCCGGCCGGGTCCGGTGCTGCACGCCGCCCGCCACCCGCACCAGATCGTAGGGCCGGCCGCGCAGTTCTTCGCGGATATCGTCGATGATGAGATCGAGATTGCAGTCGCGCCCGACAACCCGCGCCAGCACGTCGCGCGGCACCGGCTCGGAGGCGGCGAAGATCACCGCCTCGACGCGGCCCATCCACTCGCGCCAGCGCAGCTCCGGCGGAAGATGCTCAAGCTCGGTGTCCAGCAAAGGCGGCTGCTTTGTTGCGCGGGGCCTGTCTTCATCCTGCGGGCGATCAGTCATGGTCACAGCCCGTAAATCCTGAAGGAAGCCCGTCCGCTCAGCTCCCGCACCGCCTCGAACTGTTCCAGCCGTGCGAAAAGGCGTCGGGAGGCAAAGCGCGACAGTCGGCGCGAAGCGAAGGTGCCCGGCAGCGCGTCGTCCCCGAGCAGGATGTCCAGCACGTCGGAAGCGCCCTTGGCCCTGAGCTTCGGCGCCACTTCCAGCAGGTGCGCGGCGCGGCGCGACAGCGTGGTGGCCTCGCGCAGGGCGGAAGCAACCGCTTCGACCAGCGCCATGCACAGAAACTGCCCGAACTTCGGATCGTCCGGCCGGATGCGCTTTGAACGTCCGCCTTCGACACGGAAGATGGGCGTGAACGCCATTGTCATGGCAAGCGGCACTGCCCGCTGCCAGCCAAGGCAGCGCGCCAGCACCAGATCGACAAGCCACCAGCACAGAAGCTCGGTGCGGGGTTCGAGCGCCATGATGCCGGCGGTTGCAGCCGCTGCCGCCAGCGGGGCGGGCTTGCCGGATGCCGCTGCGGTGTCGACCATGCCGGCGATTGCCTGCCAGTCCATGTCGCCCGGCAGCCCCATCAGTTCGGCCAGTGTCGCCAGCCCTTCCGCCTCGGCCTGTGGCCGCTGCCCGGCCAGCCGTCGCCACGCCGCGAAAAGATTTCCGGCGGGGCCGGGGGCGCCATTTGCCGGGCAAAGATACCAGGCATCGCGAAGCGCGGCCTGCGTCTCCGTGCGTCCCGCCATGCGGCAGGCCTCGGCGGCACAGTCGAGCGCCAGCCGGTGCCGCCATGCGCCTGCCCAGACCGGTTCCGCGCGCACGAGGCCGTCGAGCGCATGAAGGGCGGCACCGGCTGAGAAGGCCGTGCCGACGGGATCGGCAGGGTCGGCGCGCGCCGTCACCCAGCCCGGCAGGCGCGGAATCACGTCAGGAACGACAGGAGGCGAATCGGAACGTCTGGCCATGGCCTGAATCTATGCCGCAGGTGCGCATGAAACCAGATTCCCGATTGCAATCCGCACAGCTTGTGAGGCCGTGCAGGTTTCAGCCTGCCTCTATACGCAGCATATGGTTGTCCCAGACATGGTCGGGGTCGCTGAGCGTCGCGCCATCCGGGCCAACGATGACGCCGCCGCCGGTGGTGGACAGGTAGCCCTTGCCGTCGGGAGCGATGCCGCACACCTCGGTCAGGTCCTGCGCCGACAGCACCTTGCTGGTCGCCGCCTCGATCACGGCAAGCGTGTTCCCCTGCGGCGAGGTCACGGCGACGGTGCCGGCCAGCGGATTGGCGGCCACCGAGCCGACATAGTTGCGCAGGCCGGCCAGCACATCCTGCGGCATTTCGATGAGCTGAATGCCTTTGTCGCGCGTTGCCTTGCCGACCAGCGGCGGCAGGTCCGTCACCGGGCCGCGATACTGGCAACCGAACCACACATTGCTGTCGCCGTCCCGGTCCATATGCCGGATCGACAGCTTGTGAAGCTCGGCGGGCAATTCGTGCTTCTCGATCAGTTCGCCGCTGATGCGGTCGACCAGCACATAGGAAGGCTGCATGGTGGCGATGTTGAGCTCGGCGCGGCCGAAATCGGGA
>Ga0265293_10014074_pt1 | contig 10227 bp, 10 predicted proteins | sample Munlanlewell138R_FD_192505 | JGI IMG/M metagenome (GOLD analysis project Ga0265293, IMG submission 192505) | Leachate microbial communities from a municipal landfill in Southern Ontario, Canada - Leachate well 138R | ecosystem: Engineered > Solid waste > Landfill > Unclassified | place: Canada...
ATCGCCTGCCGTTTTGAGGCACTACCTCAAAAACTGGCAAACATTTTAAGGGCCATAAGAGGAATTTAATTTCATTTGGCTCAAAGGGCTTTCTGTTTTTGAAGGCCCTCTTTTTTAAAAGTTATTGACAAGATTATTAAAAAGGATACAATCTCAAGAGGATAAGGAAACATTATGATTAACGACTATTTTTCTTTTTTTTATCCCGCCTCCTTCTTAGTTAATAAAAAAGAAGAAGTTTTGACGTTCAGGTTACTCGATTGGCTGTATTAGCTAATCGGGTTTTTGATTTTAAAAAATGGATATTTTAAAAGGCATGAGAAAAAGGAAAAATATTGCCATTGTCGTGGCATTAATTGTTCTGTTGTTTATTATTTTTCTTATTTTCAGGGAAAAAGAATCTCCAAGGACAATAAAAGAATCAGATGAGCAGGAAATAATTATTAAAGAGCAAATTGATGAATTGGAAGAGATAAGAGAAGAAAGAAGGCAAGGGAAAGAATTTGTCCCTCCTACCGAAGATGAAATACGAAAACAGCTTGATGAACTAGAGTCGTTGAGAAAAAAATGACATTATAACAGATGAGCGTTTTGTTAAATAAGAGAAAGTATTGAGAAGCCTTATTGGCTTTTCATTTAAACTATTGGAGATGCAATAGAACAATCTTAAAGATATTTTTAAATGAGTTATCAATTTAAATTAGAAAATATGGATAAAATGAAAAACTTGATTTTAAGAAATAAAGTTGCAATCGGAGCGCTTGCCTTAGTCATAATCTTTGGATTTGGTTACTATATCTTAGCTGCTGCACCCACTCATACTCAGATAGGAGAGGATGTTATTATTAAAGGAAAGCTTGGTGTTGGAACAGCTATCCCGGAATCAAAGCTACATGTAGACGGTGATGTTCGTTGGACAGGATCTCTCTTATCCGGATCTGTTCCGGCTGGAAGAATTAGTGCAGGAACACTTCCCGCAGGAATAGGAGCAGCTGCACCAACAGCTAGCGGACATATTGCCACTAAGGGATATGTAGATGCTCAGTCAGGAGGGGCATCGCCTTGTCCATCAGAAATAGAGAGCTCAGACAGGCCGGCTGCAATACTATCTCATGCGATTGCCGCTTGTCGAAACAAGGGGGGTGATTGGCGTCTTCCCACAGTTGAAGAATTAGCTTGTTTTATTGGTATTCCAGGTGCTACTGGTAGTATTTTATGGACGCGTTCTCCCTATTATGGTCAGGACTTATATGGCACAAATGGCTGGTGGACGGGAATGAGATTGGATGGTGGTTACTTATGGGGTTACACCTACGGCCATGGGGTTCCGTTTCGTTGCGTCAAATAGTGATAATTGTAACTTTTATCTTGGCTAAAAAGATAAAATTTAATCGAAAGTTCTAAAGCTAAATTATCAACATCTACTCTCAATGGCAAAAAAGAAAACCATCATAATATTTCTACTACCAGTTGTTTTAGCAATAGCTATTTTGCTAATTTATGCAACTTGGTTAAAGAAAGATTCTTTTGTGATTCCAGAAAGCAACATAACGGAAGAAGAAAGAACTGTCAGAGGCAATTCATTGGAAGGAATAATTGAATCAGGCGAAGTGATTACAGCTCTCTTTGGCTATTATGATTCAAAGGAAGTTCAAAGAGATGACATAATCCTTTATTCATATGCAGGCAGTGAAGATCCATTGATAAAAATTGTAAAAGGAATCAGTGGCGATAGTTTTAGGTTAGAAGAATTAGAAGATGGATGGCAGATTCTAATCAATGGAGAAACTCTTAAGAATTCGAAAGAAGAGCCCTATCTTTTGGATGAGGGAAGATATAGGATGCTCTCTTTGTATGAAATTGATTATCAGGGAGTAATACCAGAAGATACTTATTTAGTTATGGGGAATATAGCAGGTGGGACAACAGATTCAACTCGCCACGGACTGATACATAAAACTGATATTCTTGGAAAAGTAAAGATGCCTAAAAAGTGATTTATTCAAATAAAATATCTGCCTGGTTTAAAAGAGCTTGGATCATTATTACTCTTCTAGTTGTAATAATAACAGGAGCTTGTGTTTTAAAATATAATCAGGTTAGGGCGGCCCCTTTCTATAATTTTGAATTTACTGAAGATGTTATCTTGGATATAGGGACTCAAGAGACGGTATTTATAGCTTCTGGATCAAAGGCTGATTCGGTTAAGATTTCGGACAATAGCTTGGAGGTGATCGGAATTCATTCAGGTGATTCTTTTCAATTGAAAACCAGCAACCATAAAATCTTAGAAGTTACTCCATCCGGCAGCACTGCCAACCTTTTATTGTCCGGATCAGATATTGTGACTACAGGGCATCTTAAAAAATGGAGTATCAATAGTAGTGCCAATATTAGCTTTGTAATCGGAACTCCAGATGTAAATTATGATTATGTGGTGACTGTTGATGGAAGTGAGATTCCAAATGGCCCCTTCAATTCCGGATCAGGATCGGAAATATCTTTTAATAGGACAGGATCGGGAGCAACAGAGGTCTATAGAATTGTATCCTCTAGTGATGGTTGTTGGCATCACAATGTCTGGGGTTGGGCTTGGTCAGAAAATATTGGTTGGGTAAGTTTTTCTTGTAGAAATCATCATGAATTGGGAACGGGTATCAATTATGGAGTGGATATTAATAAAGATACAGGTGAGTTTTCGGGCTATGCTTGGGCTGATTCTGTAGGATGGATAAGCTTTGACTCTTCTGATTTACAAGGATGCCCAGATGGAAATTGTCAGGCCACTTTATTGGGAAATCGAAAAATTAGTGGCTGGGCAAAGGTTCTATCTAATGATGAATGGATACTATTGTCAGGAAACATTAGTGACAATCTTGAATATGGGGTTGAGTTGACCGATTCCGAATTTTATGGTTGGGCTTTTGGAGATGAGACGGTCGGATGGATGAGCTTTAATTGTGAAGATACAGGAAAGTGTGCCCAAAGCCCGTATAAAGTTGAAACATTGTTTTCATTTTTTCCAGAGGTTTTAAATGCAGAAAGTACTGTAAGATATTGTGATCACTACTCATACCCTCAAGTAGCAACCGGAGTTACAGTTGCCTTTAGTTGGGATTATTACAGCCAAGAGGAAAAACCTCAAGAAAAATATGAGATACAGGTAAGTGAGTTCTCTGACTTTCCTTCTAACAATAGATTTGAGAAGGTTGCAGATTTATGCAGTCCGTCATGTATGCTAAATCTTGAAAACGATTCTTTTTGGAAGAATAGATTAGACTGGAATACCACCTATTATTGGAGAGTGAGAGTATCTGATGGAGAACGATGGTCGGAATGGTTTGCGTCACAGTTTACGATAGGTAGAAGCCACCCCTCCCCATACGTTATACTTTCTTACTCTCCTGATAAAATATCCAGTGGAGAGGTTATAAAATTTGTTCCTGAGAAATGGGATGATGAGTTTGGAGAAATGAGAACATCTCAAGTTTATGATGGTAAATCTCCCTCTTATAGCTGGACTTTTGAGAGCGGTAACCCTGAAACCGCCTCAACTCCTGTTGCAACAACCACCTTTGGCGAGGTAGGGTCGTGGATTGCGACGCTTAGAATTACTGATTCATCCGGATATTATTGTGAGAAAAGTGAGAGTTTAAATGTTAAAATACCGCTTCCCGATTGGAAAGAATCCACTCCTTTTGGAAAAAGTAAAATATTTATGGCAAGTATTATTAATGCAATAAAGCCTTTATTATCTTTATAGGTATATTAAAATAATATAAACTAATTTGTAGTCATGAAAATATCAAGAACAATCAAGTCGGCAAGCATGATCCTTGGGATATCTCTTTCTGTATTCTTAGTCACCTTCGTTGTTTTCGCTTTTGCCGGTCCTTCACAAAACCCTCCTGCTTGTCCTGCTGGTGAGCCGGGGTGTGACGCACCATTACATGTTGGAACAGCTGGTCAAGTAAAGGATGGTCCTTTGGGAATAGAAGGAGTTTTTAGAGCATATTCTAATCTTATTGTAGACGGTAATGTTGGTATTGGAACAGCGAACCCAACGACAAGATTAGAAGTTGATGGAAACATAATTGCTTCAGCTCCGACAGCTTCTAATCACTTAACCACAAAGGCTTATGTCGATGCCCAGGCGGGAGGAGGGGGCGGTATGCTTTGCACAACTCGCTGGAATGCAACAACGTGCCCTGATGGATGGGCGCTGGGGTACTCAGGATACGTTACATTTATTATTGCTACTGCGTCATATGGTACAGGGTACGGAAGTGTCCAAACCTTCTGTGCTATGGAACCTTATAACCAACCCCCAAATCAAGCTTATTGGCATTCCGCAGTGCTATCAATGTTTAATACGAGTGGTGGCGCATATTCCTCCCTTCCGCTTCAGCAGTATTGCGCGGTTTGTTGTAAAGAAATTTAGCGGTAGATAATTGTTGAATTAACCAGCCACCTTAATGAAGGCGGACTTCTCGTTTTTTGTTTAAAAATAAATTGCTAAATAGCTATTGGAACAAGCCTTCTAAGTTACTAGGAATAAAGTATTTAACACAATAGACGATGCTTTCTATAAGTAATAAGAAACCTCATTATCCCAAAGCCTTCACCCTGGTGGAACTTTTGATTGTAATATCGGTGCTTGCTCTTTTAGCCAGCATGGTATTCTCCAGCCTAAGAGGAGCAAGAGAAGGAGCCGATCTGTCAAGAAGAAAACGCGATGCCGCCACCAGCAACAGACTGCTTGTCTGTGGACAAGGTCAAATGATGGATTTGGACGAGAATCTTTACGACACCGTAGAGATAGAGAGGTATATGCTGGATGGCTGAAAATCTTAAATATCTTCCCAGTGTTTCACCATCAGAAGACCAGTCGGAGACAGAACCTCACTACTACGTCTATGATTACCAAGGAACCAATGTCTCCGATGCCAAAGCTACGGCTAACTTTAAAAAATACGGTGTCCTCTACAACTGGCCGGCCGCCATGGAAGCCTGTCCTCCGGGAACCAGACTACCCACTGATGAAGAATGGCATATCTTAGAATCTGCTTTTACCACTGGCTCTTGTAATCCTAAAAGATCTAATTCTTTTGACTGTTCTCCTGCCGGAACGGCACTGAAATCATCTTCCACTGATATTCCATCTTAGAATGGGGATAATACAAGCGGTTTTTCGGCTCTTCCAGGGGGTAGTCTTATGACAGATGGATATTTTAAAGATATTAATTCTTGGGCAAGTTTTTGGTCAGCATCAAAAATGGGGGATAACTCGTTGAGACGGGCTCTAAACAATAATAATTCTACGTTTGGGCTATATAGTTATAGCCCTGCCCGGGGGTTTTCTGTACGTTGCGTAAGATAATCTCAATTTATAGAACGAAAAACAGTTGTTGACAATATTTAAATGGTTGATTCGCTAAGTATTTTGATTTATCACCCCCAGGTTTGTTTTTTATGGTAGAATTAGGAGTATCAAGAGCAAAACGTGGTGAATTTTATGAAAGAAGACCGAAACTCGACGTTTTTTAAAAAAGCTTTACAAAATGCGAATGTGAAAATTAGCATTGCGGGCATAAAAAAATATTTTCACAATAGATTTTTTCTATTAATATTCTTCACCTCTCTTTTTTTACTAATAAATTGGGTTTTCCTTGGCTCATTGTTTCCTAGTCCAAAGGCACAAAACCTTTGGTTTTATTCTGGTCTTTTCATGGTATTGTTTTCGCTTCTATTTATTGAACCCTACTACACATCACCTAAAAATGTCATTACGAACGTAATTCCCTTATTGCTCGTTTTTATTCCAATAAAAGAAAGTTTTGAAAATACCTTTTTGTGGTGGGCCTCAATAACTGTTTTGTTAGGTATTTTAATTGCATCTATCACTGCAATTGCCATAGAAGACAAAAACAAAAGCCCAGACCACCTTAAAAATAAGGCTGCTGAATCACTGAAGAATCTTGTCGTATTTATTGGCCAAGGAAAAGTCTTGTATTCAGCTGTTTTTATATATTTTCTACTCATACACTATTCCACAAATAGTAGTTTTGCATTAATTCTATTTGTCTTATGGTTTTTTATAGTTGCTATTGATCCGAAAAAAATAAAAAACACTTTTGCAGTTAAAAATACAAGGCTTGATGAAAATGCATTGGGTGAGATTTTTGGTGTTCAATCAAGGAAAATCTTTTTGGCCAAATTATTTGAAGACAGGAAAAGTATTAAGAAATTTGATATTGTAAAGCTTCGTTATTCAATGCAAGATTCAGATGATCTGATTATCACGGGAATTGTTTTTGATACCTATTTACTTAATCAAGAGAAATGGGCAAAAATTCTTCAATTATCTGATCCAAAAAAGGAAGATGGGAAACTTGAAAAGAATGTCGTGTATAAAATCTCTTCAAGCGATGAAATTACAAAAGAATTACGGATAAATGATTTGGTCGGAGTAATTGTTGAAGGTTCTACAATCGGAAAAATAAAGTTTGAGTATTCAAAAAAGGTTGACGACCTTCAAGAGGGTGATCTATTGGAACTCAATATCGGTGATCGAAGATTATTTTACCAAGTAATTGGTGGAAATACCGAAAAGGAGAAGCTTGAAGCAAGAAACGAGACCGGATTTATTAAAGGAGAAGCAGTTCAGCTTGGTGAGTGGAGAAATGAAAATCTATCATTTCAAAAATTTGGATGGGTTCCTTCGATCAATACCCCCGTATTTAAAACCACTGCTTCAGATATCACCATCGGTGAGTTTACTTACCCAGATTATAAACTTGGTAAAATACCAAATACCAACTTGCCATCGGTAATTAACCTCTCCGAAGCGGTAAGTCATCATATGGCTCTCCTTGGCGTTACAGGTTCTGGTAAATCATTTTTAGCTCGAGAAATAATCAATCAGATTGAAACTGATACAAAAGTTATATGTATTGATTTCAATAAAGAATTTATAACAGAGTTATCGCCAACACCAAAAAATATAATCTCTGATGAAAAAGCACAGGAAATAGCTAAGAAAATTGACTGGATTAACAACGAACTAGAAAAATTTGGCAATCAACAAAATAAAACTCAAATAGCTACAAATCAGGGCAAAATTAAAGCGTTAATTAAGGAGCAAATCGATGCTTTTTTAGACGATACGACTTGTAATATTAAAGTATTCGAGCTGCCAGATGTTAGCAATACTACTGGTATATTGGATTACACAAGATATTTTTTCAAGGTACTTTTTGAAACGGCAAAAGAACGACAAACAGCTATCAATCCTGCTAAAATATGTGTCGTATTAGAAGAGGCGCATACCATTATCCCTGAGTGGAATTTTTCCGGAACTAGCGATAAAACATCGCAAAGCTTGGTGAATAGTATAGGACAGATAACTTTACAGGGCAGAAAATATGGCATTGGATTTTTAGTTATTGCTCAGCGAACCGCTAACGTTTCTAAAACCGTGCTGACGCAATGTAATACCGTTGTTTGCTTTCAAGCATTTGATGAAACCAGCTTTACTTTTTTAGGCAATTATATTGGTAAAGATATGGTGCAAACTTTGTCAAATTTGAAGCAGTATCATGCAATTGTTGCAGGTAAAGCCATAAAAGCAAACATCCCAATGATTATTGACCTGAGAAGAGAGGGATAGAAAGAAAGACTTGTTTAAATGACAAGCTTTGCTATCATAGATTAATACCAACAAGAATGTCGTCCAAAAAGAAACAGAAAAAACTACTAGATCTTATAAAAAAGAAACCCTTTTTCTCCGAGGATGATTTTACTCTTTTTCATGGAGATTGTTTAGGTTTTCTCGCTCAATTACCCGAGAATTCAGTTGATATGATTTTTGCCGATCCTCCGTATTTCCTTTCTAACGGGGGATTTACTGTTCACGCTGGAAAAAGAGTAAGTGTTAATAAGGGCGAATGGGATGCAAGTAACGGCCTGGCGAGGAACTTCGATTTTCATTTAAGCTGGATTAAAGCTTGCCGGCGTATCTTAAAGCCTCATGGAACTCTTTGGGTAAGCGGAACTTATCATTCTATCTATCTCTGCGGAGCAGCGCTTCAAACAGCCAATTACCATATTCTTAATGATATTACCTGGTACAAACCTAATGGATCTCCGAACCTGAGTGGAAGATATTTTACCGCAAGCCACGAAACTCTGATTTGGGCCAGAAAAGATAAGAAAGCAAAACATTTGTTCAACTACAAGGAAATTAAAGAAGGGGATTGGCCAGAAGACTTCTTAAAAAAGCCAATGAAACAGATGCGGTCGGTCTGGGCTATAAATACTCCTCGTCCATGGGAAAAGAAATTTGGAAAACACCCTACCCAGAAGCCCCACAATTTACTCAGAAGGATTGTTTTGGCGAGCACCAACGAAGGAGATGTTATACTAGACCCCTTCACGGGGAGCTCGGTGACGGGATTGGCTGCTTATCAGTATGGCAGGAAGTTTATAGGTATTGATAAGGAAAAAGAATATTTAAAGTTGTCCAAGAAGAGATTTAAAGATTTTAAAAAAAATACCGCAAATGAAGTTTCTTGATTTCTATAAAGAAGAATTGGAAGCGAAAAACGAGAACGAAGTTTTTGAATTCCTAATTCGAAGCCTTAAACCCAGCAACATGCTTTGGTCGTATTTTGTGAATTGGGAGAAGGTTCTCAGAAATACTAAAGGTATTGAAGTAGAACTTAATATTTTGAATTCCCTTGTCGGTAAGTCGGAAAAAGAATTCGATGAAAATTTTAGGCGGCTCGTTTCAGAGTACCCTCAAATCATTCCCATTTTACCTGCCTTGGCGGTTCGTGATGGCAAGAACAAAAAGGATTTCAAGATTCTAGTTGATTTTCGAAACAAGAAACTGATCTATCAAGACTACAATTTCTCCAAGGATAGAAACACAAAAGAAGATATTGAAAAATATCTGATCTTCATTAAAGAGACGAAGATAAAAGATCTTCTGATTTCCAAGGAAATTAAGAATCTTGTTGATTATATGATCGGGGTGGAGGCGGGGTTGGATAGTAATGCCAGGAAAAACCGAGGGGGCACGGCCATGGAAGGGATAGTTGAAGGTTTTATTCAGGATGTCTGCAAAAGAAAAGACTACAGATATTTAAAAGAAGCCAATGCTGAAAATATCAAAAAAGAATTTGGCTACGAAACTCCGGTGGATAAGTCTTCAAGAAGATACGATTTCGTCATAAATAATGGAAAAGAATTGTTTATTTTCGAAACCAACTTTTATGGAGGTGGAGGTTCAAAGTTGAAATCGACCGCCGGGGAGTACAGAAATCTCTTTGATGTTTTAAGAGGTAAACATAAGTTTATTTGGATTACCGATGGAATAGGATGGAAGGGAACGTCCCGAGCGTTAAGAGAGACGTTTGATTATAATGACTATCTTTTAAATCTCGCGATGCTTGAAAGGGGAATATTAGATTATTTGACTTGTGAATCGCTTAAGGGAGCGTAAGCAATTTTGTGTAAATGGCTATTTCCTACTGCATTGGGATATACTTTTTAGGCTCTTACCCGATAGGAGAACAGAGCTTATGTTGAAGAGCAACTCGAGCGCCTGGCGGGGTTCTGCCGGGAAAGTGGGGCCCGTTTCCCTCTACTTTACCGGGAGAACTAAGGCGTTAAACTTTGGGGCGAAGCCCCATCCCCTTAAAAATCCAACTCCGTTTTCATTCGGTCACTAAAATATATGCTAAACTGTGATATACATTTTGTTCAGACTCTGGCCGGCATAATCCATTTCCTTGATATTTCCATCATAACCAGGTATATAATCTTTTTAGGGATTCGTCTGAATGATATGCAGTTTTGGTTTTTGTAACCTTCCTGAGCTGTCGGTGATGGCCTTCTACTGAATTGGTAGTATAGATTTTTTCTGGATTTGATAAAGGTATTTAAAATACGTTGTCAGTTCAACCCAGTTCTTTTCCCAGGAACGGGTAACGATCGAATGTTTTTTATCCCACTTATCTTTTGTTGTAAAAAACTTTCAGGAACATAAAATTTCTCAGGATCTTGAATTATCAAGGTTCGAATTTTAACTAAAACTCTCCGCCAAAACTGAAAATCATCAAAAACCATAAGAATAGTTAACCCCTTCTTTACTAAAAAGAAGGCTCCATTTTACACTCAACTAGAGTGTTGGATTAAAGTAAAAAATGAATTTTAGAAGAGATT
>Ga0265293_10014075_pt1 | contig 10226 bp, 6 predicted proteins | sample Munlanlewell138R_FD_192505 | JGI IMG/M metagenome (GOLD analysis project Ga0265293, IMG submission 192505) | Leachate microbial communities from a municipal landfill in Southern Ontario, Canada - Leachate well 138R | ecosystem: Engineered > Solid waste > Landfill > Unclassified | place: Canada...
TAAAATCATGGAGTATAATTGGCGTTTCATAAAGCTTCCCATCGCCTAAAAGCATTGGTAAGGTCATTGTCAAATAGCGTCCTTGTTCAGGGAATGCAATATAAGGCTTGCCGATTAATCGGAAGGTTACATTGTTCTGGAATGACCCCTCTTCACCACTAAAGTGGATGCTAACTACTCCACTATTATGATTTTCTCTGCCAGATGCCGACTTTGCTGAAACAAGGGCGCCCATATAGTTCCCTGCCACGGAACAATCCTCGACAGTTAAATTCCCTCCAGAAAAAATCCTTATTGCAGAAGTCAGGTCTGGCCTATCAATTTCCTCCCCTTCAGGTGTTACTTCTACTATTCTTGCATAGACAGTTACCGGTTGGGTATCATAACGGATAGCATCACCAAAGTCTTTACGAAGGCACATTTTATAGCGACTTCGCTTCTTGCTATTGTTATTGCCTCCATCTCCACCGCTTCCACCAATGCCAGCACCAGCCATGGCAGCAGCTCCGCCGATGATAGCTATGGCTATGGCTTCTGGAATACTAACGCTCGTTTCACCTTTATCCCTATCAGCACGTGTATTTACTGTCCCAGCTGACCCACTAGACACACTATCAGCTTTGCCCAACTTCACTTGCTCAACCTGGAAATATACAGTAGCACTTATCAAGTCCATAGACTCCCTTAAAACTTCATCTGGGTTTTCATAGCGCCATTCCTCGAAGATACCGTCAGTAGTTGTCGTTGTGTCTAGCCAAAGTTTCATGATGCCTGTATCATCTACATACCAATTAATTTTTTCTTTTTCTTCTTTATCCTCAAAAGTATACTTGAATGTATAAGTACCGTTTCTATTGGTTTCTGGATCCACATATTCCTGAGAAGCACTGGAAGAAGCGGAACCTGCTGAGTGATAATCCATATTGAAAAATTTGCCTGCCCAGTTGTTTTCACCTACATAATAAATTACATCATCAAAGGTTAAGTTAACACTAGCTTGCCATTGATAGTTGTAATCAGAACCGAAGACTCGGTCGGGAGCTTGCCGATGAGCACCAGCGTTACCTGTTTCATGCACGACTGTGTAGCTACTCTTTTCATTATGCTTAATTACCCAAGGCTCCCCTTGAAAAACTGTATAGTTTTCTAAAGGACTGAAATCACCTGCATTGCCATGTGCCAGACGAATTACGCTTGTGCCTACTGTCAAAGGTTTTAGGACCAACTCTACTGGTAGGTACTCTTTATCTAGAATAGCTTTACGGATATCGCCTTGGGACGTCAGCTGCATTCCAGCAAACTGTGCTAAATCATAATATTCAACTGGGTCAACATAATCACCCTCCTTAGGTGCGGCAAATACAGACATTGGCAATATATACATCAACAAAAGTGAGGTAATTAGCAATACAGCTATTATGCGTCTTCTCATTATGCCACCTCCTGACTATTATTGATGCCTTTGCCAGTCGTAAGCTTAACGATAACCGCTACAATTAGTAGCATAGCTCCTAATAAATAGCCATTACCACCACCTGGCAGAAGACTGATTACTGCAAACAAGGCAAATCCCAATGTCCATCCGCTCATTAGTGTGCCAGTTATATTATTTTGAGCTTTCGGCGCATAAGTCATCGTCAATCTTTGCAAAAATCCGTTATTAGTTAAAGCCTTTGCCGATAATACAAAAGCGGCGATAGCAACCATCGTGTTTTGGAGATCGGAAGAAACCATCATGTTGCTTGCAATTAGCGCAGCTCCTGCACCAAGCATTAGTGGAGCATATGACTTTTTGTCAGCCTTGGCTACAGTAGTCAATTGACTAATTCCCTTTTTTATACTTTGCAGAATCTCTTTATCGGTAATTATCTGGGCGAATAATGCTGCTACTAGTCCTTTTCCTATTGTGCCGCCTATAAGACTGCCTTGAGCGGCAGTCAGCCAAGCAAGCAAACGAACCGGAAGAGGATATATATCCAAAGCTGCTAACAGATTTACCAGCAACCAGATACTTACTAGAGCAATTACAACAACTAGGCGCTTTTTATCTCGTATGGTGCTTTTGAAGCCTCTTATTACCCCACCTATACCACTTTTCAGAACAGCTATCCGTCCTCCATTTACATCTACTACTTCTGGAAATGGGATAAGCTCTTGAGGTAAAACAAGTTCTCTTTCGTGCATCGGATTCACTCCTTCTATTGTTAAATTAGCCTATAGGTTCCGCACTTAAGGCAAATTACTTGCCAAATTTATCTTCTATGTTCGGATCGACGATCTCTTTACCGTAGGCTGTTTCTGCTAGTTTTTCTGCTGTCTCTGCTGCTTTGTTTAACAAGCCTTCACCCTCAACCGCATCGCCTATTGCATCACCTACAGCCCCTACAGCAGCATTGCCAGCACCCTTTATAAAACCTTCCTTAATGGCTTCGCCTATGTCCTTGTTGTCACTGATTGCTTCTGCGACGTCACCTGCTACGGTGCCGCCAATGGTAACACCTGCCTTACTAAGTCCAGATTTCATTACGGTGGTTGCAGCTTCAGTGCCTCCTTTTATAATTCCCTCAACTGCACCTTCTTTGAATCCTTTTTCCGCCACAGTCGAAGCGAAGTTCTTAACACCTTTGTATACTGCAGAAGTTGCCTTACCTGCAGTACCTCCTAAGGCTTCACCGGCTGCCATAGCATAGTCAGCTGCATCAACTGTCGCCTCAAGGATATCCACCGCCGTATCACGCCGTTCAGCATAATCATGCATTTTCTGTCGGAATTCCTCGTCTCTTTCCATACGACGCTCTAATTCTTGCATAACCTCTTTTTCACTTGCACCACTTATGCCAAGCTTAACAGCGACACGCTCAACCTTTTCTCGATGAGCTCGTTCGTCTCTCTCTTGCTGTAATTCTTTCTCTAATCTTTTACTATCTTCAGAAAGGGTCTTATTGCGTTCAGAATCCTCTGCGACATTTTTCTTAAACTGTGCTTCATCCTTCCGCATCGTGTCGGCATTACTTGCACGTCGTTCCAGCTGCTCAGAAAGCTCCTCTCTAGTGTATCTAGCTCCACTAACTGGATCAGTATAGGTACCATCACCGTTATTGACAAAGGTTCGCTCTTGCTTGTTAATTGGGTCAGTAACGACTAAATCACCATCAGCATCTGGCTTAATCCATTTTCCTAAATCATCTACAGTAGCAGAACCTCCACCGACCGGACTACCTGCACCTGCAGAAACTGGAGGAGTAAACCCACCTGCGTTGCCAAATAGTATCGCTAGTAAAATTGCAATAATGCTTATAATAGCCGCCTCAGTAGGATCAGCATGGTCGTCTTGTTCATTACCTGCACCAGTCTCTTCCTTATTACTATCAACAGTGCTATTGTCAAGTTCATCTTTTGGCTCATTTACAGGTGCTGGCACCTCTTCATTCTTTGGCTCTTCATTTTCGTTTGCTTGCTGCTGGTCTGCTGGTTGTTGATCTGTTGACTGTCCATCTTGCTGCGACTCTTCATTATATGGTGGCTCTGGCTGTAATCCTTCTGGCTCAGCTAAATCATCCTCTTCTTGTGCCCAATCATCATCAATAGGTCCGAACTCGAGATTATCTACCCGTACTAAATAATTAAATTTTAATAGCTCATCAACCCATTTAGCCGTCATATCAAGTGATTCTTGCAGCCATTGTTCATATATTTCGGAAACTTCATCTATAGTCACATCTCCATATACACGCACATCATTAGATACTATTAGCAACAAATATGCTGTCCCGTAATGCGCTATCGGCGTTGGTAGCGGAATATACCAATGGTCGTTTTGATAATAGCCTTCTACTTGCTCATAATTTATCGTGCAATGAATTGCTGGGTAATCGCCGATATAGTCAACCTCAATCTTATCAGGCTTGTCATCACTACTTTTGTCCTTGTACTCTTCATCAGTGATTAATTTATAATTAGCCAAAAACTCATCTACACCAGTAGCCTTATCGGTGTAATGGAAGTACATCGCTGCTCCTGGGCTTTGCGCGATTCGAGCGTTTCTATTATCAAATTCTTGTCTTTTTGATGAATGAAAATAGCTATCGTTCGGCAAATTAGAAAAATCATATATTATATCACGGCTGTATTGAAGCTCATCCTTACGTGCCTTTTCACTTATCATCAATAAATAGGTATTAGCTCCTTTAACGGAACGTTCTGTGTCCTCCTTGCCAATCATCTGATAGCCAGCTGGTATATTATTATAATCAGTCAATACCGATAGTTCTTCTGCTGACACATTAAATGGTAATAGCATGCAGCAAATTATTATTGCTGCAGCCACCTCCTTTTTGTTTTTAGACACAAAAACAAATGCTATTGCTATCGCTAATAGACCTGCTCCCAACCAAACACACCAACGTAATCCAAGTGCAGATAGTGCTACTCCAAACGCAAAGCCTAAGGTCATTCCACCAAGATAGCGAGTTACAGCTGTAAAGGAAGGAGTTCTCCCTTTTGAAATACCATTTGCTATGGTAAATACTAGACCCCATAGAAAGCCGCCTTGTCTACCGATATTTTGTAGCAGCATAACAAAGGCAATAATTCCAACCATGCTATTTAACAATGACTGATTACTATTCATAAAGGCATACAGTATTAATGCAATCCCCACTCCGCTTAACAGCGGAGCAACAGCAGTCATGCTACTTACAGCAAGCGAGCCAACAAAGCCCTTGATACCCTTGCTGATTCCCGAAAATGGTGCTTTCTTCTGAAATAATGGTACAATAGCAGCGTTTAGAAAGGCCGCTACCACTATCTTACCGACGATGCCGCCAACTGCGCCGATCAAGCCACCAAACATACCACCTTGTGCAAATGTTAAAAAGCTTAAGATTCTAACTGGCAGCGGATTTATCCCATAAGCCCCCAGCAAGGCTATCACCAACCATATAATCCCTAACACAATCGTCGGCAGCATTTGTTTCGGATTTTTTAATACCTTTAGTGATTCCTTAATATAGTTAGAAATGTATTTACCAATGCCCATAATACTTCACTCCTTTTCCTTTCTATTTTCCTTTTTTAGTTAAATATGTTTCTAGCGCTACCAACCGACGATTTTTGCTGTTATGCCTGTTTCACGCAGTAGCTTTTGTGCAACCTCCATCACTTCCTGCAATTCTGTCATGCCGTGCAACATTTCTACTCGCATAGTTTCACTAACATCCCCAAAGGTCAGATACAATCTTTTCTTACCAATCTCTATGCTGGATAGTCTGACTCCATACAAGCCATCGAGCCCCCATCGGTAAATTTTGTCGTCAACTAGTATGCCAAAGGTAGATAATACAATTTCTGAGCTATGCTTTTTATCTTTGACACCTGGTACCGATATGAGCGCTGATGTCACCGCAAGAATGCGATTATCCCATATAAGCGTTGCATCATAAAGCAGATTATTCTGTTTCAATAGTAACAAGAGAACAGCAATGCTTATAGTACCAACAACAAAAGTAGCTTCTATACCGAATACCATGCTAAGCCATACTGTTAATAAAATACTGGCACAAAGCAATATAGCGTAAATATTACGTCGTTTGCGAATTGTTTCCATTTACACACTGCCTCCTTCTGTCTTAACTTTAAGGAATGATTGCGAAAATATCATCGACTGAAAGGATGAATCAACGAAAAAGCCTCTCACCCTTTTGGGTGAGAGACCAGTTAACTCTAGTGTTTATCTATTTTATATATTTCATATACTTTTGATTATTTTCCGTTTTGGTTTTTCAGCAAAGTGCTGATAAGTTCTGCACGGCTACCAACATCATATTTCGAGAAAATGTTCCTAGCATGTGTTTTAACAGTATTCTCGCTGATAAATAAATCGCCTGCAATATCACGATTAGATTTGCCTGCAAGAATTAGCTGCAATACCTCCTGCTCCCGTACAGTCAACGGATCAAGAGCTTTCACCTGTTGGAGAACATCTAATTGCTGTGTCTTACTCATGTTGTCATAGGTATTAAGGTAGGCATGGTTCTTCAGCAATAAAACAAGCTGTCGATTGAGAGACGGCAGCATAACTAAGGTGACACAAACAATACTAAGAGCAATGACAGCCACCTCCGCATCAGGAAGACCAATAGATGTCACTGTCATACCAATAACACCTCCACTAAGCACACCCAGCACATTGGCAGAAAGCCCAATGCCAAATACTTTAGCAGCATTGTTATTATAATCTAGCATTTCCCCAAGAATACTCCACCAAAATAAATCAAAAATACCACATGCCCCAAGCATTAGTGTATCAATAACTAAATAATCTAAAGGACTCCGTCCCAATAGCATAAAGCTAATAAATGTTCCCATAATCATCGCCATGCCAATATACAGAATTTTGGCCCGGCTTACACTCATAGGTAGATTTCGCACAATAGCAAGTGCTATGATATAAGGTACTGCCCAATACCAGCTAACAAGCCCTGTAAGTTGCTCAAAGGCAGGATTAATAACTTGATACATAAGACCAGAATTAATCGTAATAATAAAGACGAAAATACATAGCAACAATAATGCTGGCTTAATACGACCAAGCTTATTGGTTTTAATCATTGTATTTCGCTCGGTATTTTGTCCAGTATTCTGTCCAGCCTCTTGCTCATTTGCCTTCTTTATTGGTAGTAACCAAATAAAAATCATGCCTAGTATAAGGCAAAGCATAGAGATGGAAAGTCCGATAGACTGAGACCAGTTCATAGCAACCACATTTATGGCAATCATCAGTAGATTAGAATAAATCAGAACATCAGCACAAGCCTTAATACGTTCCTTTTTAGGCGTGAACTCTTTAAGAAAATATCCCCACGCCGCTACGGCACAACCACTAAAATATCCGCTGACAATCAACCCAATCATCCATAAAACCGAAGGATCAAAAAAGAATGGGATAGTAGCAACTAAGCATAAACTCAATCCGCCAAGCATCATGCTTTTGGCAGCTACCTTATCTTTGATGAATAATCCACAGGTTAACAGCCCAAAAAAATGTGAAATAATTGCCATTAATACATACTCAGAGGTGTCCATTCCGTATAGACCTAACAGGCTATATAATACCTGTCCCTCAAACAAGAAAGATAGTAAATATGCAAAAGAAAAGGAAAACGCTGCAACGGAAATCCTGCGCGCATTTATAGATATTGCTTTGGGCATATGTACACCTCTCTCTGATTAAGATCGTCAATATAATATATGCTAATTATACCATTTATAAAGCTATCCATACCATAAATATTAGATTTGTACATCAATTTTTCAGCAATTCAGCTAGAATTAAAGCGGCAGTATTTCCGAGGAAATACTGCCGCTTTCTAAGATAATAGCTTATTTACTATTTCAAATCTTCGATAGAATCAATGTCCATATATGCAGGGACAACTAATCCGATTCGTGTACCGTCTAGATTCGGTCCTAAATCCTCAAAATCAGCTTGGAATCTTTCGTAAAATGCTTCATGTGTGGTTGGTAGCCATGCCGCAACTATTGCATCTGAGCTACCACCAGAAAGCCCTGCAAACATTCCGCCTGCTTCTAATTGTTGTAATGTAACATTATAGCCAACTTGCTCAAGCGCATTTGCAATTACATTCGTACTAGCTATTTCAGAAGCCCACGCTACATATGCTAGATTTAATTTATCACCATCTACTTTATCAACACCATCAATCCATACATTTACTTTATCCGCATTATTCTTAGCCCAATCAGCTGCCGCTTCTACCTCGTTCATTCCTTCTTCAATCAGAACCATTACATCAGCCATATCGCCAGGTTCCCAAAAGAAATTATCTAGAACTTTATATGCAGATGGATGATCTGCTTGCAATCCTACTCTTGCCAATGTATGAATCTGCTCATCCCCACCATAAATATTCAATGGATCATCTAAATATTTCAAATCAAAGCTTGAAAATTTCCAATGCGGTGTCCAACCAGTAACAATAATAGGCTGTTGATTAGTATAAGCTCTCTTAAGTGCAGCAGTCATAGCTGAATCTGAACTCTCAACCAGTTTCCAGTCGCTAAGACCGTATTGCTCTATAACATCTCTAGTAGCTGCCATCAATCCTGCTCCTGGGTCTATTCCAATTATCTCATAATTAACTTGTTCCCCAATTGATGCTGCTGGATTATCCTCATTACTTGGAGCTGGGGTCGGTGCTGGCTCTTGATTAGAATTCGATGGAGTCTGTGAATTGGAATCACTACCTCCGCAGCCTACTAAGACTAGTGACATTGTTACCATAATGATAAAACCTACCAATAATACTCTGTTTTTCTTCATTTAATACTTTTCCTCCTAAATACTTTTTGTGTAACTTACTGTTGCTGCTTCTTGTGTTGTTTTTGTTGCTTTGGTTGCTTTGTGTTTCTTTTGATGTTATTTTTTATATACATTTTGAGAAATTCGGTCTAACATAATTGCTACTATTACAATCGCTAGACCAGCCTCAAAACCTCTGCCTACCTGAATCTGTCCTACTGCTCTATATACTTCGGCTCCTAGTCCTGGTGCACCAACTAACGAAGCAGTTACAACCATTGATAGTGCCAGCATCACACTCTGATTTATCCCTGCCATAATTGTCGGTAGAGCTAATGGTAGTTGTACCTTGTATAATTTCTGACTTTTGGTTGATCCAAAAGCATCAGCCGCTTCGATAAGCTCTGCTGGCACTTGCCTAATACCTAGATTCGTCAACCTAATTGTTGGTGGCATTGCAAATATCACTGAAGCAAATACGCCCGGCACTACTCCCACGTTAAAAAACAGTATAGCTGGAATCAAATACACAAACGCTGGCATAGTCTGCATGAAATCGAGCAATGGCATAATAATAGTCTGTAATCTATTACTCTGTGCAGCCAAGATTCCTATCGGCATCCCAATAATTATAGAAACAATCACTGCCGTAATAACCAGCGCTAGTGTATCTATCATCTGTGACCAATACCCAATATTCTCTATAAACAGTAGCCCGACTGCCGTAAATATTGCAATCGACCAGCGACTGGTCCACCAAGCTATCAATACAAAGATAGCTATTAGTAATATCGGAGGCATCATCGTCAATGTATCAACAAAAAATTCAATAAACCCCTTGGTAACATCTGCTATTTTGTCAAAGATAAATGAGAAATTTAATAATAACCAATCTACTAACGAATCTACCCAATCTGCTAAAGGTATACGAGGTATATAATCACCCATTTATATCCCCCCGTTTCTAATGCTCTCATTTTTAATAGCATCTTTTCCGACGTCATTGTTGCCATTTGATTTACCATTATCGTTAGCTATCTCACTGTCGTTGTTGCTATTTCTCGCAAGAGCCTCCATAATAGCACCACGAATGATAATGCCATTAAGTCTACCATTCTCATCTACTACCGAAACAGGAATAGGTCCATGTGCAACTATTTCATATAACTCATTTAAAACCGTATCAGGTGTTACCTTAGGAACATCTACAATAAGAATATCCTCTAACGTCTTACCTTCCTCGATTGCTCTTGAAGCATCATTAGCTGTAACCGCTCCTAGCAATGTCTGCTTTTTATCAACTATGAAAATATTAGATATTTTCCTTTCTTTCATCAACTGCAAAGCAACCCTCGGTCCCTTGGTAATGCCCATAGTTTCTGCTTTTATCATTACATGTGATGCGGTAAGCACTTTAGATAAATCAACATCTGCGACAAACCGCTCAACATATTCATTGGCAGGGCTCATCAGGATTTCTTCTGGGGTGCCAATTTGCACAATATTGCCGTCTTTCATGAGCGCTATTCTGTCACCAATTCTTAACGCTTCGTCTAGATCATGGGTAATAAAGACAATAGTTTTAGCCATAGTTTCCTGTAGCTCTATCAACTCATCTTGCATATCTTTACGAATTAATGGATCTAGTGCACTAAATGCCTCATCCATGAGTAGAATATCTGCGTCATTAGCTAACGCTCTTGCCAGTCCGACACGTTGCTGCATACCACCACTTAGCTCATCAGGCTTTTTATGCTCGTATCCCTTTAATCCGACTAGTTCCAAGGCTCGCATCGCTTTTTGGGTGCGCTCCGGCTTTGAAACTCCCTGAATCTCAAGACCATATTCAGTATTTTCTAAAACTGTTCGGTGTGGAAATAAAGCAAATCGCTGAAAAACCATACTC
>Ga0265293_10014076_pt1 | contig 10226 bp, 9 predicted proteins | sample Munlanlewell138R_FD_192505 | JGI IMG/M metagenome (GOLD analysis project Ga0265293, IMG submission 192505) | Leachate microbial communities from a municipal landfill in Southern Ontario, Canada - Leachate well 138R | ecosystem: Engineered > Solid waste > Landfill > Unclassified | place: Canada...
TTCTGCGCCAGTAAATGCACTATTAAATGATTGTGCTAAAGATTGGAATTTCACTGCATCTATTGAGCTCATAGAAAATAATACAATAAATAATGCCAGCAATAATGTCAGAATATCTGCATATGGAATTAACCAGGCTTCGCTTACATGCTCTTCATGGTGCTTTTTTCTGCCTTTACTCATTTTTGCCACTACCTTCATTATTATTACTAGTATTGATTTGCTTACGTTCTTGAGATGTTAGGAATGAAGATAATTTTTGTTCTATACTTGCAGGTGATTCTCCAGCAAGTATAGATAATATTCCTTCAATCATCATGTATTTGCTCTTTACTTCTTGCTTAGATTTCATTTTTAATTTGTTAGCAAACGGATGCCATAACACATATCCAGTAAAAATACCCAATAATGTCGCTACAAAGGCAGCGCTAATTGCGTGTCCTAGTTTGTCAATGTCTGACATGTCGGCAAGAGCAGCTATTAAACCAACTACTGCTCCAAGTACTCCAAGCGTAGGAGCATAAGTGCCAGCCTGTATGAATATTGCAGCTCCAGAATTGTGTCGTTCCTCCATTGCGGAGATTTCTTCAGATAATACATCACGAATGTAATCGGCACTTTGACCGTCAACAGCTAATGTCATACCACTTTTTAAAAAGTCATTATCGATTTCGCTGACTTTACTTTCGAGTGCTAGTAAACCTTCTTTTCTCGCTAATTGAGCCCAAGAAGAAAATGTTCTTACTAATTCAACTAAATCAGTTGATTTTTTATTTAAAAATATAACCTTAAATAGGTCAGGGGTACGCTTAAGATCACTCTCTGGGCAAGCAATCAATACAGTAGCAATTGTCCCAAATATTATTATTAGTATTGCGGCAGGGTTAGCTAACGCACCTAGACTAACACCCTTAATAACCATACCCACGCCGATAGCAATGAATCCTAATATTACTCCTATTACTGATGATCTATCCATGAATACTCTCCTTGTGAATTATTGTAAAGGTTTTCTTAAATGGTGATTGGTAATTATAGGTGATATACTTGCTCACCTTTTAAGACGTTGATTTGATTCTCTAACAGCAATTCAATAGCTCGTTCAATGTTTTCAACACGAAACACAACTAAAGCAGCGGTAGTTTTTTTCTCAAGAAAAGCATAAAGATATTCAACATTGACACTATTATTATTCAATATCTCTAGTATTCGGCTTAATCCACCCGGAGTATCGTCAATTTCAACAGCTATAACATCTGTTTCACTGACGGTAAATCCAACGTTTTTTAATATTTGATATGCTGATGCTGGATTATCTACGATTAGGCGCAGAATACCAAAGTCGGAAGTATCTGCTAACGATAAAGCTCGAATATTTATGTGATTTTCACCGAGAGTGCGTGTTACATCAGCAAGTCTGCCAGATTTATTTTCTAAAAAAACGGATATTTGTTTTACTAGCATACGTCACCAACCTTTCTTTTTCTATCTTTAGTTATACATTTAGGTTTCTACAAATAGGTTTCTACAAACTTATCTGCAACTCTAATTTACAATTGGCGTTTATCTATTATGCGTTTAGCTTTACCTTCACTGCGTTCAATGGTTTTTGGTTCTACTAAACGAACTTTGGCATTTATACCCAAGATGCTGTCTAGTTCATTGCGGATTGTTTTTTCTAATTCTTCTAAGCGTTTGATTCTGTCTGAGAACATTGCTTCTGATACTTCTACTAGAACTTCTAGTTCATCTAAATTACCTTTACGATCGACAACTAGTTGGTAATGTGGTTCGGTATTGCTAATAGAAAGTAACACACTTTCAACTTGTGATGGGAATACATTTACACCCCTGATTATTAGCATATCGTCGGAGCGACCTGTAACTCGAGTCATTTTGACATGTGTTCTGCCACATGAGCAACCATCAATTGACAAGGTGGTAATATCTCGGGTTCTGTATCTAAGCATTGGTATTCCTTCTTTAGTTATAGTAGTTATAACCAACTCACCTTCGGAGCCATAAGGAAGCACAGCGCCAGTTTCTGGGTTAATAATTTCGGCTATGAAATGGTCTTCGAATATATGTAGACCACTTTTGTCTTTACATTCAGCAGCTACACCTGGTCCCATTATTTCGCTTAAACCATAGATATCATAAGCATTTATCTGCAATCTGCTTTCGATTTCTTGGCGCATTTTTTCAGACCAAGGCTCTGCACCAAAAACACCTATCTTTAGGCCCATCTCATCTCGATTTATCCCTGATTCTTCAAGCACTTCGGCGATAAATAGAGCATACGAAGGGGTACAGCATAATACTTCTGCGCCGAAGTCTTGCATTAATTTAATTTGGCGCTTAGTGTTGCCACCGGATATCGGCACAACTGTAGCACCTAAATGCTCTGCACCATAATGCACACCAAGACCACCAGTAAATAGACCATAACCATAAGCATTCTGTATTACGCTATCTGGAGATGCACCATAAGATGTAAGGGAACGAGCCATTAATTCCTTCCAATTTTCAATATCTTGCTTGGTGTAACCAACTACCGTAGGATTACCAGTAGTACCTGACGAAGCATGAAGCCTAACTATTTCTTTCTTAGGGACGGCGAATAATCCAAATGGATATTGGTCACGCAAATCCTGTTTGGTAGTAAAAGGAAGGTATTGCAAATCAGATAATGACTTAATATCTGAAGGGTTAATTGCTAATTCTTCTAATTTGTTACGATAAAAAGGCACTTTATTATATAGACGTATTACTAACTCTTGAAGTCGCGCTAATTGAAGCTGTTCTAACTCTGTTCGATTCATTGTTTCAATATTAGTATTAAAATACATATCTAGCCTCCTGATTCCCACTATACATCCTTCTGATATTTCGGTTATTTATAACTTTACTTCCATTCTAATTCGATTATATCTCCATTGTTTAAAGGTACATCGTAGGTTGCTGGTTGATTATTTAAAATCATTGACAAGCGTGTAGCAGATTCTGGTTTCTTCGACATTATATCTACATATTTAAAAATATCATTAAATATGATATTTAGATGATTTTTGCATGTAAATTCAATACGATCCTGGTCATTAAGTGTGTCGTCTATATGTGCAGGTTGATCGTTTAATAAGACTTTAAAGCTAGGATTAAGTATTGAAATGGGCTTGTCATTTACTTTAACTGTTATTTCATAATTATATAGGAGCTTTGGATCTAACACATCTCTGATGCTTGAACGCTGTTGCTGGGTGGTTATAATCTCTATTGAATCGTTAGGCTTGATTCTCGTAAATAAAGAAGCAGGCTGATTATTTAGGTTAATTATACGTGTACCACCTGGAAGTGTCTTAGCTTGTCCGTTTATATATACTGTAATTTCTGCATCTGAGAAGTCTAAATCTGTTACGCCATATGCAGTCAGACATTCCTTGACCGTTGAAGGTGGATGAACAATAATTTGATCACGGTCTTGAAGTTGCTCGGAAGCTTCGGCTGGGTTACCGTTTCTATAGATTAAGATAGGAAGCTTAACTAGTAATCCATTGAAATGAATTTGCAAAGGTGCTTGTTCGTCTGCTGTTAATATATCTATGATTTGCCCTTTTGCATTGTTGCCGTTCTCGCCATTTTCGGTTATTATTTCATCACTTTCTTTTATCGGTGATTCAAGTGTCGCCGACTCATTATTGATTAGAATTCTAGCAGGAGTTCCATGTTCACCACGAATAATGCGCAAATTGCCATTAACCTCTGCGCTTAATGCCATACCAGGCTTTCCGTGTAATCTATTCATATCAACACCGGCAGCTATTAAAGCATCACCAACTGTTAGTTTTTTGAGGTCGAAGACACGCACTTTCTTGTGGTTAACTAAAATATTAATAAAATCAATATGATTAGAAACAGCTGACATGGCTATCCCAACTGGAGTAACTGCTTCAGGACCTTTAAGTATTTCGTGTTCACCGATTATGTTCTGAATTGCTTGTGCGCCACGAACGGCAACACGCTCTTTAGGCAGATTTAGATGTATAGCTAACATATCAGTAAGTAACGGAGTCATACTACCGCCGCCGATCAGCATTACTGCTTGCGGGTTTTGTTTATTGAATTCAAAGATTTTTTCGGCTATTTGTTTTGCAAGATTTTCTATATTTCCGCGAATTTCAGAAACTATTTCTTTGCTAGGTTTTTCATAAACAAAACCTAGAACATCTTCATACAATACCTGTTCTTCATGTAGTGAGCGTTTAACTTTTTCGGCGACATTGAAATCGAGCAAGTATTTCTGTGAAATAGCTTCTGTGATTTCATCACCAGCTGTTGGGACCATTGCATAAGCTGTAATTGTTCCTTCAGCAGTTAAAGCGATATCTGATGTACCAGCACCAATATCTACTAATGCAATATTTAACTTGCGCATTGTCGCCGGAATTAGCACGTTTATCGCAGCTATTGGCTCTAAAGTTAAAGCGGATATTTCAAGCTCGGCTCTAGCTAATGCTGCTTGTAAAGAATCGACAACTACTCGTGGTAAAAAGGTCGCTATAACATCTATTGATGCTTTTTCACCAAATTGATCGATTATGCTACCGATTGAGCTGTCGTCAATTGTATATTCAACAACGCTATATCCTACACAATGAAACCTAGTTTTATCGATACCTTCATTTTCCTTCATTAATATATGCTGTGCTTGCTGTACTGCTTCAAGCTCAAGCGCTGTTACTTCATCACGAGAGCTAAATGGCTGATCCTTGATTGAACGAAAGACTTTAGTGCGGATAGTTTTAAGTGAACGACCAGCTGCAGCAACAGACGCATGCGTTAATTTGGTGCAATTTCTATCTTCGAGTGTTTTCTTAATATGACTAATTACCTGAGAAACTTTTATGACATCGTGGATTTGTCCATCAAGCATTGAGCGTTCTTGGTGCTCATATACTTCACAATCAACCACTGCCAGTTTATCTCCTTCGGGATATGCTAATATACCAACGATACTACGAGTACCTATATCTAAGGCGAATATTGGTGGAGCGTATTGTTGCATTCTGGTCACACCTCTACAATTAATATTATATAGAGTAAAATATAAAGCATCATTATAAATATAGGTGATTAATTCGATAAATAATTTAATATCCCTTTAAATTCATTAAATTTACAACACATTTACAAGACAATCAAAATGCATATCATCAATAACAGGTTATATGCTTGCATATTAAATCTACCTATGTTATACTTCTAAAAATTATGCGATTTAGCAATCATATCCTTGAGCAATGATGGAGATAAGTAAACTATATTAAATGCTAACAGGGAACAGGCGTCATCGACTGGGAGCGCCTTAGCAATTTAGTAGTTGAAATTCACTCCTAAGCTAGAAGCTGAACATTTATTAATAAGTAGGCTAAACGTTATCCCAGCGTTATCGGGAAATCATGAGTGATTACTTTATTAAGTATTAACTCGGGTGGTACCGCGGAATTATACCTATGTTTCGTCCCGATAAGGGCGAGTCATGGTTTTTTTTATTTTAAGGTAATTTTTTCAATGTAAATGGAGGGGTGTTTATGGCTACTAATGACTTAGCTAGATTCGTAAGAAACTGCTTACACGATTTGAAACCCTACGAACCTGGCAAACCAATTGAAGAGGTAAAAAGGGAATTAGGATTGACACACGTTATTAAATTAGCGTCAAATGAAAATCCGATTGGAGCTTCAGAGGCTTCTAAGGATGCTGTCAGCAAAGCACTTGAAAATACCCATATATATCCTGATGGTAATTGTTTTGAACTTAAGAAAGCATTAGCTGATCACATGCAAGTATCGACAGATCAGCTTATAATCGGAAATGGTTCTGATGAAATTATTAAAATGCTAGCAGAAACTTTTTTTAACCAAGGTGATGAAGTAATTGCCCCAACTCCGTCTTTCTCTGAGTATTGGTTTGCTGCTACTGTAATGAATGCTAAGGTAACAGGAATTCCACTCAAGAATAATTTTAATTACGATGTAGAAGCAATGATTAGAGCAGTTACACCGAAAACCAAGATGATATTTTTGTGTAACCCGAATAATCCAACTGGCACATATTTAACCAAGGATGAATTAGAACAAATCTTAAATAGTATTCCTAAGGATATTGTTGTTGTAATTGATGAAGCTTATTGCGAATATGCAACAGCTAGTGATTATCCTAATGGAATTGATTATATCGATAACTATCGGGTAGTAGTATTGCGGACATTTTCCAAGATATATGGATTAGCAGCCTTTAGAGTGGGATATGGAGTAGCAAATGCTAATATAATTAATTACATTGGTCGTGTGCGTGAACCATTTAATGTTAACAGTTTCGCACAAGTTGCAGCAGTTGCAGCACTAACCGATGAAGCACATGTAGAGAATAGCCGTCAAATAGTTGAGCAGGGTAAACAACTGTTATTTACGGAATTTGAACAGATGGGATTATCTTATATACCGACGCAGGCAAATTTTGTTTTCGTTGACACTAAGAAAAATGCCAGAGAAATATTTAAAATGCTGTTAAAACGGGGAGTTATTGTCCGTACTGGTGACATATTCGGGCAACCAACCTATATCCGTGTTACTTTTGGAACACAGGAGGAAAATGAGTTTTTTATTAAAGAGTTAAAAGAGGTATTGCTAGAACTGTAAATAAAAAATATGTTCAAATAACGAATGGAGGTATATATAATGACTGCAGAAAAATTAAATGAGTTAAGAAGTCAACTGGATGGTATTAACATAAAGCTATTAGATTTGATGACACAAAGAGCAGAGATTGTTACTGAAATAGGAAAGGTAAAAGCTAAAATTGGTACAAAGCGCTTCGACCCAGTTCGTGAGAATCAAATGCTTGAGGATTTAGTTAGTCACAATAAAGGACCGTTTTCCGATGATACAGTTAGACATTTATTTAAGCAAATATTCAAAGCGTCATTAGATTTACAAAAAACTGACCAGCATAAGGAATTGTTAGTTAGTCGTAAAATTAAGAAAACTGATACTGTAATTGACATTAAAGGTTTAAAGATTGGTGGCTCTGAGAAGGTGATTTTTGCAGGCCCTTGTGCAGTAGAATCATATGAGCAAGTTCGTGCTGCTGCTGAAACACTTAAGGCTAATGGTGTTCGTTTGTTACGTGGCGGCGCATACAAGCCTCGTACATCACCATACGATTTCCAAGGACTAGGTGAGGAAGGATTACAGATTTTACGTCAGGTTGCAGATGAACTAGATATGATAGTTATCAGTGAAATTGTTAGTCCTTACGAAATGGAAGTAGCTCATAAATATTTAGATATAATTCAAATTGGTGCCAGAAATATGCAGAATTTCGAGCTATTAAAGGTCGCTGGTGAGGCTAGCGTGCCAATTATTCTAAAGCGTGGCTTATCAGCTACTATAGATGAATTTAAGTATGCTGCAGAGTATGTATTATCCCATGGGAATAGCCAGGTAATCCTGTGTGAGCGTGGAATTCGCACTTATGAGCGTGCAACGAGAAACACTTTAGATATTTCAGCAGTGCCAATTATGAAAAGCGAATCACACTTGCCAATTATCGTTGATGTCAGCCATTCAACAGGACGCAAGGATATTGTAATCCCGACAGCTAAGGCTGCACTGGCAGCAGGAGCTGATGGCATTATGGTGGAGCATCATCCAAACCCACCTGTAGCTTTATCAGATGCAGCTCAGCAGCTAAATCCGACTGAATTTGCCGAGTTATGCACTGCATTAAAGCCGTTCCTTAGTAACTAAATTAGTTAAATCAGCTGAAATATTGCCTTTCTTCGGACAAAGTGTTACGATATTATCATAACACTAGAATTTCACGGAGGAACAGAATTGATTACAAAAGAAAAGATTGATCGCATTAATGAGCTTGCAAGAATAGCTAAAGATACTGGACTTACACGAGCAGAAAAAAATGAGCAGTTGCAATTAAGACAGGAATATATCCAATCTGTGCGCTGTTCACTAAAGGCTAATTTAGACCAAATTAAATTCGCAGATTAAATATACACATTAATAGCTAATCTATATTTTAACATGTATTTTAATCTATATTTTAATATGTATTTTAAAATTCAGGAGTCAATAACTTTATCGGTTATTGGCTTTTTTTTCGTTTAGTATAATATTTGCCAAGTTTTGTATATATCATTGTTAATATTTTTATCGCATTACAATTGCAGATTTAGGACATTATTAAAATAGAAGGAGGTGTCATAATGGCTAAAGATGTATTATGTGAAGTAAGTAGTTGCAAACACTGGAATCAGGGGAATAAGTGCGAAGCTGATTCAATTTATGTTGTAAGCCAAGCAGGAAGCCAAGCAACTTCTCAACAGGAAACAGATTGTAAAACGTTTGAAATGTGATTGAGTAACATATAATACCTAGCTTAGGTATATAGAACAAAAGGGCGACTAATTGGGTTGCCCTTTTGTTCCAATATTCTCTTCGCCCGAGGCTAGGTGAATGCCAAGTTTTGTTTACATTAATGGGCAAAGGAGTGTTCAATTATCAGAACTCGTAGACAATTTATAAAAAACTCTACCGTCTTTTTATTTGTTATTTCTTATTCTCTCATAAATTATCCGTCAATAATGTCTAAGTTTACTACATTCTCTACATTTTCAAAGCATAATATTAAATCATTAAGTGGTAAACTGGATGTTCAACAACGATTTAATCATAGTATCACATCGTATATATCTGTTCATGGGGATATGAAACAAATTTCAATCGGTAGAATTTGTATATAAAGAAAACCGAAAATAATTTAACATAAATTTAATATATAAAAATTTTACATAAAAAAAGGAAAAAAATATTGTATACCGAATAGATATAAGCAAACAGCTAGAAATTATCAGGCTGTTTTGAGAATAATAGCTGAGAAAAAAGAGGAGATGAGCTGAGTGGAAAAACAAGTAAAAAAACAAACAGGCTTTTATGGGGAATTTGGCGGTAGTTTTGTTCCAGATGAATTACAAACAGCGTTAGATTATATTGAGGAGTCATTCTATCAATATTGTGATGATCCGGAATTTATTAAGGAATTGGATTATTATAATCGGGAATATGTTGGTCGTCCTAACCCATTGTATCTAGCGGAGCGTTTAACCGAAAAGCTTGGTGGGGCCAAAATTTATTTAAAGCGTGAAGAGTTGAATCATACCGGTTCACATAAGATTAATAATGTTTTAGGGCAGGTATTACTTGCAAAACGCATGGGTACTAAGCGAGTGATTGCTGAAACTGGTGCAGGTCAACACGGTGTAGCAACTGCTACAGCTTGTGCAATGTTTGGCATGGAATGTGTGATATATATGGGAGAAGAGGATACAAAACGTCAAGCATTAAACGTATTTAGAATGGAATTATTAGGCGCTAAAGTAGTAGCGATTACTAGTGGCAGTCGCACCTTGAAGGATGCTGTTGATGCAGCATTGCAGGATTTAATGAAAAATTATAAGAACACATATTATATGCTAGGTTCCGCTGTTGGACCGCATCCATATCCGATGATTGTTAGACATTTCCAATCGATTATTGGCAGAGAAGCTAGACAACAGATTTTGGAAAAGGAAGGAAGACTACCAGATGTAATAACTGCATGTGTTGGTGGTGGCAGTAATGCAATTGGTCTATTCCATCCATTTGAAGATGATATTGATGTTAAAATAGTTGGTGTAGAACCAGGTGGTACTGGAATTGATACAGGAATACATGCAGCACCAATAGTAGCAGGTTCGCCGGGAGTTATTCATGGCTTTAAATGTCATGTAGTTCAAGATGAACAAGGAAATATACTTCCAACCCATTCGATAGCTGCGGGACTTGATTATCCTGGAGTTGGTCCGCAACACAGCCATCTTAAAGCATCTAAGCGAGCGGAATATGTGGCAGTTACTGATGAAGAAGCACTGGAGGCGTTTCAACGGCTTTCCAAGCTGGAAGGAATTATTCCTGCATTAGAAAGTGCCCATGCTGTTGCATATGCAATTAAGCTTGCTCCACAGATGTCTAAAGACCAAATTATAATCGTTAACCTATCTGGACGTGGTGATAAAGATGTGCAGCAAGTGTTTGAGATGTTAAACGATAAATAGTAGGCATACTTGCAGTTGTTTTTTAAGTAAAATAAGGGTATAATAATATCAGCGAAGG
>Ga0265293_10014077_pt1 | contig 10225 bp, 8 predicted proteins | sample Munlanlewell138R_FD_192505 | JGI IMG/M metagenome (GOLD analysis project Ga0265293, IMG submission 192505) | Leachate microbial communities from a municipal landfill in Southern Ontario, Canada - Leachate well 138R | ecosystem: Engineered > Solid waste > Landfill > Unclassified | place: Canada...
TATACCCCGCAAATCGTCTCCTACACGGAGCTGGGATACGGCATCGGCAACCGGTTCTTTAACGCGGGCATTTTCGGGTCGTTCCATAAAACCGACTTCAAGCAAATAGGGGTCAGGGCCGCATTCGAGTTTTAACATGACTGCGTCCAGAGCTTCATGCAACACAGCGATTTACAAAGTGTGGTTAAACGCAAAATTCACTATCCTTAGATAAGATAGGATGCGTTTCGGAAGATAAGATAGGATGCGTTTCGGACAAGTTCGAGAATAAACTCTCGACTTGTCTCTCAACTTTCACTATCTTTGCATAAGAATAGGAGGCGCCTCGGCAGTGCTCAAGCAAGCTTGGCGTTGCGCTCGGCTTTCGATTTCATCAGACTATTCCCCGCCATGGTATAATGCAAACAAGTTTGCCTTCTACTCATTTGGCTTAACGGAATAGCGCACTATCTTTGCATAAAAAGGCAAACAATGATCTGTTTCCCCAACGCGAAAATCAATTTAGGGCTTCATGTTCTATCCCGCAGGGCGGACGGGTACCACAACCTCGAAACCATCTTTTACCCGATCGGGCTCAAGGATGCCCTGGAGGTTGTGCGGGTACCGGGAACTGCCGCGACGGAGCCGGTGTATCGTTTTTTTCAAAGCGGCCTACCGGCAACGTGTAAAACAGAAGACAACCTGGCAGTGAAAGCCTTGCGATTGGTCGCCTCCCGAAAGGCGATTCCGCCGGTAGACATCCACCTCCTCAAGAAGATCCCCTCGGGCGCGGGGCTGGGCGGGGGATCATCGGACGCGGCATTCATGCTCCGGCTGCTGAATGACGCCTTTCACTTGGGTTTTTCCGGGGAGGAGCTCACCCGGATGGCCGCGTCGTTGGGAGCCGACTGCCCTTTTTTCACGTGTAACCGGCCATCACTGGCCACGGGTGTCGGCGATCAATTGGAGCCCATCGATCTTGATTTATCAAACTACTTCTTCTTGCTGGTGAAGCCGGAAATCGCGATCCCCACGAACGAGGCATACGCCATGATTACCCCGGGAACACCCGCTCTCTCGTTGAAGGAGATTATTAAAAAGCCCGTGGAGGAATGGAAAGGGCTGATGAAAAATGATTTCGAGGCTCCGGTGTTCAAGAAGTACCCCGAGATTTACCGGATAAAGCAACAGCTTTACGAGATGGGAGCGGTCTACGCTTCGATGAGTGGTTCGGGATCATCGGTATATGCCTTTTTTACCGAAGAGCCAGAAGGGTGGAAGGAGACGTTCTCGAAGCAGTTCACGTGGGCGAATACTCCCTTGTAGAAGCCTCAGATACAATTAAATATTAAACTTTCGGAAATGATTTTACAGCTAAATATTTCAACTTCCACTATTTAGTGACCCATTACCGATTCACTAAAGTTAGACTTTTCCTCGCCATGGCATAGCTCAAGCAAGCTTGGCTCTGTTCATTTGGCTTAACGGAAAAGTTTATAGGCTATCTGATAAATAACTCGCTTCGCTCGAACAGCTTATCAGATTACGCCTATTTCATCGGATGGGTGCCCACGAAATAGTTATAGGTCTCATATTTAGCTGTAAATACGACACAAGCGAAACTTAAATTAAATAATATTGATAATATAGATATGCAACGACACTTTTTTGCACACTATCCTGTTAAGCGCAACAAGCGGAACCGCGCGAGTTTTGCCGCGGCGAAAAGCAGCCTAATCTTATTGATCATTATCGCGGGGTTGTGCTTGCCCGTTACCGCGCAAACGCGAGAGGCGGTTATGCCAAAAAAGATAGCTTCGTTCGGCCCCATCACCGTGCAGAAGCCGGTGCTGCTGGATAGCGTGAACCTGGACAACACCGCTTATTCCGACGAGATGCTCCTTTCGTACCCTGTCTCTTTCCCCGATCAAGAGCGCTTCTCCACTGAGTTAACCCCGGACACGGCAGGTTTTTTCTTCCTGCCCAAGCCGGACGCGGGGAAAGCGTTCCAGCTGCTTTCGCTCTACGTGACCGGCGACAGGTATGGCAAGGGAAAAGTCACCGTGACATCGACCAACCCGCTGGAGCTCTGGATCGATGGCGTGAAGCGGGCTACCAAGACGCAGCGGAACGACAGCCTACACCAGTCGGGGTCGGTGGATGCCAACCTGAACGGGTTCACCAACAACGCGCGGCTGGTGATCAAGATGCTCACCTCGGCAGACGATAAGACCGAGCCCGCGTTCAAGGTCGAGGTAAAACCCGACGAGGCCGACTCGCTGCTCGTATACACGTTTAACGAGTCGCCCACCCGGCGTATCAACATCAAGGATATCCTGGAAGGAAAGCGGGTGACCACCTCCTCGATCTCCCCCAGCGGCCGATTCCTGTTACTGAGCCTACGGGAGACCCTCCCCGGGGGAACCAACCGGAACTCCACCGAGATATACGATACCCGCCAAAAACGGACCATCCTCTCCGAGCCCTCCAATCGCTCCCAGTTGCGGTGGATGCCCAAGCGGGACCTGCTTTATTTCACGGCCGACAACGACGAGGGCAGGACCATCTACACGCTGGACCCGCTCACCATGGAGACCGGGATCATCGCGGAAGGGCTCCCCAAGGAGAGCTTCCATATGGCACCCGACGAGCAGTCGGTCTTCTTCTCCTCCAAAGAGACCCTGGTCATCAGCAACCCCGGGGGGTTGAAAAGGCTGATCGGGATAGACGACCGGCAGTCACACTACCGGGACCGCTACTTCCTATACCGCCACTTCTTTGACACGGGGCTTACCCAACAGCTCACGTTCGGGCGCCAAAGCGCTTCGCTCAACGACGTGACGGACGACGGGCAATACCTGCTCTTCTCCACCACGGAAGAGGATCTCTCGGAGCGGCCCTTCCGCAAGAGTTCGCTCTACATGCTGAACTTGGAGACAATGGCCGTCGACACCGTCTGGAAAGACCAGACCTACGCGTACTCCGCCCAGTTCTCGCCCGACGCGAAACAGCTGCTGGTGCACGGGGCGCCCGAAGCATTCGGCGGAATCGGCCTGAAGATAGAGCCGGGGCAGATCGCCAACAGCTACGACACGCGGTCGTTTATCTTGCATTTAGACAGTAAAAAAGTGGAGGCGGTGACCCGTGACTTCAACCCCACCATCAACGCGCAGACGTGGAACCCGAGGGACAATAACATCTACTACCGCGTGGAAGAGGGGGACCGCTCCAACGTGTACCGTTACTCGCCCCGGACGAAGAAATTCGAGCAGCTGCCATTGAAGGAGGAGGTGATCCGATCGTTTACCATCGCGGAAAATGGCGAATGGGCCACCTACACGGGCGTGAGCGCTTCCAACTCCAACCGGAGCTACCTGCTGAACCTTCGCACGATGGAGTCGACGCTCGTGGCCGACCCCTACAAGGAACGCCTCGCCAAACTCAACCTGGGCGAAGTAAAGGAGTGGAGTTTCACCAGCACGTTCGGCGACCGGATCGAGGGGCGGTATTACCTGCCACCCGGTTTTGATCCGGAAAAGAAATACCCGCTGATTGTCTATTACTACGGCGGCACCAGCCCCACCGCGCGCACCTTCGAGAGCACTTACCCGCTCCACGTGTACGCCGCGCAAGATTACGTGGTTTACACGCTTCAACCGAGCGGCACCACCGGTTACGGCCAGGAATTCTCGGCCCGCCACGTGAACGCGTGGGGCATCCAAACCGCGGAGGAGATCGTGCAAGGGGTGAACGCGTTCGTCGCCGCCCACCCGTTCGTGGATGGCACCAAGATCGGGAATATCGGCGCGTCATACGGCGGCTTCATGACGCAGTACCTGATCACCCAAACCGATCTCTTCTCGGCATCGGTGTCGCACGCCGGCATCAGCAACATCACCAGCTACTGGGGAGAAGGGTACTGGGGCTACTCCTACAGCGCGGGGGCAAGCGCGGGCAGCTACCCGTGGAATAACCCCGAGCTTTACGTGAAGCAGAGCCCCCTCTTTCATGCCGACAAGATCAACACCCCGCTGTTGCTGCTCCACGGGACGGCCGACACCAACGTGCCCATCGGCGAGAGCATCCAGATGTACACCGCGCTGAAATTGCTGGGGAAAGAGGTAGAGTTTATCCAGGTGGAGGGGGAAAACCACGCGATTTACGACTACGACAAACGTATCGCGTGGAACAACGCGATCTACGCGTGGTTTGCCAAATGGCTCAAGGATGACGCCCGTTGGTGGGACTCGATGTACCCGGATAAATAAATCGCGTGTATCTCGCGACGCCCATTTTTTTAATACAAGCACTGAACTATGGATATCGAAAATTTATGCAATGACGTCCGACAACTGGCCCGTTCCGTGGGGAAATACCTGACAAACGAGCAGGCCGGATTGAAGCGAAAAGACGTGAAACTGAAAGGGACGCGTAACTACGTGACCTATATCGACAAAGCCGCCGAGGAACTACTGGTAGAGGGCTTGCAACAGCTATTGCCCGGCTCGGGATTCCTTACCGAAGAGGGCACTGTGGCGTTCGAGGAGAAGGAGTTTACTTGGATCATCGACCCATTGGACGGCACGAGCAACTACGTGCACGGCGACACTACCTATTCGGTGAGCATAGCCCTCGCCCGGAATAACGAGACGGTGCTGGGCGTGGTGCACGACCCGGTATTGGACTATACTTACTGGGCGGTAACGGGCGGACCGGCGTTCATGAACGACACCCCGTTGCAAGTGAGCAATCACGCCACCATCGAAAACGGCTATTTCGGGTTCGGGATACCTTATAGCCTGAACGAGGACGGAAGGCAGATCCTGCAACGGGCCATGAAGCAGTCCCAAAAGTGCAGCTTCCGCCTCAAGGGATCGGCCGCGTTGGACCTCTGTTACGTGGCAGCTGGCGTCACCGATGCCTTCTTCCATCCCGGGCTTTCGCCGTGGGATGTGGCAGCGGGAGCGTTTATCGTGGCACGAGCCGGCGGAAAGTGTACCGACTTCTCCGGGGGGGACAACTACGTCTTCGGGCGGGAGATGGTAGCATCCAACCGCGTCATCCATGACGAGATAATGAAAACCATCATAGCGGACGATGAACATACCTATGGATAATCAAGCGATCCTCTTCGCTTTCCTGCTCACCCTCATTGCCGGGTTATCCACCGGTATCGGGAGCCTGATCGCGTTCGTGGCCAAGCGCACGAACAGCAACTTCCGGAGCTCCGCGCCAGGGCTCTCGGCAGGCGTGATGATCTTTATCTCGCCGGACGAGCTGCTACCCCCAACACGGAGAAATAGGGCAAGCACCACCACTCCATTATCGGGCTCATCCCGGGCATGGCGGTGATGGTTCGCCTTAATGGCAAGATTCGCGCCTTTTAAGCGAAAAATAACGTATCTTTGTATAAGATAGGATGCGCCTCGGAAATGCTCGCTAAAGCAAGACTATTCCTCGCCGCGGCATGGCCCCAGCAAGCTTGGCCCTGCTCATTCGGCTTGACGGAATAGTTCAAGCAAGCTTGGCATTGCACCCGGCTTTCACTATCTTTGCGAGTGAGAGATAACATTACCTAATTCTGGAGAAAACAGCAATGACAACTGACTTGAAACAGATAGGAGAACGGATCAAGGGCCTGCGTGAGGCACTCGACCTCACTCCCTTGGAGATGGCCCACAAACTGGAAGTGGACCTGGGAGATTACATGCAGTTTGAGGGAGGAGAGCAAGATATATCGGTATCGTTCCTGCAACGGATCGAGCGGGAATTTCAGGTGGATATCTCCACCCTGATGTTCGGCACCGAGCCGCGTATGAACTCCTACTTCATCACCCGGAAAGACAAGGGGATGAGCGTGGAAAGGGTCTCGGCGTACAACTACCGGTCGCTCACCTCGGGCTTTACCAATAACGTGGCAGAGATATTCGTGGTAACGGTGGAACCTAAACCGATGGAGACCGACTTCTACAAGAACATTCACGCGGGACAGGAATTCAACATGATCTTGGAAGGGAGCATGCTGATGAATATCAACGGGAAAAACCTGGTACTGGGAAAAGGCGATAGCATCTACTTCGACTCATCGCTGCCCCACGGCATGAAGGCGATGAACGACAAGCCGGTGAAATTCCTTGCCGTGATCTTGTACCCGTGATTTTGTATCCGCGATCGATTATAATTAGGTTATCATGATAGAGAAATTTGTAAAGAAACCCTCGTTTTCATCCCACCAGGATTTCGTGGACAACTACCGGATCGAGGTGCCCGACAACTTCAACTTCGGGTATGACGTGGTGGACGAGTGGGCCTCTTCAAACCCGGGGAAACGCGCCCTCTGCTGGACCAACGACCGCGGCGAGCACCGCGACCTGACATTTGGAGAACTGAAGACGCTATCCGACCAAACGGCGGCGTTTTTTCTTTCCATCGGCATCAAGAAAGGAGACATGGTGATGCTGATCTTGAAACGAAACATCGAGTTCTGGCAAGCCATCGTGGCACTGCACAAGATTGGCGCGATAGCCATACCCGCCACGCACCTGCTCACCGACCGGGACATCACCTACCGTAACAACGCGGCAGGAATTAAAGCAATCGTGGCCACGGGGGATCCCCAGTTAATAGAGCACGTGAACCTCGCCATGGCCGCCTCGCCCACGGTGGAGCACCGAGTGGTGGTCGGCGGCGAGGTACCCGGCGGATGGATTGATTTCCACCGGGGCGTGGAGACGGCACCCCCTTTCGAGCGGCCGCTACCGACAAATAAAAACGAGGACATCATGCTCCTCTATTTCACATCGGGCACCACGGGACATCCCAAGATGGTGATCCACGACTTCACTTACCCGCTGGGACATATTACCACCGCCAAGTATTGGCACAACCTGCACGAGGAGAGCATCCACCTCACGCTGGCCGATACCGGCTGGGCCAAGGCCGTGTGGGGCAAGATTTACGGGCAATGGATCGCGGGAGCGTGCGTTTTTGTCTACGACTTCGAGGGGCGCTTTATTCCCGAAGATATCCTGCGGGTGCTATCCGCTTATAAAGTGACCTCATTCTGTGCTCCCCCCACCATCTTCCGCTTCTTGATACGGGAGGACTTGAGCAAGTATGACCTCTCCGCGCTGGAGTATTGCACCACCGCGGGGGAAGCCCTTAACCCCTCGGTATTTGAAGCGTTCCACGAAAAGACCGGCATCAAGATGATGGAGGCATTCGGGCAGACCGAAACGGCTCCCACCATCATCACTTTCCCGTGGATGGAGCCCAAGCCGGGAGCGATGGGAGTCCCTAACCCACTCTACAAGATGGACCTGCTCACGCACGACGGCCGTTCGGCCGAGGACGGCGAGCAGGGCGAGATCGTGTTTCACACCGACGGAGAACTCCCATTGGGCCTGTTTAAGGGGTATTACCGGGACGAGGCGCTCACCCGCGAAGTGCACGACAACCATATTTATCGCACCGGCGACATGGCTTGGCGCGACGAAGACGGCTACTACTGGTTCGTGGGACGCACCGACGACGTGATCAAGAGCTCCGGCTACCGGGTGGGGCCGTTCGAAGTAGAAAGCGCGGTGATGACCCACCCCGCCGTGGTAGAGTGTGCCATCACGGGGGTACCCGATGACATCCGGGGACAGATTATAAAGGCGACGGTGGTACTCGCCGCGGAATATAAAGCGAGAGCAGGCGACACGCTGGCAAAAGAGATACAGGAACACGTGAAAAGCGTGACAGCACCTTACAAATACCCGCGCGTGATCGAATTCGTGGACGAGCTCCCCAAGACGATCAGTGGAAAGATCCGGCGGGTGGAGATCCGCGAAAAGAACAAAATCGACGGTTAACGGTTATATAACGGAGTCACAAAATTGAAATCATAACGACAACACGCAAATGAAAAAAGCATACGTTTTCCCCGGTCAAGGCGCCCAGTTCGTGGGGATGGGCAAAGAGTTATACGAAACTTCTTCGTTAGCAAAAGAGCTGTTCGAGAAGGCCAATGAAGTACTGGGTTTCCGGATCACCGACACGATGTTTTCGGGTACCGACGAGGAGCTAAAGCAGACCAAGGTAACGCAACCGGCCATCTTCCTGCATTCGGTAATATTGGCTAAAACACTGGGGGAAGAGTTCCAGCCCGATATGGCCGCGGGGCACTCGCTGGGCGAGTTCTCGGCACTGGTGGCAGCCGGAGCCCTCTCGTTCGAGGATGGGCTGCGGTTAGTGCATGCCCGGGCGCTCGCGATGCAAAAGGCATGCGAGGCGAACCCGTCGACCATGGCCGCGATCCTGGGGTTACCCGACGAAAAGGTGGAAGAGATTTGCGCGTCAATCGACGACGTGGTAGTGGCGGCTAACTACAATTGCCCCGGCCAGATTGTCATCTCCGGTTCCAATAGCGGTATCGAGAAAGCGTGTGAGCTGATGAAGGAAGCGGGTGCCAAGCGTGCCCTACCCCTCAAGGTGGGCGGCGCGTTCCACTCCCCCCTGATGGAGCCGGCACGGCTGGAACTGATGGAAGCGATCGAGGCGACCGAGATCCATGCTCCCGTGTGCCCGGTATACCAGAACGTGTCGACCGTGGGTGAAACTGACCCGGCAACGATCAAGAAGAACCTGATCGCGCAACTTACTTCCCCGGTGAAGTGGACCCAATCGGTGCAGCAGATGATTGCCGACGGGGCTACCGAGTTCGTGGAACTGGGGCCGGGAAGCGTGCTGCAAGGACTGATCTCCAAGATTGACCGGAGCGTCTCGGTTTCAGGGAAAAATTAATGAGAATAATGTGCCAATGTGCCAATAAGACTAATGTGATGATTCGGTGATGTGATGATTCAATCACAAAATATTCACATTACGAAACTGTTCATTGCTAACTGTTCATTGCAAATCAACAAATCCACTAATCAACAAATCTACTAATCTACTAATCAATATTTGTATGAAACGAACCATATTGCTCGCGTTGTTTGCAGCCCTCTTGTTGGCTGTACAAGCACAGGAGGAGTTTTTTGACGCGCCCGATCTTAAACTGATCGAACGCACCACGAAAGAACCCTCTTCCCCGTATCACTTTACCCGTTTGATGCAAAAATACCAAGCGGCAGAAAAAGAGTTGACCCTCGAAGAGAGTCGCCACCTCTATTTTGGCTACGCGTACCAGCCGGGATACGTTCCCACGGATACCTCATCCTATAACAACTTGTTAGCGGAAGTGCTGTCAAAGCAATCATTCAACCAAAGCGACTACGAAAACATACTGCAGTACGCGGACGCGTTGCTTCAAGAAGACCCGTTCAACTTGCGCGCCTTAAACGCGAAGCTACTGGTATTCGCGCAACAGAACAATACCGACGAGTATAGAAAGGTGGCACGCCAGCGAAAAGCCGTGCAGGACGCGATCATCAGCACGGGCGACGGGATGTCGGATAAAACGCCCTTTTACGTGATTAAGGTCGCGCACGAGTATGACCTGTTGCCCTTCTTGGGGTACACCTTTGGTGGGGAAGACAAGCTCTTGAGGGGCGGCAAAGTGAACTACCTCTCGCTGGGCGATAACCGGTTTGGCGTGGAGCGAGTCTATTTTAACATCTCCCCGGCCGTCGACCACGTGAGCCATCGCGGCGGCGGCAAGATGTAATCAAGGAGTTTATATCCTGACGATTTTATCCTATAACTTCGGGAAATGGCGGCTTTTTACTTCGGGAAACGGCGACATTATATCCTGACGATTTTATCGACGACGGGCTCGAAGTCTGTAAGGTGGGTTGCCATCAGGATGGTTATACCGGGGTAACGTTGCCGAATATTTTGAAAGATGGCGATTGCGTTCTCGGAACTGATCCCGGCGGTGGGTTCGTCCACCACCAGCAGTTGCGGTTTCTTCAAGAGTGCCTGCGCGAGCAGTAGCTTCTTCCGTTGCCCCCCGCTCAATGTTTCACCATTCTCTCCTAACCAAGTTCCTAATCCGTGGGGAAGCGAGGCCCGCCAACTTGCCAAGTCTACCGCCTCCAATACCTCTTCGATCGCTTCGTCGGAATGCCCCTCGAAGTTTTCCCGTAACGTCCCGGTGAGCAGGTAGGCTTTCTGGGTAACGTACACCGACTCCGGTACCGGCAGGTGCTTCAAGTCGCTCTGGTTGTTCCACGCGAGCGTGCCACCCTCTCGGTACTCGGGATAAAAAAGGCTGTTCAGCAGCGTGGTCTTCCCTTTTCCCGTTCCACCGTATATAGCG
>Ga0265293_10014081_pt1 | contig 10225 bp, 5 predicted proteins | sample Munlanlewell138R_FD_192505 | JGI IMG/M metagenome (GOLD analysis project Ga0265293, IMG submission 192505) | Leachate microbial communities from a municipal landfill in Southern Ontario, Canada - Leachate well 138R | ecosystem: Engineered > Solid waste > Landfill > Unclassified | place: Canada...
CTGCACGCTTTCCGGGAAAGAGACTGCGCGGGCCTTGGGTGTGGTCCCTTCCATCAAGGTTTCGATACCTTTTTCAGCAGCCAGACGGCCCCATTGGAAAGCTTCGCGGTTGGCTTTGACGGCCACTCCGTTCAGCTCAATGGCGCGCAGCAGGCTGTCCATGTGCAGGGGAATCCAGCCGCGCTGGAAAGCGTAACCCAGCAAGATGGGGTTGGCGTACAGAGCGTCGCCCATGACATGGACCGCCAGCGCATTGGCATCCAGATAGCGGATTTCCTTGCCGACGGCATTTTCAATATCCGTGCAGGCTGTTTGCAGCGGGAATTTCCAGTGTGCGTTACCGATCAGGTCCGAGGTCGGGCTGGCAGCAGTATTGATAATGGTGTGTGTGCGGTCGCGGCTGACACGGCTCAGTACGTCCGTGGAAGCGCTGACCAGGGCGTCGCTGCCAATCAGCAGGGAAGCCTCTCCGGTTGGGACACGAGTGGCATGCAGCAGATCGGGCTGGCGTGCAATTTGCACATGGCTCAGCACGGCACCGCCTTTCTGAGCCAGGCCGGCCATATCCAGGACGCTGACGCCTTTTTGCTCGATATGAGCGGCCATGCCCAGCAAGCCGCCCACTGTTACCACGCCGGTGCCACCAATACCGGCGATCAAAATACCGTAGGTCTTGTCCAGGTCCGGTAGTTTGGGCAGCGGTAGATCGGCCAGATGGAAGGATTCCAGCGAACGGCCTTTCGCTTCTGGCTTGCGTACTTGAGCCCCTTTCAGGGTGACAAAGCTGGGGCAGAAGCCGTTAACACAGGAGAAGTCCTTGTTACAGGAGGACTGGTTGATGCGGCGCTTGGAGCCCATAGGGGTATCCAGCGGCTCGACGGACAGGCAGTTGGACTTGACCGAGCAGTCTCCGCAGCCTTCACAGACCGTGTCATTGATAAAGGCGCGCAGGGCCGGATCCGGGTAAGTCCCTTTCTTGCGACGACGCCGTTTTTCTGTGGCGCAGGTCTGGTCATAGACCAGGATAGTGGTGCCGGGCACTTCACGTAGCTCGCGCTGTACGCGGTCCAGCTCGTCGCGGTGGTAGACAGGCGGATTGCCCGCCAGGGTCATGCCCTTGAATTTCTCGGGCTCGTCGGTAACCACCACAATCTTGCGGGCACCCTCGGCGTGAACCTGGGCAATGACGTCGGTGACTTTCAAGATCCCGTCTACGGGCTGGCCGCCTGTCATGGCGACGGCATCGTTATACAGAATCTTGTAGGTGATATTGGAGTTGGCGGCGATCGAAGCGCGAATTGCCAAAATCCCCGAGTGGAAGTACGTGCCATCGCCCAGATTGGCAAAGACGTGTTTCTCGTCGGTAAAGGGTTGCTGACCAATCCAGGCCACGCCTTCGCCACCCATATGGCTGAAGGTGGAGGTGCTGCGATCCATCCAGACGGTCATGTAGTGACAGCCAATCCCCGCCATGGCGCGGGAACCCTCGGGCACGCGAGTCGAGGTATTGTGCGGACAGCCCGAACAGAACCAGGGTTTACGCTCCACGCTGACGCGTGGCATCCGAGCTTCACGATCCTTGGCGTCCAGAATGGCCAGACGAGCCTGGATGCGGGCCAGCAGTTCCTCGGAAATGTCCATGGTGCACAGGCGGCGGGCAATGGCGCGCGCAATAATTGCAGGGGACAGTTCACCTTGGGGCGGCAGCAACCAGGGAGAGCGTTGCAACGACCATTCGCCACCCCCGTGTTCGGTCTCGTCAAACTTGCCGTAGACCTTGGGCCGTACATCATCGCGCCAGTTGTACAGTTCTTCTTTAAGGGCGTATTCCAGAATCTGGCGTTTTTCCTCCACCACCAGGATTTCGGTCAGTCCGGTGGCGAACTGGCGGGCGTCCTGTCCGTCCAGAGGCCAGATACAGCCCACTTTGAAGAGTCGGATGCCCAGCTCGGCACAGAGTTCGTCGGACAGGCCCAGGTCAGCCAGCGCCTGACGGGTGTCCAGATAGGCCTTACCGGCCGTCATGATGCCAAAGCGCGCCTCGGGCGAATCAATCTCGATGCGGTTCAGTTTGTTGGCGCGCACATAAGCCAAAGCGGCGTACCACTTGTGGTTCATCATGCGAGCTTCTTGTGCCAGTGGCGGGTCTGGCCAGCGGATGTTCAGGCCATCGGCGGGCATGTCCTCGATCTCGGGCAGGACGATGTTCAGGCTGTCCGGGTCCAGGTCTACCGAGGCATTGGACTCCACGACTTCGGTGACGCACTTCAAGGCCACCCACAGGCCGGAGAAACGGCTCATGGCCCAGCCGTGTTGGCCGAAGTCCAGGTATTCCTGCACGTTGGCCGGATACAGCACGGGGATACCGGCGGCGGCGAAAACGTGATCGGACTGGTGGGCAACGGTGGAGGATTTGGCGCCGTGGTCATCGCCCGCCAGCACCAGGACACCACCGTGGCGGGAGCTGCCGGCCGAGTTGGCGTGCTTGAACACGTCCATAGAACGATCCACGCCCGGTCCTTTGCCGTACCACATAGCAAACGTGCCGTCGAAACGGGCACTGGGATACAGATTGGTTTGTTGGCTACCCCAGACGGCGGTAGCGGCCAGATCTTCGTTCAGACCGGGTTTGAACACGATGTCGTGCTCTTTCAGGTGTTTGCTGGCTTGCCACAGAGCCTGGTCTACGCTCCCTAGTGGGGAACCCCGGTAGCCAGAGATAAAGCCGGCCGTATTCAGACCTGCGCGCCGGTCCCGCTCTTTTTGCAACATGGGCAAGCGCACCAGAGCCTGGGTGCCGCTCATATAGGCGCGGCCCTTGGTGACCGTGTATTTGTCATCCAGGGACACCGATTCCAACATGGCCTTGTAAGGTTTGTTGAGTGGGGCATTCATGAGTTTGTCTCCTGCAAGAAGGATTGTTTTCGTGCAAGTTGTTGTCGTTTGTTCTTTAGTCTAGGGCAGCTTTTTGTTATCGTAAAATCAAATTTACGTGTACCTGATATCTGAAAAACGGATGGCTATGAAACACGAAGTGACCTTGAGACAGTTCCGTTATTTCATTGCGGCGGCGGTCAGCGGACAGTTCTCTGCGGCGGCCCAGGCGGAGAATGTCTCGCAGTCGGCTATCAGCAATGCGGTGCAAAGTCTGGAGCGTCAACTGAATGTGGCCTTGTTTGAACGCCTGCCCCACGGCGTGGAGCTAACGCCACAGGGGCAGGCGTTTTTTCACCATGCGCATCACGTGATTGACGCGGTCAGTGACGCACTGAATCACGCTGATTTGCGCCGACAAAATATCGAAGGGCAAATTCGGGTGGCGGCTGGCTATACGGTTCTGGGCTATTTCTTGCCCGATCTGATCAGCCGCTTCAAGCACAGTTATCCTAATATCGACATCGAACTGGTGGATATGGAGCGCCCCGACATGGAGGCGGCCTTGCAAAGTGAGCGCATCGACCTGGGTGTTGCTCTTTTGTCGAATATTACCGATTTGGCCATGTTTGGGCACCACCGCCTGAGCAGTTCCCGCCGGCGCTTATGGGTGTCAGATCAACACGCACTGGCCAGTGAGTCCAGTGTGTCTTTGGAGCAGATCAATCATTATCCCTACATCTTCTTGACGGTGGACGACGCGGATACGGCGGCCATGCGGCATTGGGGCAGGCCCGGTTTTCCGGAGCGTGTGGCCATGCGGACGCGGTCCCTGGAGGCGGTACGTGGTCTGGTGGCTTACGGCTTTGGCGTGACGATTCTGTCCGATATGGTTTATCGGCCTTGGTCTTTGGAAGGCAAGCGCATTCACGCGATCGGCATTACCGATACGGTGGAGTCTGTCGAGGTGGGCTTGTTGTGGCCCAAAGAACGTGAGCCGCAAGGTCTGGTGGCCTTGTTCCAGCGTTTTCTGATCCAGGCCTGTGATCATGATATGGCCCGCGCCGGCATGGGAAGCCGGCGCGGTGGGGGCTTGCTGTAGCGGGCTTATGGCACCAGGGCCAGACCGATACGGAATTGCGAAGAACGATCGCGGTAACCCAGCATGGTTTCCGCGTAGCCCGAGAAGTACTGGCCGTAGAGGTAGCCATTCATGTTCAAGGGGGTGCGTTTGAGCGGCCAGGCAATCGAGAACTCGTGCGTGTTGCGGCTGCCAGCGCCCTTGTTATACATGCCAGAGAGCACCAGACCGTTGTCCTGAGCGTAGCGGATCTTCCAGTCGTAACGGCCTCGGTAGTGAGCCCAGTCTGCATTCTCGCCCATGAACACATAGTGCTTGATACGTGGGGCAAACGTCAGTGTGGCTCCGTGATCAAAGCGATAGTTGAACTCGGGCTGGATGAAGACCTCGTTCATGGAGCGGGAGTCCTCACCGGCCTTGCCGTTGGAGGCGTGCTCATAGCCAGTAGCCAGACCCATGAACAGACGTTTTTGCTCGGATTCCCAGATGGAGTCCTTGCGCCAGAAAAAGCTGGGGCGGTACGTGGTGTCGACAAAGGGCTTGGAGTCGGCGTGCAGATCCCACAGCGCAGTTTGCGTATAGCCAATGTAGAAGTGATCGTAGAACTTCGGATGGCTGGGATCTTGTGGCGAGTGCAAACGGTACTTGAAGCTTAACTGGAAGCGAGCGTTTGTCCCGCCTTTACTGCCACCAATAAAGTAGGTTGGGTCGTGTGCCGAGATGGCGTTACTGAAGTTCTCAAAGCTGGAGGTTGCCGGGCGCAAGCCCTCTCCGCTATTGACGGCTGGACCTTCTGGCTGAGCGCCAGCGGCCACTGCCTGAGCATAGGGCAGCTCGGGATCGATGACGCCAGGATCACGGCCTGCGCCGGCATTCACAACCGGTGCGGTGGCAGGCAAAGAGGTAATCGGGCTTTGGCCTTGTGGGTTGGTATCCAGTGCCAACATCACACGCTCGCCTTCAATATTGACGGCTTGCAGGCCGGTCAACCCGTTGGGGACCACGGCTCGCCAGCTATAGGCGGTGAAATTGTTGGTGGGGATAGACGCACGTGGCCGGGAAGTAACCAGTTCGGCCAGACTGCGGATGACGTTGCCGTTGGTGTCGCGCCACTGCAAAACCAGGTTTTGCGGGGCAGTCCAGCTCATCAAGCTGCCTGTGTCGTTATAGACGATGGCATCAATGTTGACGCTTTCGCCCGAACTGGCCTGTACTTGGCGCAATTGATAGCTAATACCGGCCTGTGCGGTGCTCAGGACTGCGCTCAAGATAAGAAGGGGGGCCGATAGTATTAAAGAGTGCTTACTTAGTTTCTTCTTGGTCGGCATGGAGACAAAATCCAGGAAAACAAGTTGATTCGTACAAGACTGTACCATTTGCGATTCAAAATGCTCTCTATAATTATTTTTCTTACAGTATTGACACTCTGACTCGCTTGCAGCTTATCGAAAACGACTTTTCAGGCTAGAATATTCGATTGTCCTTTTCAAGTTCGTTTTGTTACGAAAAAACCTTGAAACGGGTCCCGGCGCTTGTCGGACCTTTGCATCAGGACCTTGCATTGTCGGCAGTTTTGACGATGCCATCATCACCTGGCGGGTGTAGCTCAGTTGGATAGAGCACAGGCCTTCTAAGCCTGGGGCCGGGGGTTCGAACCCCTCCACCCGCGCCAACCTTACCCCCCTTTTTGCGTGCGATTTTTGTGCTCCTAGGCATAACCCTGAGGTGGCACAATTAGTAAGTATGGTGTAAGTGTCGAGCTCTAATGTTCACCGCATAGACGTCGGCAGGCGTCTTCATAACGCCGTTTTCAGCCTGTGAGGGCTGGGCCGGTTCAATAAGATACGCCAGCGAACAAGGCGTTCAGAACAATGCGGAGACAAACTATGCAAGACCCCCTTGTAGGTCGGATAACGGCCAATCCTCGCTATCAGAATCTGGTCAAGACCCGGTTGCGGTTGGGTTGGACACTCACCATCATCATGCTGGTGGCCTATTACAGTTACATCGGCATTATTGCTTTCGACAAGGAGTTGTTTGCAATGCGCTTGGGTGAAGGCGTCATGACCCTGGGTATTCCTATTGGTTTTGGCGTCATTGTTTTGGCGGTTGTGATTACAGGTATTTATGTCTGGCGTGCCAATACCAAGTTCGACCAGATGGCCAAGGAAGTCCTTGAGGAGGTGCGTAAATGAAACGTTCCTACCTTCGTTTCGGGCTGGTTCTGGGTTTGATGCTGACCAGCCCCGTCTTGTTGGCGGCAGGTGGCGATCTGGGCGAGCTGCAAAAGCAGCCAACCAACTGGACTGCTATTGGCATGTTCGCGGCCTTTGTGTTGGCGACCTTGTGGATTACCAAATGGGCGGCTGCCCGCACCAAGTCGGTCTCTGACTTCTACACGGCAGGTGGCGGTATTACAGGCTTTCAAAACGGCCTGGCCATTGCCGGTGACTATATGTCTGCGGCTTCCTTTTTGGGTATTTCCGCTGCGGTGATGATCAATGGCTACGACGGCCTGATCTACTCCATCGGCTTTTTGGTCGGCTGGCCGATCATTACGTTCCTGTTGGCAGAAAAGCTGCGTAATCTGGGTAAGTTCACTTTTGCTGACGTGGCTGCGTATCGCTTTCGCCAAGGTCCTATCCGCGCCTTTGCGGCTTCGGGCACGCTGGTGGTCGTTCTGTTTTACCTGATCGCACAGATGGTAGGTGCGGGCCAGTTGATCAAGCTGCTGTTTGGTCTGGAATACTGGGTGGCCGTGGTGCTGGTGGGTGTGTTGATGATGGTCTATGTGCTGTTCGGTGGCATGACCGCCACTACCTGGGTGCAGATCATCAAGGCTGGGCTATTGCTGTTCGGTGCCTCTTTCATGGCCATCATGGTACTGGCGCAATATGGTTTTTCGCCGGAAAAACTGTTTGCGGCGGCAGTACAGGTCAAGACCGATGCTGCTATCGCTGCCGGTAAAGATGCGGTTCAGGCCTCCACAATTGGTCAGGCCATCATGGGACCGGGTAACTTCATCAAGGATCCGATCAGCGCTATTTCCTTCGGTATGGCCTTGATGTTCGGTACCGCTGGTTTGCCACACATCCTGATGCGCTTTTTCACGGTGCCTGATGCAAAAGAAGCACGTAAATCCGTGTTTTGGGCAACCACCTGGATTGGCTATTTCTACATCCTGACCTTCATCATTGGCTTTGGCGCTATCGTGCTGGTGTCCACCAACCCTCGCTTCCTTGAAGATGGCGGAGTGTTGATTGGTGGTACCAATATGGCCGCTGTGCACTTGGCTGATGCCGTGGGTGGCGACGTGTTCCTGGGCTTTATGTCGGCGGTTGCTTTTGCCACGATTTTGGCTGTGGTGGCTGGCTTGACTCTCTCCGGTACGTCGGCTGTGTCGCATGACCTGTACTCCACGCTGATCAAAAAAGGCGAGGCCACGAACGAGGAAGTCATGCGTGTATCGCGTACGACTACCTTGGTCCTGGGGGTGATTGCCGTGTTGCTGGGTATTCTTTTCGAGAAACAGAATATTGCCTTCATGGTGTCACTGGCCTTCGCGATTGCGGCTTCGGCTAACTTCCCGGTTCTGTTCCTGTCCATTATGTGGAAGGGTTGCACGACGCGTGGCGCGACAATTGGCGGCTTCCTGGGTCTGATCGTGGCATTGCTGCTGACCTTGCTCTCGCCATCGGTGTGGGAAGCCACGTTGGGTAATCCGGCTGGCACGGCTCCATTCCCGTATGCGTCGGCGGCGCTGTTCTCCATGCCGTTGGCGTTCCTGGCGATCTGGTTCTTCTCGATCACTGATCGTAGTGCTCGCGCCGAGATTGATCGTGCCGGTTTTGAGGCTCAGTCTGTGCGTTCCGAGACGGGTGTGGGTGCTGCAGCGGCGTCTGCACACTAATCTGCTCTGACAGGCCGGGCCTGAGCGCCCGAGCCTGATCCTGAAAACGTATAAAAACCCCGGTGTGATTCAGATCACACCGGGGTTTTTTATGTGTCCCTGCGTCAGTCCCTGCGTCAGTCCCTGCGTCAGTCCGCAAGCTCAGGCGTCGGGCTTAGGCTTGGCTCTCGGATGGAACCGGCAGACCGTCAAAGCGTTCATAAAAGTAGGCTGCTGCTTCAGGTGCCTGCTCGTCTTCGGCCCGCAAGGTGGACAGAATATAGCGCTCGGCCTTGGCGCACACCAGGCGATACACGTCCCGACACAGCTCATAGGCCTGTTTGCCGGCCCAGCCCGCTGGCAATAGCTCAATGGGCAGTTGGGGGTCATGCAACTGAATACGGCGAAACTCGTGAATCAACAGGGTGCGAATCACAAAGGCCAGCTCGTCGTTGTAATCCTGTCCTGCCTCCAGCATGGCCAGAGCAGGCGCAAAACGCCGGATGAACTGCCCGTAGCCGCTGGCTACCTGGGCCAGATCCCAACTGTCCTGAATCAGTTGAGACAGGGGACGGGTTTGGGGAAGTTGGGAGGGCTCCAGCTTAGCGACATAAACCAGTGACTGAGCCTGGGTAGCCTGCAGGATGTAATCCAGAATGGTGTGATCCGGGTTCGGGTGCAGGAAAGCGGTGGGTGACAGGGCGCAAAACCCTTCCCACAGCAGTTCCTTGCGCAGGTCGGCGCGTTGTTTGGAATTCATCATCAGGGTGGGCATGCTGAAGATCAGTGTCCATTGACCATCCCAGGCTAGGTAAGTGGGGGTGTAGATGCGTTGATAGGCATGCTCGAAGCGTTGGCTGGCTTCGGGACGCAAAGTGTATTGACTGCGTCGGCCCTCGCGTTGTGCGCTTAGCCAACCTTCTTCGGCCAGCCGGTATACGCTGGTGCGCACCAGCCGGTCGCTGATCCCGAAGGGGGCCAGCAACTGAATCAGGCTTCCCAGCCAGAGTTTGCCGCCATGAGGGCGAATCACGTCCCCAAACAAGGTCATGACCAGGGACTTGGCGCGGGGTGGGCGGTGTTCTAGATGGTGGGCGGCCCATTGGGCCAGGTCGGAATAAGAAAGCTCGGACATTTTTTTTTAAAGGCGCTCATGGCTGTATGGGAACGGCACGCCTGTCTGTGTTGACCGTTTAAGCGCTTGATTATACGGGGTGGGTGCGCAAGCGGATTGAAAGATTGTGCAAGCCAAGGGCTTTCCTTAGGCTTGCTGTCGTGTCATCGACGCACACCCTATAGATAGGGGCTGGCCAGCCAGATCAGGCGGTTACGCAAGCGTTTACCAAAACCAATCGAACTTAAGGACTCCAGGCTGACGGCTTCGGCCTCTTCAATCTCCAGATCAATCAGGTTCTGGATTTGGCGGGCCGTATCGCGGCTGTAAATTTCCACGTCCAGCTCGAAGTTCAAACGCAAGCTGCGCGGGTCCAGATTGGATGAACCAATATAGGACCAGGCGCCGTCAATGGTCATGAGCTTGGAGTGGTTGAAGGGGCCGCGCGCGCGCCAGACCCGGCAGCCGGCGCGTAGAACCTGATCCAGTTGGGCTGTCATGGCGTAATTGACCAGACGCAGATTGTTTTGTCCGGGGATGACGATATCGACCTGAACGCCACGGCGGGCGGCGGTATTCAAGGCCCCCAACAGGATCTGGTCGGGCAGAAAGTAGGGCGATTGAATACGGATATGGCGCTGGGCAATGGCAAACGCACCTTGCAGCATATGGTGGGTGCTGGCCATGAAGCGGTCAGGTCCAGAGGCAATGCAACGGGCGGGCACATGGGGCCGAGGCGCGGGCGTGGAGCTGGCATGCCAATAGGCGGGGGACAGGTCCTCGCGCGTGGTGAACTGCCAGTCGTGCCGGAAAGAGGCCAGCAACTGCATGACAGCCGGGCCCTCCAGGCGAAAGTGTGTGTCCTGGGACGGTTTGCCCTCGCTGTACTGCGCCATAAAGGACTCACGCAAATTCATGCCGCCGGTAAAGCCTACTGTGCCATCCACAATCAGTAGCTTGCGGTGACTGCGAAGATTGGCGTAGGGCATGCGTAAAAAACCCAGCGGGTTGGTCATGAACAGAGCGCACCGTATGCCTTCGCGGCGCAGCAATCGCACAATCGGCGTGCGCGAGTATTTCGCTCCAATGGCATCGACCAGCACACGAATCTGCACGCCACGTTGATGGGCTCGTGACAGACCACTGACGAACTCGCGCCCCAGGCGGTCGCTATCGAAGATATAGCTTTGCAAGGCAATGGTGCTGTGAGCCTGCTCAATGGCCTGCAGCATGGCGGGATAGGTCTGATCGCCACCGACCAGGACGC
>Ga0265293_10014082_pt1 | contig 10224 bp, 7 predicted proteins | sample Munlanlewell138R_FD_192505 | JGI IMG/M metagenome (GOLD analysis project Ga0265293, IMG submission 192505) | Leachate microbial communities from a municipal landfill in Southern Ontario, Canada - Leachate well 138R | ecosystem: Engineered > Solid waste > Landfill > Unclassified | place: Canada...
TATAATTAAAGGGGTAGACATATATTGTAAATACTCCCGCAATCATCAGCATAGCAACAATCAGGTATTTAAAGCGTATGTTAAGAAGTGGTATAAACGGACAGAACCATGCCATATACTGCGCGGAAAACACCTTATTAAAGAGCAGGAATGCCAATACCAGGATGACCGCATAGCGGACGAATAAGGTCTCCTGGGCTACCTGTGTATCGTCTTTTTCTAATTTAGTAATTTCCTGCTTGTGGAGTTGGTAGGTAAACAGCCCGTACACAATTATTAATACGAGCGCCATTATATAGAAGGAAGCATCTGCCAGATTATCCGCCAGCCCGGATGTGATATTAAACGAACCGAAGCTGAAATCCCATTCCACGCTGGTCCATCCGAAGTGTTGCCCCAGTATAACGAAGGAACCGTAAGTGCTCTCGGCATGCAAACCTCTATCCATATGATAGGTAAAGAATGTACTCAAAGACCCGGCATCTGTAATAAGCCAGGGAATTATAGTCAACAAAACAACACCTGCGAAAGCGGCGATACCTTTCAGAAGACGGGCATATTGCTTTTTTATTAGCAGCCAAAGGGCAAAAAGCGGAGCTAAAACGATTGGAAAAATCTTTGCCATTACCCCCAACGCCAGCACCCCCCAGGCGGTCTTGTTTTTACCGGCTAAAAAGGCAGCCACTGCCGCCAGCGCTATCACTGCCGGCGCCAGGTCGTAACGATGGGTTACTATCGGTCCGGCGGCAAAGGCGATTAAAAGCGTATATGAAGCAAGGGCTTTGACTTTTGAAATTTTTATTCTATTGGCTATAAAGGCAATTAATAAGACCGCCAGTAAATCGAAGAGCAGCATCTCTACGGTGAAGGCAATGTAATATCCCGGTAATGCCCTGAAAAGTAGCCCCGGTATGATAAAAATGAGCAGAGCCACCGGCGGATATTCACATTCGAAATCGACATAGGGAATTTGCCCGTCCATTATCCGGAGAACGATGTTTTTTTCAACTGCTCCGGGTGTGGGGCCAAAATAATCCCAAAATACGTGATTCCAGAGCATAAAAACACCCAGAAACAATATGATATGGATAACGACCCAAAAAGATGTTTTTTGTGACTGCTTACTTAATTTATCGCCTATTCTTTTTATAATCTGCCAGAAATTCAGCATTACCGCACCATCAATCAGATGTAAACATTATCCTTACCACTAATATCATATCACATGCGACAGGGTATTTTAATAGTATAACGAAAAAACTTTAGTAAGGTTAGGTAAAAAAGGTCTTAATAAAACTTATTATATGACTACAGTCGCCTATTAAGTCTTTTTACGTTTTTTATTCGCAGCGAAGAATGTGATATTCTATCATCGGGACACAATATTATTATACTTCCAATCAATAATACATATTTCACTAGTTCGCAAGTTATTTATCATAGTATCTTCTGATAGATAACCTTATCGTCGCCCGGGGCATAGAAATCGGTGATATTGCAGACTTCCTTATAGTCATTGTTAATATAGAAACGGCGCGTTTTATCGTATTGTGCTTTACCGGATGTCTCAATGAATACCATCCTGCCGCCGGTCTGGGCTATCTTTCCCTCGGCAGCTTTCAATAAAGTGGCTCCGGTGCCGTATCCCTGAAATTCGCTTTTGACTGCCAGCCAGTAGATGTCCCAGGCATATTGAGTCATCGGAACAGGACCGTAGCTGATAAACCCTATAAGTACGCCCTCTTCATTCTCGGCAGCCAGTGAGAAATAGCCCGATTTATCGGGATTATCCAGCGAGCCGTCGATAACCTCTTCGGCTATGACAACCTCTTCCGCTGTAAACTCCGGGGTGTTTTGCAGGATTTCTATTAAAGCCGCTTTATCCTTCTTTTTAAGTTTGCGAATCTTAATAGCCAAAGTCTCTCTCCATCGCCAATTGCACGACTTTCTGTATAAAATCATTATAACTCATACCAGCTGCTGATGCCTGAATAGCAGCTCCGGCGTCCGGTGAGATATCGGGGTTGGGATTAACTTCTAAAACATAAATATCATTGTTCCCGTCCATTCTCATATCAATTCTGGCGTAGCCACAGCAGCCGGTAACGGTATAGGCTTTAAGTCCTGCCCCGACAATGTTTCTTTTTGTATTCGTGTCTATGTCTGCCGGACATTGCGGTAGCGTTCCCCTGTAATATACGCTTTCGGTGTCCCACTTGGCTTCATAGCTGAGTATTTTTGGCGTATCCTGCGGTAATGAAAAACATATTTCAGAAATCGGCAGTGTGGTCAGAATGTTATTACCCATTATCGTCATATTGAATTCACGCCCATCGATATATTCCTCCACCAGCGCTTTTTTGCCGTACATTCCGCTGATTTCGGAGACCATATCTTTCAATGCATCGTAATCGTACACAACACTTTTTACATTCAAGCTGTGACTGGCGTCCTCGGCATTTGGCTTAACGATACAGGGGAAATTCAGCTTAAAATCGGAAAGCGTTGCATTATCCAACAGTTGAAAAGCTGGTGTAAGTATTCCCTCTTGCTTCAACACCGTTTTAGTTTCGGCTTTATCCAGAGCGAGTTTCAATGCTGCCGCCGGAGAGCCGGTATAGCGCAGTTTAAGCGCTTCAAGTTGTTCTACTATAAGGGCTTCCGTTTCGGGAAAGCCGCTAAACCCCTCGAATAGGTTGAAAACGATATCGGCTGTTATCAGTGACAGTTCACTAAAAGCCTGTTCAAGCGGCAGTGCCAGAGGGATTTTGGAAGTTAAGTATCCAAGAAAGTGCAGGGCTTTCTCTACGGCGGCGACTTCTACCAGCACGCCGTCTTCGGCAGACTGCTCGTTTCTATCGCGATAGGGACTTGCGGCGGGCTGATTGTAAATGATTGCTATTGATTTATGCATAGCAGTATCTTTTGAAGGCTGCTGTGAGAATCCTGTTTACCAACTCAATGTGCGGAATTCCCATCATATGAGCCATAAGTACCAGGTCGCTGTGGTTTCCCAGCCCCGGAAGCGGATTAATCTCCAGAAAAAACGGATTTCCTTCATTATCCAGCCTGAAATCAATGCGGGCAAAATCGCGGCATCCCGGTATATTAAATATCTTGAGGCTGGCATCTTCGAGCTTTTTTATAACCTGTGCATCCAGTTTCGGCGGGCATTCGTAATCTACCTGCTTCAGATAATCCCTTTTTACCTCGACTGAATAGACGAAATGTTCAATCTTCTTCTGTGGCAGAATGCGCATCATTGCCAGTACTTTTGGCGGCTCATTGCCGGTTATACCTACCGTAATCTCGTCGCCGCCTATAAATTCTTCTATCATAAGTGCCTGATTATAGCTATCAAACTGCCGTTTGGCTTCAGTTTCCAGCTGTCCCATATTCATCACCACCGATGACAGCCTGATGCCCTTGCTGGAGCCTTCGTGCGCCGGTTTTATCATCAGCGGGAACCTGAACTCTTTCCGGTCTATCGAATGCAATTGTTTGATATCTGAAAGCATTTGCCATTTGGGGGTAAGTATTCCCTCCATGGCAACCATTTTTTTTGTCAGCTCTTTATCGAGGCAAATGCCAAGGCATAACGGGTCCGAACCGGAATAGGGGATATCCAGCATCTCCAAAACAGCGGGCACCTGTGATTCACGGTTGCGGTAGTTACCTTGCCCCTCGGCGATATTGAAGACCAAATCCACTTTTTCCGTGCGGATATTATCGAGGAAAGCCTTTCCCCCGCCAAGCAGCGTTACCTGATGCCCGTTGGCTTCGATGGAGGCCTTAATAAGGTTGACGGTCTCCATGGAGTCGTATTCCTCCATGGAGTCGTCTATATATTCATTAACCGGAGGTTTATCCGGTTTGAGGTCAAATGATAATCCTATCCGCATCCATTACCTCTGATAAATGATGAACTATTCTGTCTATAGGTATTTCGGGAGCAGTGGGTGGTTGTACCGGCTGGTCTGTCGTAGTATTGTTGCAGTTAATCATACGTCCAAGGTAATTTGAAAACAGGATTTCCTTTTCGCTTCTGGCAACTATGTAATTGGGCTGGAGTGTAATCTTGCCTCCACCTTGAGGCAGGTCTACAGCAAAGTTTGGTATAGCCAGCCCCGAGGTAAAGCCTCGCATACCTTCGATTATCTTAATGCCGGTATCTATAGTAGTACGCAGGTGGTCTGTTCCCTGTACTTCATCGCACTGGAATAGGTAATAGGGGCGCACTTTTATCTTTAGCAATCCCTGGCATAATCTGGTCTGCTTTTCGACGGTATCGTTTATACCGCGCATCAACACGCTCTGGTTATTTACCGGAACGCCGGCACGGATAATGCGGTCGACAGCGGCAGCCGATTCCGGGGTTATCTCGTTTATGGTGTTGAAGTGAGTGTTTAACCATATCGGGCCATATTCCGAAAGCATATCGCAAAACTCGCTGTCGATACGCTGCGGCAGGACTACCGGAAAACGTGTGCCGATACGGATAATTTCTACATGATTGATCTGCCTCAAACTGTGAATGACGTTTGCCAGATGGTTGTTTGAAAGAGTCAGGCAATCACCGCCGGATAAAATGACGTCTCTGATGTTTTTGTTGTTGCGTATGTAATTTAACATCTTTTCGATATCGTCCGGTGTGCGTACCCAGCCCCCTTTTTTCCATTCACGTTTGCGTGTGCAATGACGGCAAAGCATCGGGCAGATGTCGGTGAGTACCATCAATACTCTGTCAGGGTATCTGTGTACCAGTCCGGGTACGACCGAATCCCTTTCTTCTTCAAGGGGGTCTTCGACTCCGGTGGATTTGACGGTTATTTCTTCAATGCAAGGAATAGCCTGCATGGCAACCGGGTCCTGCGGATTACTTAAATCCATAAGTGAAAGATAATAAGGAGTAATAGACAACGGATAAGTCTTGGTTACTGTGCTTATTTCGGCATACCTTGTTGCTGATAGAGGGACATATTTGGCCAGCTGTTCAACTGAGGTTATACGATTGCGGAATTGCCATTTCCAATCGTTCCAATCTTTATCAGGGACTGTTCTGAAAAGCTTCAGTCTGTTAGATGCGGGGAGGCATTGCGGGGGTTCTGATTCATCACTGCTACTGGGTGGTTCGTCATCACCATCGCAGCTGTAGCTATCCGAGAGGGTATCCAAGGAATCAGTGCTACTAATTGTTTTTAAGTTTGTCTTCACCTGTTTGTTATATACTCCTTTTTACCTTTTGGGTACACAACTGTACCTTCGACTTTTATGTTTTGAAATACCTTATAATTTAATTATAGAACGTTTTTCCCAAATGTAAAATACACTTATCCACAACTGAAATTATCAGAATGGATGATATTCTATTCCTTCGTATATTAGATTGCAAGTGGCATTTATATCTGATAGTGGTATAAAATGTAGGAATATTTTAGAAGTATTTTAGAGGTGCGATTATGAAAGATGTTCGAATAGAAAAAATGGCTGAACTTTTAGTTAATTACTCTGTAACCGTGCAAAAGGGTGACAAAGTAAAAATAAGGGGTGAGTATGCGGCTGCGCCGCTGGTAAAAGCTGTCTATGCCGAGGTATTGAAAGCCGGCGGGCACCCGATAGTGTTTTTAGAGCCGGAAGGATTAGCTGAAATCCTCTACAAGTATGCTTCCGACGAGCAGCTGAAGTTTATCCATGAGCCCGAAAAGATAATCACTGACAACTACGACGTTTCCATAGCTATCGGCGCCACTTCAAACACCAAAGCTCTCAGCAGCGTGGAGCCGTCGCGAATGGTAACCCGCCATCAAGCCAGAACAGAACTGATGAAAACGCAGATGCGCCGTTCCGCTGACGGACAATTTCGCTGGGTTTATACCATATTCCCCACTAACGCTTATGCGCAGGATGCCGAAATGAGCCTATCCGAATATGAAGATTTTGTCTATAAAGCCTGTCTGCCTGATATGGAAGACCCGGTAGGCTACTGGCAGCGTTTCTCGAAACGCCAGCAAAATATAATAGACTGGCTTAAAGGGAAAAAATTCGTATACATCAGGGGAGAGGAAACCGAACTGACATTAAGCATCGAAGGGCGTCCTTTTATAAACTGCGACGGGCGCTATAATATGCCGGACGGAGAGGTTTTTACCAGTCCGGTTGAAGACAGTGTTAACGGACATGTTTATTTCTCTTATCCGGCAATCGAGGGTGGCAAAGAAGTAACCGGAGTCAGATTGTGGTTCGAAAACGGCAAGGTGGTAAAAGCCAGCGCCGAAAAGAACGAGGATTACCTCCTTAAGATGCTGGATACGGATGCCGGCTCGCGTACACTGGGCGAGTTTGCCATCGGTACCAGCCCCAATATCAATAGGTTTACCGGCGAGATTCTCTTCGATGAAAAAATTAACGGCAGTTTCCATATGGCGCTGGGTGCCGGTTATCCGGAAAGCGGCAGCAAGAACGAATCGGCGATACACTGGGATATGATTTGCGACCTCAGAAACGGCGGTGAAATCCGTGTTGACGGTGACCTGCTGCATAAAAACGGTAGATTCGTAATGGATTTTTAGTTGAATATTATATACACTCATCCCGATGTGTCATAAATTAAAACGGCTTCCCTTGGGGGAAGCTGTCGAGCGAAGCGAGACTGATGAGGGATGACAATTTAATCATTAAATTCGTAGGGACGGGCATTGCCCGTCCGCTTGATACGGGAGCATAAATGCGGACGACCATTGGTCGTCCCTACTTTTTTTGTCATGCTGAGCGGAGCGAAGTATCTGAATGCGATTCGACTTTCGACGCCGTTATGGTTCGACAAGCTCACCACGAACGGCTCGGTTAATGTCATACTGAGTTCGTGAGGGACGAACGGAGCCCCGATGAATCGGGATTTCGTTCCGGCTTGCCGGAACTCAACATCCGTGGTAGGTTTTGTGATTCGTTGTTTACCACTCCCCGGATTCTTCAGCCACTCTTTGTGGCTTCAGGATGACCATACCTTAACTGTTACTTATGTGCCCGGTCTATTTTGTTATCCTTGTACCCAGTCTGTACTGTGACGGGAATTAAGGATTCTAACAGGTATTCTATATTAAGATAAAATTAACTTTACTTAAATCGGCGTCTTATAAAAACGCTTTCCCCACCACAGAAATCCGATAGCGGCAGCCAGTGCAAATGCCCCTAATCCCCCCCAGATGAATATCGGGTCTTTGGCGAAAACATCCATCAGTACACCGCCGACAAAGGGTCCGGTGGCGTGCCCGAGCGTTTCGCTTAAAGAAAATGTACCCATATACAAACCGCGTTGCCTCTTGGGGGCAATATCGCTGACCACCGAAAGAGCAACCGGCGAAAAGGTAATTTCTCCGAAGCTCAACATAACCATTGCCAAAACAGCCAGCGTATAACTGCCGACCCAGGAGAATGTAATCAGCCCCGCAAATACCAGTAAACTGCCCGTAATCAGCACCTTATACTTGGGTCTATTGCTCGTTATAGATGCCATCGGATACTGTAAAAGCACCACTATAATGCCGTTAAGCGTTAAAAGTGAGCCGTATTGAGCTGTTGTGAAGCCGGCAAAATCCACAGAATAAACCGAAAGAGTGCTTACCATTTGCCCGAATCCGATTAAAAGCAGAAAAGTGATGATGATATACATCATAAAATTGCTGTTTTTAACTACTTTGCCGATATTCTTAATGCCGATGATGTCTTTTTCATCAATGTTTTCGAGGCTTTCGTGCAGTAAAAAGGCTGTTATCAACAATGGTATTAAAGCGGTTAATGTCGCCAGGCCGAACAGCCATTCATAAGTAACGATGGTCAGGAAATAACCGCCGATAGCAGGTCCCAACGCCCAGCCGACATTGATGCCTGCCTTTAAAAGCCCGTAGGCTTTGGTTAGTTTATCCCGCTCTGCCAAGTCGGTTACCACTGTAGAAAGCGTGGGGCGGATTAAAGTCATCAGCACATAACTGGCAATAAAAATTATTACCAGTAGCCACACAGGCGCTGCGGCATTGATTAAAAACGCCAGTATGACAAAGGTTATACAGGACAAAAACATCGACCGGACCAAAAGCGGTTTTCTGCCGAATTTGTCGGTTAACATACCCCCGTAAACCTGCGATAGAGCGGATACAACCCCGATAAGTAGAATAATAAGGCCGATTACTGTCATAGGGATGCCGCGTTCCTGATACAGATAGAGAGAAAAGAAAGGCAGGCACATCGAAAAGCCCATCCAGTTAAGCATACCTATTACGGTAACCAGCCAGATGTCACGGTGGAAGTAGCCGGTATTATTTTTATTAAACAACAGTTTTATCATTTTATTCACAGTAAGTATATTATCAATCTATGGCAAACAGACGGAAAATAGTAAAGATTATATTACTTTCGGATATTAAATAAAAATATTTGCCTGCGTCAATATACAGTCTGTGATAAAAAATAAAATCATGAGCCAAACGGCTATCCCAAAAGGCGAAATTTTTCTCTTATCAATGATATAATATCTCATCACAATTTAAGGGGGATATTGAGATGTATAACGGACTTGAGGTTAAATTACTGGCGATTACCCCTGACAGCGAAAACCTGGTAGAGAAGGCCGGCAGGCTGTGCTATGCCAGCGGAGATAAACAGGGTACTAACGAAAACTGGATATCGGCGCGTGTTAAACAGGGGCATGAAAGCCTGATTGAGCATGCTTCAGCTACATTCTATATCAAGGCTTCCCGCGCTCTCACTCATGAACTGGTGCGGCATCGCATTGCCAGTTATTCGCAGCGCAGCCAGCGCTATGTGCGCGAACTTCAGGCCGATTATATTACTCCTCCGGAATTCGAAGACAAAAACTCGGAGGCGGCAAAAATATTTCACGAATCAATGTCGGCGGCGTGGAGTAGCTATCGCAAGCTGTTAGATGCCGGGATGAAACCCGAAATAGCGCGTTATGTTTTACCGAACGCATGCATGACCGAAATCATCTGCACCTGGAACTTCCGAGAAATCCGCCATATCTTGAAACTACGCACCAGCCCGGCGGCTTTGCCGGAAATTCGCGAGGTGGCTCATAAAATCGCCGATATTATGAAGGAACAGGCGCCCAAGGTTTTCGGGGATTTGTAAAGATTTTCATTGCTGATGCTTTGATTTCCGTTCTTCCTGAGCTTGTCGAAGGATTTTAACGGAAATCACATTTACTATTTTGACGCCGTGGTTCGATCCCGACCTGTCGGGATTTCGTTCCGAACTACGTAACTCAACATTTTTACGAACGGCTCTGGTTGCCTCATTTTTATAAAGAAAAAAATGTCATTGCCGTACTGAGTGTATGAGGGGCGAATGAATCTCCTCCGCCGGATATATTTATTGCTATGCCATATATTTTATTGTCAAAGTATTTCATGATATATACGGGGCGGGGTAATTATGTTGTATCGTAGGGATTGCTTCGCCCCGACACATCGGGGCTCGCAAAGACGTATAAAGGTATTGCCATGCTGAATTCGTGACGGACAAATGGAGTCCCTCGTTCCCGATACGTCGGGACGGGCAGTGCCCGTCGGCAATGTGCGTATAAAGGGAGGACGACCATTGGTCGTCCCTACGAAAAAATAAATGGAATTGATTGTTTTGTCTTGCTGAGTTCGTGAGGGGCGAACGAAGCGCCGATTTACCGGGATTTCATTACGGCTCGCCGAAACTCAACATTCGGGGTGTAGGACATTTATAATAATACTTTTTCCACCCCCCGGATCCTTCAGTCACCCATTGTGACTTCAGGATGGCAATCGGTTCGGAAGAATAATATAAACAGTAAAAATCCCTTACTCGTACCCGGTCATTTCTAAATATCCGGTGCCGATAATAGTATTCGTATCCTGCAAGTCGTAGATATTGACTGCCCCCTCCCAATAGCGTGTGCTAAGGTCAAGTTCCTGTTGGTTAAAAGCGGCTTCTACTATCAATGTTTTCCCCATCGGCACCACTTCAGCCTGCCATTTTAAGGGGTATGTAACACCCGTAGTACTCTTCCATGTATCCAGCACGGTTAAAACAATATCACCCGTCCCCAGCTTGAAAGTGCTGCTGTCATTATTTACTATTAATCCCTCGTTATAGGGGTAAACGCTGCCGTCTTTGTACCTCAACTGGAAATATACAATTTCAGTATTATCGTTTAGCTGTATCGAAAACCAGTCCCAG
>Ga0265293_10014083_pt1 | contig 10224 bp, 6 predicted proteins | sample Munlanlewell138R_FD_192505 | JGI IMG/M metagenome (GOLD analysis project Ga0265293, IMG submission 192505) | Leachate microbial communities from a municipal landfill in Southern Ontario, Canada - Leachate well 138R | ecosystem: Engineered > Solid waste > Landfill > Unclassified | place: Canada...
CTTTTAAGCCCAAGGGGGTAGAAACGCTCACCGCACTTCGTGCTATGCTAGCTAAACATAGCAATAGATTACTTACAAGGGGGTAGTGGCAAACCCGCGCAAAGCGTGGGGTTGACACGTAGGGGGACACTTCCCCCACCAAAAAAATAAGTTTAAACAGCCAAATATACGACTTTGCGCTTGCCATGGGCGCGCCCCCTAGCAAAAATCAGGCTAAAAAACAAAGTTTCCAAAGCCATGTTTTGTGCATTTGGACATTTGTGCTTATGGGTGTTATGAGTAGGCGGTGATTTTGCGCGTGTGTGCAAATTGAGCGTTAACCCTAGGATGAGCCATGAGATTGGAAGCTACATTTGCTGTTGTAATTCCAGCGGGTAGTTTGAGCCCAAGCGAGTGCAGGCAGTTTGAGCAGTTTTGCGTGAAGCACTGCATAGAAGTCCACCTCCCGATGCGCGAGGACGCGAAGGGGAATGTTATAGTGGCGAGTGGTTTGAGTTTGCAGGAAGCTCAGATTTTGCGACGCCAAATATCGCAAACGGGCTACCCCGTCGATGTCATTAGTGACGCGGCTAATGATTTTTCGCGACAAAGTGCGCAGGTAGAGGAACCGAGCTTTGACACTCTTGTGGTAGAGCTCAACGGTTTTAGGGAGCGCTCGGGGGGCGAAGATGTTTCGAGTTTGGCGGCTGAGGCATGGAATAGCCTAGAGATGGAACGCATTGATTTGGGCTTAGAAGCGGGTAGGGGAGTGGATGGCGCGGATTGGTCGGGGGAGCACTGGATGAAGCTGAATGACAGCTCGGAGACTTTGTCGGTGTCGGCCAAGCAGTTGCTAAAAGAGGTTGAGAAGGCGAAGAATTCGCAGGAGGCGCTTCATCCCCCTGCTTTGCCTAAAGCTCCCGCGCTTAAAGCAAAAGGCGAGGCGATCGCGAGTATGCAGCCGGTTTTGCCGCAAGGCAATGTGAGCCCAAACGCGGGGTTTTCGACGGATTTAGCGGTCGTAGACTACGAATTGAATGGAAGCGAGGGCGAGTTGCTTCAGGCTGAGCTTGTGCCAGTTTTCGATGAGCCGGCTAAAGTGAAGACTAAGGTTGAATTGTTGAATTTGACTTCCGCTGATTTGCAAGCGACTAAGGGCGAAACAGGGTTGCAGGGGGCGAAAGATGGTGGGGGTGTTTTACGTGGCATTCTCATCATGATTGCGCTTGCGTTGAGCGTGTTGATCATACTACTTGTGCTGCAGCTCTTTTACGATATTCCCTTCCTGCGAGAGCTTTTACAAAATTTGTAGCATGGACGAGATTCGTTGCCCCAGATTTCACGGTAGCTTGTCTAAGATCGCGCTCAATGCCGATATTGGGTCGGAGCGCTTTGCGTATCTTTGCTCTTTTTGTGGCGGCGTACACATCAAGGCTCAGGAGTGGCACGATATATTGCACTTGGAGTCGAGCTTTAGTAAAGACGCGCTCTACCCAACGCGCATTCCCATGGCGTGTGAAAGCTGTAATGAAGCAAGGAGCATCGTGCTCGTTGACGAATTGCCTGTATTTTATTGCGCGCGCTGCGAATCCTATTGGCTGGATGCGGGCATATTTCCAGTGCTACTCAGCAGCGAGGTTGAGAAGCAAACAGGCGCCGCTCCCAGCAACTCGCCGTTCTCCCCGCTCAATATTTCTTGCTGTGATTGCGGGGTTAACATTGCCAGTGCCTGCGATGCGCATGCCTGCCCTATTGGTATGATTTGCACTCGCTGCTACCATGCTCCGCCGGGGTTTATGGAAAACAAGGTGAACAACTTTCAAATGCTTACCTTCAAGGGGATGGAGGTAAAGGTTGAGCACTGGGGGCAAAGCGTGCGCTCGTTGATTGCGGTTACCCCAGCACAGCCCTGTCTTTTAAATGTGCGCTTGCACAGCCTTAGTTTACAAGAGCGCATACTACGCTTTGGTAGACGGCGTATCGCTTTTGCTGGCGCTTTGGGCAAAAAAATTGACGCCGATCAAGACATCAAATTGCGCACCCCCTTCAAAGTGTTTTTGTCGCAAAGAGGCGTGGTCGCGCTTATTAATGATATCGCTAGCCTTGGTAGCATGGACTTGCAGTTTAGACCACATAACCTGAGTTTTGAGCTGCATGCGCTGCGTATTAGCAACGAGATTCGCCTGCACTTCGAGGTGGCAGTGCGACGATTGCTTATCGCTTATTCGAGATTTGCAGAGTTGTCTGAACTCTATCGTTGACTTCTTTGAATGGTACGAAGTATAAGTTTGCATTTGGCTGTTTAGTGGGTAGTGCGCGTTTTGCACGCCTCTAAAATCTTGCTTGTCGCGGCCTTATTTACAGCCATGAACGAACGGAGACGCCTTTTTGGACCTTCCCATAGAATCGCTGATTTACTTTATTAGCGCTTTTCTTAGCACAGCATTGTTGTCGGTTGCGCAGCGCAGTTTCGAGGAAATAGATGAGCTGCGTGCGAGGCGCTTGGTAGATGATGGGCGCATGGGTTTTAAGGATTTTGCGCAAAACCCTCAGTCTTACCTGCTGAGTTTGGAGCTACTAAGAACCTTGAGTATCTCGGGGCTCTTTTATTTTGGATACACGAGCTTGAGCGCCTTTTCGCTGCACCCGATAGCGATTTTTTGTGTCATACCCTTGGCGTTATTGCTCTCTAACGAGTCCATAAAACACCTCTTCGCCTCTCTTGATGAACGCAAGGTTGCCGAGGTATCGATCAAGCTCTTGAAGCTGTTTACTAAAATACTGCGCCCCATCACTTTTCCTCTCGAAAAGTTTTTTCAGCTCTTTGTGCGCGGAAACAAACATAGCGAATACGCAGATGCAGATCGTATTGGAGAAGAGCTTGAGCTCATGATCGATGAGTCCCAAAAGCAGGGTGGGCTCGAAAAGCTAACAGGTCGCATTATGCAGTCCGCCATTGATTTTGGCGAAACCATTGTGCGCGAGATCATGGTTCCGCGCACTGATATTGTCGCGTGTTCCGTGGATTACAGCATAGACGCGGCGTTTAAGCTCTGCGCCGAAGAAGGTTATAGCCGCCTCCCCGTTTACGAAGGGAGCCTCGACGAAATCGTCGGTATACTCTACTTCAAAGACATTATGCTCAGGATCTACGAGTGGGATAGCGCAGGCGTTCGACTGCGAGATCGGCAGAATTACCCGCTAAAAGAAATTATCCGTGAAGCCTATTTCGTACCCGAAACTAACCATATCAACGAGCTACTTCAGGATTTTCAGCGCGAACATATCCATATGGCTATAGCCATCGACGAGTTTGGTGGCACCGCGGGGATTGTTACGCTCGAAGATCTTATGGAGGAGTTCTTCGGTGAAATTCAGGATGAGTACGATAGCGAAGACTTGGCGATAGTGCCGCTTTCGGCGGAAGATCATGTCTTGGTTGATGCCAAGACCAAGATTAGCGATATTAACGAGCATTTCGATGTCGATATCAGCGAGGATGAGGATTTTGACACCATTGGGGGCTACGTCACCTATCTGTTAGGTCGTGTAGGCAACGAAGGCGACAGCATCTGTACCGAGGAGCTCGATTTTACCGTGCGCCAAGCCAACGAACGATGTATACTACAGCTCGAAATTGCGCGCTGCGAAAACCCTGAAGATGCAGAATCCCATGAAAACTCCGTGATTCGAGGTGGTGTACGAGGCGAGTCATGAACAGGCAGGTCTCGAATGATGAAAAAATTTATTAACCACGAAAAACACGAAAACACACGAAAAAATCTTTTTTTATTCTTACAGAACCGACTTGATTTGTTATAGACTTTCGTGCCTTTCGTGTCTTTAAATTTTGAACCACGAAAAACACGAAAACACACGAAAAATTCTTTTTTATTCTTACAGAACCGACTTGATTTGTTATAGACTTTCGAGCCTTTCGTGTTTTTCGTGGTAAAAAAGCTTTTCGAGCCTTTCGTGTTTTTCGTGGTAAAAAAAGCTTTTCGTGGTAAAAAATACGATGTTTATGACACCTTTGCTCTGAATCAAAAGCTCAGATGCAAAACACTTCAAAGTGTGGCTTGAAATTTTGTCGCTTTGTGCCTAGTTTGTGCACGCGAGTGCAGGCCATAGCTTGTACTTGCTCAAGGCGATGAGCTTGAACCGTATTTTTAGCTTGGCTTTTACATAAGTTATGAACAAAACAGCAGAAAGTCTTGTGATCAAAAATGATTTTGTGGTCTCCATCGTATACGTCTTAACGAACAGTTCGGGGGAGTTGCTTGATTTAAGTACCCACGAAAAGCCGATGCGCTATATGCATGGGCATGGTAATATTATTCGTGGCCTTGAGAAAGCGCTTGAAGGAAAGGCGATAGGTGATCATCTCGAAGTGGATGTAGCGCCTGAAGATGCATACGGTCTGCGTGATGGGGAACCCCAAGCGGTGCCTAAATCGATATTCCCCGAAGGTACGGAGTTTAAGATAGGTGCTGGAATGATGGCGAAGTCTGAAGATGGCAAGCCCTTCCCACTCTGGATCGTAAAGATGGATGAAGAGAACGTCTACGTCGATGGCAACCACCCGCTTGCTGGACAGACGCTACACTTTAGTGTCGATGTTGTAGCAATGCGAGCGGCTACCGAGGACGAGCTCAAAGATGGCGTTCCCCACGATGGTTGCGAGGCTTGTCGCGATTAGTGGCAAGTTGAGACGTTTGAAAGAGTCAAGGCGATAACTAGGGTTATCGTAAAAGCATAGTTTTGAGGAGTATAAGAGGCGAATGAAACGCTATATTGGCCTAGATCTTGGCGCAGAAAATATTAAAATTGTAGAAATAATCGAAGAAAACGCGAAAAAAACGCTGACGCGTGCAAAGATTGTAGCGCATGGCAAAGACCCACGTGGAGCACTGCAAGCGCTGCTTAAGGATTTCGACTATGACAGCATAGATGGAATCGCGATCTGCGGGCGTCTTTCGCGAAACGCCAATATTTTACGTGTCCCCGAAAAACAGTCGCGTGCAGCGGGTTTCCGCTTTATGTATGACGATAAGCCTGTCAGCATCGTTTCGATCGGAAGCCACGGCTTTTCGGTTTTGGAGCTACGCGCCGATGGCACCGAGATCCTGCGAGAGAACACGCGCTGTTCACAAGGGACGGGGAACTTCCTCATGCAGCTTGTTGGGCGCTTTGGGCTTAATATTGAGCAGTCAAGCGAGCTTTGCGAAAATATCGACACCCCCGCTCCCCTCTCTGGGCGTTGTCCCGTCATACTCAAAACCGATATGACGCACCTCGCCAATTCTGGGCAAAGTCACGGCAATATTATTGCGGGTCTCTATGACGCTGTTTGCGAGAATGTTCAGGTTTTGCTTAAACCTGCCCTTTGCCCGCCACGGATCCTGCTCACAGGTGGTGTGACGAAGTCAAAGCGTATTCAAAATCGCTTCAGCGAATTTGCTGAGCGCCATCAGATGGAGTTTATCCCCTTCAACGAGGATGCGCAGTTCCTAGATGCTTTGGGCGCCGCGGTTCTCGCAAGCCAAAATGCTTTATCGCGGGCGCCTAAGTTCGATAAACTCTTTAAGAGCAAAGTCGATAAACGCATTGAGATGATTCCTCATATCAAGCGCGCCTTAACTAAGGTGAGGAGACTTCCGCAAAAAGCGCTACCTAACGCCTCTGAGCGAAAAGACAGTAGGCTAGTTCTTGGCTACGACATGGGCTCTACGGGCTCCAAGGCGGTTGCCATCGACGCGGATAACGGTGATTTACTTTGGCAAGCTTATGTGAACACACAAGGTAACCCCATCAACGCAGCCCAAGAATTATCAAAGCAGTTCCTCGATTCGCCGTGGTCAAGACACAGCGTAGTCGCTGCGGGTGTTACGGGCTCAGGCCGTGAAATTGTCGGCTCCCTCCTAACTGTTTGCTTTGGCCCAGAGCCCGTCTACGTACTCAACGAAATCGCCGCGCATGCCGAAGGTGCACTCAGCTACGACAAACGCGTCGATACAATATTCGAGATAGGCGGCCAAGATGCGAAGTATATTCGGATAGATGGTGGTCGCGTCGTCGATGCTGCGATGAACGAAGCTTGCAGCGCTGGCACAGGCTCATTCATCGAAGAGCAAGGAAAGCTCTTTAGCGGCGTCAAGGATGTCAAAGACCTCGCCGAGATCGCGTTAAGGGCCGAGTCTGCCTGTTCGCTGGGGCAGCACTGCTCCGTGTTTATGGCCGAAATTATCGATGAAGCCATCGCATCGGGTGAGAGCAATGAAAGCATTATCGCGGGAATTTACGATTCCATTATTCAGAACTACTTAAACCGCGTCAAAGGTAGCCGCAGCGTGGGTTCGGTCATCTTTTGCCAAGGCATGCCGTTCTCTAGCGATGCCCTAGCCGCAGCTGTGGCGCGCCGCACTGGCTCCGAGGTCATTGTACCGCCTAACCCTGGCACTATCGGGGCTCAAGGCATTGCGCTACTTGCGCGGCGATATCGCGTTTTAGGAAAAGAAAATTTACAGAAACTGGCTTTAAATCGTTTTTTAAAGGCAGAAATTACGAAAAAAGATCATTTTATTTGTCGTTCGACCAAGGGCTGCGGTGGCGCTGGGAACAAGTGTCGCATTGATCGCATCAGCACCTTGCTTGAGGGTAAGGAGTCTAAATTTACTTGGGGCGGCGGTTGCTCTTTGTATGACAAAGGCTCTGGACGCATCAAGTTACCCGATCTTGCCCCCGATCCCTTCAGGGAGCGCGAAGCGCTTGTCGACGCGATTATCGACGAGCTTCCCAAAAACGCTGACGCGCCGCGCTTGGCTTTTACCGATGAATTCACGCTTAAGGGCTTAACGCCGTTTTTTGCCCTCTTTTTGGCAGAACTAGGCTTTAAAGTCGAAATACACCGACACGCCGAACAAGTTACGCTAAAGCGCGGGATCGAAGAGGCCAATATCCCGTTTTGCGCGCCCATGCAGATGTTCCACGGCGTAAGCACTAACATTATAGAGACTACACCAGATATCCTCTTCAAGCCGATGTTGCTTAGCACCCCCGCGATGAAGGACGAGGATCGCACTATACTTTGTCCCATCGTACAAGCTGCGCCGCAGATGCTACAAAAAGATGTTTTAGCTTCTAAAAATCGTAAAAACTTTGCTAAAATTCGCTTCTTTTCCCCAGTTATCGATTTTCAACCTGGTGGGCTTGAGTCCAAATCATTCTACAAATCGTGTAGACATATGGCAAACGAGCTAGCGAGCAGCCTAAGTACAGCGCCCAAAAATTTCGAGGCGGCTTTTACAAAGGCGCTACAAGCACAAAAAGATTTCGACTGCGACTGTTTAGAGCTCGGCGATAAAGCCATCGCCTATTGCGAAGAGCACAAGATTCCAGCCGTCGTTGTTTTGGGTAGGCCTTACACCATATACAATAAAATACTTAACTCCAACGTCCCGCCCATACTTCGCGAGCAGGGCGCAATCGCCGTTCCCATCGATTGCTTCCGCATCGACGACGATGTGCCCATGTTTAAAACCATGTTCTGGGGCTACGGTCAGCGTAACCTTCGCGCAGCCCACCAAATTCGCCGCTCGCCAAATCTCTACAGCATCTGGTGCTCCAATTACGCTTGCGGCCCCGATAGCTTTGTGCTGCACTTCTACGGCTACATCATGGAGGGCAAACCCTACGCGATCATCGAAACCGATGGACACTCGGGCGACGCGGGCACGCGTACACGCGTTGAAGCGTTCCTGCACTGCGTTCGCGAACACAGCAACAAAATCGAGAGCGATGAGAAGGCAACTTCGTTCAAAGCGATCGAAGACTACAACACGAATCTAACAGAGCTTAAGGCGCGTGGCGACGTCGTAATAATCCCGCGTATGGGGCCTGGCGCCGAGGCGCTAGCTGCGGCTCTACGAGGCTACGGCGTCGAAGCTGAGGCGCTCCCGCTTCCCGATCACGAAGCCCTGGAACTGGGTAGAAAATACACTTCGGGCAAAGAGTGCGTTCCCATGTGCATGACTTTGGGCTCTTTGCTACAACGCGTGCTTAAGGATACCGAAACGCGTTTCACCTTCTTTCTCCCCACTGGCCGCGGACCTTGCCGCTTTGGGGTCTACAACAACTTGCACAAAATCACGATGCAACGCCTCGGGCTAGATTCGCGCGTCCGACTTTGGTCGCCCTCCGACGACAACTATTTCGAGGGAATACCTGGCGGCCTTGCAGCGCTAGCTGCTTGCAGCATCGTCGCTGCGGATTTGCTCCTAGCCATTCGCTACGACGTCCGACCCGCCGAAACCGAGGCTGGCGCCTGCGACCGCATCTACACAAAATACACCGAAAAACTACACGCTCTTGCCGCAGCGGCAGGCGGTGGAGACCTCTCGATTTCGCGCGCTGGCGTCGAGATCGCTAGCCGCAGCTTTTACGGCATTCTAGATCTGCTTAAGGAAGCCGCCATTGAATTTTCCAAGATCCGCAAACCTGGCGCTCTTCCCACCGTACTCGTTACTGGCGAAATATACGTCCGCGCCGACGATTTCACCAACGATTTCACCATCGATCGCCTCCAAGCCCTCGGCATTCGCGTCAAATTGTCGCCCTTCTACGAGTGGCTCGACTACCAAGAATACATCAACACGCGCGTCGGAATCCCGCACACTTTAACGTCATGGCTCTCGGCCAAAGCCCAAAACTTTATCATCGATAGCCTCTACAAAACGGTCGCCAAAATCATGCGCTGGCCCGCCCTAACCCGCGCGGCCACCCTTATCGAAAAGGCCGAGCCTTACGTTCGCTACCAACTCGAAGGCGAAGCTGGCTTGACCCTTGGCGGCGCAATGCACGAGTGGGAGCACCGACAAATCGACGGCGTTATTAACCTTGGACCCCACGAGTGCCTACCCTCCAAAGTCGCCGAAGCCCAATTCTTTCACGTCGCCGAGGAATCAGGCCTACACTCCCTGTCCATCCACCTTAACGGCGATCCCGTCGACTCAAGCGTTATCGAGCACTTCGTCTACGAAGTTCGCGAAAAATTCCAAGAGCGCGTCCGCAAAAACCAAGGCGAATTGCGACCAAGCAACGCAGTCATCGACAAATCCCAAGTCATACTTAAGGATTTTATCCGCGGCTTCCCAAAAGTTTTGGCCAAATAATCAAGTACATCTAACTCTGGGGGGGGAAGTTTCCCCCTCGCCCGAGCTTCCACGCAAAATTCGCTAATGAACACTTTATTTTGTGCGATGTTTCACCTGTTCGGTGAACCACCGCACAAAATGTGTTCATTGCGACTTTTGCGCGGCGATCTCGGGCTACCCCCTCTTGAACAAGTTGGCAGAAATTTTACGCTTGCCCACACAAGAATACAGCCTGCTGTAAAGTGCAAACTCGGAGTCAATATCTCGTGCACTACGATATTTGTGAAATATTTCAATCCATACAAGGTGAGTCGACGTTTGCGGGGCTACCCTGCGTGTTTATTCGCTTTACAGGCTGTAACTTGCGATGTCGTTGGTGCGATACACAATATGCCTTTGAAGGCGCCACTCGCCGAAGCCTTAACGATATCATCGCAGCCGTCGCGGAGTTTGCGCCATGTAAACTCGTCGAACTAACCGGTGGCGAACCCCTGCTACAGCCGCATGTGCCGTCACTCGCGGGTGAGCTTTTGGCGTTGGGCTACACCGTTCTTGTCGAAACGAACGGAAGCTTAGATCTTTCAACATTAGCCAAAGAAGTACGAAAGATCATCGATCTAAAGCCGCCCTCAGCGCAGCCTCCCCAAAACTACGAAGAAGCCTGGAAAAAGAACTTGCCCTATATGGGGAGTAGCGACGAAATTAAATGCGTGATTGCGCATCGCGAGGATTTCGATTATTGCGTTAAGAAACTCGAGGCTTGGAACTTATGGGGCAAGCACACGATTTTATTCTCGGCTGCTTGGGGGCTACTCCGTGAAGAAGAACTCGTGCGCTGGATTCTTGAATCGCGCTTGCCCATACGACTGAATTTGCAGTGGCATAAATATATATGGTCGCCTGACGCCAAAGGCGTTTAAGGAAGTTCTGTTTTTTGGGGCTCTGCCCCAAACCCCGCTAAGGGGTCGAAACGAGTAAAACTAAGTGTTTTACGAGTTGATGGCCCACTTTCGCAGTGAGTACGTCCAAGCCAAGCTTGCTTGAGCTTGAGACGTGCGAACAAGAAAGAAAAACCGTAGGTTTTTCATGAGAC
>Ga0265293_10014084_pt1 | contig 10223 bp, 10 predicted proteins | sample Munlanlewell138R_FD_192505 | JGI IMG/M metagenome (GOLD analysis project Ga0265293, IMG submission 192505) | Leachate microbial communities from a municipal landfill in Southern Ontario, Canada - Leachate well 138R | ecosystem: Engineered > Solid waste > Landfill > Unclassified | place: Canada...
GCAAACCCGTGCCGGAAAGTGTGATCCAATTCGTCCAGTTCGGCAAGATAGCTGTCGAGGTTCTGGCGGTAGTAATCTTTATTCTCAGGGTCAACTGCGGCCAGGCCGTTATAGATGTTGGTTGCCATTGTGCTTACGTTGGAGAGCGAGAGCCAGATGTGAGGGTCGTATGAATGGGTGTGGTTGCTTGAGTGTTCGCCGTTATGCTGGTTATTATCCATTTCCATCAACTCCACGCCTTCCGAGCAGTCAACCAGCAGTACGCCGGGGTTGATATCAAGCAGTTCGTCCAGGAAACTGAGCTCAAATTCAATACCTGAGCCGACGGCGGCATATATCTTCGATTTTGCCAGTGCTCTCATCTGGGAGGCAGTCGGCTCGTAAACATGGGGAGAAGCGCCGGGCGGGATTAAAACATTCACTTCAACACGTTCACCGCCGATGGCCTTCACCCATTCGGCTTGAGGTAAAATGGAAACCGATACCCCAATTTTATCGCCGGGGTTGTTTTCACTGTTGCAGCCGGCTGAAACAAGCGCAGTCGCGGCCAGTAAAAACGCTGTGAGCGGGTAAAAAATATACTTATAAGCAGTCATGAATATTTAAGCTCCCCACCTGATTTCTGATTATTACGGCGGCATTCCGGGCAGATGCCGGTCATCTCCAGAGTGTGGCCGCTGACGGTGAAACGGGTGTTTTCGGCAATGCTCTTCTCCATCTCTTCCAAGCCACAATCGCCAATATTAACCACAAGCCCGCATGAAGTGCATATCAGGTGGTGGTGATGAGAGCGCGGACGGCGCAGCAGATAGGCAGTATGGCCGGAATCCATATTAAGACGGCAGATAAACCCTGCTTTTTCCAGCATATCAAGTGTACGGTAGATGGTGACAAGCGAAATATTGGGTGAAAGAGAGCTCGCCCTTTCAAATATCTCATGGGGGGTCATCAGGTTTTCGGTTTGTTCAAGAATGTGGATAATGGTACGGCGGTGGGGAGTAATCTTATACCCCTCACTCCTCAGTTCTGCCAGGATATCCTTATACTGATAGACCATTTTAGCTTCAAATGAAAACGGTTTTCATTTACTACAGCCAATATTATATCCGGGGGAGTAAGTTTGTCAACAAAAAATGGGGAAAAAAGTTAAACGTTTTGCGTGCGCAGTCTGTACCTGCGGTAGATTATGACCGCCAGCCCGATGATAAAAGAGAAAATGCTTATCCAGCGTGCGGTAGGGAAGCCGGCAATCGTCCAGACATCAATCTTCATCCCCTCCAGTATGAAGCGGACAACAGAATAATACATGACATAACCTATCATGACTTCGCCATCAAGCAGGCGTTTGCCGAATTTGCGGTTGATAAAAAAGAGTATGAAGAACCCCAGCAAGTTGAGGAGCGATTCATAAAGAAATAGCGGGTGGAAATGCGTATAGACTTCAAAGCCTGGCAGCCGGTTGGCAGGTTCAATGTAAATGCCCCATGGGAGGTCAGTTGGATAGCCGTAAAGCTCCTGGTTAAAAAAGTTGCCCCAACGGCCGATAGCCTGAGCGAGGATTAACCCGGGGGCAACGATGTCAAACCAGCGCAGGGGCGGTAGCTTTTTCCACCAGCAATAGATGAGGAGGCCCACTGCACCACCGATGACTGCGCCGAAAATACCAAGGCCGCGGCCACCGATGATGGCGCCAAGGTTTTGGCTGTAATAACTCCAGTAATCGATAACATGGTAAAGACGGGCGCCGATGATGCCCAGCGGGACAACGATAAGCGCCATGTTTACAATGTGGTCGAGGTTTTCTCCGCGGCGGTTGGCTTCATAAAAACAATACATGATTGCCGCGATGATGCCAAGGGATATAAAGACGCCATAGTATTGGATAGTAACCGGGCCGATATTAAAAGAACTGCTAAGTAACATAAAAATTAAATCAATCTAAAGTAGCCTGAATCATAACAATTTAAGAGCCCGGCCGTCAATTTCTATTTTCCTCAAACTGTCATCCCCCCCCCAACTGTCATCCTGAGGAGCACGCAGTGCGACGAAAGAGAAAATTGTCATCCTGAGCTTTAGCGAAGGATCTCATCCGGATTGTTCGACACCACCCCTAAACACTTCCCACTTATCCTTGACTGCTTATTAAACAAAGGAAAAGCATTGTCATCCTGAGTGTAAACGAAGGATCTTATAAGAATTGTCCAACCCCATCCCTATACACGCCGCACTTAACCTTGACGACGATTATTGCTCGAGGCTTCTCTAAACACGCGACTCCTCCCTTTACTGCCTATGAATCACTCTCGCCTCTGCTATAATAAACGCGGCCTATGAATAAAAAAACCGTATGCGTGGACTATCTCGGCTGCAAGCTGAATCAGGCAGAAACAGAAGCACTGTCAATCGATTTTGTGCTTGCCGGCTGTGAAAAGGTGCCCTTTAACAGCGGTGCCGACATTTACGTACTCAATACCTGCACCGTTACCCATGTGGCCGACCGTAAGTCCCGCCAGTGGTTGAGGCGGGCGCGGCGCCGGAACCCTTCCGCGCTTGTTATCGCAACCGGATGTTTTGCCGAGCGTGCTCCCGGTGATCTGCAGGCAGTTGATGCCTCCCTGCTTATATTCGGCAACCGCCAGAAAATGGGGCTGGTGGCAGCCTTGAAAGAACAAGGACTGCTTGAAAACATTGAAGGTGAATATCTGGCAGGTACCGGCGGCATCGGCAAAGCGCGCTCCCTTGTGCGTATCCAGGAGGGTTGTTCCAACGCCTGTACATACTGCATCGTGCCTAAAGTCCGGCGCGGGAGCATAAGCCGGCCTCCTGAGGAAGTAATCAGCGAAATTAAATCCCGCTGTGATTCGGGGTACGCGGAAATAGTGCTTACCGGTACCGAAATCGGAGACTATAACCAAGAAGGGTATCAACTGGCTGAATTGGTTCGTGAAATATTGCAAAAAACAGATGTTGAAAGGTTGCGCCTCTCTTCCCTTCAGCCTCATCATATAAACTCGCACCTGCTTGATACCTGGCAGGATAGCCGCCTCTGCCGCCATTTTCATCTTTCCCTGCAAAGCGGCAGTAACACAGTGCTTAGGCGCATGAACCGTAAATACACGCGGGAAGAATATCTGCAGGCTGTTCGGCAAATACAAAACACCCTTCCTGACGCAGCAATTACTACCGATGTTATAGTTGGTTTCCCGGGTGAAACGCAGGAAGATTTTGAGCAAACACTGGCAGTGTGCAAAGAAGTCGGCTTTGCCCGTATACATGTCTTCCCTTATTCGCCCAGACCGTCTACCAGAGCTGCGGAAATGACCCCTCAGGTCGAAGAAGCAGATAAAAAATTACGTGAAAAGCAGATTGCCGGTGTTGCTGAAGAAGCAAGCCAAGCGTTCAGAAAAAGGTTTAACGGGCAGGTTATGCCGGTACTGTGGGAATCGTGCTCCGGAGGGTTTAGCTCCGGCCTTACGGGGAATTATATCCGCGTTTATCTTAAAGGAGACGCCCTCAAAGAAAATACCATTACTAATGTGCGGATTTTGGATTTATACCGCGATGGCGTAAAAGGGGAGCTTGTGTAAAGCCGGTACCGGTTGGAATGGCGCGCCTGGAGGGATTCGAACCCGCGACACCCGGTTCCGAAGACCGGTGCTCTATCCACTGAGCTACAGGCGCTTGAATTTTAAGGATTATCCGTGTCGGGATTACCCTTGTTAAGTATAATTGACCCCCGTATTTTTGTCATTATTAAAAACTCTGCCATTCTTCCCCTCAAATTGTCATCCACCCCACTGTCATCCTGAGCTTTAGCGAAGGATCTCATCCGGATTGTTCGACACCACTCCTAAACACACCACGCTTAACCTTGGTGGCAATCATTACCCGCCACCCTCCATAAACCCACCACCACCTTATCACCTAGGCCCCCTCCCTGAAAGCCCTCTCCAGAACACCCTTCCCACCGCAAAGTATAATTTTTGATATGACCCTCATAAGTGTTACAATGCTCAATTAAGATTAGGAGAACCCTAATCGGATTATAAAAAAAGTATAAAATGAAGGCTTTGCGCACCGGGCTGCTTTATAAATATCGGCAAGGCGCACTGGCCGGATTTCTGTAACCGTGGAGGTTGGCATGAAAAAAAGAATATTACTCAGTATTTTATTGGTAGGCATTCTTGCTGTAAGCGGTCTCTCCTGCAAGAAAAATGAAACAGAAAAAGTCATCATGTTTATTGATGGCAGTAAATATTCCGGCCAAGTTAAAGATGGTGTTCCCAACGGTTACGGCACGCTCGTCTGGTTGGACGGGGCATGGTACGAAGGGTATTATAAAGACGGTCTGCGGCACGGGCAAGGTGTTTTTTATAACGCTGCGGGGCAGAAATACTACGAAGGCGAATACTTTCAGGATGAAATTCACGGTGAAGGGAAACTTTACTGGGACACCGGTTTTGTAGCATATGACGGCCAGTGGAGTCACGGCAAACGCGATGGTTATGGGATACTTTATGAAACTACCGGCGTTAAGTCTTACGAAGGTAATTGGGTGAACGATAAAAAGCACGGCACAGGAATACTTTATAGCTCATCCGGCCGGAAAATATATGAGGGCAGTTTTGTTGAAGACAGATGGGAAGGGGAGGGTATTGCTTATGATATCTTCGGCAGCGAGATTTATGTCGGCGGCTTTTTAGACAGTAAAATGCACGGCACAGGCACTGCTTTTGACGGTGCCGGCCACAAGACATATGAAGGTGGATACGATAAAGGCGTTTACCACGGAGAAGGTAAAATCTACTGGGAAGATGGAGTGACAGTTGCCTATGAAGGCAGCTTTAAAGATGGAGCCCGGCACGGTACAGGAACCCTTTATGATAAAGATGGCGTTAAGTCCTACGCAGGCGGCTGGGTAGACGATAAGAAAGAAGGCGAAGGCACAATCTATTGGGGTGATGGTGTTACGCCGGCTTACAGCGGTGAATGGAAAGATGATGTGCGGCATGGCAGCGGCAAAGCGTTTGATGAAGAGGGGAAACTGCTGTTTGAAGGCTCGTGGAAAAATGACGAGCCTGTAGAAGGATAACCCGGCCTTATCCTTGCGGCTCTCTTAACATAATATAAACTTTACAATCGGAATCTGGTGGAAAACAGGTAGATTTTATTAGTTTGAAACCGAATCTTGCGTACATATTTACGTTTTTTGTGCTTTGTGTTTCTACGTAACAGGGTAGCTTTTGTGAGTCGGCGTAATCAAGCATATGGCGGATAAGCGCTCCTCCATGCCCTTGCCCCTGATGGCGGGGTTCAACAGCCAGCAGTGCCAGGTAGACGTAACTTTCCGGCCCGTACAGGTTCCGTAGATTCTGATAAAAACGGCGCTCTTTGAGGCGGAAAAAAACGTAACGCAGCCCTCCATAGCGCAGAAGGTCAAGAACTCCGGCACGGAGCCTCGCAACCCATGAAAATGTTATCGGATAAGTGTACCAGCACGCTACGCCTTCGTAATGGTGTGAAGTGGCGCTGACAGTGCCCCCGTTTTGCAGAGTAAGCCTCAGCCTGTAGGCAAAAATGCGGTGCAGATTGGCACGCTTGGCAGGGTTTGGCAGGGCTTCCAGTGTGCTGGCATCATCTGCAAAAGCGGAAGCAATAGTAAGAGCGGCGTCGTTTACTGTGCTGAGTGTTACCGGGACGATACCGCTGGTTTGCTTTTCTGACATTCAAAACCGGTTAAAAGAATAATCTGCAACTGAGTGACAGAGGGGTGTGGGGTGAGTGGAGGGATTTGAACCCTCGATCTCCAGGGCCACAACCTGGCGCCTTAGACCACTGGGCTACACTCACCACAACCAGCACATTATAGCTAAACTGTGCTGTGATTTTCAATTCGGGGCTTTCTGTTAGCTTTACACGTTTATAACGATATGCTTTAATTAAGCTGTTATCATATAAGAATATCAACTGAAAAATGGAGGCGCCAGTGAAAAAAGGTGTTAATGTCATCCCCGTGTTTGACCTTCTTCATACCAAGGTAAAACTTACTGAGTGTGCACCGGATATTGAAGAGGGGCAGGACCCTGTTGATATGGCCCGGCAGGTGAGCCTCGGGGGTGCGGATGAAGTCGCTTTTATTGATGTCGATATCCCACGTCTTGGGTTTAAGATTTGGAAAGAGATCATCAGCAAACTGAAAGAAGCGGTGGATATCCCGGTTTGGTTTGGATATTCGATGAATACCTATGAAGATTTTGAGGTTATTCTCAATACGGGTGTTGATCGTGTTGTGATAGACGTAATCGGCAATACCGACCAGTCGATTATCGATCGGCTTTCATGGACTTTCAACAAAGAGCGGATCGTTGTTGCCGTCGGCGGGGTTAAAAATCCTCCGGAAAGCGGCAGGCCGGAAATAGAACTGGTTCATCATCTGGATAAGATGCCGACCGGTATGAATCTTATCGACTGGCTGAAAATGGCTGAATATTTTGGCGCCGGTGCGATTCTCTTGTCCAGCTATGATACCATCGGTACGGGCGAAGGATTTGATATCGAGATGATAAAGGCTGTAACCTCCGCAATATCTGTGCCGGTTATCGCGTATGGCGGCGCCGGGGAGCTTGAGCACTTTTATGAAGTGGTTAAAGAAACCGGTGTCCGCGGTGTGGCCGCTACAAGTGTTTTTACCTCCGGCAAATTCCGCCCTTCGGAAATTAAAGAATTTCTGGAATCAAAAAAGATAGAAGTAGCCCAGTAATACCTTCTTGATCTGTGCCTTACGGGCAAGCTTTTTAAAAATATTATAATGCCGCAGCCGGGGTGAAAAGAGCCGGCCGGCATTTAAACCCACATTGATATAACAACGCTGATTTGAAATAAAAAGCAAGCTGGGAGGCAAAATTATTATGGAACGAATCGAAGCGGTTCTCAGCGGCTTGGAACTTGCGCTTAAAATGGAAGCCGACGGTAAGAAGTACTATTTGCAGGCTGCCAAAGAAAGCTCGACCGAAGCCGGCAGGAAACTCTTTGCATCTCTTGCTGAAGAAGAGGACGACCACGCCAGGAGGTTTGTGGAGATCTACAACCACCTGAAAGAGAAGAATGCCTGGCCGGATGGCCTGAAAAAAAGCACGCCCAGTCACAAAATCCGTACCATTTTTGCTGAAGCTCTGGAGGAAATGAAAGACGAAGGCATTAAGTACGAAACAGAAATGAAGGCAGTGGAAACTGCACGGAAAATGGAAGATGATGCCATTGCTCTTTATTCGCGCCTCGCAGCTGAGGCTAAATCTCAGGTGGAAAAAGACTTTTTTGAAGCCATTATCGCCGAAGAGCGGGGGCATTCGCTCGCTCTTAACGATTATGCCGAATACCTGCGTGATCCGGCCGGATGGTTTGTTCTTAAAGAACGCCATTCGCTGGATGGAGGATAAACTTAACAAAATATTACCGAATGATAGCCGGAGGATGAAATGGAATACATTGCCAAAGACTATTCACATCTTTTAGGGACGCCGGGCTTCAGTAACTTGCTGCTGGAAAATCACTTTACCCTTTATCAGGGATACGTAACAAACACCAATAAACTCTTTAACCTGCTTACCGATAAGCTGGCTACCGGCAGTGAAAGCTCGCCGGAGTTTGCCGAGCTTAAGCGCAGGTTTGGCTTTGAGTTCAACGGTATGCGCCTGCATGAGCTTTATTTTGATAACCTTGGCTCACAGGAAGAGCTGGATAGTGATTCGGTTTTGGCAAATGAGCTTGAAGCCGCTTTCGGCTCTGTTGAGCAGTGGGTAAAGGACTTTAAGGCCACAGGAAAGATGCGGGGGATTGGCTGGGCGGTACTTTACAAAGATAACGTTTCCGGCCGGCTTTTTAACCAGTGGATAAATGAGCATGAAACAGGCCATATGGCGGGGTGCGAGCCGTTGCTTGTGATGGATGTGTTCGAGCATGCCTTCATCTCTGATTACGGTCTCAAGCGTGCAGATTACATTGAGGCTTTCTTTTCTGCCATAAATTGGGATGTTGTCAGCGAAAGGCTGAAATAGTTCAATTTAGCCTTGAAAACTATTGACACTGCCGCATATTTGTTTTATGCTTGCTAACTAGCAACCAAATGGAGGTGAACCATGGAAGGTTACTGCGTAAAATGTCGCGCAAAAAGGGAAATGAAAGATGCCCGGAGTATCACCATGAAAAATGGGCGTCCTGCCACACAGGGAACATGTCCGGTGTGTGGCACCAAGATGTTTAAAATCGGAAAATCTTAAACTTTAACCAGATAAGGGTTTTATAGCAGGCAGTACATGACTCTGCCTGCTATAATATTTTCTAATCGATAATCAAACAGGCGACAGTTGGAAAAACATAACACCAAAATTAATCAGATAATCAGCTTGCTCCAAAAGGAGTACCCCAATACGCGTACCGCTCTTACTTTTAGTAATCCGCTTGAGCTTCTGGTAGCTGTAATCCTTTCCGCGCAATGTACTGACGCGCTTGTGAACAAGATAACCCCCGCACTTTTTGCGCGTTTCCGTACAGCCTCCGAATATGCAAATGCCGATATAAACGAACTGGAAACACTTATCTACTCAAGCGGGTTTTACCGCAATAAAGCTAAAAATATCCAGGGAGCGGCACGTTTAATTGCAGAGAACTTTGGCGGCAGCGTGCCGGACAATATGAAAGACATGCTGACCCTGCCAGGTGTGGCACGCAAAACTGCCAATGTTGTGCTTTACAACGCCTTTGGCAAACGTGAGGGTATCGCTGTGGATACTCATGTTAAGCGCTTGAGCCGCCTGCTGGGGCTGACTGAGGAAACAAACCCGGACCGCATTGAAAAAGACCTGATGACGTTCGTGCCGCTGGAGTACTGGGGGGATATAACCCATTTGCTTATCGACCACGGGCGTAAGGTGTGCATTGCCAGAAGGCCGCAGTGTTCAAAATGCGTCCTTGCACCGCTTTGCCCCTCGGCAATTGTTACAGATTAGCCTCCCGGCTTTCTAAATGCCAAATATCAGGCGGGCGTTAGCGGTTGTCTGCCGGGCAATTTCAGCGACATCTGCTTTACGTATAGCCGCCAGCTCCTCAGCAACAATGGCCGTATAGGAAGGCTGGTTGCGCTTGCCGCGGAAGCGCTGAGGCGGTAAATACGGGGAATCGGTTTCCAGCAAAAGGGCTTCCTGCGGGATGTTTGCAAATACCGTGCGCAAATTCTTTGATGACGGGTAACCGATGTATGCCCCCAAAGAAAGCATAAATCCCAGCTCAATATAACGAAGAGCGGTTGCCAGGTTCTCGCCAAAACAATGGCGGATGCCGCGCCATTTACCCCGAACGGGCGGCGTCCGGCCGGACCACGCTTCCAGGATCTGCATCATATCCTCTTCGGCAGAACGGCAGTGGATAACGACCGGCAATTTACTGTCCGCTGCAATCGAGAGCATTTTTTCAAATATATCCAGCTGAACACTGCGGAACTTGTCTCCGCGGTAATAATCAAGGCCGATCTCGCCGATTGCCACGATGTGCTCGTTTCTGGCAAGATACCTGATTTCCTCAACCGCAGAATGATCTGCGTTCGGAGCAGCCTGCGGGTGGATTCCGGCTGTGGCATAAAGACCGGAAAACCGGTTTGCAAGCAGGATTGCCTCCTTGGAAGTAGCGTTGTCAATGCCGGCATTGACGATTATCCCTACTCCGGAATTTTGCGCTTCCTTTATCACCTCTTCCCGATCAGCATCAAACTCTTCGAGGAAAAGATGAGCATGGCAATCTGCTAACAAAAAATACTCCTGAAATATTATGGCAGGGCAATCAGCTTCTCAGCCAGTTTGAGAAGTATGGAAGGAGCGATGCCCAATATGATTACAGCCGCTCCTGCTAAAAGTGATACCAGGCCGGCCGTTTTCGGCAGTTTTACCGGCGGCTCGCCGGTTGAGTCCGCGGACCACATCACCCGGATGATGCTGAGATAATAATAAGCAGAAATCACCGTATTGATAACGGCGATTATCACCAGCCAGAGCAGCCCGCTTTCAAGAGCGGAGGTGAAGATGAAAAGCTTTGCCATAAAGCCGGCAGTTAGCGGGATTCCCATAAGGGAGAGAAGGCCGATGCTGAGGATGGCAAACAACAGCGGAGAGCGGCGGGCAAGGCCGGCAAAATCTGCTATGCGTTCACCCTGCAGTTGGCGGGTAAGGATTATT
>Ga0265293_10014085_pt1 | contig 10222 bp, 9 predicted proteins | sample Munlanlewell138R_FD_192505 | JGI IMG/M metagenome (GOLD analysis project Ga0265293, IMG submission 192505) | Leachate microbial communities from a municipal landfill in Southern Ontario, Canada - Leachate well 138R | ecosystem: Engineered > Solid waste > Landfill > Unclassified | place: Canada...
AGAAACTACTGTTGCTACAAAAGATGGAGCAGCGCTTTACAAATCTTGCGCGGCATGTCACGGAGCAGATGCTTCAAAAGTAGCTCTAGGCAAATCTGAAGTCATAAAAGGCTGGTCAGCGCAAAAATTAGCTGATGCACTAAATGGCTACAAAGCTGGAACATATGGTGGAGCAATGAAAGGACTGATGGCTGGACAAGTTAAAAATCTTAGCGCTGAAGATATAAAAATTTTATCTGAACATATAGCTAAGTTTTAATATGCTCAGGTGATGAATATCCACTATTTAAGACATTTTTTTACTTCTGTAAAACGAGGTTTTAGCCTCGCCTAATGCAAGGTTAAAACCTTGCCTCCGAACATATTACACCTCTAAAAAGTGGTGTTAGGTTGAAACCTTGCCTCCGAACATATTCACACCTCTAAAATGTGGTGTCAGGTTGAAACCTTGCCTCCGAACATATTCACACCTCTAAAAAGGAAAAAAATGGTGTCACAACTCTTTTACATTAGCAGTTTTAATGAGTACATAACATGGTACTTAAACTTATGATATATAGATGAAAATAGTTGCGAAGAAGCTTCAATTAAGAGTATTTAATATCTATAGAAGAAAGAATTTAATACAATTCAATAATTGAACGAATGAGAGACTATGAACCAAAAAACTTTACCAAACACTCAAGAGAGTGAAGCCCTTGATGTACTAAGACATATAGAGTTTCACTCATCCCAAAAATCATTGGCTGCTGAGATAGGCTGTAGTGTAGGTAAAGTAAACTATATCCTCAAAGCGTTAGTGCAAAAAGGTTTTGTTAAGTATGAAAGCTTCTCAAACTCTACTGATAAAAAAAAGTATGCTTATCTACTTACTAAACAAGGCTTAGAAGAGAAACTTCAGCTTACAGAAAAATTTATAGCAAGAAAGAAAAAAGAGTATGAAGAGTTGCAGCTAGAGCTAGAGATTATGAAAAAAGATAGTTTTAATGCCAAGATGCATAGCTCTACTAAACAAACAACTAAAAAGCTAGAGAACTAAACTTGCTAAAAAGGTTAAAATCCCTACAAAATAACCAAGGCTTTATGAAGTACTTCAAAAACACCTCATGGCTTTTTGGTGAGAAGATTCTTCGTATGGTTATAGGACTTTTCGTTGGCATCTGGGTGGCTAGATATTTGGGGCCTGAACAGTTTGGGCTTTTCTCTTATGCTCAGAGTTTTGTGGGACTCTTTGCTGCCGTCGCTACACTTGGGCTTGATGGCATTGTGGTACGCGAGCTTGTAAAAGATGAGAGTCGCAGAGATGAACTTATAGGCACAGCTTTTTGGCTCAAAGTCATGGGTGCGTTTTGTGTGTTGCTCATACTAGCCATAGCAGTAAACTTCACATCAAACGACAGCTACACAAACACACTGGTCTTCATCATAGCAAGTGCCACTATATTTCAGTCTTTTAATGTCATAGACTTTTACTTCCAGAGTAAAGTACTGAGCCGTTATGTAGTCTATGCAAATGTCATAAGCCTCTTACTCAGTAGCATAGTAAAAGTAGCACTTATACTCAGCGATGCACCACTCATAGCTTTTGCATGGGTGATACTCTTTGATAGTGTAGTACTGGCGTTTGGGTTTATTTATTTTTATATTTACCATTCTATTCATGATATAAGTATTGATTCAAAATTCAAAATTCAAAATTCAAAATTCAATAAATCAATAGCCTTAGAGTTGTTAAGAGATTCTTGGCCTCTTGTTGTTCTTAGTATGGCTGCAATGGTATATGCAAAAATAGATCAAGTAATGATTTTAGAAATGATAGATGCTAAAAGTAATGGTTTATATAGTGCATCAAATAGAATTTATGATGTCTTAGTCGCCTTTTCTCCAATATTAGCTTATTCGTTTCAAGCAGCTTTGATTAACTCACACAAACAATCTATCAAACGATTTGAAAATAGACTAATAATGCTATATTCATTCGCGATATGGACTATCTTGCCTATAAGTATTATTATAAGTATTTACTCGCATGAAATTATTGACATTGTTTTTGGAGAATCATACTTAGGTGCAGGTGAAGCGCTCCAAATTTATATCTTTTGTGCAGTTTTTGCTTTTATTGGAGGTGTTAGTTCTAGATGGTTTATTATTTATAATTATCAAAAGTATATGACTTTTTATTTAATATTAAGTGCTATTTTAAACATAGTTTTAAATTTATATATGATACCAAAGTATGGCATTTATGGAGCGAGTATAGCTTCTCTTATATCATTTTCAGTATCGGCTATATTTTCTAATGTATTGACTAGAAGAACTTATAGAAATTTTGAACTGCAAATAATTTCTTTTGCATATCCAATTATATATTTTTTAAAAATTATCAAACTAAATTATTTGAAGAAGTAAGGGGAGTATCATATGAATTGTAAAATATGTAAGACAACAACAAAACAAGTATTTTCAACAAAAATATTAAAAAAACATGATGTGAATTATTTTCATTGTGAAGCTTGTGGCTTTTTACAAACAGAAGAGCCTTATTGGTTAGAAGAGGCCTATGGTGAATCTATAAATGTTTCAGACACTGGGTATATGCAAAGAAATATTGGTTTGTCTCAAAAACTTACAATATTTCTTAGTCTATTTTTTAGTAAGAATTCAAAATTTTTAGATTATGCTGGTGGTTATGGTGTTTTTGTAAGAATGATGCGAGATATTGGCTTTGATTTTTATTGGGATGATAAGTTTACAACAAACCTTTTCTCTAGGGGTTTTGAGTATGATTCAAAAACTAAAATTGATGCAGTTACTACTTTTGAAAGCTTTGAGCATTTTGTAAATCCTGTGCAAGAGATAGAAAAGTTACTAAGTATTTCAAATAATATTATTTTTTCAACAGAAACTTTGCCAAATCCTATTCCTGATCCAGAGGAATGGTGGTACTATGGTTTAGATCATGGACAACATGTTTCATTTTACAGCGAAAAAACATTTGAGTTTATCGCTAATAAGTATGGTTTAAATTATATAAACTTAGGAACTTTTCATGTATTGTCAAAAAGAAAACTCCCCACTTATGCTAAGTATGTATTGAAGTTTAGCAAATTAGGATTACATAAAATACTACAAAAGAGATTGAAAAGTAAAACTTGGGAAGATTATCTAAAAATGAGTGAGAAGTAATGAAAATACAATTTGACCATCAAATATTTGCATCTCAAAAATATGGCGGAATATCAAGATACTTTTATGAGCTTATGAAAGAGTTTGATAAACTAGAAGATATTCAAACAGATACTTCTTTACTACTATCTAACAACTACTACATATCAGATAAGAAATATGTAAACTATATAGAATTTTTTCCAAAGACTGAGTTTAGAGGTAAGCAAAGATTAGCCAACCTTTTTAATAAGCCAAATACAATTATGAAACTAAAAAAGCAAGATTTTGATATTTTTCATCCTACTTATTATGATACTTATTTTTTAAAGTACTTAAAAAATCAACCATTTGTTTTGACTGTGTATGACATGATTCATGAAAAGTTTAGTGATATGTTTTTGCCAACAGATAAAACAAGTGAACAAAAAAGATTACTTGTAGAAAAAGCAACAAAAGTTATAGCAATTTCAGAGAGTACGAAAAATGACCTGATAGAGTTATTTGGCACAGATACATCTAAAATAGAAGTTGTATATCTTGGCAACTCTATGTTTCCAAAAATAAACACAAGTGTAGAGATAGATATACCAAAAAATTATTTACTTTTTGTAGGCTCAAGAGGTGCATATAAAAACTTTGAAAGATTTATAAAAAGTGTAGCAAGCATACTAAAAGCTGATAAAGAACTTTTTGTGTTATGTACTGGTGGCGGTGCATTTAGTACAAGTGAGATAGAACTTTTTTCAGAGTTAAGTATAGAAAAACAAGTTTTACAATACAACTTAGATGATGATTCTTTGGCATATTTTTATCAAAACGCCATCGCATTTATATTTCCTTCTCTATATGAGGGTTTTGGTATTCCTGTTTTGGAATCATTTGCTTGTGAATGTCCTTTGTTGTGTAGCAATACGAGTTCGTTACCAGAGATAGCAGGAGATGGAGCTTTGTACTTTGATCCATATAGTGAAGAGTCTATAAAAAATGTTGTTTTAGAAGCATTGGAAAATGATGAGCTAAGAAAGAGCTTAGTTTTAAAAGGTCAAGCAAGATTAAAAAACTTTTCATGGAAGCAAACAGCAGTAAAAACTAAAAGAATATATGAAAGTGTACTGAAATCATGAGTTGTCTTTTTTTGATGTTCTAGATACGTTAGTAGAAGAAGGGCTAGAAAATACTCAAAATACCATAAATACAAATAGTTATACTAATTTCATTGTGTTTAGGTGAGGTTGAAACCTCGCTTCCAAAAGAAGTATGGAGCTTTGAAGTTTATAAGGACTTTTGTTATGCTAGATGCAAGCTTAATATTAGGTTTATTTGTTTAAGTGCTCTTTAGATAAAATAAAACCTTAAAAGTTAAATATATATAAAGAAGAGATAGATGCCAAGCACAATAAACCAAAATGAAAAATACAGCACAACGAGACTCTTAACAAAAGAAAAAACAGAGCTAATAAATAAGGCTGAAGATAAGTTTAAAAGTGTTTTACTCTTACCTGTCGATGAAAGCATAAAAGGAGAGGGTGGGCTTCGAACTAAGGGCTACTTTAAAAAGTCTTTTGAAGAAAAACCACTTATAAGCATAGTTACAGTTGTCTATAACGGTGAGGAGCACTTAGAAGGGACCATCCAAAGCGTTATAAATCAGACTTATGACAATGTGGAGTATATCATCGTAGATGGTGGCTCAACTGATGGTACTTTGGAGATAATTAAGAAGTATGAAGATAGGATTGATTACTGGCTAAGCGAGAAGGATGCTGGAATCTATGATGCCATGAACAAGGGTGTAAAACTCTGTAGTGGTGAAGTGATTGGGCTTATAAATGCGGATGATTGGTATGAGCTAGATGCTGTGAGGGAAATCTCTAAAGCATATACTCATTCTGATAAAAAAACTATCTTTCATGCCTATTTAAATATTATACAAGAAGATAAAGAAACTTATATAGTTTACCCACCTCAAGATCTTTTCATACTAAAAAAAGGCATGATATTAAGTCATCCAACTGTATTTGTGCCTAAAGAAATCTACAAGAGACATGGCCTATTTTCAACTAAATATAAAATAGCATCTGATTGGGATTTGATGCTGAGGCTTTATTTAGCAGGAGTGAATTTTCATGAAATTAAATCACTAGTAGCGAATTTTAGAATAGGTGGAGCAAGTTTTGTTATTGATAAAAACTCAGTAAAAGAAAAACATGAAATTAGAAAAGATCATAAAGTATATAATTTTATAGATAGGTATTATCTTTTGGATTTGCTAAGGTTAGCAATTTTTGGAAAATATGTTGCAAAAATATCCTTGTTCAAACAATCTTTTTTTAGTAAAATAAAATAATATCTCAAGATATCAAGCATGAGAATTACAACCATAATCCCCCTCTACAATGCAAAAGATACAATAAAAAGTACACTAGAATCTGTGCTAAATCAAACATATTCTGAGCCTATTGAAATCATAGTAATAAATGATGGGTCTTCTGATGGGTGTGAGAAAATAGTAGAACAGATGATAGAAGATAGTCAAACAAACAGAATCATTAAACTCATAAACAAGTCAAACGGGGGAGTTTCAAGTGCTAGAAACAGAGGCATAAAAGAAGCTAGTGGAGAGTGGATAGCATTTTTAGATAGTGACGATATGTGGCATCCTCAAAAGTTAGAAATAATTTCAAAGATTTTAGAAGATGGTTCTATAGCATTTTTAGGACATAGTTATACTTTGGAAAATAATTTTCATAAATTATTTGAGTACAAAAAACCATTAAAAACTTCATTTACAAAATTACTATTAAAAAACTTTGCCGTTACTCCTAGTATTGTACTTAGAAAAGATATTTGTGAGTACTTTGATGAGGATATGACTCATACAGAAGATCATGAGTTATGGTTAAGGACAGCATTGAAAATGGATGTTTATTATGTGGATTTACCTCTTACAACTTTAGGGCGACCACAACTAAGTAAAGGCGGACTTAGCTCAAATAGATGGGCTATGAGAAAAGGAGAGTTACAAATGTATAAGAACATGATAAGTTATAAAAAAAGTCTATTTCCTTTGTACCCTTTTTTAGTCATTTTTTCTTTAACAAAACATTTAAGGCATATCCTAAAGGGCTTTTTTGCAAAAGATTAACACACCAAATAACTTCGACATCCTAAGACTAATTTTATGTGACTCTGTTTATTGTTATATTGGTTCTTAGTTATTTTTCAGAAATTTATATAGAAAAAAAGTTTATAGCAGTAGGTAGAAAAATAGTAAAAAAGGATAGAGATGCATAGAAAAATAGCAATATTGCTAGCTTCATATAATGGAGTAAACTATATAAAAGAACAAGTAGATTCTATCTTAAACCAAAAAGAGGTGGATGTAGCTATATTTGTAAGCGATGACTTATCTACAGACAATACTATTAACTATCTACAAGATGTTTATAAAAATGATAAAAGGATAGTTTATTTAGAATCAAATCAAAAGTTTGGCGGAGCAGCTAAAAATTTTTTTAGACTTATAAAAGATGTTGATTTTGCAGATTTTGATTATGTTTCATTGGCTGATCAAGATGATATTTGGTATGAAGATAAACTTATCCGAGCCATAAAAACTATGGAACAAAAACAAGCAGATGCGTACTCTAGTAATGTTTTGGCTTTTTGGAAAGATGGAAAAGAGATGATAATAAACAAAGCGCAAACTCAAAGCAAATATGATCATCTCTTTGAAGCAGCAGGTCCAGGTTGTACTTATGTTTTTAGCCAAAAATTAGCAAAAGAGATAAAAGGCTTTATTTTAAATTGCTGGGAAAAAGTAAATCAAGTTGATTTACACGATTGGATGATTTATGCGTTTAGTAGAGAAAATGGATATAAATGGCATATAGATGAAACACCATCTATGAGATATAGGCAACACTTATCAAACCAAGTTGGAGCTAATGATGGTTTTAATGCTAAAGTCAAAAGATTAAAGCTGGTGTTTTCTTCATGGTATAGAGATGAAACAAGTAAAATTATAAAAATATTAAAGCTACAAGAGAAGTATAGTTTTTCTAAATATATACTAAAAAAGAGCTATTTAAATAATCTACTACTTTTAAAGTATACTTCAGATTTTAGAAGAAAAAGAGAAGATATGATATTTTTTTATCTGTTAATAATATTAGGGATTTATTAAAGTTAAAAAACCATTAGTCATAAACTATCCCAAAAAGAGTTTGATATAAAAACTTAAGTAGTGCTTATTACATGCTAAAATGTTATAAAAAATTTCTAAGAAGAGAGATATGGGACTTACAGAAAACAAAAAAACTTTAGTACTGATACTTATAGCATTTGCTTTTAGTGTAGTGATGCGGCTTATTTGGGTTGAGCAATTTAGTAGCCAAGAGCAGTTTAAGTTTAACGGCGAGTTTATGATTAACACCAATGATGGCTATTATTTTGCCGAGGGTGCTAGGGATATTTTAGCTGGTTTTCATCAGCCAAATGACTTGTCGCCAGTAAGTAATGCCGTAAGTGTTTTGACTGCTTGGATGGTAAAGATATTGCCATTTTCATTTGAGACTATTATCTTTTATATGCCTGTTTTTTTCGCATCACTCATAGTCATCCCCGTTATCTTAATAGCAAGAGAGTTTCATAGGCTAGAAGTGGGTTTTATCGCTGCACTTGTGGCTAGCATCGCGTGGAGTTACTACAACCGTACTATGGTTGGTTACTATGATACTGACTTTTTAACCATTGTCTTTCCTAGCATCTTACTCTGGTCGCTCATCTGGGCGGTAGATACTGGTAAGAGCAAATACCTTCTCATAGCAGCTCTTGATGCGATAGCTTATAGATGGTGGTATCCGCAAAGTTACTCTTTAGAGTTTGCTTTTATAGCCCTTATTGGCATCTATGTAGTATATCAGATAGTGAAAAAACAAGATTTTAAAACAAACTTACTACTTATCTCTTTTATGCTTTTTGCTATGGTGAATGTTGATGGATTTATTAGACTTGCCATGGTTGTGGCTTTTTATATGCTTCTTAAGAGTAAAAGAGAGTTAGTCTTTAGATATCTCTACTATATCTTTGCTTTTGCAGTTATCCTTTTCTTTGCAACAGGTGGGTTTGATCCTATCTGGACTCAGCTAAAGGGTTATGTCTTTAGAGATCTCTTAGAGAGTGATGCTAAAGGCTTAAGCCTTCACTTTTTCTCGGTTATGCAAACAGTAAGAGAAGCTGGGGAGATTCCTTTTGAGATGTTTGCAAATCGCATCAGTGGTCACACTATAACCCTTGTAGCATCTATAGTGGGTTATGTTTGGTTTGCTTACAGACATCCAGTGATGCTTCTAGCTCTTCCTATGGTTGGACTTGGCTTTTTAGCTTATGGCATACCTAATCTTGTAAGTGGTGGCGGACTTCGCTTTACCATCTATGCAGTCCCTGTTATGGCTTTGGGTTTGGGCTTTAGCATCTATGAAATCTCTAAGTGGATCTCAACTAAGTTTGCCAACCATAAAACAAGTTTTATAGCAAAGTATGCTTTTATGACTCTTCTTAGTCTCGCGGCACTCTATCCAAATGTTGCTCACATCATAGACTATAGAGTCCCCACTGTCTTTACTCAAGATGAAGTGAAACTCTTAGACAGGCTGCAGAAAATAGCTGCTAGAGAGGACTATGTTGTTGCGTGGTGGGACTATGGTTATCCCATCCGCTACTATAGCGATGTAAAGACTCTTGTAGATGGGGGAAAACATAGTGGAGCTGAAAACTTTCCAGTTAGCTTTATAGTAAACTCCCCCCAAGATGCAGCGGCTAAAATGGCACGGCTTGATGTTGAGTACACTGAGAAGAGATTTAGAGTTAGTGAGGCAAATATAGGCTTAGATGAAAATCATACTGACTTTGTAAAGTTCTCAAGTAGTAACATTGAGCAGATGACGCTAGATTATGGCTACGACAACACAAATGACTTTTTAAACTCTCTTCGAGGTGATATAGATCTACCTAGTAAAACAAGAGATGTGTACCTCTACCTGCCAAGTAGAATGATGGGCATAGTTCCGACTATAGCACTTTTTTCAAGCTTAGATCTTATGAGCGGAGAAAAGAGGGCTTCGCCTTTTTTTTATAGCTCAAACTCTGCACAAGATACAGATGAGAGTCTTAAGCTTGGCAATGGCATCAGCATCATCAAAAAGAGTGGGCAAATTATGATAGGCAACAAGGCGTTGACCTTGAACAGCTTTATAGTCACTGAGTACGATGAAAGCGGGATGCTAAGAAAAAACATACAAGTTATAGACAAAAACAGCCCCGTTAGCGTTGTATTTATGAAAGATTATAATCAGTTTTTAGTCTTAGATGGAGATATGCTAAGCTCAACATATATACAGCTTTTTGTACTAGAAAACTATGATGAGAACCTTTACGAGGCAGTTATACTAGACCCAATGACTAAGATTTTTAGACTAAAGATCTAGATATATCAGACGAGGTTAAAACCTCGCTTCCGTGGTGTATTCGGAAGCAAGGTTTTAACCTTGCCCTTGTGTTTGACTTGCCCTGCATCAGACGAGGTTGAAACCTCGTTTCCAAAAAGTGTGAGTTGAAACCTCATTTCCGAGAGAACTGTACGAGGGTGGAAGTTCGTTTCCGTGGGGTGTTTGTGTTGTTTGGAAGCAAGGTTTTAACCTTGCCCTTGTTGTCTTGCCCTGCATCAGACGAGGTTGAAACCTCGTTTCCAAAAAGTGTGAGTTGAAACCTCGTTTCCGAGAGAACTGTACGAGGGTGGAAGTTCGTTTCCGTGGTGTGTGAGTTGAAACCTCGTTTCCGAGAGAACTGTACGAGGGTGGAAGTTCGTTTCCGTGGGGTGTTTGTGTTGTTCGGAAGCAAGGTTTTAACCTTGCCCAGTAAAAGAGTGACTGACACCCATTTTTCAGCACTACTATCCCTTTCTAGCTCACTTTAAGATTGGCTTTAGTCAAATAGTTGTGAGTGAGTACCGATTCTAATAAGATAAAGTGTATCTTGTGTAGTTTTATATATG
>Ga0265293_10014086_pt1 | contig 10222 bp, 4 predicted proteins | sample Munlanlewell138R_FD_192505 | JGI IMG/M metagenome (GOLD analysis project Ga0265293, IMG submission 192505) | Leachate microbial communities from a municipal landfill in Southern Ontario, Canada - Leachate well 138R | ecosystem: Engineered > Solid waste > Landfill > Unclassified | place: Canada...
CGTGGCGCTTGCTGAAGCTGCCGGCGAGCGTCGTGGAAGTGTCGACCGCGCCCTCGGCGTCGACGCGCGCGATCACCCGGAGCGTGTCGGGAGCCTCGCTGCCGTTCGTCTTCGCCCCGAGCTCCGCGTCGTAGCCGCCGAGCGTCACGACCCGGTGATCAGTCGACTGCTGCAGCGCGCCGGCCTGATCCCTATCGATTCCCAGCGTGAAGCCGTGCTGATCGCCATTCCCCTCGACAGGGATCGCCACCGCACCGCCCAGCGCGCCCGTCGAATCGACGTGCTGGATCGCGACCGGCCCGGCCTGGTTGCTCCACCCCATCTCGCCGTCGCCGACGACGACCACCGCGAGTTCGTCGGGCAGCGGAGCGTCGACGGATTGTGCTGCCGCGGGGGTCGCGACCGAGAGTAACAGGGCGGCTGCAAGCAGGCCGCCGGCGACTGACGTCGCTCTGGACATGGGGTAACTCCTCAGCTCGATGACGCAAACGTCACCCAAGCTAGCGAGGCGAGAAGAACGGGCGTCGACCCCAGGGTGTCGGCGAGGTAAACACGAGCCCGCCAACGAGAAAACCCCCGACCGAGGCCGGGGGTTTTTCGTGACTTTCCAGTAGCTGAGGCGGGGCTCGATCCCGCGACCTCACGATTATGAGTCGTGCGCTCTAACCAGCTGAGCTACTCAGCCACGTGGCGGCTTCTGTGAAACCCAGAAAGTCAGAGCCCCGACCCAGGATTGAACTGGGGACCCCTTCCTTACCATGGAAGTGCTCTACCACTGAGCTATCGGGGCGCATCCACGTCTCGGCCAAGCCGTGCCGTGGCAACCGTTCGAGAATAGCACCTTTCGCATTGCGATGCGAAATCTGCTTGGCTAGTTGCGAGAGCGTCGAAAGACCGCAACTGGAGTCAGAGGAGTGTGGGCGTGAACAGCCGCGTCGTGGCGATCATCGGAGTGGTGTTGGCAGTGTGGATGTCGGCCGGCCGCTGGGCGTTCGGCATCGGCGGATCCCTCACCCTCTGGTACCTGCCTTCGATCGGTCTCGTGTTCGCGGCGCTGCAGATCTGGCTGGCGCACCGGATGACCGTGACGAGGGATCGCGGACGCCGCACCGGCCGCTCCACAATCGTGTCACTGCTGCTCGCATGGGTGTGCGCGATCGGGTTCGGGTTGACCGTGCCCGACAGCCCCGGCGGAGACCTCACCTCGATTATTGGGCTGTGGACCGGGTCTGCGTTCTCAGTCGAGATGTCGATCGCGTTGTGCAACCCGCTCGGCATCATCGCTTTTGCGTGCGCGATCGCGGCTGTCGCGTTCGCCTACGTCGATGCACGCGACCCGAAGCCCGAGGAGGACGAGGCCGACGACTTCCAAGACGATTTCCCCGGCGGGATGGTGCGCCACCCGCTCGCGTAACACTTGCGATCGGGCACCTACCCAAGCCCAGGCTGAAGCTGAAGCCCGGCCTCCAACCCACAGCAGGGCGTGGAGTGGGTGATGGGGTGGGTGACCATACGGGTTGGGGTACATAGCATTCAAAACATCCCCCACCGAGCCCAATCACGGGTGGTTTCAGGGGTGGGAACGCTGAAAAACTACTGAATCATTCACAAAACCCCGGTGACACTGAGGTTACCAAGGTTATATCGGTAGATGCACGCGGGTCGACGTCGAGCAAGCACATGACATCTCAGGCAACGAAGCCTCGAGATTCAGTAGTCGAAGCGACCCCACCCCACACGGGTGCGCGTTGGCGGCGGTTGAAGTTGGGGGTTGGTGCATGGACGACGAAGCGACCCGTGAATTTGAGGTCACGGAGGCAGTACCCGCCGCGCCCGATCTACCCGTTATCCGCTTTTCGATGATCGAACGCCCACAACGATTCGAAAGCCCGCCGCCACCACTCACGCTGGTGCGCGCACCCACCGGCTTCGGCAAGACCGCAGCCGTCGCGCACTGGGCAAAACAGCTCGTTGCGGCAGACATGGGAGTCCTGTGGCTGCAGGCGCACGAGTCAGACGCCGTCGACGCGCTGGGGTTCATCAGCGAGTCGCTCGACGGACAGGGGCTCCCCGTTCCCGCCTCGGCTGCGGCATGCGGTGCGCGTGTGCGGCTCGAAAAGCAGGTGGCGAAACTGTCGACGAACACGGTCCTCATCATCGACAACTACGAGCGCATCACCCAGCCCTCCGTCGATTTCGCCCTCACGGAGCTGATCGAACGCACTCCGCGGTTGAGCCTCGTCGCGATCGCTCCGAGATTCGCGACGCTCGACGGCCCGCTCGTCACGAGCCGACTTCGCACGCAGATCATCTCGGTCGAGGATCTCGCGTTCCGCGACACCGACGTCGCGGCACTTTCACGCATCTACGGCGTCAACGATGCGGAGGCTGTGGGATCCCTCATCGAACTCACGGGTGGCTGGCCGCGCGCCGTCCACGCGGTGATGGCTTCGTACGCGCCGCACACAGGCGGGGAAGATGACGAGATCACCGCCAGCGGTCCGGACCGCTACACGGCGGCCGATCAGCTCACCCTCCTCGCAGACAACTATCTCGACCTCATCGGCTCCGATGAAGCGAGGCGTGTGCTGCTCGCGATCTCCGTGTGCCCGGGGGTGAGCGAGCATACGCTCGCGGAAACCGTGCTGCGGGAAGCGGACGCGGATCCCTCGAGCACCGCCGAATCGCTCACGGCGACACGGCAACGCATCCGCGAACTGAAGGATCTCGGGCTCCTCGTGCAGGTCGGTCGCCCGGATGCGCTGCGGTTCAGCTGCCACCCGGGCATGGTGTCACCTCTTCGCCACCGCGCAACGCAGCACTTCACGGGGGAGGAGCTGCAGCGGTTACAGCGGCATCACGCCGAGAAGCTGGGTGATGATGACCCGCTCGGCGCCATCAGGCTCCAGTGCGAGCTGCGCGACTATGCGGCGACCGAACAGCTCGTGGCGCGACACCTCAGCGAGGTCATCGGCACGGCGAACGACCTCGGTGAACTGCTGCGACATATTCCTTCCGAAGAACTCACCGAGTACCCGGCCATCGCGTCGGTTCGCCTGGTCGCGTCGATCGTCGACCCACTGGTATCGGACGAATGGATCGGCGGGGAGATCAGGGGGCTGCACAGCAGTGTGACCGCACTCTTCGAGGAGGGGCGCCCCTCGCACGAGATCATCAACACGGCATCGCTCCTCGCAGCCGAACGGATGATGAACCACCACGGTCGCGCGCTGGAGATCGCGCGAGACCTCGAACGGCGCCTCAGCAACCTCGACGACGACTCGAACACCTCCATCTCGTCGCGATGTTTCCTCCACGCCACGATCGGCTTCACCGCGTTGCTCAACGGGGAGTTCGAGCTCGCCCACCGCAACTACCAGCAGGCGCTGCATCTCGCGGAGCAGTCGGGGAACACCCTGGAATCGATCCGCGCGCTCCAGGGTCTCGCCCTGTGCGAAGCACTGGAGGGGCGCATCTTCCTGATGGAAGAGCACTTCGTACGCGCAGGGCGGCTCGCCCGAATCCAGGCGAGGACCGGGCTGCGCGCCCTCACCTACGAACAGACGCCGCTGCTCGCGATGCGCGCGGCAATCCAAAGCGACGAGGTGACCTTCAGGCGCATTCGGCAGGAGATCGAGCCCGTGTGCCAGCGGCTCGAGACCTGGGCGATCATCGTGCAGGCGGAGACAAAGCTGAATCGTGCCGTTCGCGGCCCGCACGGCGCAATCGCCGTGCTCAAAAGCCGCCTGGTCGACCAGCACCGCGTTGTCGTGCCCACCCCCTACCTGCTGACCCGCCTCAAGGTCACACTCGCTGACCTGTTCATGTTCCTCGGCGACCTCTCTCCGGCGGCGGACCAGCTCAAGACCATTTCGGCGGACAGCGACGAGTGGCGAATCTCTGCGGCTCGACTCGAACTCATGAGCGGGCGCCCCGAGCAGGCGTGCCGTATCTTCGACACGATGCCCATCGGCGGACTCACCACGCGGCAGCTGTGCGACTACCTGCTCATCTCGGCGGTCGCCTGGTGGCAGCTCGGATCACGGGAGGACGCGCTCGCCGACTTCCGTGCGGCCGTGTCGCGGATGGCCGCGGAGTGCGGGTTCAATCCGCTCTCGACGGTGCCGTACGAGTCGCTTCGCAGTCTCGCCGAGGCGGCAGGTGAAAGCGGGGCCGAGGTGCTCGAGCCTGTGCGGCAAATGCCCGAACCACTCCGCTGCGAGCAGTTCGAACAGTTGAGCCGGGCAGAGCTGCGCACGCTCAAGGCGCTCGAGAGCGGCGAACCTCTCGAACAGACCGCGGTGCAGCTGTTCATCTCACCGAACACGCTGAAGTTCCACCTGCGAAGCATCTACCGCAAGCTCCGGGTGTCCGACCGCGAGGAGGCGGTACGCAGGGCGGCTCGGATGGGACTGCTGGGACGGGGTGAACCCATCGTCATCAATGGTGAAGGCGGGGTCGCGGGTGGAAACACCTGAAACCCGCGCGATCGGTGCGCGTCAGGCGTATCTTGAACAGTGCCGGTGGTGCTGACCCGGGAAACTTCCCCAAGTAACTCTCCCGCCCAGCCCCGTCATGGGTCGTCCGCTCACTGCGGACCAGCGGGCCTCACGGACCATTCGGCTCCCCTGCGGCCCCTGCCCCCCAACTGGCAGGGGCCGCTTCCCCGTGCGCGCCGGGCACGGTGCGTATGGAGTGCACGGTGTGCACGGTGTGCACGGTGTGCACGCCAGGATCCCTAGGCACACGAACCGACCTCGCCGGTGTGGGGCACATCCCTACGCATTCGGGCAGTTGTGCGCGTTTCCCGGGCCAAATGACCTGCACAACTGCCGGATTGCCAGGTGCCGAGCAACCCCGTGGGTGGCGCGAGGGATCCCTTGCAGCGCCTCGGAATCCACCCGTATGGAAGGCCCCACACCCGCGGGTGTTTTTGCAGGTGGGGTACCCCGAAAATCGCGACGAAAGCAGCCGACTTCGGCCCAGGATGAAGACCTGTTGGCTGGCGCAGGAGCCCCTGCCCGAGCCGCAGACAGGGTGAAGCGGTTGGGAAATCAGGTGAGCTCGCACCCGGGCCTACGCGTCAATTGAGTCCTTCTCTTCTCCCCGCAGTCGGTGTTGTCAAGCGAAGGAAAGAGACATGTCTGAACCAAGACCCGGAGGGGCGATACGGCGGATTACCGCCGCCGTCGGCACGTTTGCCCTGGCACTCATGGGGGTGATCGCTCTTTCGACACCGGCGTCGGCGGCGATCCCCGCGAACATCGACACGTCGCGAGACGGGACGAGTTCGATCACCGTTCACAAGCACGCGGAGCCGGCGGTTCCGGGTCAGCCCGGCGACGGGTCAGCGATCCCCGGCGGGCTGCCTGACCCACTCAACGACGTTGAGTTCACGCTGTACCCGCTGACCGGCATCGACCTCTCAACCGAGGCCGGCTGGAACACGGCGAACACCATCTCCGCGGCCATCAACGGCGGCGCGACCGTCACCGTCAACGACCCCGTCACCTCCGTGACGATCGATGGCGAGACCTACCCCGTCGGGTCGGGCACGACGCAGGAGACTGAGACCAACGGCGCCACCACCTTCGGGGCGCTCGACTTCGGCATTTACGTTGTTGTCGAGGGCGCCGACAACAGCACGCCGGGTCACAACATCACCAACAAGGCCGCCCCCTTCGTCGTGAGCGTGCCGTTCGCGACGGGCGACAACACGTGGCTCTACGACGTGCACGCCTACCCGAAGAACTCCGTCACCGGGATCGACAAGACCGTTGACGCCCCCGAGCCGGGGTCGGTGGAGGATCTCAACCGAGACCTCGTGCGCTGGGAGATCTCCCTCGAGATCCCGCGGCTTCCCGCGGGCGAGACCCTCACGGAGGTCGAGCTCGTCGACACGATCGACGCGACCGAACTCGCGTTCGTCGCCACCCCGCCGACCGGCGTGACCGGAAACTCGTACAAGGTGCTGAACTCCTCGGGCATCGAACTGACCGTGCCCGACGGCAGCTTCACCTGGTCGCCGGAACCACCAAGCGGCACCACGCTGACCCTTGCGGCCACGGCGGATGGTCTCACCTGGCTGCAGAACAACGCGCAGGGCGGCAAGGTCGTCGCGAGCGTGCTGACGCGGCTCATGACCGCTGACGTGGACGTGACGAACAACGTGGCGGGCAACATCAACGACACCACGGTCACCACGATGAAGAAGGCCCCGACGGGTGAGCTCGAGATCTTCAAGTGGGCGAACACGGACCCAGAAGAGGACACGGTCACCGGCCTGAGCGGCGCGAAGTTCGCGCTCTACACCTCGCTCGCAGACGCTCAGAGCAACCTGGTCGCGGACCGCGTGGTCGTCGGCGGCGTGAGCGAGTTCGGGCCGACCGACACGAACGGCTACCTGATGATCTCGGCGCTGAAGCCGGGCACCTACTGGCTCGTAGAGACTGTGGCGCCCACGGGCTACCAGCTCGATCAGACGCCGCTCGAGGTGCTCATCGTGGCCGGCGAGACCGTCCGCCCGTCTGAGAACGATCCTGAGGGCTCGAACTACGTCGACATCGAGAATGAGCAGGTTCCGCCGTGGGAGCTGCCGCTCACCGGTAGCAGCGGCGTGCTTGTCTTCGGTCTCGCCGGCGGGGCACTCCTCGCCATCGCCATCGGTTCGGCGATCCTCGCCGGACGCCGCAAGCGGGCTCGCGTCTAACCCGCGAGCGAACCGAGAACGACAGCACCCACGCGAGGGATCATGACGCTCACCGAACTGCAGGCTCCGAGGCGGCGCACACCGAGTGCCGCCTCGGGCCCCGCGGCGCGCGAGGAGCGGGGATCCCTCTCGTGGGGCGCCGTCGTCATCGCGATCGTGTTCTTCACGGGCACGTGCGTGATCACCTACCCGACCGCAGCGGCCTGGTTCACCCAGCTGCAGCAGTCGCAGCGCATCGTCGAGTTGAGTGGCGAGGTGGGCGAACTCAGCCCGAGCGCACGCGAACTCGCGCTCGATGCGGCGCACACCTACAACTCAGCCTTGATCGGCGGCGCCTCGATTGCCGCGGGCGAGCGGCTCCCGCTCGCCGACGCCGACACCGGAATCGACGGCGCCTCGTACAGTGAGCTGCTGCGGGCCGACCGCACCGGGCTCATGGCCCGCCTCAAGATTCCGGCAATCGAGGCGGACCTGCCGATCTACCACGGCACCTCCGATGAGGTGCTCCGCGAGGGTGTTGGCCACCTCGAGGGCACGGCGCTTCCCGTCGGCGGCGCAAGCACGCACTCGGTACTCACCGGGCATCGCGGGCTCGCCGACGCCGAGATCTTCACCCGGCTCGATCAGGTGCACGTGGGCGACACCTTCACGATCGAGGTGTTCGGTGAGGTGCTCACCTATCGCGTGCGCAACACCGCCGTGGTCTCCCCTGACCAAACCGAGTCGCTCCACCCCGAGCAGGGCCAGGACCTCGTGACGCTCGTCACGTGCACGCCCCTCGGCATCAATTCCCACCGCATCCTCGTCACCGGCGAACGCATCACCCCGACTCCCCCGGCCGACCTCGCCAACGCGGGGCAGGCACCCACAGTCCCCGGATTTCCCTGGTGGGCGATCATCGTCGGCGCTACCGCCATCGCGGGTGTCGCCTACGTGCGGCTGAGTTCTCGCCGCCCCTCGACTTCCACCACCCAGCAGAAGGAGAACGACCATGTCTGAGGTCTCCCACTCCCGCACCATCGCACGGATCACGCGACCGCTCCGGACCGAACCCTCCGGAGCGGCCACCCGCTGGTTCAGGGCGCTCGGCGTCGCAGTGGTCTGCCTCGCGATGACGTTCACCGGCGTCGAATCCGCGCTCGCGGTCGATGATGAGGTGGGCATAGGGATCACGGCCGAACCACCTGCTGCGGAAGCCCAGGCCGACGAGACCCCCGGCACCGAGGCCCCACCGGCCGATCCCGCGGAAGGTGAGACTGGCGAGACGCCTCCCGCCGATGATTCCGCGGAAGCGCCCTCCGAAGAACCAACAGCACCACCGGAGGAGCCGGCTGAGGAACCCACGGAGGATCCGACGGAGGAGCCGGTCGAGGGCTCGGTCGCCGAAGATGAACTTGCGCTCCAGCAGAACGCCGAGCTCGAGATCACGCCGTTCGACGCGGGCCCGGACGGGGCGACACCGCCCTACGTGTACTGGACCGTGGAGGACGGCGCGGGTGCCCTCGTGGGGGGCGCGACGTTCCAGTTGCAAGGGCCGCGTACATCCAGTCGGTTCGGCACCAACGTCACATGGAACAACAACTCCACAACCGTTCCCGACTGCACTTCCGCCCCCTGCTCGGGCCCCGACCTCGACCCCGACGAGGGCGAGTTCCTCGTGAAGACGATCGGCTCGCACAACATCTCGGACTCGAACCGCTACCGTGTGCGGCAGGTCACCCCGCCCACGAACTACGCGTTCGTGGATTCCAATCAGTGGGTGCACGGATCCGGGAACGGCAACACCCCTTCCGGCTGGAGCGGCCGGACCTACGACTTCGGCGAGTTCGAGGTGCGCGCCTACGCCACGCTCAGCTGCGCGGCGGGCTACTTCTATTCGATCGCGACGGACGGGGTTGTGCGACAGATCGACGCGAGCGGCAACGTCACCCAGGTAACAGATAGTAGCTGGGATGGCTCGTCCGCGAACGGTCTCGCGATCGGCGCGCACGGTTCCGTCATGTACGGCTACAACCGGTCAGGACGCATCAGCACGGACGTCGCAGAAATTCTTCGGTACACCGAAGCAGGCGGGTGGGAAGAACTACCGAATACTGCATACGACACCGGGGGCAACCGCAGCCTCGTGACTGGCGCGGTCGACCTTTCGACCGGCAAGTACCTGTTCGGCGGCTATCACGACTCCGGCAGCGACCTCTACTTCCGGCTCTACGAGTTCGACCCGGCGAAGTACCCGACCCCCGGTGGCACGGCGGCGTTCCGCTTCCTCGGCCAGTTCGACACCGACGAGGCCGCCGGCAGCGCCGCGAACGGGGACATGGGCTTCGACGCGGCCGGCAACCTGTACATCGTCCGCAGCGGCGATACGACGAACATCTACACGGTGACGGCGGCAACCCTCGCGGGGGCCAACGGCGGCACGCTCGCATTCGGCAAGACGGACGAGATCGGAAGCAGCGTGCTCGGGCTCTCCGACATCAACGGCATCGCGTTCGCGTCAGACGGCCGCGTCTACCTCGGCAACGGCTCGAGCTACGGGCTCTTCGATCCCTCAACCTGGGAGCGCGTGGGAGGCGTCAAGTCCGGCCTCACGAACAGCACCGACCTGGCGAGCTGCAGCTCCCCCGCGACCCTCACCCTGCAAAAGGACGTGAAGGGCCGCGTCGCAGCCGACGATCAGTTCACGCTCACCATCAGCCGCAACACGACCACGGTCTCCACTGCGACCACCGCTGGCGAAGAGACCGGCATTCAGGAGCAGCAGGTCGGCCCCGTTCCGGTGACGACAGGCTCGAACTACACGATCAGCGAGAGCATGGCGACCGGCAGCACTTCGCCAATGACGAAGTACACGTCTTCGTGGGTGTGCACCGACAGCGGCGGCAGCGTCATCGCCTCCGGCAACGGCACCACCGGCAACGTCACCGTCCCCAACGTGCCGGAGGAGAGCGTGAAGTGCGTCTTCACGAACTCGCCGCTCACCTCCCAAGTGCGGGTGACGAAGATGCTGACGGACGGGAGCGGTGCGGACCCCATTCCAGAACCCGACTGGGGCGTCGAGGCCATCGCTACTCGCGAGGGATCGACCGGCACGGTCACGCAGTCACCGACAGCAACGGAGGCGCAGACCGGCGACGACGGCTCCGCGTACTGGACCCTCACCTACGACGCCGCGGACACACGCGCGAGCGTCGAGGTCAGCGAGGAGCAGCGGACGGGCTTCGAGTTCATCGAGGGCAGCTGCCTCATCACGCTGCTCGACGGCAGCTCCTCCGAGGTGACGATGACCGGGCCCGACGGCTTCACCGTCGAGGGCGTGGCGCCCGGGTCCACCGTGCACTGCGCGTTCGTGAACCAGCCGACGATCTCCGTCGAGGTGACGAAGCAGTGGGAGATTCGCGACAGCGGCGGCAACGTCATCGGCACCTACCACCAGCCCGCGCAGCCGGGCGACACCTCGGCGACGCTGCCGAGCGGATTCTCGGCGACACCGACGCTCACGGATCCCTCGGG